>ERZ773263.405-NODE-405-length-30605-cov-13.891129_pt1 | contig 30605 bp, 30 predicted proteins | sample MGYA00511076_ERZ773263 | MGnify/ENA primary metagenome ERZ773263 (study PRJEB29015, sample SAMEA2738155) | human oral metagenome | biome: human oral; feature: human-associated habitat; material: saliva | place: China | collected 2195 ... | reverse complement strand
GACCACGTAACTTGATGCCAAACCCTAAAACTGGTACTGTAACAATGGATGTTGCAAAAGCAGTTGAAGAGTCTAAAGGTGGTAAAATTACTTACCGTGCAGATCGTGCAGGTAACGTACAAGCTATCATTGGTAAAGTTTCATTTGATGCTGATAAGTTGGTTGAAAACTTCAAAGCATTCCACGATGTGATTGCAAAAGCTAAACCAGCTACAGTAAAAGGAACTTACATAACAAATCTTACTATCACCACTACTCAAGGTGTAGGTATTAAGGTTGATGTCAACTCACTTTAATTTAGAATCTAAAACTCTATCTTCGGATGGAGTTTTTCTTTTGCTAAAATCAAAAGCGTTGGATTGATGAATTCATCGCTTTTTTATGCTTTGGATTTTTTGGCGAATACATATGTGAAATAGTAAACAAAAACCGGTAATGTTATATTTTCTTACATATTTTTATAAAAACTATTGCATGAATTTTTGTAAAATTGTATAATATAAAATAATTATTCCTAGTGGGAGGTTTCTCATGCTAACATATAAATCTATATTATATCAAGATAAGCGAGAATATAGCTATATTGATCTCGAAAAAGCTGCATTAGATATGGGTGGAGACTTAGACAATCTTCCTTATTCTATTCGCATATTATTAGAAAGTCTTTTGCGAAAAGAAGATGGTAATATTGTAAGAAAACATAACATAGAGAATCTGATGCACTATCAAGCTGTTAAACCAAAAGGTGAAGTGCCCTTTAAACCAAGTCGTGTTATTTTACAGGATTTTACGGGAGTACCAGTTGTTGTTGACTTGGCAAGTATGCGCGATGCAGTTGTAACAAATGGGGGAGATCCAGAACTTATCAATCCTGAAATTCCTGTGGATTTAGTCATTGACCATAGTGTGCAAGTTGATTGTTATGGCTGTGAGACTGCTTTGGAAGAAAATATAACAAAAGAATTTTCACGTAATAATGAGCGGTATGAATTTTTGAAATGGGCTGAGCAATCTTTTGATAATTATCGTGCAGTTCCACCTGCAACTGGGATTATTCACCAAGTTAATATTGAATTCCTTAGTGATGTTGTTATTGAAAAAGACGGCATGCTTTATCCAGATTCAATGTTTGGAACAGACAGTCATACAACAATGATCAATGGAATAGGGGTTCTTGGCTGGGGAGTTGGAGGAATTGAAGCAGAAGCTGCTATGTTGGGAGAAGCTTCTTATTTTCCAGTTCCAGAAGTGATTGGTGTACGCTTAGTTGGGGAATTGCCCAAGATTACAACGGCAACTGACTTAGCTTTAAAAGTAACGCAACGATTACGACAAGAAAATGTAGTTGGAAAATTTGTAGAATACTTTGGGGAAGGACTAGCAACACTTAGTTTGGCAGACCGTGCAACAGTTGCAAATATGGCGCCAGAATATGGAGCAACTTGCGGTTACTTTCCTATTGATGAAGAGACCCTTCGTTATATGCGATTAACAAATCGGAAAGAAGAACATATTGCGTTAACGAGGCTCTATGCTCAAAAGAATCATCTATTTTATGATGAAAAAGTGGAGCCAATTTATTCAAAAATTGTTGAGATTGATTTATCCACCATTGTTCCAAGTATTTCTGGTCCCAAACGGCCACAGGATTTAATTGAATTGACAAATGCTAAGCAAGAATTTCAAGCGAGTCTTATCCGAGAAGCTGGTGTTCGAGGTTTTGGTTTGCCAAGAGAGGAATTGAGGAAGACAGCGACGGTATTGTTTGATGATTATGAAGAAGAGATTAAAACGGGTCATGTCGCTATTGCAGCAATTACTAGTTGTACCAATACCTCCAACCCATATGTCTTAATGGCGGCAGGCTTAGTAGCTAAACATGCTGTGGAAAAAGGATTGCGTGTTTCAAAAACAGTCAAAACGTCACTTGCACCAGGCAGTAAGGTTGTTACGGCCTATTTGAAGGAGAGTGGTCTCCAAGTCTATCTGGACAAATTAGGTTTTAATGTTGTTGGATATGGCTGCACCACTTGCATTGGCAATTCTGGAAATTTGTTACCAGAAGTGGCAAAAGCAATTACGGATACGGATTTACTTGCTAGTGCTGTCCTATCAGGTAATCGGAATTTTGAAGGACGAATCAATCCTTTGGTTAAAGCAAATTTTTTAGCTAGTCCGCCACTGGTGGTCGCTTATGCTTTAGCTGGGAATACAAATATTGATTTAACAAGTGAACCGCTTGGATATGATAGGAATGGACTACCTGTTTACTTCATGGATCTTATGCCAAATCATGATTTGGTAGCAGACTATGTACAAAAATACGTTACCAGTAGTTTGTTTAAAAAAGAGTATGAGCATGTTTTTACTGATAGTGAAAAATGGAATCAAATTTCAACAACAAAGTCGAAAATCTATCACTGGAATCAAGCCTCTACTTATATACAAAATCCTCCTTACTTTGATGGCTTGGAAGATGATACAAGCATTCAACCATTGAAAAATCTAGCTGTTTTAGCAAAGTTTGGAGATACAATTACGACAGACCATATTTCTCCAGCAGGAAATATTGCTAGAAATAGTCCAGCAGCATCATATCTAGAGGAACATGGTGTAAGCTATCAAGACTTTAATTCTTATGGTAGTCGTCGCGGGAATCATGAAGTGATGATGAGAGGCACCTTTGCCAATATTCGGATAAAAAATGAACTAGCAGCTGGAAAACTTGGTGGTTATACAAAGTATAAGGGTGAACTGATGCCGATTTATGAAGCTGCTATGTGTTATAAGAAAGAAAAAGTGGATACGATTATTTTGGCAGGTCGAGATTATGGTATGGGTTCTAGTCGTGATTGGGCAGCTAAAGGAGCAAATCTTTTAGGTGTTAAAGTGGTTTTAGCTGAAAGTTTTGAAAGAATTCACCGCTCCAATTTAGTCATGATGGGCATTCTGCCTCTTCAATATTTGGACGGCGAAAATGCTCAAAATCTTGGATTAACTGGAAAAGAAACGTTTGATATTCAATTGCCGAAAGAGCCACAGGTAGGACAAGTCATAACGGTTATTGCAAAAGAAGGCAATCGAATCACACGATTTAAAGCACGTCTTCGTTTTGATGCAGACGCGGATATTCGTTATTATGAAAATGGGGGAATTTTACCAATGGTGGTTAGAAAGAAATTGCAAGAGGTAAAACAATGACACAAAGCAATGGTTTAAAAGATACGATTGCCTGTGAGACTCGTATCAGTCAGATTATAGATGATACTCTTTCTTATGCAGGCTATAATATTTCAGAATTGATGGAGAATAATGCAAGTTTTGAAGAAGTCATTTACCTACTTTGGAATTTGCATTTACCAACTCAGATTGAATTGAAACATTTTGTGAACGATTTACGTGCCAACTATGCCATTAGTGATGCGGTGGAACAATGTATTCTCATCCAGTCGCGCAAGCATCTGCATCCAATGAGTGTATTACGTTCTACAGTTAGTCTTTTAGGAGTCTATAATATCCATGCTGAAGAGACGTCTCTAGAAGCAACTTATGAACAAAGTATTCAATTGATGGCTAAGATTCCAACGATTATTGCAACATTTACAAGGTTGAGATCGGGGCAAACTCCGATTGAACCGAGAAAAGATTTAGGATTTGCAGCGAACTTTTTATATATGTTAAATGGGCAGGAACCAACAGAATTAGAAATTCGGGCTTTCAATCGTGCTTTGGTTCTTCATGCAGATCACGAGCTAAATGCTTCCACTTTTGCAGCGCGGGTCTGTGCTTCCACTTTAACCGATATTTATTCTTGTGTGACGGCGGCAATCGGCGCTTTAAAAGGGTCACTTCATGGGGGTGCCAATGAATGCGTCTTTGACATGTTAAAGGAAATTAAAGCAGAGGGCGATACGAATGCATATTTGGATCGAAAATTAGCTTCACATGAAAAAATCATGGGCTTTGGTCATCGTGTTTATAAAACACAGGATCCTCGTGAAAAATATTTGCGAGAAATGGCAGAGGAATTGACAAAGGGAACAGAAAAAGAAATTTGGTACCAGATTTCAGAAGACATCGAACGTTATATGAAGCACACCAAGCATTTAATACCGAATGTAGATTTTTACTCAGCAACGGTTTATCATGTTTTAGGTATTGACAGTAGTATCTATACATTGATTTTTGCAATGAGTCGGGTGTCTGGCTGGATTGCTCACATTCAAGAGCAACGCAAAAATAATAAGTTGATTAGACCTCGCTCTCATTATGTTGGCGCTCAAAATTTACATTATATTCCTATTGGGAGGAGATAAAATGGCAGAAAGAATTCGTCTTGTGAATAAGAAGTTGCTAGTTCCAGATAATCCCATTATCCCTTATATCGAAGGTGATGGAATTGGGCATGACATTTGGAAAAATGCACAGCTTGTCTTGGATAAAGCGGTGGAGATAGCTTATGGAAGCAGTAGAAAGATTTTTTGGAAAGAGATATTGGCGGGAGAAAAAGCCTTTCGTTTGACAGGAAAATGGTTGCCAGAAGAGACTTTAACGACAATCCAGCATCATTTAGTTGCGATTAAAGGTCCTCTTACAACTCCTGTTGGTGGTGGCATTCGTTCTTTAAATGTTGCCTTGCGTCAAGAACTAGATCTCTACGCTTGTGTACGTCCCGTACGGTATTTTGCGGGCGTTCCTAGCCCACTACGACATCCTAAAAAGACGAATATGACAATTTTTCGTGAAAATACCGAAGATATTTATGCAGGAATTGAATGGGAAGGTGAGTCTGATGAGGCTCAACAAGTGATACAATTTTTACAAAAGGAAATGGGAATTGATAAAATTCGTTTTCCGAAGACGAGTGCTATTGGCATTAAACCAATTTCACGCCAAGGAAGTGAACGGTTGATTCGTGCAGCGATTCATTATGCTCTATCTGCCAATGTAAAAAACGTAACTCTGGTTCATAAAGGGAATATCCAAAAATTTACAGAAGGTGGTTTCAGAAAATGGGGCTATGAGCTTACCGAGAAGGAGTTTGCAAAGGAATTAGCAGCTGGGCAATTGATTGTGACAGATGTGATTGCAGATAATTTTTTACAACAAATTCTATTAAATCCTGAAAAATTTCAAGTAGTAGCTTTGACAAATTTGAATGGGGATTATGTTAGTGATGCTCTGGCTGCTCAAGTCGGCGGCATTGGTATTGCTCCTGGAGCTAATATCAATTATGAAACAGGTCATGCTATTTTTGAAGCAACGCATGGAACGGCTCCTGATATCGCAGATCAAAATAAAGCAAATCCTTGTTCACTTTTATTGTCTGCCTGCATGATGTTTGATTACATTGGATGGTCCGAAGCTGCGCAAGTTATTATAAAAGCGATTGAAAAAGCGTTAGCACTTCAAAAGATGACAGATGATTTTGCTAGTCAGATAGAAGGTGTTCCTGCGCTTTCAACGAGTGATTTCACTCAGGTTTTATTAGATTTTTTAGCTTAGGTTCTGATTTTCACACATGAAACAAACGGCAAAGAAGCTGAGACAAAAGTTTCTGATTTCAATATTCGTTGCATAATGAATGAACGACACCATAGCTGGTTGCTCAAATAGCATAGCAAACTATCTTCTCCCTTTTATCGAAATTTTTATTTTTTAAAGAATTTGACTATATAAAAATCTCAAAATATGGTAAAATAGTACAGATAAAATAAGGAGAATAAAAATGGTAGCCCCGAAATATAAACGTATTTTAATCAAATTATCAGGTGAAGCTCTTGCTGGTGAGAAAGGGATTGGAATTAACATTTCAACCGTTCAAAAAATGGCAGAGGAAATCAAGGAAGTACATGATTTGGGTATTGAAATTGCCCTTGTTATCGGCGGTGGGAATCTCTGGCGTGGAGAGCCTGCGGCAGAAGCAGGAATGGATCGTGTGCAGGCTGATTACACAGGAATGTTAGGAACAGTCATGAATGCCTTGGTCATGGCGGATTCACTTCAACAAGTGGGTGTGGATACGCGAGTACAAACAGCGATTGCGATGCAGCAAGTAGCAGAACCTTATATTCGCGGACGCGCTCTGCGACACTTGGAAAAAGGACGTATCGTTATTTTCGGTGCTGGAGTTGGTTCTCCCTACTTCTCAACAGATACAACAGCTGCCCTTCGCGCGGCTGAGATTGAAGCTGATGCGATTCTGATGGCAAAAAATGGTGTAGACGGCGTTTATAACGCTGATCCGAAGAAAGATAAGACTGCGGTGAAATTTGATGAATTAACCCACCGTGACGTGATTAACAAAGGTCTTCGTATCATGGATTCAACGGCTTCAACTCTTTCAATGGATAATGACATTGACCTTGTTGTCTTTAATATGAACGAACCTGGTAATATCAAACGCGTTGTCTTTGGTGAGCAAATCGGAACAACCGTTTCAAATAATGTAGAAAAAGAAGAGGAATGATTTATGGCAAATGCAATTGTAGAAAAAGCGAAAGAAAGAATGACACAGTCACACCAAAGTTTGGCGCGTGAATTTGGCAGCATTCGTGCTGGTCGTGCGAACGCCAGCCTTTTGGATAGGATTTCAGTTGAGTACTACGGAGTGGAAACTCCGCTCAATCAAATCGCGTCTATCACGATTCCTGAAGCGCGTGTTCTTTTGGTGACGCCATTTGACAAATCTTCTATCAAAGATATTGAGCGCGCACTCAACGCTTCTGATCTTGGCATCACCCCTGCAAGCGATGGTACGGTTATTCGTTTGGTCATTCCTGCTTTGACAGAAGAAACTCGCCGTGACCTTGCTAAGGAAGTGAAGAAGGTCGGCGAAAATGCTAAAATTGCTATTCGTAATATCCGCCGTGACGCTATGGATGAAGCTAAAAAGCAAGAAAAAGCAAAAGAAATTACTGAAGATGAATTGAAAACACTTGAAAAAGATATTCAAAAAGTGACAGATGAGGCTGTTAAGCATATTGATGATATGACTGCCAGCAAGGAAAAAGAATTGATTGAAGTGTAAGCTTTTCTCTGTATGTAGTAAAAAATAGAAAGCAAAGAGATGGAACAGAAATCAGTCGTTTCCTAGAAACTTGATTTCGTCCCACTTCCGCAAAGTTGAGTAGGGCTGTAAAAGTTGATTGATTAACGAGTTAGAGCCCACTCAGCAGTGATTGATTAGGCACTAAAGTGCCAAATAATTGTGCATGGGAAACTCTAATTGACTAAAGTCAACATAGTTTCTCCAAATCACTGCGTCTTAGAATGATAACTATATAAACAAAGGAAGCTGAACACTTTTGTTCCAGCTTCTTCTTTTGAAGTAGGAAGAAAGTTTCATATCCGCTTCGAACGATAGAAAGATAAAAAATGAATACAAATCTTGCAACATTTATAACAGGTCTTGTAACCGATGAAAACGATCGCTTTTACTTTGTTCAAAAGGATGGTCAGACTTATGCTTTAGCTAAAGAAGAAGGTAAGTATCAGCTAGGAGAAACGGTCAAAGGTTTTGCTTATAGTGATATGAAACAGAGACTTCGCCTGACGACTCTCGAAGTCACAGCAACTCAGACGACTTTTGGCTGGGGAGCAGTGACGGATGTTCGTAAGGACTTAGGTGTTTTTGTTGATACAGGACTTCCAGATAAGCAAATTGTAGTGTCTCTCGACATTTTGCCAGAAATAAAAGAACTTTGGCCTAAAAAAGGCGACCGCCTCTATATTCGTTTGGATGTAGACAAAAAAGACCGCATTTGGGGGCTTTTGGCCTACCAAGAAGATTTCCGGGAATTAGCTCGTCCAGCCTATAATAACATGCAAAATCAAAATTGGCCGGCTATTGTTTATCGTTTGAAGTTATCTGGAACCTTTGTCTATCTGCCTGAAAATAACATGCTGGGCTTTATCCATCCCAGCGAGCGCTATGCTGAGCCGCGTCTGGGCCAGGTATTGGATGTGCGTGTCATTGGTTTTCGTGAGGTGGATAGGACTTTGAACCTTTCGCTCAAACCACGCTCTTTTGAAATGCTGGAAAATGATGCTCAGATGATCCTGACTTATCTGGAGACTAACGGTGGCTTCATGACCTTGAATGATAAGTCAGCTCCAGAGGATATTAAGGCGACTTTCGGCATTTCCAAGGGACAGTTTAAAAAAGCCCTGGGTGGCCTCATGAAAGCTGGTAAGATTAAACAGAACGCGACTGGGACGGAGTTGATTTGAGATACCAATTTGCTTTGCTTTCGAGATTTTTGGTAAAATAAAAAATATGAATCAAATAAACCTCATAAAAGGAGGCCGTTGTGTTAGCAATTGAAGAGATTAAAACAGTAAATCTGACAAATTTACCTAATCTGACAATTTTGACTGGTGATGATACAGGGCAATTTGAATTGATGAAATCACAATTTTTACGTCAAATTCAATACGATGCTGCAGATTTAAATATGACTTACTTTGATATGAAAGAAGCCGTTTATCCAGATGTGGAGATTGATCTAGTGAGTTTGCCCTTCTTTTCTGAAGAGAAGATCGTCATTTTGGATCATTTTTTGGATGTGACAACAGCTAAAAAATGCTATTTGACGGATGATGAGCTAAAATCTTTTGAGCAATATTTGGAAAATCCTGCAGATACGACAAAATTAGTCATTTTTGCAGAAGGGAAGTTAGACAGTAAACGGCGAATTGTAAAATTGCTCAAGCGAGATGGTAAAATTTTTGAAGCAAGTGAGCCAAAAGAGCAGGAGCTGCGGGCATACTTTAGTAAGTTGGCTCAGGAACAAGGATTAGAATTTAGTTCACCAGTTTTCGAGGAATTGTTTGTCAAATCCGGCTTTGATTTTAGTGAAATTAGTAAAAACTTAGCTTTTTTAAAGGATTATAAAAAAGATGGCATCATTACAAGCGATGACATTGCTGAAGCAATTCCAAAAACTTTACAGGATAATATTTTTGATCTTACCCAGATGATTTTGCATCAAAAGGTAGATGCGGCAAGAAGCCTGGTGCGAGACTTGACATTGCAAGGTGAAGATGAAATCAAGCTGATTGCGATTATGTTGGGCCAGTTTCGTATATTTGCACAAGTGAAAATCCTCTTTGAAAATGGACGTAATGAAAGCCAGATTGTAGCAGACTTGTCCAGTTATTTAGGACGAAAGGTGAATCCTTTTCAAATCAAATATGCTTTGCGTGATGTGCGATCTTTACAGCTTGATTTTCTAAAAAAAGTACTTGCTTGCTTGATTGAAACAGATTACCAAATCAAGTCTGGAGTTTATGAGAAAAGTTACTTATTTGACTTGGCTTTGTTAAAGATTGCTACCCACAACTTATAAGCAAATAAGTTGAAAATTTTGTAGGTCTACGTTATCATTTTCATATAAAATGAAAAAGGGGAACAAACCAATGGCAATTATTTTACCTGATTTACCTTATTCTTACGATGCTTTGGAACCGTATATTGATGAAGAAACGATGCACTTGCATCATGACAAACACCACAATACTTATGTCAATAATGTAAATGCGGCTCTGGCAAAACACCCTGAAATCGGTGAGGATTTGGAGCAACTTTTGTCAGATGTAGAAACCATTCCAGCGGATATTCGTCAAGCTGTTATCAATAACGGTGGTGGTCATCTCAACCACGCGCTTTTCTGGGAATTGATGACGCCAGAAAAGACAGAGCCGTCAGCAGCATTAGCAGCAGACCTTGAAGCAACATTTGGTTCATTTGAGGATTTCAAAGCAGCATTTACAACAGCTGCGACAAGTCGCTTCGGTTCAGGTTGGGCTTGGCTGGTGGTCAATAATGATGGTAAATTAGAAGTGACTTCAACTGCTAATCAAGACACACCAATCTCTGAAGGGAAAACACCAATTTTAGGAATTGATGTTTGGGAACATGCTTATTATGTGAAGTACCGCAATGTTCGTCCAGATTACATCAAAGCATTCTTCTCAGTCATCAACTGGAATAAGGTTAATGAATTGTACGCAGCAGCAAAATAAGGTGTGCAATGAGATAGAAAAAACGAATCTGATTAGGTTCGTTTTTTTCTGTTATAGTAAAATTACCTATAAATTCCTTCCAAATAAAACCAGATTTGTTGTTTGAGGAATTTCAGAGAATGATCATTGGTTCGATCAATGACACCGAAAACAAGATAGTGATTTCTAAACAGCAGTTCATAATCAATATGTTCTCCAATAAGGACAATTTTCCCTCTTTTATCATATTTTCGGATTGTTTCAATTCTTTTGGTGGCATCTTTAAATGAGAAAAATTTGGATTGTACCACAAAATAAGTAGTCGGGCGAAAAGTTCGCTGCGCAGGATGCGTCAATCGCAGCTTTATTTTAAAGAATTGATGGATTGTTCGAAGATAGAGAGCCGTAAAATAGAGAGAAATAGAGCTAATAAAAGAATAAGGTTGAATTTGAATCATTATGTTTCCTCCTAGCTTATATCCTACCATATCAAATGAAAGATAACTGAGCAAATCCTGAACGGTATGTATAATGTCCTGAACAGCATTTTTGAACCATTCAGGCCATTATACATACCGTTTAAGATTTTTGTAATTTATTTAAAAATATTTTGGGATAATCATATTATAACGATGAAAGGGCTTATTCTATCAGATGATTATTTTAGATAAATTTTTCAGTCCATCAGCCACAGTGCTATTAAGACTAGAAAAAATTCAAAATTGGGGAGATAGCAATGCCACAGCACTGTTTATTCTTTTTTTATCACTCAGCTATTTATTTATCCATTCTATTCCCATATTAAGTATTCTACTAACCGGCTTTGCTTTTAGTATGATGATAAGTTATGTTTTAATAGATGTTTATCTCAAATTACGTGTCTACTATTACCTACGTAACAAATAATCCGAGTTTATTTTAGAAAGGAAATCATTGTTGTGAATGTTAAGAAAACATTTGTTCCTCAAATAGATGCAAGAGATTGCGGTGTCGCTGCGCTTGCTTCCATTGCAAAATACTATGGTTCAGACTACTCTCTTGCACATCTGAGAGAACTTGCTAAGACAAGTAAAGAAGGGACAACGGCTCTTGGAATTGTTCAAGCAGCGCAAGAAATAGGTTTTGAGACACGACCGATTCAAGGGGATATGTCTTTGTTTGATATGGAAGCTATTCCCTATCCTTTTATCGTTCATGTTCAGAAAAAAGCTAAACTCCCACATTATTATGTTATCTATAAAAATACGAAAAAAGGTCTGCTAGTTGGAGATCCTGACCCAAGTGTAAAAATAACTAAGATATCAAAAGAGACATTTGCAACAGAATGGACTGGTGTTGCTATTTTTTTAGCACCAGAACCTAGCTATAAACCACATAAGGATAAGAAGAATGGGCTTACTAGCTTTTTACCACTCATCTTTAAACAGCGTTCTTTGATTTTTTATATTGTCTTAGCTAGTTTGCTTGTGACCCTCATTAACATTGTTAGTTCTTATTATCTGCAAGGGATTTTGGATGAATACATTCCAAATCAGATGAAATCAACTCTTGGAATCGTTTCAATTGGGCTTATCATTACTTACATCTTGCAGCAAATGATGAGTTTTTCCAGAGATTACTTATTGATTATACTTAGTCAGCGATTAACCATCGATGTAATTTTATCATATATTCGGCACATTTTTGAATTACCGATGTCTTTTTTTGCTACGAGACGCACTGGAGAAATTATTTCTCGTTTTACAGATGCTAATTCCATTATTGATGCTCTCGCTTCTACAATACTTTCACTCTTTCTTGACCTTTTTATTTTGATAATGGTAGGAGGGGTACTATTATTACAGAATACCAACCTTTTCTTCCTCACTCTGCTTGCTATTCCTATCTATACAGTGATTATTTTTGCTTTTATAAAGCCTTTTGAAAAAATGAATCATGACGTTATGCAAAGTAATTCCATGGTAAATTCTGCTATTATCGAAGATATTAATGGCATTGAAACGATTAAATCTTTAACCAGCGAAGAAACTCGTTACCAAAAGATAGACAGCGAATTTGTAAATTATTTAGATAAATCTTTTACGCTTAGTAAATATTCCATTATGCAGACAGCTCTCAAACAAGGAGCACAATTTATTTTGAATGTTGTTATTCTATGGGTTGGAGCATCTCTGGCTATGTCTCAAAAAATTTCGATTGGACAGCTGATTACTTTTAATGCACTCCTTTCGTATTTTACAAGTCCACTTGAAAGTATCATCAATCTGCAAACTAAGCTGCAGTCGGCTAAGGTTGCTAACAAGCGGTTGAATGAAGTTTATCTGGTAGAATCCGAATTCAAAACCAAACAAGTCATTACAGAGAAAAATTTCTTGGCTGGTGACATTACTTTTCATGATGTTTCTTATAAATATGGCTTCGGACGAGATACGTTATCGGATATTAACTTAACAATAAAAACAGGAGATAAGGTGAGCTTAGTCGGCATCAGTGGTTCGGGAAAGACAACACTTGCCAAAATGATGGTTCATTTTTATGAGCCTTATAAAGGGCAAATCCGTCTTAATGGAAATGATCTTAAAATGATTGATAAGAAGACTCTTCGTCAATATATCAATTATTTACCACAACAAGCCTATATTTTTAGTGGTTCCATCTTAGCAAATCTTACATTAGGGACGAATCAAATATTTTCTCAAGAAGAGATTATTCGCGCTTGTGAAATTGCAGAAATTCGTTCGGATATTGAACAAATGCCTATGGGATATCAAACAGAATTGTCCGATGGAGCTGGTCTATCAGGTGGACAAAAGCAAAGAATTGCTCTAGCACGCGCCCTCTTAACAAAGTCACCAATTCTTATTCTTGATGAGGCAACGAGCGGATTGGATGTTTTAACTGAGAAAAAGGTCATTGACAATCTGATGGGCTTAAAAGACAAAACGATTATTTTTGTTGCTCATCGTCTCAGCATTTCAAAGCGGACAAATCAAGTGATTGTTCTTGATAAAGGACAGATTATTGAAACTGGTTCCCACACTAAATTGATGGAAAGAAAAGGTTTTTATCATCATTTATTTAGCAAATAAGGAGTGAATTATGAATCCCAATCTGTTTAAAAGTGCAGAATTTTATCATCGAAGATACCATAACTTTGCGACCGTTCTTATTCTTCCTTTGGTATTGTTCGTTCTATTTCTGGTTCTTTTTTCTTTTATCGGTCAAAAGGAAGTGACTATCAAATCTATCGGTGAAATTACACCAACGAAAGTCATTGCTATGATCCAATCAAGCAGCAATAATACGATTTTGATTAACCATTTAGCCGAAAATAAGGCAGTCGTAAAAGGAGAGTTGTTGATTCAATATGCAAAAAATATGGAAGTCTCTCAACAAACAGCTATTAAAACTCAACTTGCAACTTATCAACGACAAAAAGTTGGCATAGAAACACTCAAATCGAGTTTGCATCAAGGGATAAATCTTTTTTCGGGTGAAGATGAATTTGGCTATGCTAATACTTTTAACAATTTTATCAAGCAATCGCAGGATCTATCATTAGGAATTTCAAAAAGCAATATCGAAGTCAGTAAACAAGCTTCTTTGGCTCATAACACAATTGCTGCGATTGATCAGCAAATCAATGATTTAACAAAACAGATAAATGATTATCGTGAACTGCATCAGGTCATCTCGGAGAATGCTTCACATTTATCAAAGAGTAATCCACATCAGACAACATTCAACATGTATAAGAAACAGTATCAAGCTAATCCAGATACTTCCCTCACAAATCAGTATTTGTCTCAAATTGATACCAATATATCCAATTTAAACTCTTCCATTGCGAATCTAAAGATTCAAAAAGCTGGTACTGGAACTGCGGCGACTTATGACAATAGTCTTTCTACGAAAATCGAAGTACTCCGCACACAATTTATCCAAACGGCTGACCAACAGTTAGCAACCCTTATGACCCAAATCACTGATTTACAGAATCAATTGAATCAAGCAAATGTCCAGCTTCAAAACAATAGATTAGTCGCTCCCGAAACAGGTGTTCTGCATATTAGTGAAAAGTTAAAAGGGAACAACTTATTACCTAAAGGAACTGAAATTGCCCAAATCTATCCAGATATCACCAAAACAAACGAAGTCCTTATCGCTTATTATGTGCCTTCGACCTATATGACCAATTTAAAAAAAGGACAAACCACTCGTCTAACTTTAGAAAAAATTGGAAAGCAGTCCATCACCATTATCGGAAATATCAATAAAATTGATACTTCCGCTACTGAAACAAAACAAGGAAACCTTTTTAAAGTAACTGCCAAGGCTAAAATTTCTAAGTCCAATGGACAAGTGATCAAGTATGGTCTACAAGGAAGAGTAACTATTGTCATTGCGAAAAAATCATTCTTTGATTACTACAAAGACAAACTGTTGAACAATGTCGAATGACCGTTTAGGACGAAATCACTACCGTTTAAGATTTAACGATTCATTATTCAACAGTTGGGTTATAATAAATATATCAAAAAGGAGGTTCTATTATGGATAAAAAACAAACATTGGATCATTTTCATACACTTACAAGTCAAGAACTCGAACAAGTTGTCGGTGGCGGCTGGTTGGAAGACTTATTTAGTCCTTATTTAAAAAAGTATAAATTAGGCAAACTTGGACAACCTGATTTAGGATAACATAAAAACCATTACTGTACTTGATATTACAGCAATGGTTTTCTTTAATTCAGATGAATCTCAAGGACATGCTGGAAACGATAATTTTGACTAGCGCTAGTAAGAGAAACATTTGGATATCGATCCAGAATTGCTAAGACATTTGATAATCCAATTCCTCGCCCAGATCCTTTAGAACTAACTCCCGCATCAAAAATATAAGACATGTCTATATGCTCTTCTTTTATAGCATTTTCAATGGAGAATACCTGCTTGTTTTCTGACAAAACATAAGCAATCGTCATAGTTGGAGTGGCAGCTTCAATCGCATTATCACACAAAATGGAGACAATGGTGATAAAGTCAACTAATTCCATTCCTTGTGGACAAATATCTTCTGGAACCTCCAATGAAACGGATACATTATGCTCTTGAGCTTGTGCAAATTTAGCAGCTAGCAGGCTTTTTAAGGCATCGTTTTTGATATGGACTAACCGTCCAATATCATACTTGGGATTGCGAAAACGCTTATTGGAATCTTTCAAAACAGAATGATAGACATTCTTTACAATGCCTATATCATTTTGCTCAATTCCTAATTTCAAGGTTGTTAAAATATTAGCGTAATCATGCCGAAAGCTCCGAACTTCTGTGTACAATTCCTCAATGTGATGACTGTAGTTTTCCAAGTTTTTTAACTGTAAATCTTTTTGAAGCATTAAATCACTTTGGATTCTCTCTCGTAAATGACGGTCTAAATAATTGGCAACACTCACAAAAAGGATAAGATAAAGAACTACTAAACTTTCTCTAAAATTTAGTGTCTGTAAGTTATTCTCATTTTCTAAATAAGATAGAACTTGAACAATAAGATGATAAATAATCATGCTGATATTTACAAAGATGATAATTTTCTTATCGTTGTGATTAATTTTTTGAGATTTTAATGTCTTAAAATTATATTGAATTAAACGCAAAAAAAGTAATACTATCAGCGTCGCCATAATTGAGGTGACAATCGGACCAAAAAAACTTTTATTGAGTCTTTCTACACTAAAACTAAATAAAGGAGATATGAAAAAAATAATCAAGCGTTGAATTAAATTCCATAGTGTGATTGGAAAAAGTCCGTAAAAAATTTTTAACGTTTTGTTGTAAGATTTTCCAACAATCCAAGAAAAAATTAAAAAATAAGTTGGACCTATCAGATAAGAAAATAAATTATTTGGAATAAAAGAAAAAATTATACTATAAAATAAGTTAGCTAGAATTGCTATTAGATATGTTCTAGTTATTAATTTTTGTCCACTAATGTAGGAAAAAAGAAACAACAATAAAAACATGTCTACGATAATCAATGATAATTGCACCATAATATCATTCCCTCCGGTGCAGGGCTGCAATAGCTTCTGTTAGCCCTTTTATTTTTGATCTAGAAACAAGACAAGTAGCACCATTCTGGAAGTGAAGGATATGATTTACTTTATCCACTTGATGGACATTAGCTGGGTTAACAACAAAGGAACGATGACATTGGTAGAACCGTTTTTCTTTTTTTAACATATCTGAAAGATTGGCAGTAAATTCCGTACGCCCTCTATGTGTGTAAAGTACTAAACGGTGAGGGCGAGAGGAAGTTTCGATGTAAAGAATATCTTTAAACGGCACTTGTATTTGTGTATGAGGTGTTTCAAAGAGAAGAGAATCGTCTGCCAGGCCTTTGCCTGTTAGGTTTTCAGTATGTAGCAGCGCAGTTTCGATCCGTTTTTTAAAAGTTTCTTTTGATAACGATTTGTCAAGATAGTCAAGGGCGCCGACTTGCAGTTTAAACGCTGCCGGCATCAATTCAGAGTGACTGGTTACAAAGACAATAATGGCATAAGGATCTATCTCGCGTATCTTTTTGGCGACGTCTAAGCCCTTTTTTTCTTCAGTTTTGATTTCAATATCCAAAAAGAAAACCTGATGGCTTCCTTTCTCAGATATGGCTTCTAGTAATTGTTTAGGTTTTCCAAAAACTTCAAAATGGTGATATTGAAGACGATGTTTTTCGATAATTTTTTCAACAATAGTCTCCATATAATATTGTTGAGTAAGATCATCTTCTAAAATAAAAATATTCATTTTCATAATGTTCCCGATTGATAAAATATGTAAGAATTATGTGTAATTCTAGTATTCATTATATAAAAAGGATTGGAAGTTCACAAGAACAAAATATAAAAATATTCAATAGATTCAAAAAATAAACAAACTGATAACACTTTATAGCTATCAGCTTGTTTTTGCTTACTAAAAAAAGAAATGAAAATAAAACCAATTATAAATGATATACCAGATAGAGGCTATGAAAGTATATAAATTCCACAATACATGAAAGAGCATCTGAAGTCGGATGTTTTGACTATAACGGTAAAATAGAGATAATGCCAATCCACTTAAAAAGTAAAAACTGAGATTGACCCAGTCTCTCTGAAGTAAGATCATGTGTCCTAACGTAAATAGACTAGCAGAAAGCAAGACGTCTAAATAATAGTTTGAATTGGTAAAGAACCGAGACATGACATATCCTTGATAAAAAAGTTCTTCTATAATTGGACTCATCAATACCGTTATGAGAATACTACAAATATCAAAAATTTTTCCTCCACTCCAGATACCAACCTTACTGTAAAGTTTGGTATTCATAGTCGTTCGCGCCATATATTGCACCAAGTCTTTCCTTATGTCTGCCAATAAGAAAAAGATGAACAGTAAAGCAAGAAAAGCTGCGATATCACGTTTATGGATTTTCTTCCTTTTAAAAATAGAGGATAAATCTGCTCGTTTCAAGAGATAAAGGATGAAGAACAGCATCAATATCTCTTGAATTAATATCATAACACCAACTGCTGTCAAATTCCACTGAAACAAAATAGCAATATGAAGGGCTAAAGTTTCTGGAAGACCTGCCAGTAAAATAGTAAAAAGTATTATAAAAATGAGTGAAAATGCTAATTTCTTCATCGTATCTCCTATTTTGAAGTAACCTTATATTCTTATTCTACAAAATTTTTATAAAAGATTTCATTGAAATCCCAAATGATAGCGTTGGTGTCCTAAATGGTTAAAAATACGATTCAGGATGTCAGAAGTACCATTCAGGATTTATAAATTTATAAAATATATTATATGCTATACTAAATTTGTCAGGTTGCAACAGGACAAAAATATGAAAATAAAAAGGAGGTATTCATCATGAATACAAAATCACTCGAAAAATTTGAAGTACTGAACTCTGAAATGCTGGCAAGTGTTGAAGGGGGGAAAATAGGAGCTGGGGAAGCAGCACAGGCATTGGCTGTTTGCACAGTAGCAGGTGGAACGATAGGTAGTGTTTTTCCTGGAGTTGGAACTGCTGTAGGTGCTATTTTAGGGGCACAGTATTGTACAGGAGCTTGGGCAATTATTCGAGCTCATTAAGGAGGTTAAAAAGGAACAAATATGAAGAATACACAGAGAGTAATAATAACAATGCTGATATCTATTATATTAATTACTATAGTAGGAATGTATTTTAAGATTAGAGCGATTAACATACTAAAGCTTAGTCTTTCTAGTTTGGTATTAGAAATATTAATTCATTATTTTGCATACAAACAGAATAGACCTCAAATTACTTTATCAAAAACTTTTGATTTATACAAAAAGTTTGTTAAAAAAACATTACCGATGTCTATTGTTATAATTACATTTGTTGGTTATAAAATTTTCTTCTCAGATATTCCTAATATTTTGTCCTTTTTCTATTGTCATATTATTGTTGTATTTTATACCGTTGGTTATATTTTGTGTTTAAATAATAATATATTAAAAAATGAAAGAGAGTGAGAATTTTATGTTAAATTTAAAAGGTGAAGTTGTAAATGAGCTATCAGATGTTCAGCTTTCTGAAATTAGTGGTGGAGGTTCAGGATATTGTAAGCCTGTTATGGTAGGAGCAAACGGTTATGCATGTCGCTATAGTAATGGCCGATGGGATTATAAAGTTACTAAAGGAATATTTCAAGCAACTACAGATGTTATTGTTAAAGGCTGGGCAGAATATGGTCCGTGGATTCCAAGACATTAACAAGTCTTTTAAAAGCGAATATAAAAATTAGATTGTTTTAGGAGTAATATTATGGGAACTTTAAGATGGTTTGCTGGTGGGCAGGAAAGAAGAGAACGAGCAATTTTTCTTATCAACCAAATGTTTTCTGAATTTGATAGTAAAAACGCGAATCCACTATATCAAGTGCTGGATTCTTATCGAACAGAATTGAAGTTTGATGGAACATCTACACCTTATATATTGAATCGTATGAATATTGATATTTCTAAAGTACTTTTAAACAATAATATACGACTGTCAAGTACTGAATCAAGTCAGTTAAAGGAGCTGAGGGCTTTGTCTCATATTAGAATAATCTAGGTATTTGTGTGGATTGATAATTAGCTTCTATATAAGACCACTGAAAAGATTGGTACTGGACATGGTATAATAAAAGTGGACACAAAATTGTGTGGAAAATAGGATAGTAGCATATCAAGAAAGATTTTCGATAACATCTGGGAGGGTGTAAATGAAAGCGATTTATAAAAATAAAATAGCTGATGTTTGGAAAATTAGCAGAGAAGCTGAACAACCTGATTGGGTGAAAGAAGCGTTTGCTAAAAATTACTTGTATTGGTTGGATGATCATCTTCGGATTTTAATGGCTGGTCTGAATCCTTCTACTGTGGAGAATTTAAAAATTGGTACAGTTGGAACAATAGGCGGTGGATTTGCAGGTTATGGTATGTATGTGTTGGGCTATATTGGTGATTATTTGGATATAAGCAATCATCGGGTAGTTTCTCAAAAAACATTTGAAAAAGAATACCGTATTCTAGAGAGTTTGTAGATAAATAAATTGATTTTTCTGACCACTTTTATAGCATTTCTAAAAAGGCTCTAAGTTATAATTCACTTAGAGTCTTTGATTTTTAGCAGACCAATTTGGAACAATCACTATTCAAGACGTCAGAAGTACCATTCAGGATTTGCAGATTTATAAAATATGTCGTGTGCTATACTAAGTTTATTAAGTTGCAACAGGTTGAAATTATTAAAATAAAAAACAGGTATTCATCATGAAAACAAAAACATTGGAAAAATTTGAAGTACTGAACTCTGAAATGCTGGCACGTGTTGAAGGGGGAGGTTGTAATTGGGGTGATTTTGCAAAATCGGGTATTGCTGGTGGTGCGGGTAATGGATTGAGATTAGGAATCAAGACCATAACATGGCAAGGAGTAGTTGCAGGAGCTGTTGGGGGAGCTATTATTGGTAAAGTTGGTTATGGAGCTACTTGTTGGTGGTAAGTGAAATGGGGGAATAAATGTTTGATATAAAAAGTTTCGCACTAGGTTTTATCACTATGATGATATTAACTTGGTTAGATAAACCAATTATTTACTTTCTGGATAAATGTAAGAAAATCTCAAAAAAATAAGATGATGATAAAATTTTTACTAATTAGTTTATTATATTTACTGGTTCTCTTGATAATATATTTTGTAACTTCACATAAGAAATTTATTATCATTCTTTCATTTCTATCAGTATCCTATTTGTGGTATATTTTCGTTCATATTTTAAATATTTAAGAAAATTTATCATTTGATATTGAAAATTATCGACAGGAAGACAGCTCGTTTGATTTCCTGTTTCTTACTTTTTACCATTCAGGCTATCAGAGCTACCTTTTAGGATTTTCGAAGATGAAACTGAAATAGTTACCTTATACTGTAAATAGAACATAAGGGAGTTTAAAATGATGAAAAAACAATTATTAAAATCACTTTTATTTAGTTCGGTGTTATTGCTTGCTTTTGGAAATAACATAGTTTTTGCTGATGGGGTTCATAAAGAGGAACATCAACGCACAGCTATAACTGAAATAGTGTCTGAAGGTTCGACAGGAGCTGTTGTTAAAAATGACACAAATCAAGACTCAATTGCGACAGATACGAAACCTGTAAGGATGCCAGCGTCAAAGGAAGATACAGCTGTAGAAAAGAAAAACTTGACAAAGAATAAATCTGCTTCTACTTCAAACAAAACTTCTGCAGCAAATGGCATTCCAAATTCTCAAGACTCAAAAGAGGTTGATGTTGCTACTTATCGTGAGAATATAGCTGAACTTCCCAAGGCTACGATAAAAGATGTTTATTCAGCTTTTACTTCGGATAATAAAGAACATACGATTTATGTAGGACGGGAAACTTGTTATTTTTGTCGACAATTTTCTCCTGAACTAAAAAAGTTTAATCAATTAACAGGTGGAAAATTAGAATACTATAATACAGATGGTGAAGATTTTGATGAACATGCAAAAGAATTTTTATTTAATACAGTTGGTATTCCTGGTACCCCAACGATACTCTATCTTAAAAATGGTACATTAACTTCCGGTTGGGTCGGTGGAGGTATCACTGCTCAAGAACTCTATGATTATCTGTATTTTCATAAAGCACCGGCAGGCAAAAAGCAAGAAGATAACCCTCAACATCAAGAGAATAAAAATGATAAACAAGTTAAACAAAGCCAAGCACCAGCTTCTATTGACTTAAAAAACAATGAGGAATCCTTACCAAAAGACGTTAGTGTCAGTTCAGAGTCAAATAAAGAAGATGCTAGGAATCAAAATTTAACGCCATTAACAAATAGGCAAATTAAATATACTCAAAATAACATGCAATTACCCAAAACTGGCATCAAAAAGAGTAAAGGATTATTCCGATTTGGGTTGGCAATGGCTCTTCTTACATTATCATTTTATCTAGGGATGAGAAAAGGATTGAATGATAGAAAATGCTATTGAATCATCATTAGTAAGAATTAAAAACGGATGATGATTCTGTGCACTCCATCTTGTCAAATGTTCATTCTTCCTATATAATGAGGTATATAAGTTAGGAGGAGTGCGTGAGTAGAAAGACAATGATTCTTTGTTTGATTGGTTGCTTTATAATGTGTGGTGTATTAGTATCAAGTGCTGTATACTTTGGCCAAGCTAGAAAGGCACATCCTACGAAAGTAGCTGCAAATTATCCTACCAGTCAAGAAAAGCCAAAAAATTCGTCAAAAGAGTCTAAATTAGTCACTCGTGTTTCGTCAAAGAGTATAGAAGAAAAGCAGAAAGTCATGGAATCTGATTTGCCTGTAATGGAAGCCTATGGTTTGTATTATGATTATGCTAATCTAAATTTGGTTCAAGTTGTAAAGGCTTATCTAGATGAGATGGGAATAGAGCATTCGCAGGTTGCATTTTCTTATAAGGACTTAACGAGTGGACAAATCTACGCTATGAATGAAACGCAACCGATGACAGCGGGCTCGACTTACAAATTGCCATTAAATATGTTGGTCGTTGATGAGGTAGAAAAAGGAAATTTATCAATGACCGAGCGGTTTGATATTACCCATACTCGCTATGAGTATATCGGTGAACATAATAACTATGTAGCAGCATTTAATGGGACCATGAGCATCCCTGAAATGCAGGAGTATTCCCTTCTTTATTCTGAAAATACGCCAGCTTATGCCTTAGCTGAGCGCTTAGGTGGCTTGGATAAAGCCTATACAATGTATCAGCGCTATGGAAAAGGCAAGGGGGAAGTTGAGACGATCAACCAACAAAATCAAACCACGACTGACTATTATATTCAGGTTTTGGATTACCTTTGGAAACATCAGGAAAAGTATAAAGATCTTTTGTATTATATCGGTGAATCTTTTCCAAACGAATACTATAAACGATATGTAAGAGACATTCCAATCTACCAAAAGCCAGGTTATGTTGCAGAGGCATTAAATGTAGATGCAGTTGTGTGTGAGGAAAAGCCTTATTTGATTGCCCTTTATACAGCAGGACTGGGAGGAACGACTTCAGAGAGTGATGAAATCAGTGGTGTTGGTATTACGCAAGTTGGACAATTGGCCTATGTCATCAATGAATGGCATCGAGTGAATATGAATTAAGATACGTATATTTATAGGGCGAAGGACACGTTGTAAAAAGAACAAATTTCAGAAAAATGTAAGGGCTCTCTTTAAGATTGAAGCCCTTTTGTGTTATAATAAGAGCAGAATGTAAAAAAAGGACCACAAGGATATCATGATTAACAAAGAGCATTATCGTTACATTAGAGAACATCCTGCTTTTAAAAATTTGCCAGTTGAATATTTTGATAAAATAGCTGTTGAGATTCAATTTCGCAAAGTGCCAAAAGGGCAAATTATTTTCTTTTCTGGAGATAAGCGAGAGCGACTTTTTTTGATTTATAAGGGCTATGTTCGGATTGAGCAGTATGATCAGACAGATTCGTTTAATTACATTGATTATGTGAAAGAAAATACCATGTTTCCTTATGGTGGCATGTTTGAAGATAAAGATTATCATTATTCTGGGATTTCTGTGACGGATTTAGAATACTTTTCGATTCCTGTTGACTTGTATGAATACTATTCCAAACAAATTATAGAGCAAATGTTATTCATTACGCATAAGTTATCAAATATTTTGCGTTTCCATGAATTACGCTTGCGAAATTCCGTTTTAGCGAGTGCGACAGAGCGAGTTATCCAAGCGATTTCAATTTTATGTATTGATTTTTGTCAAGATAGAGATGATATTCCTTTTGCCCTTAGTATGAAAGAGTTAGCCAAGTTGGGGGCGACCACTCGTGAAACAGTTAATCAAGTGTTGAAAAAATTAACAGAAGAAAACATTATTCAATATAATCGAAAGAAACTCGTCTTTTTGAATAAAGAATACTTTTTAAAGTATTTTGAAGATATGTAGAAAAGAAGGACAGAATTGCAGTCCAAAAAGCAATTTTTGGTCCTTTTTTAATTTTGAAACCTAAACATTTAAAAATATCCTCAAAAACTTCATTTGTTTCTAAAAAATAATTATTCATAAAACCAATAAAATGCATAAAATATTTATAGAAAGCGTTTTATTTTGAAATAATATTAGAATTTATTTTAAAAAAAGCAAAGGATTTGGCATTTTAAATGTATAATTGATTGTGAAAGCGCAAACAAAAGATATTACAATATAACATGTAAATAGAACTTAAGGAAACTTAAGTCACAAAGAAAAAAGAGGAGGACATAAGATGTCTACACATCCTATTCATGTTTTCTCAGAAATAGGAAAACTGAAAAAAGTTATGCTACATCGTCCTGGTAAAGAGTTGGAAAACTTGATGCCAGACCATTTGGAACGTCTACTTTTTGACGATATTCCATTCTTGGAAGATGCTCAAAAAGAACACGATGCATTCGCAGACGCTCTACGTAAAGAAGGTATTGAAGTTCTTTACCTCGAAAAATTGACTGCTGAATCATTGACTTCTCCAGAAATTCGTAACGAATTTATTGAAGAATATCTTGACGAAGCAAATATCCGCGGAGCACAAACAAAAGTTGCTATTCGCGACATTCTTCATGGTATAGAAGACAACCTTGAGTTGGTTGAAAAGACAATGGCTGGTTTCCAAAAAGCTGAACTGCCAGAAATTCCAGCAGACGCCAAAGGTTTGACGGATTTGGTAGAATCTGACTATCCATTTGCCATTGATCCAATGCCAAACCTTTACTTCACTCGTGACCCATTTGCAACAATTGGTAATGCGGTGTCATTGAACCACATGTACTCAGATACACGTAATCGTGAAACACTTTATGGTAAATACATTTTCAAATACCACCCAGTATATGGTGGCAATGTTGACTTGGTTTATAACCGTGAAGAAACAACTCGTATTGAAGGTGGAGATGAACTCGTTCTTTCTAAAGATGTCCTTGCAGTAGGTATTTCACAACGTACAGACGCAGCATCTATTGAAAAACTTTTGGTTAATATCTTCAAGAAGAATGTTGGCTTTAAGAAAGTGATTGCATTTGAATTTGCTAATAATCGTAAATTCATGCACTTAGATACAGTCTTCACAATGGTTGACTATGACAAATTCACGATTCACCCAGAAATTGAAGGCGACCTTCGCGTTTACTCTGTTACTTATGAAAATGAAAAACTTCATATTGCAGAAGAAAAAGGCGATTTGGCTGAATTGTTAGCTAAGAATCTTGGCATTGACAAAGTTCATTTGATTCGTTGCGGTGGCGGAAATGCTGTTGCAGCTGCTCGTGAACAATGGAACGACGGTTCAAACACCCTTACAATTGCACCAGGTGTAGTAGTGGTATATGACCGTAACGTTGTTACAAATAAGATTCTTGAAGAATACGGACTTCGTTTGATTAAGATTCGCGGAAGTGAATTGGTTCGCGGTCGTGGTGGACCTCGTTGTATGTCAATGCCATTTGAACGTGAAGAACTTTAAGATTAGAAAGAGGAAATAATAGAATGACAAACTCAGTGTTCCAAGGACGCAGCTTCTTGGCAGAAAAAGATTTTACACGTGCAGAATTAGAATATCTTATTGGTTTAGCAGCTCACTTGAAAGATTTGAAGAAACGCAATATTGAACATCACTACTTAGCAGGTAAAAATATTGCTCTCTTGTTTGAAAAAACTTCAACTCGTACTCGTGCAGCTTTCACAACAGCAGCGATTGATCTTGGCGCTCATCCAGAATATTTAGGAGCCAATGACATTCAGCTTGGTAAGAAAGAATCTACTGAAGATACTGCTAAAGTATTGGGACGTATGTTTGACGGGATTGAATTCCGCGGATTCAGCCAACGCATGGTAGAAGAATTAGCAGAATTCTCAGGTGTTCCTGTATGGAATGGTTTGACAGACGAATGGCATCCAACTCAAATGTTAGCTGACTATTTGACAGTTCAAGAAAACTTTGGTCGTTTGGAAGGCTTGACTCTTGTCTATTGTGGTGATGGACGTAACAACGTTGCAAACAGCCTTCTTGTAACAGGTGCTATCCTCGGTGTGAATGTGCACATCTTCTCTCCAAAAGAACTCTTCCCTGCTGAAGAGATTGTGAAATTGGCAGAAGGATATGCGAAAGAAAGTGGCGCACATGTCTTAATTACTGACAATGCAGATGAAGCTGTTAAAGGTGCAGATGTCCTTTACACAGACGTTTGGGTATCTATGGGTGAAGAAGACAAATTTGCAGAACGTGTAGCCCTTTTGAAACCTTACCAAGTAAATATGGACTTGGTTAAGAAAGCTGACAATGAAGATTTAATCTTCTTGCACTGCTTACCAGCTTTCCATGATACAAATACTGTCTATGGTAAAGATGTTGCTGAAAAATTCGGCGTTGAAGAAATGGAAGTAACTGACGAAGTATTCCGCAGCAAATACGCTCGCCAATTTGACCAAGCTGAAAACCGTATGCATACTATTAAAGCAGTTATGGCAGCAACTCTTGGTAACCTTTATATTCCAAAAGTATAATTTAAAACCAAAACCGTTTACCAACAGCTATGAGGGCTGCGACTAATAGCTTTAGTCCAGTCCTCATTTTTGATAGTGCTCGTGTTCATTTTAGTATGATGTTAATAGAGGAAAAAGGCGATAGAACAAACAACCATAATTACTGATGCAGTCACTCTCAGAGAAATGTAGTCTGAGACAATGCTATTCTAACCTCATTCCTACGTTTGTTGCAGCTGGATTCTATCTTGGACTACTAAAATGAAATTGAAACACTATAATGAGAAAACTCTAAGGAGGCTAATTATTTATGGCAAATCGGAAAATCGTTGTGGCTTTGGGAGGAAATGCCATCCTTTCATCTGATCCATCAGCTAAGGCACAACAAGAAGCATTAGCAGAAACAGCAAGTCATCTTGTAAAATTGATTAAAAATGGTGATGACTTGATTATCACTCATGGAAATGGACCGCAAGTTGGAAATCTTTTATTGCAACATTTAGCAGCAGATTCTGAAAAAAATCCAGCATTTCCGTTAGATTCGCTCGTTGCAATGACAGAAGGAAGTATCGGCTATTGGTTGCAAAATGCTCTACAAAATGCACTTCATGAAGAAGGAATTGAAAAAGAAGTTGCTTCTGTTGTGACACAAGTCGTGGTTGACAAAAACGACCCAGCTTTCACAAATTTGAGCAAACCAATCGGACCATTCTACACAGAGGAAGAAGCAAAAGCAGAAGCTGAAAAGAGTGGAGCTACTTTCAAAGAAGATGCTGGACGTGGCTGGAGAAAAGTAGTTGCTTCACCAAAACCAGTTGGAATCAAAGAAATTGAAACTATTCGTACACTCATCAATGCAGGACATGTCGTTGTGGCTGCTGGTGGTGGCGGCATTCCTGTTATCAAGGAAGACAATGGTCATCTTGCCGGCGTAGAAGCAGTAATTGACAAAGACTTTGCTTCACAATGTCTGGCTGAATTGGTCGAAGCAGATCTTTTCATTGTCTTGACAGGTGTTGACTATGTTTATGTGAACTACAATAAACCAGATCAAGCTAAGTTAGAGCGTGTTAATGTAGCTCAGCTTGAAGAATACATCAAGCAAGAACAGTTTGCACCAGGAAGTATGTTACCTAAAGTGCAAGCAGCTATTGCCTTTGTAAATGATCGACCAGAAGGCGAAGCTGTCATTACTTCTCTTGAAAACTTAGGTGCTTTAATTGAGTCTGAAAGCGGAACGATTATTGAAAAAGGATAACAGAGTGTTATCATTTATAAGTTTAAGACTGTAATAAAACTTTTTAAAACAATGTCGGTGTTTCCTATTTTTAGATTTGCTTTCTTTAAGTCTATTTTACTGTTGTAAAATGATAATTTTTTTGAAAATGACTAGTATTTTTCATTTGAATATGTTAAAATATAGTCAAAGGAAGCGCTTTCTGAAAATGGGATTCGGTTAAATTTTTACAATTTGTTACATTTAGGAGGAAAACAAATGAGTGAAAAAGCAAAAAAAGGGTTTAAGATGCCGTCATCTTATACCGTTTTGATGATTATCATTGCCATTATGGCAGTATTGACCTGGATTATTCCAGCTGGTCAATATGATGCTGATAAGTCTGGTAATCTAATTACAGGAACCTATAAGACTGTTGCTCAAAATCCGCAAGGGATTTGGGATGTCTTAATGGCTCCGATTCGTGCTATGCTTGGGAAAGAACCAACTTCAGCAGCGATTGATGTCGCCTTCTTTATCTTGATGGTTGGTGGTTTCCTTGGAGTAGTGAATGAAACAGGTGCCCTTGATGTAGGGATTGCTTCTATCGTCAAGAAGTACAAGGGTCGTGAAAAGATGTTGATTTTAGTCTTGATGCCTTTGTTTGCCCTTGGTGGATCAACTTATGGTATGGGTGAAGAAACCATGGCTTTCTATCCACTTCTTGTGCCAGTTATGATGGCAGTAGGATTTGATAGTTTGACTGCGGTGGCTATTATCCTTCTTGGTTCTCAAATTGGATGTTTGGCTTCTACTCTAAACCCATTTGCTACAGGTATAGCTTCTGCGACAGCAGGTGTGGGTACTGGTGACGGTATCGTTCTTCGTTTAATCTTCTTTGTTGTAATGACAGCACTTGGTACTTATTTCGTATATCGTTATGCAGATAAGATTCAAAAAGATCCTACAAAATCTTTGGTTTACAGTCATCGTGAAGAAGATTTGAAGCACTTTAATGTAGATGCAGTTGCTAATGTAGAATCCACTCTTAGCAAGAAACAAAAACAAGTGTTGGTACTCTTTGTCTTGACCTTTGTTCTCATGATTATGAGTTTCATTCCATGGACAGACTTGAAGGTAACTATTTTTGAAAGTTTCAATAAATGGTTGGTTGGACTTCCGTTCATTGGTAAGATTGTTGGTAGTTCAACATCTGCTTTGGGTACCTGGTACTTCCCAGAAGGGGCAATGCTCTTTATGGTAATGGGTATCATCATTGGTTTTGTTTACCGCATGAAAGAAAGCCGCTTTATCACTGTCTTTATCAATGGTGCGGCTGATCTTCTAAGTGTTGCGCTTATCGTAGCTGTTGCGCGTGGTATTCAAGTTATCATGAACGATGGTATGATTACGGCTACAATCCTTCACTGGGGTGAAGTAGGACTGAAAGGTCTATCATCTCAAGTATTTATCGTATTGACTTACATTTTCTATCTGCCAATGTCATTCCTTATCCCATCAACATCTGGTCTTGCCAGTGCAACAATGGGTATCATGGCACCTCTTGGAAAATTCGTCAACGTTCCAGCAAGCTTGATTATCACCGCTTACCAATCTGCTTCTGGTCTTTTGAACCTTGTTACTCCAACATCTGGTATCGTTATGGGGGCACTTGCTCTTGGACGTATTGATTTGGGTACTTGGTGGAAATTCGTTGCAAAATTGGTTGCAGGAATCTTTGTAGTAAGTATTCTACTTCTTATTTTAGGAACTTTCTTATAATAAGAAATTAATGAGGTGTTCTCTATGAAACAATTTTTAACCGAAAAAATTAAGTCTGATTATTTAGAATCGCTGAAAACGATCGTTTCCTACCCGTCAGTTCTTAATGAAGGGGAAAATGGAACACCTTTCGGACAATCTATTCAAAACGTCTTAGAAAAAATGCTAGAGATCACTAGGAGTTTAGGTTTTAAAACTTACATTGATCCTAAAGGCTATTATGGATATGCAGAAATCGGTCAGGGAGAAGAACTCCTGGCCGTTCTCTGCCATTTAGACGTTGTTCCAGCGGGAGATTTGTCCGATTGGGAAACTCCTCCATTTGAAGCAACTATAAAAGATGGTTGGATACATGGACGTGGGGTGCAAGATGATAAAGGTCCGTCCCTAGCTGCACTTTATGCTGTTAAAGCATTGATGGATGCAGGTGTGACATTTAACAAGCGGATTCGTTTCATCTATGGTACAGACGAAGAAACTCTGTGGCGCTGTATGGCTCGTTACAATGAGCTGGAGGAAACAGCGACGCTTGGTTTTGCACCGGATTCTTCTTTCCCGCTGACTTATGCTGAAAAAGGTTTACTGCAGATTAAGTTACATGGTTCAGGCTCGCAAGAACTTGCTATTGAAGCAGGAGAAGCCTTTAATGTTGTACCTGCAAAAGCAAGCTATACGGGAAATTTAGCAGATTCATTAGAAGTTGAATTGAAAAAACAGGCTTTTGAATACGAACGAACTGCAGATACAGTAACAGTCATTGGTGTCCCTAAGCATTCAAAAGATGCAGCTGAGGGCGTGAATGCTATTGTACGTTTGGCAACAGGACTAAATCCGCTTATTCAACACTCTGCCATTCAATTTATTGCTGAAGCAGTCAGGGAAGATGCTACAGGCAGCCGCTTGTTTGGTGAAATTTCAGATGAGCCTTCAGGAACTTTGTCATTCAATGTTTCTGGATTAAGCTTAGATCAGGACAAGTCTGAAATTCGGATTGACATGCGGATTCCAGTTCTTGCAGACAAAGATAAATTAGTACAGGAATTAAGCCAACTTGCTGAAGAATATCAATTGCGTTATGAAGAATTTGACTATCTTGCACCATTATATGTGCCGCTTGATAGTGAATTGGTCAGCACGTTAATGGCTGTCTATAAAGAAAAAACAAATGATAATAGTCCTGCTGTGTCCTCTGGTGGTGCTACATTTGCTCGCACTATGCCAAATTGCGTAGCCTTTGGCGCACTTTTCCCTGGTGCTTTGCAAACAGAACATCAAGCTAATGAACGAACTGTGATTGAGGATTTGTATAAAGCCATGGACATCTATGCTGAAACGATTTATCGCTTAGCTGGAAAATAGTTAGAAGAAAAAAGCTGAGAGTGGACGAAAATGTCCATTCTCAGCTTTTTCATACTTAAAAAGGTTATTCTTTACTAAAGAAGAACGGGGGTGCAAATTGTTTTAATTTGTTAAAACAATCTT
>ERZ773263.403-NODE-403-length-30793-cov-63.569751_pt1 | contig 30793 bp, 27 predicted proteins | sample MGYA00511076_ERZ773263 | MGnify/ENA primary metagenome ERZ773263 (study PRJEB29015, sample SAMEA2738155) | human oral metagenome | biome: human oral; feature: human-associated habitat; material: saliva | place: China | collected 2195 ... | reverse complement strand
AGAGCACCAGGTTGTGATCCTGGGTGTCGCGGGTTCGAGCCCCGTCAGCCACCCCGATTGAAATGCCCCGTGTTGGTTTTCCAACACGGGGCATTGTTGTGTGTGAACAGGACCCCACCCCACCAAATCGATGCCAAAAACCAGGGTCAAAACTATGATTTTCGACACATAAAAAATCCCCTAACCGGGAATATTTCCTGGTCAGGGGATAAAAGTGGGCTATCAGGGACTCGAACCCCGAACCCGCTGGTTTGGGGACAAACGTCGCCTAGCTGCATAGTTGTTAACACGTGACACATTTACCACATACGCAACAGGAGCAACTACGGGGGTGGCTTGACGAGCTCGCCGCCACCGGTCGAGCGCGCGGCACGATCGCGTTGCGCGCCTCACATATCCGCCGACTACTCGAGTTTGTAGTTAAGCCGACCGACGAGGTCACCCGCGCCGATATCGTCGCTTGGTTTGGATCAAATCAGTGGGGGCCACAAGCGAAAGCAAGCGCGCGGGCCTCGGTAAGGCTCTTCTTTGCGTGGTGCCTCGACGCGGGGCTAATCGAGGTCGACCCGGCGGCCAAACTGCCCTCGGTACTGATCCCCCGGTCTGTGCCAATGCCCGCGCCAGAATTTGCTATTATGCGCGCGCTTGCCGTCGCCGACGCGCGCGTCGCACTCGCGATAGAGATAATGGCAATGCTCGGACTACGACGCGCCGAGGTCGCCGGTCTCAAGGCGGGCGACGTCGTGGAGCACCTCGACGGCTACGCGGTGCGCGTCGTAGGGAAAGGCGGGCACACTCGCCTAGTGCCTTGCCCGCCTCACCTCGCGGCGCGGATTACCCGCGCGGGCGGCTACGTATTCCCCGGGGCTATCGACGGGCATATCTCGGCGGCCTATCTCGGTAAGCTCGTCGCGCGGGCGTTACCCGACGGGTGGACAGCGCACAAACTGCGTCACCGTTACGCTACACGCGCCTATAGTAGCGGGCATGACTTGCGCGCTGTACAGGAATTGCTAGGGCACGCGAAAATTGAGACCACACGAAACTATGTAGGCGTGTCTCAAACCTCGATACTCGAGAGCGCGGCGGCCGCGTGGCGCATCGCCGCCTAACCGACGCGGATAGCGCGCACATCGTGGACGACACGCTTAGACGAATACGAGAGCGTGCCGCCGATCGGCACCCAAGCGACCCCCTCGGCGTTCATTACGTCGGCTAGGGGGTCGTTTTTAATCACCACTCCCCTATTCTGCTCGACGGGCTCGAATAGCCAAGGCTCGCTAATTCGATCAGAATAGAAAGTTAGCGACCGGGGCGCGGTGCGTTGGAACTTGACAAGGTAGCCGAATTTAAACAGATCGAGGTTTGACTTACCGGCGACGTCGCGCGGCGCGGCAAATTTAAACAAGCTATTAGGCGAGTTGTAATTGAGCCCGCGCGTTACTGCCTCGGGCATTGCTTTTAGTTGGGTGCGCTTGACCGACGGATATTTGCCCTCAACCTCGATACGTAGAATATCGAGCTCGTTGCGCTCGGTGAGCTTGAGCGACCAGCGGCCGCCGATTTTCGACGCGTCGACCGTTGTTTGCTTAAACCCTTGAGGCTCGAGTACTCGAGTCGAGGGGCGCACGCTCTTATAGTTGGGCGACCATATCGGATAAGTGCCTATCCAACCGACGAGCGCCTCGATAGCGTCAATTCCACTAATGCGAGTCTCGCGAGCCCGCGATGTCGGCAGCGTATCGACATTGACTTGATCGACAACCTCGGGCACATCGATTTTGCTTTTTCCGAAACCGTCGTATATAGCCGTGAGATAGCGTTGTATAGGCATGTCTCGCGAGGCATCGACATCGACGTATGTCTTAGACAACTCGGTAAACCTTACCGACGACGTTGAGGACAAGTCCACAAGATAATAGTCTTGCTCGGGCTTTCGCGATACCGAGATCGTGTCCATAACACCGTAGAAAATTGTATTGCCATTGTTGACGATGACGCGGCGGTTAATCGATCCTTGAATCTTCTTCACCTCGGCGGCCGTATCAATCTTGAGCGTTGCCGAGAGCGTGGGGTTACGCGGCGGCGCGGTGAGCTCGTCGCGCCCCCACGTTATGCGCGCGTTGACGATGTGATCCTCGCGGACAACGTGCGACGATGTATTCGTCGGCGAAACTTGTATATAGAACTTCGTGACCGCCACTGTTTACCAACTTTGCCGCTCGTCGTAGCGCTCGAGTATCGCCTTAATCTCGCGAGCGGTGTGCTCAGGGTCGTGGATAGTCTCGACGTTAATGTTGTAGACCCGCGACGGTTGCGAGGTGTTCCGGGTACGCGGCACAATACGCGGGGGGCGTAGCACAGTGGCGGCGGTCACCGCCGGGGGCGCCACACCAAGGAATAAGTCGCTCGGCGGGGCTACACCAACAAGTGCCGGGGAATTAGCAAAGTGCGCGTAATTGTAGCTCGCGCCCCCGCCGGGGCGCCCACCAAAACTAAATAGATCGGTGAGGCTGTCCCACGCGTCGCGAACCCAACTAATCAAGTTTTTTACCCAACTAATCGCCGACTTAATCGCGCTAATGCCGATATTCATAGCGTCGCGGATGACCTCGCCGGGGCGCGCCGCCTTGCGGGCGAGTTCGACAACGTACTCGGTTGTCTTGCCGACGTACCCATTAACGTTGCTAAATACTTTGCTTGCCAAGTCGCGTAGCATTTGGACTTGCTGCTGTGGCTTGCCGAATGATGTAGCAAAATCGAGTACCCACGTAATAGCGGACTTGATAATGTCGAAGGTCGAGCGGATATAACCGCCGATCGCGTTAAAAATTTGCGACGCGTGGTCATTGAGATAGAGCATCGCTTGCACCGGTAGGTTGAACTTGAGCGCGAGCTCGCCGACGGTTGTCGCGGTGTCCGTGATCCAACCCCATAGTTGTTTAATAAATGCCCACGCTGCTAGTGCTCCCTCGCGGACGTTGAATAGCCAGTCGACGACTTTACTATCCTCGGCGAAACCGAACACACCAAGCCCGCCAGTGTAATCCCCTTTGAACAAGATACTAATAACGTCTTGCACCGCGCCGTTGATTTTGCTGATCCAGTCGATAACCGGCTTGATCGCGTCGCCGATGACACCGCCGATCGCTTTACCGACGGTCTCGAAGGCGTGCAGGATATTTAGGACACTTTCGCGGATATTGAATAGCCAGTCGACGACTTTACTATCCTCGGCGAAACCGAACACACCAAGCCCGCCCGTGTAATCCCCTTTGAACAAGATACTAATAACGTCTTGCACCGCGCCGTTGATCTTGCTGATCCAGTCGATAACCGGCTTGATCGCGTTGACGATACCGGCGAAAGCGGCCTTAGCTACTTGTCTTACTTTGTGGACGATCTCGCGGAATTTCTCACTATGGTTATACGCGTAAACGATACCGGCGGCGAGGGCGGCGAGGGCGACAATCACGATACCGATAGGGTTAGCCGACATCGCGAAGTTAAGTGCGATTTGGGCGAATTTAGCGGCCTCGGCGGCGAACTTGTAGGCCTTGATCGCGCCGACAATACCGAGCAATGCGCCGGTGACGACACCGATCGCGGTAGCGGCTTGCCGCGCCTCGTTAGGATGCTCGCCGACCCACTTAGCGAACTCGCCGAATTTGACCGCCGCCTCGGTGACGATCGGTAGTAGCTGCTCGCCGAGGGCGGCTTTTGCGTTAGTCCACTCGGCGCTAGCGCGTTGCATTTGACCGGCGGCAGTGTCGGCCTCGCGGGCGAAAGCACCGTGTGCGTCGGCTGTCTGCTCGGTCAGCAACTTTAATAACGTTTGAGTCTCGGCGGCTTTGCGGGCCTCGCCTTCTAGGTCGGCGAGGCCGTCGGCCTGCATGCGTGCATCGATAGTTGCTTTTTTTATCGATACGCCGTAGCGCTCAATCGGGTCGGCCTCGCCACGCATAAGAGACGAGAGGGCACTTACCGCGTCGGCGGTCGTGCCGCCGAACGTCGCGGCGAGGTCGGCGCCGAGGTTGACCAATTCCTCAGTTTGACCGGCGACATCGTCGGATGCAACTCCCATATTTTTTAATTGGGCGCCCATCACTGTAGCAAGCTCGTTGTATTCGTTTTTCGAGAGGCCTACGGCTTGGCTCGCTGCGTCGGATAATTCCTTGATCTTCCCGGCGGTCTCGCCGAATACCGCTTCTACACCCCCGGCGGATTGCTGCAAGTCGCTAGCGGCCTCGAACGCTTGCTTACCGAAAGCGATCACACCGGCGGATATCGCCGACATAGCGGCGGCCGCTTTCTGTGTGCGCCCCTCGAGCTTGTCGAGGCTACCGACGGTCTCGTCTACCGCCTTTCGTGCACCTCGCGCGTCACCAAGCACACGCATTGAGAGAATCGCGGTTTTGCCGCTAGCCATTGCGGGCCTCGCTTTCTTCTTCTAGAACTGCGGTCGCGGTAGCGATGAGTTCGTCGTCGGCGTTAAAAAAGTAGTCGGGGGCGACGCGCCACGCGCGCGCTAGTCGGACTAGTCCGTAAGCGACGCCGTCGCGGTCGTAGGGTTTAGCTCGTCCTCACTGTCGAAGGGGTCGATAGTATCGACGACCTCGAGCCAATCGTCGAATTTTTCGTCGGTTTGCTTGGTGCGACGCAATGCCGCCCACGCAATGAAAGCGACGTACAAGAAACCGGCCTCGGCGATAACGGGCCACCCGCGTTGGGCGCGCTGCACGTCGTAGCGGGCGAAGTCGGCGACGGTGCTGTGTACCTTAAACTCGGTGCCGTCGGCCATAGTGACGTGAAAGTTCTTTTTCATTGCTGTTGTCCTTCTATCTTGTTAACGATTTCTTCCAGGTCGTGGAAGTAGATTTGCAGCCACTGTGATTCGGTCGCGCGGGCGGAGATCATGAGGAACGATTGCGGTCTTATGTGCCGCTTTCCCCAACCCCAGTGGATAGGGTTGGCATAAGGGACTTTCTTACCGCCCGCGCGTATCACGGCCGTTGTCTTGGTCGCACCGGGGCGGATAGTGTCGCGTAGGCGCTTGCCGCGCTTGTGCACGTCGTTGCCGACCGGGGCGTGTTTTTTTGCCTTGTTGTCGACAACCTCGGCGACTTTTCGGTTAGTCGCTTTCATATCCTCGAGGTCGTTGCCAGCTCGTCGAAGGGTCGCGCGTAGTTGTCGCGCGCCCTCGACTTGCACCCCGGCGTATGGCTCGACGCCCATTAGGGGGCCTCGCCGCCGACCTTGGTAGCCGCCGTAAACTTGGGCTTGCCGATAAAGTCCCAATCGATCGTCGTCGTCTCGGACTTCCCTACCTTGCCGCCGACCTTAGGCGGATCAATACGGACGTTGCCGACGAACTTAGCGCCGTCGGCGTTGTTTGGTACAAACTCGCATTCGATGATCTCGCCGGGGTGCTCGTGCGCATAGCCTGCGATGCCCTTGGCGGACAAGTTTTGTAGAATCTCGGCCTTGAGCTTGTACTCGTAGGTCGTTGCGTCGGCGACGGTCGTGCCGTCGAGTAGCTCGATCTTGTCGCCGGTCTTGGCGGATACGTCGATCTCGGCCGAGGTGACTTGAGCGGCGTAGTCGACTGCGACGCTTCGCTCGCTACCGGTTTTAAGCGTGAGCTTGCCGGGGCCTGTAGTTAGGGCTTTCATTGATTACTCCTTTTTAGTATGTGACGCTAATTTTGTAGGACGGGAGCGGCGCGCCGCCTGATAGGTTTGGTAGAACAACGCCCTCGTCGAGGGTGACCTCGTCAATCGATACACCCCGCGCGGCGAGTACTTGAATTGCCTTTATTGTCAATTCCTCAAGTTTCGGCAACACGACGGGTATTCCCGAGTCTGCGACGATGATGTAAATGTCGGCGTTGATCTTTAGATCGAGTGAGCCGCCCATCGTGAGCATCATGTCGTCGACGCGGGTCGCGGTGACCCAAGCGCCGGGGGTGTAGATGTCGCGCGGATCGAGCGTCGAGGGTAGGGCCTCGTTGACGATCTCGTTAAGCTTGACAAGTTTCGTGTACATATTTACCCCACCGCCGGTCGGGTGTACTCGCCAATTCCTAACAACATCGCGATATCGGGGTCGCGGCGGCTAATGTACACGGGGCCGGTATCACCGAGGGCCTCGATACCACCGGGGGAGTTTCGACGGCGATATAACCGCGCGACTAGCATAATGAAAGCTCTTAAAATGTGCTTTCGCCCATCGCGGGCGGTCGTTTCGTGATCTGTCCGCCCGTTGAGGACCTCGTCGGCGGCGATAAACCCCCACTGCTTAAACAGCTCGAATACCGCCGACGCGAGGTTTACTAACTCCCATTGTTCTTCAACCGTCGAACCGGGGCCACGGTCGAGACTTAGACCACAGTACGCGACTAGTTGGCCGAAGTCGTACCATGTGGGGCGGGCCTCCGACGGAAGTTGCAAAGCCATAGCGGTTAACCTGGCTGTCCGAACTCGACGGCGGCGAGGCCCTTAGGGTTAGCGACAAAAGTCGCGTAATAGCCGAATAGGGCGGCGTCGCGACCACCGTGCGCGAGGTGCTCAGCCTCGACACGAATCGGCGAACCGGACAACTCTCGGAACTCGACGGCACGCTTGTTGTACGCGATGACATGCCCCTTGAGCGCTTGATCGGACGAGGTGAATAGCTCAGGATCAACGCCGATTAGCTTTAGATATTGAGGGTTGTCCATCGTCGTAATATCCAACAATTTAAACATGTCGTCGGGGTGGACGAGATAGCTCGTCGCGTTGGTGCGCGTATCGAGCTTGATCTTTTGCTTAGCGTGCGCGGCCGCGCGCAATAGATCGACCTGCTTAGTTCCCTTGTTCTTCTTAGCCTCGGTCGCGAGGAACTTAGCGGCGATCGTATCGGTCTTAATCGCGTAAGACTCGCTCATTGCTTGGAAGTAGGCGCGGATGAACTCGACGTCGTTAAAATCGAAGTAAGCGCGGTCAATATCATGACCGCCAGCGAGGCGCTTAACGGTGAGGTTGACCGCCTCGGTCGCCGGGGTATTGGTGGGGATCTCGGCCTTGTCGCCTGCGTAGTCGTCGACGGTCGGCTTGGTCGTCCATCGCCACCCGGTCGCGTGCATCGACTTAAGCGGCGTGTTGGTCATGGTCGGCACGATCTCGCGCTCGTATCCGTTACCGGCCCATAGTTCGCCGAGCCACTCGGGCGCGCTGATCGAGGGGTTAGCACTGCGTGTAATGTTCGCTAGCGCTGCTGTTAGCCGGTCTGTCGCGGGCTCGCCGCTACGCACGGCAGTGAGCGCGTCGACGACGCGCGAGAAAGTGATTTTTTCGTCTCGGTCGCCCCGCGAGGCGACGAGTAGTCCACTCGGGGCGGTCGCGGCGACAACCTCGGGCACCTTCGGTGCCTCGTCGACAGGAGCGGGCGCAGTAGCCTCGGTGTCGACCCCGGCGGGCTTGATGTCTTCACTCATGGAAAAGTCTCCTATCTCGGTTGATGTAGGGCTAGTATTTTCTGCATCGCCGACGGTGGACGAATCGCCGCCGATCTTGGTCACTCGCGCGTCGTCGAAAGCGGGAACGGGGACGAGGGCGACGGCGGTTAGTTTCCCGGCAACGAGCTCGCCGCCGACGATGTCGACGTCGTTGATTTCGACACTCAGCGCGTCGCGTACGCCCTCGCGAATCTCGGTTAACGCGCGATCGCCCTCAGGCGTGGCGGCGACGTGAAAACTCATGACGAGACCGGCGTCTGTCTCGCTCGCCGCCGTGCAATAACCGACCGGTTGCCAATCGCCGGTAGTCGAGTGGTTGCGTAGTAGTTTTACACGTCGCAGATCAGAGGGTAGGGCGACGGCCCCGGCGTTGACGACGACCGTCGAGGGGCTTGCGTGTCCTTCCACCCCGTAAGGTAGGGCGAGGCCGCTAATAGTTCGGTCGGCGGGCGACGCGGTGAGCATGAGCGCCGACTTAATCGTTAGTTTCACTGATGCTCGCTTTCGGACTTGCCGTTAGCCGACAGCCACGGGGCGTAATCTTGTAGCCACTTTTCGACCTGTGGCAGTGTTAAGACTCGAGCGGTCGCGGCGATGATCGTCAACCCGGCGGCGATAACTGGGATGCTGTCGAGGCCGTAGGCGCGGATAACGTCAGGCAATACCGGGATCAGACCGACAATCGCCGCGATTACCGTACGGAGTGTCGCGCGGCGGGGTTGATTAACTTGCGTAGGGGTGCGCTCGGCCGTGAGAATCGGGATCGTTTTACTCACTGCTTAGCCTTTCGATTTAGTAGCCAGTTAAAAATAAAATTGATTGTCAAGAGGGCACCTATCGTTCCGCCGAGTAAACCGGCGGCGAGGGCTAGTGCGATAGTTATCATTCCGGTGCCTTAAACCCCTCGACGCCGAGCTTTTCGCCGATCGCGGCCATCGCGTCTACCAAGGTGCGGCCGCCTAATTGCGCCCACCCTCGGAAGTCGTCGCCGGGGCCTGTCAGCTGCTCGAAAATTAACTTTTCGTAGTTCGGTGTCATTGGTGTGTCTTTCTTGTCTTGTGTGCCGTTTGCGATCTCGCGAGCGCGACCGAGCACGATGTCGTGAGGGAAACCGGGGCCAGGATCGGTGTGGTCAACTTCTCGCCACGCCGCCGAAACTTCTGCATGTCCACAAAACCCACGGGCACCGGCGCGGACTTGCTCGGCGGTGAGCCAGACAAGGGGTATGCCGTAGCGGGTGTGTAGGTCGGCGGCCCATCGGGCGAGGGCCTCGAGTTGGCGGGGGTGTTTTGTCCACCCCTCGCGGGTACGGGCGGCTCGGCCGATCGCCGAGGCATGCAAGCCGACGCGGTTGCCGGTCATGCCGGCGGCCCACGGTATGTAATTGTCGTCGTTGCTGCGTACGGTCTTACCGTCGGTACCTACAAGGATGTTGTAGCTAGACCCGTTAGCGCGGTTTTGCTGCCAGCGGGCGACACTAACCGGGTCGGTCGCGTCGTCGTTTTCGGTAGTGTGAAAAACTCCAAGTTGACACTTGTGGGGGTCGCGTGCCCCACTGTCGGCGGTCGTGTAGACGTCAACGTCACACTTAAATTGATTGCTCATTGTTTTTTATCTCATTTCCATCTCGTTTTACAAGGGCCTCGGGCGTCGTCGCCTCGCGAGTATTCTGATCGTCAGGCGGGGCGATCGAATCAACCGGGGCGACTGACTCGGTAATATCGAACTCGAGGGCGACGCCGCGGGGTACGACGTCGTCGAGACCGAGGCGGGCGGCGATCGCTCCGAGCATCGGAGCCACGCCAAAATTAATTAGCTCGGCTAGTCGCGATTGCGTGTTTGTATAGGACAGCGATGTGCCGTTAAGGGTCGCGTCAATCATGGCCGCCGGTATTCCGCATAAACGGGCGACGTCGACGGCGCTCGCGTTACGGCCCTCAATGAGCAAATGCTCTTTAGCGCTGCCTAATTCCTCAACCTCGATAGCGTTGTTGGTGAAAGAGACGCCGCCGTTTTCGCCTCGTCGAGCGGCCGCCCAACGACTAATCAACTTGTCGATATCCGCGTCACTCATGGGCGCGCCGGATTTCTGCGCGAGATTGACCATCGCGTTAGGCGTCGTCGCCGCCTTAGCCGCGGAGTGCAATAAACCCCGGGCTTGCTTAATCGTCTCGTCCCCGAAAGCGAGAATGCCCTCATGTATTCCAGGGATGAGAATGACCTCATCATTACGCGCGGCCCGATCGTTGACGATGACTAGGCCGTCGCGTAATTCCCAATTCTCGATAGGTACGCGGTCGGCTGCGATGACATAGCCGTCGGCACCCCGGCGCGCCGCCCACAGCGACCAGCCATAAAACAGCAAGTCGTCAGCCGTCATAAGCATGCGGTGGTAGGGCGAGACCGGCCCGTCGGTACGGTCAAGCCAACCCGGTTGAGTCTCGAGGGGCTCGCCGCCCCGCATCGCTCGCAAGGGTAGGCGGGCGACGGTCGTAACGATCAACTGCCGAGCGCGGGCGAGCGCGGGGACTCGCATCGCGTCGGCCCGGCTAATCGGTTTATAGTCGCGATCGATTAGATCAGCCCATACGATCGCCTCGAGGTGATTAGGACGCGGCGACATCGGCGAGGCCAGCACCGGAGCGGGTAGGCCGGTGGTGACATCGCCGGGTAAGCGCGTCGCTTGGCGAATAACGTCAATAATTCCCATAAGGGGTTAGTGTCTACACGCCGCCGACGGTGGACGAATACCCCCCGTTTTTTAACCCCGCTTGACTTGTTAAATGCGTTTAACATATGCTGGGGGTGTACCAAGAAAGACCAACCCGAAAGGACAGATAAATGTTCACTCTCACCGCCCTGACTGCAAATAATCGCACCGGTAAAGACTTTCACCTCGCGGGCGACTCGCTCGCCGAACTGCGTGACAAACTCGTCGAGTTTTCGGGCGACCGCGCTAGCATCGCTAGCGCCGATTTCGCCGACCTACTGTACGCCGCCGCCCCCTGGGAACTCGACGACGACGAGACAGCACCCGAGGCGCGCGAGCTCACCGCCGACCTACTCCTCGAATTTGCATCTTGTCTACTCGACTTGTCGGTAAGCCGCCTCGCACTCGATGAGATCGACGCCGACGACAACGAGGCCGTCGGCCGTATCGTCGCCGGGGTATACAAAACGATGAGCGTCGACGCGGCGACCCGTATCGTCGCCGGAGTAAGGTCGATCTCAACCGCAAAGGGCGCGAATTTCGTCGACGCGGTTTTTACACACATAGCCGTGATGGACCTCGAGGAACTCGAATACATAGCCAGCGCGATCAAGCGGGCGAAAGAACTCGAGCGCGTCGCCCGTGAGAGCCGTAACGTCGCTATCTTGATCGCGTCAGCCAAGGGCGCAAGCGGCGCCGAGATCGCCAAGGCGAGCGGACTTACGCGCGCGGCTGTCTCTCAACTATTGAGCGCGGGCGACTAACTCGCGGACTCGACGGGCGGCGTGTAGGTCGCCGTGCGAGCGTTTCAGATGTCGGGCGGCGGCGACCAACGCGGCCGCCTTGGTACCCCGTTCGGCCCTCCACTTACATCGGTCACAGCATACAACGACGAGATACGGGTCGACGTCGAGCGTTAAGCCTTGTGCGTTAGTTGATTTACTCACTAGGGGGTCTCGTTTCTAGAATCGAATCAGGGGGGCGGCCTCGGGTGCGGCCTGGTGGCTCGCGGCATACATTGCAAGGGTCGCGGCCTCGATCGGGGCGATCGATTGTGCCGAGCGGCGCGACCACGCCCATGCATCGCCGACGCGGCGGCGAGTGACAACCTCGGCGGCGACGTCGAGGGCTTTCGACGGCTTGATCTTGATACGCGGGGGCGAGTCGATCACACGGTCGTAGAACTCGGCGCACGACGCGGTGAGCGCACCGGCGGCGAGTTTGTCAACCTCGATACCGTCGCGAGTCAACTCGTCGAACAAGGGCCCGCTCGGGCCGATGTGGTCAACCAATAGGCCGGCGTTGTCGTGCTTTTCGAGTAGCTCGCGTAGGCGTGGGGCTGCCCACGATGTGCCGGGGCGTCGGTCGACGATCTCAATCATGGGGATACCGTCGGGATCGACCCACGCGGCCGCTATTGCGGTCTCGGTGCGGTCGATGTCAACGGCGGCACCGAAGGATACGCGAGCGTCGGCGGGGATATTGTCGTCAGATTGGGCGGCCTGCCACGCGGGCAAGGGTATGACGCGCTCGAGCGCGCCGGTTGGTCGGTTGCCGTAGGCGCGGGCGAAACCGGCGGCCGATAGTGTGGAGTGAGCCTTAACGAGCGCGGGCATTGCTACTGTGTGGCCATATGCGGGGTGACACGCGGCGACGAGTTCGAGGTCGTCGGGGTTATCGTCGGGGCCTATCCCCCACTCGAGTAGCGCGACGGTCTCGTCACCGGCGCGGGCTTGATCGACGAGGCCGTGAAACCACGTCGATTTAGCGGTACCCATTGTCGAGACGATGATCGTTTGCGCGTGCGGTCGGGTGGCTTGCGTCGGCTGGATCGCTTGCATCAAGGCCGAGGCCTCGGCCTCGTCGAATACCCACGCCTCGTCAATGATGTTTAAGTCGGATTGCTTGCCGTGTAGTTTTTCCTCGTTCGGCGGGTGGGGCTTAAACACACCGCCGGTGAGACTGCACGTTAATTCTTGGGTGCCGTTGGCGCGTCGCCACGTGAAAGCGGCCTTAAGCGGCGATTTTGTCACTTTTGATAGGCATTCTTTCCACAGGTCGGAGGCGTCGGCCCCTGTTTGCGCGGTCAGCCATACACGCGCGTCTCTCATCGTCAAAATACGGTGCACGGCGACCGAGGTGACGAGCGTCGACTTACCGGACTGTCGAGGAACCGAGATAATAACGGTTGGCCAGCGCGGCGAACCGTCAGGGCGGCGCTCGCCGATGACATCGGCGGCCCATTCCTGCCACGGGATCGGACGGTAGCCGAGCAACCTCATCGTTTTTGTGATCGCGGGGCCGAGTGTCGGGGCGGCGGGTTTAGGCGTCGCGTACCGAGGGGGCGGACAGCTCAGCGAGGGCGCGGTTAAGCTCGTCATTTGCTTCTTCTTTGCGATTAGTCGGGGTCATACGGAGATCGGCGAGCACCTCGCGATAAGGGCCGGTCAGATTTGCGATTGCATAGCACGATTTTTCGCCTTGAGCCTCGGCGGCGTCGAGGGCGCGGGCATTAGCGCGGGCGACCGAGACGAGGGCCTCGTCGAGTGGCTCGAGTAGGCCGTGCTCGCGGGCGGCGGCTAGCGCGATCTCGAGCATTTCAGCGTGGCGTGTGCCGAATTCATCGGTTGCGGGGGCGATCTGGACAAGTGCGAGTTGATCGTCTGAATTAGTGATTTTTCTACTCATTTTTTAGGCCTTCTAGCTGGTGTTTTAGGGGGGGGAGGGGGTAGGGGGGACGGGGTGGGGGCACCCCGGTAGGGTGACCTGGGGAGATAAAACAGGTGAGGCGCGGGGCTGCCTGTGACCTGGGCTTTTATAAAACCCCTGGTCAGCGGCTTGCAATTCTTTGTTTTGCGGCGAATATCGGGCTATTTTTGTCTATTACCACGACCTCGAGGGGTTGAGGGCCTCAATTTCGCCATATTTAGCGCGATATTCTTGCATCGATAAGTTGCCTCGCCTCGAGTTACACGATTTGTGAGCCGGTCGAAGGTTTGCAATGTCGTCATTTCCTCCTTTCGAGCTTGGTGTTATGTGATCTGCGGTTGTTGCTCCGAGTTGTCCGCATAAGTGGCAGCGATCGCCGTAGGTCTCGAGCACTAGCGCGGTCATGCGGCGGGCGTAGTTTCCGTGCCAGTTTGTTCCAGGCATCGCGAGGCACCCTATGCCACATCACGGGGGGCCGTACGCCGCCGCCGGGGGCGGGGTGTAGTACTTGTACCCCCGAGTTGTTTGGTGGCGGCTGCGTAGCCGTCGGGCCATGCGGCGGCGGTCGCCTCGGCTGGTGTCATTCCGGCGGCGATGAGGGCTAGCGCGTCTTGTGCGGTCTGGTGGAAATAGTGGCTACCTCGCAAGCTGGTGGGCACCCCGGCGTAGATGACGCTAATCGGGCCGGGGAATTGGGCGAGGGCGTAGGCGGCGCACTCTCGAGTGACCGGGCATCCTTCACACCGGGCGAGGGCCTCGCGGGCGGTAGCGTCACGATCTGCGAGCGGTAGTGTGTCTAGTTCCCAATCGTCGGGGTTAGCGTCGGGTTGAGCGCATCGCGCGCGGTCTATCCAAGTGGCGAGTGTTGTCATGGCATTTTTCTTTCGTTTGTAGTGTTCGATAAGTTGCCCGCAAACGTCCCACGATGTGGGCGTTAGCGGCCATCCAGAGGGAGGGCAGGAAGAGAGGTTGCCCCTTGTCCGTAGAGGACAAGAAAGCAACCCGGCGGCGGCTTGTATCCGTCGGTCGGTTGGTCGATCATTTCATGCGGCCGCGCGGGTATTACTCGGCGGCCCAGGACTGGGTCGGTTGAGAGCCGATCACATCGCCACGATGTCACGCGCCCGAGTCTGCCTTTACCGCGCGACTCTCAACCGTCGGGAAAGTGATCCCGCTCTAACCGGGGACGACCTCGGGGGCTAGCCGAGTCACCGCTATTTACCTCGCGGCGCGAGAGGGTCTAACTAGTTGGGGGTTATTGGTTTGTGTTCGGCCATAGGCCGGGCGTTTGGTCTATGTAATGAGGGCGACAATCGCGGCAAACTAGTTGGCCTTGGTAAGGGCCGTAAGTCATGGGGCCGGGTATGTATCCTTTTGCGAATTTGCGTCCACAATCTGCACACGCAATGTCGCTGGCGGTCATGCGGGGGCGGTCGCGTTGGTCGATCATTTGTTGGCCCCTGTCAGCCAGCGGGCGAGCCGGTAGACGAGCGGCATACGCGGGGCGCGGTACTTAGACATGCTCGACCCCCTCGATCGGCGGGTAGTTCTCGTAGAGGAAGGAATAGGCGACGCCGCCGATAATTGCCGACGGGATCATGATCGATAGGGCGGTTAGACCGAGAGCTGCGAACATCATTTTTCGACCCCCTCGCGAGCGGCTAGCGCCACGACGTCGTTAATGTCGTAGAGGTAGGCGCCTTGCTTGCCGGGCGCGTGGAAGGCTGCACTAATGCGGCCTTCGCGGCGCCATCGGGCTAGTGTCGTTCGATCAATTCCGATCAATTTAGCCGCTTGTTGCGGTGATAGCAATTGTTGCGCTTCCATAGGCATATTGTTACCACACACGTTGCTACTTACGCAACAATTGCGGCATTTGTCCTAATAGCTGCTATTTTTATCTTGCGCGAGCCACACTTGTTGCGTATGGTCTAGAACATGACGACACCGCACCCCGTAACCGATGTGACCCTTTTTGCTTTCGAGCTACACGATCGCCTGCGTAAAGCAATGGAAGTAGCTCACGTGTCTAACGTGGAGATGGCCGAATACCTCGGCGTTAGCAAGTTCACGATTAGCCGCTATATCAACGGCGCACAAACCCCCGCGCTCGGAATTTTGCGCCTATGGTCGTTGCGTACCGGCGCACCCCTCGAGTGGCTACAAACTGGGAAAACCCCCGGCGGGGACGATCCCGACGGGGGTAATGTGGTGGGCTATCAGGGACTCGAACCCCGAACCCGCTGATTAAGAGTCAGCTGCTCTGCCAATTGAGCTAATAGCCCTCAAGCAATTACTTGCTTTCGTTCGCTGCCGTGCTGGCAACGAAGAGATATATTACGCACCTTTCGCGATGTTGCAAAATCGGCAGGTCAAAGTACACTTTGCCCGGGTTTTAATTCGTTCAGTTTGGCCACTACTGCGCGCGTTATCGTTTCGAAATCGTTTCGGAACGCGATTGTTTCCAACCGGCAGCCCTTTCGACCCCCTGCCTGTAGCAAGTCGGGTGTAGAGTCGGAATCTGATGTTTTTCATTCACAACCGGGAAGTTCAGCGAGTGAAGTTTTTTAATCGATCACGCCCAGCCATCGCAGCGGCACTCACATGCGCCATGCTCGTTCTGGCTGGCTGCACCATCGATCGGGGCTCCCAAGAAGAAACCGCCGCAGCTTCTTCTGAAAAGAAGCTTCCTCCCGTCGCATCTGTGGACAACGGCGAGACAGACGTCAACCCCGCCGAGCCCATTACAGTCAAGGCATTGTCGGGCACGTTGTCGGACGTCACCATGAGCAATCAGGACGGCAAGGTCGTCGAGTCCAAGCTGAGCGCGGACAAGAAGAGCTGGACGACGGACGAGCCCTTGGGTTTCTACCGCACGTACACCATCGTCGCGCATGATACTGAAGGCGGAACCTCCACTATCGAGTTCTCCACGACGGAACCGGCAGCTGTCGCTGACGCTTATCTGTCCCCCCTTGCCGATTCCACGGTCGGCATTGGCCAGGTGATCAGCATTCACTTCACCCAGTCCATTGTTGATCGGAAGGCTGCCCAGGACACCGTCAGCATCACCACCAACCCGCCGGTGGAGGGCGCTTTCTACTGGTTGAACAATCAGGAGCTGCGCTGGCGTCCGAAAGACTTTTGGACGCCCGGCACCACGGTCGATGTTGATGTGAAGGCCTATGGCGCGAACTTGGGCGGCGGCATCTACGGTGACGGCAACAATCACACCAACTTCACGATTGGTGACGCAGTCATCGCCACCGCTGACGACAACACGAAGCAGATTACGGTCACCCGCAACGGTGAGGTTATCAAGACGATGCCCACGTCTATGGGGTCGGCGAAGTTCCCCACCCCCAATGGCACCTACGTTGTTGGCGACCGTAATGCGGATCTGATCATGGACTCCTCCACCTACGGCTTGGCCATCGACGCTCCGGACGGGTACCGCACCGATGTGAAGTTTGCGACCCAGATGTCGTGGTCCGGTATCTACGTCCATGCTGCACCGTGGTCCGTGTGGGCACAGGGTAGCCAGAACACCTCGCACGGCTGCCTCAATGTGTCCACGGAGAATGCGCAGTGGTTCTTCAACAACATGAAGCGTGGTGATCCTGTGATCGTCAAGAACACCATTGGTGGCACCCTTTCTGGCTATGACGGTTTGGGGGACTGGAATATCCCGTGGGCGGAGTGGAGTGCCGGTAACGCCGACGACTAGCGGGCATGAAGAAACCCCTTGGTTGTGAACCAAGGGGTTTTTCGTGTGTGGAGGGCGTTTTACTTGCGCTCTTCCAGGTACTTCTTGATGGCCTTGAGCTCTTTGTTGCGCTTGCGGCTGCGGGAGATGCTGAATGCGATGCCTGCGACCACAACAGCGGTCACGCCTGCGACGATGGCTTGAACCTTGGGGTCCTTGAGCTTTTCAGCTGCGCTGGTCTTTGCGTCGTCAACCAGGTTGGCGGGCTTGCCGCGTTCGGCGAGTTGGTCGAGGGTGCTGGCCAGCTGGTTGCGGGTGCGTTCGATGTCGCGTTGGATGTCGTTAATGTCGCGTGCCATTGGTGCAGTGCTCCTTTTGTTTACTGTTAACGCACCCATCCTAACAGCCAGGTACAGTAGTGGGCATGTCTGAGCGTTTGTCCATTGGTGATGTTGCCCCCGCGTTTACCCTGCCTGCCGATGATGGTTCACAGGTAAGCCTGTCTGATTTCGGGCGCGTGCTTGTTTATTTCTATCCGAAGGCATCCACGCCTGGGTGCACGAAGGAAGCGTGCGATTTCCGCGACGCGTTGTCTCAGCTTAATGACGCCGCGGTGGATGTTGTCGGCATTTCGCCGGACAAGGTTCCAGCACTTGCGAAGTTCCGCGACAATCAAGAGTTAAATTTCCCGTTGTTGTCGGATGAGGACAAGTCCGTGATGAAGGCCTGGGGCGCTTTCGGGGAGAAGAAGAATTACGGCAAGGTTGTTCAAGGGGTCATTCGTTCCACCTTTTTGGTGGAGGACGGCAAGATCGCTTTGGCGATGTATAACGTGAAGGCCACTGGGCATGTTGCTCGTGTGTTGCGTGAGCTAGACCTGTGATTTTAGTTCCGCGGCGTCGTCCTGCTCAGCAGCGCAGTCGTGAGCGTTTTGACCGTATTTTGGCGGCGGCTCGCACTGTGCTTGTTGACGTGGGGTTTGAGTCTTTCACTTTTGATGAGGTGGCGAAGCGTGCTGAGGTTCCCATCGGGACGCTGTATCAGTTTTTCGCGAACAAGTATGTGTTGATTTGCGAGCTTGATCGTCAGGATGCTGCTGGCATTGTGTCTGAGTTGCGTAGTTTCGCTACGCGGGTGCCGGCGTTGCAGTGGCCGGACTTTTTGGATGAGTTCATTGATCACTTGGCTGGTTTGTGGCGTGATGATCCTACGCGTCGGGCGGTATGGCATGCGATTCAGTCGACTCCAGCGACCCGCGCGACTGCTGCGGAGACTGAGCGGGAGATGCTTCAGTTGATCGCTACGGTGATGAAGCCTCTGGCACCTGCAGCACCGGAGTCGAAGCGGATGGAGCTGGCTGGGATTTTGGTGCACACCGTGAGTTCTTTGTTGAACTTCGCTGTGCGTGATGAGGGGGAAGAGGGCGCGGTGTCGGATGCGAGCTTCGATACCACGGTGAAGGAGATCAAGCGGATGCTTGTGGCGTATTTGTTTGCGGTGGCCACTGGCTAACTGCACAGCTTCTGGTTGGTTGTCATGTCGCCGCAACCGCCCCACCCCCGAAGGGCTATACTGGCAGAACATGACACAGACTTCCACCGGGTTTAACCGCCAAAAGTACATTGACATGCAGTCCGAGCACATTCTCGCTCGACGGGAACAGCTCGGGGGCAAGCTCTACTTGGAGATGGGCGGGAAACTCTTCGACGATATGCACGCCTCCCGTGTGCTGCCCGGTTTCACGCCCGACAACAAGATCGCCATGCTGGACAAGCTCAAAGACCAGCTGGAAATCCTGATTTGCATTAACGCTAAAGACCTCGAGCGTCACAAGGTTCGTGCGGACCTGGGCATCCCTTATGAGGAAGATGTGCTGCGGTTGGTAGATGTTTTCCGCGAGCGCGGATTCCTCGTCGAAAACATTGTGATGACTCAGTTGGAGGATTCCAATGCCATCGCTATCGCTTTCAAGGAACGCCTCGAGCGTCTGGGATTGAAGGTCGCTAAGCACCGCATCATCGACGGTTACCCCTCCGACACTCGCCGCATCGTCAGTGACGAAGGTTTCGGCCTCAACGACTATGTTGAAACGTCCCGCAACCTAGTGGTCGTCACTGCTCCCGGCCCGGGTTCAGGCAAGATGGCTACCTGTTTGAGCCAGGTGTACCACGATCACAAGCGGGGTATTGCTGTCGGTTACGCCAAGTTCGAGACCTTCCCCATCTGGAACCTGCCTCTTGAACACCCGGTGAACTTGGCGTATGAGGCCGCAACGGTCGACCTTGATGACATCAACTTGATCGACCCCTTCCACTTGGCTGCGTACGACAAGAAGGCGTCCAGTTACAACCGTGATGTCGAGACCTTCCCACTGTTGAAGGTGCTGCTGGAGGAGATCTCGGGCGCATCGCCTTACCAGTCCCCCACTGACATGGGTGTGAACATGGCGGGTTACGCGATCGAAGATGACGCTGTGTGTCAGGCCGCTGCCCGGCAGGAAATTATCCGCCGCTATTTCAAGGCGCTGGTGGAGGAGCGCACCTTGGAGTTGGACAGCACACTGAGCAATCGCGTTGCCGTGGTGATGTCGAAGGCTGGCATTAGTGTTGCTGATCGTTTGGTTGTTCAGCCGGCACGCGATGTTGCTGAAGCTACTGGCGCTCCGGGTTCTGCGATCGAGTTGATGGACGGCACGATCATCACTGGTAAGACGTCACCCTTGTTGGGTTGTTCGGCTGCGATGTTGCTGAACGCGTTGAAGCATCTTGCGGGTATTGACGCCGCGGTGGATCTGTTGAGCAAGGAATCTATCGAACCCATTACGGAGTTGAAGCTTGCGCATTTGGGTTCGAAGAATCCTCGTTTGCACACTGATGAGGTTCTGATCGCTTTGTCTGTGTCTGCTGGTAGCGACGCTAATGCTCGTGCTACTCTTGATCAGTTGAAGAATTTGCGCGGCTGCGATGTGCACACCACCACGATTTTGGGGTCTGTGGATGAGGGTATTTTCCGTAACCTTGGTGTGTTGGTCACCAGTGATCCGGTGTATCAGCGCAGTGGTTTGTACCGCAAGCGCTAAAGCATCATGCGGGAAATTATTGGCTGGTGGGGGCGATAAGGCAGACTGCTGTCGCGTAGTCGCCATCATGGCTGATACTCACGCGCGGCAGCCCCAGCCCGCCCTCGGTATAAGCCTGCCCAACACTGCCGCTTAAGCAGTAGCCCACTCTCCCCCACCTATCAGCCACCACCTCAATATCCGACCACACCACTTGCTCCGGCGACAACGGCGGCGGTGTGCCAAACAATGCCTGCTCCCATGCCTTGATGAAGGCCTCTTTCGCGGCCCAACGCCCCGCCAGGTGCTCCGCACGGTTGCGTGCTGACGCCGCGCGTCGCAGCTCCCCTGCACTGAACACTGCCTCAAAGCGGGATCCGGGTTGCGCTAGCTGCTCAGCAAAAGCCGGGATGTGCACTAGGTCGATGCCCACCGTGCCACCGACACCACCGCCGCTACTGCAAGAGCGTCCGCCAGACTGCATTACCGTGCCCTATCCCTTCGAAAAGCTTCTACTGCTCGAATCGGTAGCCAACGCTTGGCAAGGTGATGAAGTGCCGTGGGTTTTTGGGGTCGGCCTCCAGTTTCTGCCGCAGTTGGAACAAGTACACCCGCAGGTAGTTGGTTTCCCGGTTGTAGTTTTCTCCCACACCGCATGCAGTAGGTCCAGTTTGGACACGAGGCTGCCGTGGTTGCGGATCAGATAGTCAACGATCCCCCACTCGTTGGGCGTCAGGTTGACCTCTTGGCCTTCGACCCATACCTGCCGGTTCGACAGGTCAAAGCGCGGGCGCCCTTCTGTGGTTTCTACCACGGGGTTAGATTCTGCTGCCCCGGCGGTACGCCGACGCAATGCCACACGCACGCGCGCCATAAGCTCGCCCATGTTGAAGGGTCTGGTGACGTAATCGTCGGCATTCAGATCCAGTGCTTCGATCTTGCCTTGTTGCTCGTGTCGCTCCGACACCACGATGATCGGGGTATCTGTCCACCCGCGGGTGCCTTGCAGCATGCTCAGGCCACTCATATCCGGCAGCCCTAAGTTCAGCAGGATCAGATCGGGTGACCATTCGCCAGCAATCCGCAGCGCTAATGACGCCGTGTTGGCCGTGCGCACCTCGTAGCTGCAGGCCTTCAAGTTGATGCTGATCGCGTGAGCCAACGCGACGTCATCCTCCACGATGAGGATCTTTTGCGGTGCGTTCACGTCACTCCTGTGGTATCACGGGCTGGTGTTTGGCTGCTTTCAGTGTTAGCACAAACGTAGCACCTCCGGTGGGTGTTGGTTCGGGTGGCACCCGTCAAGGTGGTGATCGTCTGCGGTGCGTGGAAATTCTGGATAGCGCCCTGGCTAATCAGAATCAGCGCGCCGATAACAGCCCTGTTAACGCCCGTCGCGTACGCTGCGCAGATCGGCCCGCGGCGTCATAAATGCGTTAAAAACCAACCGCCCCGCGAGACCTTTTGAAACGGTCCCACGGGGCGGTTAAACACTAGCGAAGAGCTACTCGGCTAGAGCTCGCTACTGGTGCGCAATACGCCGTCTACCAGGCGCGCGGCCGGATCCAGCAGCACTGCGGCTTCACGCTCCTTCGCGGCATCACCGCTGGCTCCGAGGTTGCGATCCACGGGGCGGGTGTACAGCGGATCGCCACCATACATCGCCGACACAATGCGGGCGTAACCTGCCCGTTCACGCCTGCTAGCCTGCTCGGCATAGTCCGGGTTGACGCGGCTAGCCAACTGCACGAACAGATCCGGGTGAACAATCGCGATCAGCGCAGACACGTGGCCGAAGCCCAAAGAGGTGACCAAGCCGGCCTTAGCTTGGAAGGCCAAGGGCTGACGCAACCACACCAGGTGCTGATGCTTAGCCAATACCGGATCGACGCAATCCAGGGAACGGTTCGGCGGGATCACCCCACCACGCAGCACCTGGGTCAGGCCGATGATCTGGAAAGCTGCGGCACCACCCTTGGCGTGGCCCGTCAGAGTCTTCTGTGAGATCACGAACAAGGGGTTGCCCTGGGCGCGACCCAAGGATGCGGCGATGCGCTCGTGCAGATCGGACTCGTTGGGGTCGTTGGCAATGGTAGAGGTGTCGTGCTTGGAGATGATCGTCACCTCATCGGCGGACACACCATGGTCGCGCAATGCCACAGCCAGGCGGGACTGCGAGCCACCCTGGGCTGCAGACAGTGCACCCAAGCCCGGCGCGGGGATGGATGTGTGTGCTCCGTCGGCGAAGGATTCTGCGAACGCGACGACGCCGTGGACGGGCAGGCCGAGCTGCGCAGCAACGGAACCGCGGGCCAGCAAAATGGTGCCGCCACCTGCTGATTCGACGAAGCCTGCGCGGCGTCGGTCGTTGGCGCGGGAGAAGTAGCGCTCCTCGATGCCCTTGGCTGCGAGCTCCCCGGAGGGTGCGGTTGCCGCCATGTCGCCGAAGCCGGTGATGCCTTCGATGGATAGGTCGTCGAGGCCGCCGGTGACTACGAAGTCTGCCTTGCCCAGTCGAATCTTGTCCATGCCTTCCTCCACGGATACCGCTGCGGTGGCACAGGCGGCGACCGGGTGGATCATCTGCCCGTAGCCGCCGACGTAGGACTGCATGACGTGTGCGGCCACGACGTTGGGCAGGGCTTCCTGCAGGATGTCGTTGGCGCGGGGTTCCGCCAGCAGACGGTCAATGTAGAGGCTGCGCATGGATTCCATGCCGCCCATGCCGGTGCCTTGGGTGGAGGATACGCGGGTGGGGTGGATGGCCCGCATGATCTCTGCGGGGGTAAAACCGCTGGAGAGGAAGGCGTCGACGGTGCAGACGAGGTTCCAGCAGGCGACACGGTCCAAACTGTCGGCCATGTCTGCGGGGATGCCCCACACCTTGGGGTCGAAGCCTTCGGGGATTTGACCGCCGACGAAGCGGCTCATGGCCATGCGGCGGGGCACGCGGACGGCGGAGCCTGCGGGGCGGGTGACGATCCACTCCCCTGTCTCCGGGTCGACGTGTGCGGTGGTACCGTCCTCGGAGTCGACGAAGGTGCGTGCATCTTCCTTGGATGCGACCTGGAAGCTCAGCGGCTGGTCGAGGTAGATGGTGGTCAGTTCGGGGGCGAGGTTGTCGACCATGCCGAAGTCATCGTGGTAGCGGCGCACACCGACGCGTCCCAGAACCTCGTCGTGGAAGCGTGCGTAGATGTCGGCCTCGTCGATTTCTTCGCCACCATCGGTGATGACCCAGCCGTTGTCCCAGTTGATCAGGCCCATGGACCAGGCCAGTTCGATCACGCCGGCAGCCGAAAGGTCGCCGGATAGTTCTGCGTCGAAGCGGGTACGGGAGGAACCGTAGGGGCCGAGTTCGCCGGCGCCGACGATGACAACCATCTCGTCGAGGCTGCGGGTGGCGCTGGAGAAGTCCAGGCTGGTTGCTACTGGCGGCGCGTACGGGTTGGGCAGCGCGGTCAACACCCGGGTGGGCTCTGCATCTTCGGTTGTTGACGCCGCCTCTGCCGCGCGTTGTGCGTCGCGGCCCAGCTGTGCAAGGTCGAGGTCGGCTTCGCCCAAACCACCGGTGAAGTCGACGGTGACGGGGCCGGTAGCGGCCTGTTCGCGCACTTCAGTGGTGACTTGTGCGACGAGCTTTTCGGCCATTTCCTCGGTGGAGTAGGTGGTCACGCCTGCGGCTTCGACGGCGTCGACTAGGGGGTCGTTTCCGCCCATCAGGCCGGTTCCGCGTACCCATCCGATGTGTGCGTGGACGAGGCTGGTGCGGTTACCCCACACGGGTTCCGCATACCAGCGGGTGACCAGCGCATCGAGGGCGGCTTTCGCTTCGCCGTAGGCACCATCGCCACCGAAGCGACCACGGTTGGGCGAGCCCGGAAGGACGACGTGCATGCGGCGGCCGACGTGGGTGTCTGCGGCGATCTCGCTCAGGCCGGCGATGAGTTTTTCCACCGACCACAACAGCAGGCGCATTTCGTTTTCGGCGCGGGGGCCGGCGTCTGCCAGGGTACCCATGACGCGCGGGGCGGCGAAGGGGAACAGCAGGGTCGGCACGAGTGCCGGCTTGATCTGCTTCTTCTGTCCATTGACGGTGGCGGTTTGTTCGTTGCCGATCCATTCGATCAGGGCATCGAGATCACCGTAGCTGGACAGGTTCGCGGGGGCCACCCACAGTGCCGCGTTGCCGCGGGCGTTGTTGCGGTACAGGTCCTTGTAGTAGCCCAAGCGTGCATGCCCAAGCGAGCTGGTGGTCACAACGACCGTTGCGCCCTGTTGCAGAAGGTTGGCCACCACCGATGCGGCGATGGAGTTGGGCGATGCGCCGGTGACCACCGCGACGTCATCAGCCAAAGGCAGGCTGCGGGTATCGCGCGCTGCGGCTGCGTGTGCGCTTAAGCCCCAGTAGTCGGCTTGGGCTGCGACGGCTTCGCCTGCTCCGGTGAATGACGCCGCGTCCATCTGTGCAGCATCAACGACACCGGTTGCCAGGCGGGCGAGGTCTTCACGAGCGGACGCCCAGCGGTCATCCAGCAAAACGGCGCGCTCGGGGGTGAAGGCGCGGCTGACCTGGCGGGGCCAATCGGAGCCCAGTTCGCGGGAGATCAGGTCGAAGATTTTCTCATCGGCCTCGTCCTCGGAGAGGCCTTCGGTCTGCGGCACATGGTTGAGGCCCAACTGCGCCAGGATGGTGCGTGCGGTTTCCGCCAGCACACCAGCCTTGCCGGTGACCTGCTCGGCGAACTCACCCAGCGCGGCGGAATCCACCACGCCGCCACCGGCACCACCTGCGGAAGGCAAGCCCACGGACACACCATGGTTGGCTGCGACCTGGGCGACCGCGGCGTCAATAAGCGCATCGAGTTCGCCGGCGTTGGAGGGGCTGGCGGGGCTCAAGGTGGCCAGGTCGCCGCCGCGCAAGGATGCGCCTTCGCGGGAACCTGTGACCACAGCTGCGACGACGTGATCGGCCCAGCCCTGGCCAAGCTGCCAGGTGCCCGTCACGCGCTCTGCAACATAGGACGGGCGCTTGCCTGTGGGGCCGGTGATGCGGCGCAGTGCGTCGGCCGTCGCGTCGCTGAGCACGGGGCCGAAGGCGGTGTAGCTCTTGGCCATCTTGGTCACGGTGATCTTCAGGTCGGACAGTTCAGCGTCGGCGGCACCATCGATGGCGCCCAAGCCGAACTCCACACCCAGGTCGAGTAGCAGCTGGTTGCGGCGCGAAGACACGCCCTCTACCAGGGCCTCGATGCTGTCGGCGGGGGCCATCTGGTCGGGGCGGACCTTCGTCCACAGGGCGACCAGAAGTTCGGTCGCATCCGCGGGGGTAAAGGCGATGTCTGCGGGGCGCTCCCCACCGGCAGGGGCCGCGGGTGCCGCCGGGGTTTCGGGGGTTTCGGTTGCGGCCTGCGCCTGGTTGGTGGTGTGGCGGGCCTCGGTCACCGGGGCCTCTTGCTGCTCTTCAACAATGACGTCGCGGGTGACCTCATCGCTTGCAAACACAATCGCGCGATCACGCTCGACGTTGAGCACCTCCACCGACGCAGCCTTCGCCGCATACTGCGGCAAGCGCAACGTCTGGCCCATCATGTTCGCAATCGTCGGGGCAGAGCCCACGCCGACCTCAACAAAACGGTCCACACCGTGTCCGCCCAGGGTGGTCAACGCCAAATCTTGAGTCTCGATCCAGCGCACGGGGGATGCAAACTGCCACGCCAGCAACTCAATCAACATGGTGCGGGCGACACGCTGCACCTCAGGATCATCCTGATCCTCCAAACCGACAACCTGATCCCCACGTGAGGCGAAGAACTCCGCGGCGTCATCAAGCAAAGGCGAATCCACAACCTCGCGCATGGCATCGACGAACCCAAGCGACAGCTCGAACGGGCGGGCCACAAGGTTAGGAATGTAGCGGCCCAGCAGAACCTCAAGGTCGATGCGATCCGGCAGCAAGCTGGTCAGGTGCTCGCGGAAATCAGCGACACCATCGCGCAGCACACTGGAGTGGAAGGGCACGTCGATGCCGGGGATCATGATCAGCGCGCGCTGGCCTGGGGCCTTCGCCTCCGCCGCAGCCCCCAACGCCTTCAGGCCAGCGACCGTACCGGCCACCGCGTACTGCAGACCGGCCAGGTTGTAGTTAACGATCTCCAAAAACTCGCCGGACTGCTGCGACACCTGAGCAACAAACTCCGCGACGTTATCCGCGGTCAGGCCCATCTTGTTCGGGCGCAGCGCTGCAAGACCATAGTTGGAATTGCCCTGCTCATCGCGATCGACAAGGCGGTGCATGGTGAGGCCGCGGCGGTAGACGATCTCCACCACCGACTCCAGCGACAGCACGCCCGCGTAGGCGGCCAAAGCGTTGTACTCGCCCACCGAGTGGCCGGCGAAAAACGCCCGCTGATTCAGGGCAGAGGCCTCACGCATCTCCGCCACCTGCGCCACACCCAAAGTGGCCATCGCGACCTGGGTGAACTGCGTCAAAAACAGCACGCCCTTCGGGTGGTAGAAACGCTCCCCCTGCACAACAACCTCAACCGGGTTGTTCCGCACGATCTCCAGCACGCTGAAGCCCAACTTGGCGCGGGTGTGCGCATCCGCACGATCCCACACGTCGCGGGCAGCAGCGGAACGACCATAGGCGTCCATACCCATGCCCTGGGATTGGATGCCCTGGCCGGGGAAAGCATAGAAGGTGGTAGGCGCGGCCATCACAGCCGTAGCCTTCAGCACAAGGTTGCCGTCGACCGTCGCGGTGACCTCGCGGACCTCACCGCAGCCAGGTCGGTTGTCAACACCGACGCGCTCCACCACAAACTCGATGCGGGCGCCGGGCAGGATCGGGGCGAGCATGGTGGCTGTGTATTCCACCACGCGGCTAGCACGGGTTGCGGGGCCCTGCTCTCCGACATAAGCACCGGCGGCGATCAGTTCCGCGATCGCAGAGGTCCACATGCCGTGAACGATCACACCCGGCAACCCGGCCAACGCGGCCGCAGTATCGGAGACGTGGATGGGGTTGCGGTCGCCGGTAACGATCGCGAAACTCGTCATATCCTGCGGCGCAGTCACAGATGCCTGCGCGCGGAAGGAACGCGGCGTGTCCACCACGCTCGGCAGAATAGAAGTATTGGTGCGGGCAACAGCCTTGCCGCCGCGACCACGGATGGCGAAACGCTCGCTCAGTGTTGCCACCAGCTGGCCATTCTGGCTCAGTCGGGCGCGGACAACGACGATGCGCCCCATGTCCGTATCGCTTACTTCCTCCGCACGCGCCTCAATATCGACGCTCGTGCCGGCTGCAGGCAGGGTCTCTTCCACCAGCTTCAGGTGGTGCTCCAGGTGCACCAGCGACAGCATGCCTTCAACCACTGAAGCTGCGTCCGTACCCGGGATCACGGCAGCCTTCACAGCCGCGAACACCGCCGGCCACGCCAAGCCCACCAACACATCGGGTGCAGTGCCGCCCGCCCGGATCTCACCCGGCAGGAAGGACTGCGTGACCGTGTTGTACTGGGCGATCAGGTCCTCAGTGATCTGCGCCTGCGCGCGTGCCACCCCACCATCGACCTCCGCCAGGGTTCCACCAGCCGCAACGCGGGTGAGCTCGCCCATTGCGGCCTCCGCGTCCTCCTGGGTGACCACCGGCAGGACGTGCGGCTGGGAGGGATCAGCCGTCAAACGGATCCGCAACAGAGCACCGCCAGTAGTGCCGGCGCCCCCGATCGGCACAATCAACTCTGCATGCGTCTCATCCAGGGCACGCAGTTGCGCACCCGTGGCCTGGTGCACAGCCACAGCACCCGCGCCGGCGCCGTCCTCCGCGGCGTCATCAGTGATAGTCCACTGGCTGGGCTCGCCAATACGCGCCACCAACGACCCAGTGTTACGACCAGCCCAGAACGTACCCGGCGCATGCAACACATGGGTGACGACGTCGCGCGCCTCAATCCCCGCAGCATCTGCCTGCGGCTCATCCGACTGCGCCGCCAACGCCTGCACACGCTCGGCAGAGACATCACAGAAACGCTGCAACAGATCCGCAACCGGCTCATCCTTCACGGTGATGCCAGCGACAGCCTCCGTACCAGGGATCACGCACACCTGATCGGCGTCATAACGCGGATCGTGCGCCTGCCACAAAGAATCCGAACGCCACCAACGACGCACATCCTTATCAATGACCGGCACAAAATTCACCGGCTTACCCGGGGTGCGCGCAAGCTTCACAAACCACGCCACATCCGCCGGATGCAACAACTGCGTCGCCGCCTGCGGGTAGAGCTCCTCCAACCGATTGATGACGTCGCGGGGCTCACCCGCCACATCAACCTGCGCGTCAAACTCGCCCTTATCCTGCGGATTCAGGCGAGCCTCCGCACGGGCAACCATCTGCTCAAAACGACGCTGCCAACTAACATCCACCCAATTCGGGTACTCCTCGGTAGGGCCAGACAGCTCAAGGTAACGGCCCAACCACTCGGCATAAGTCATCGCCTCAAGGTCACCAAAATAGGGCTTCGCAGTCTTGCCGATAGCCTCAATAATCTCCGCGCGCCGGGCCGTAACCGCGGCCTCATCCCCCGCGACGTCATCAAGCAAACGCCCAGCCTTCGCCGCAGAATTATCAATCTCGTGAATATCCGCACCCAACTGCGAACGGCCAGACGCCATGCCATTTTTCGCATGCCCCGCGCCAACCCACTCGTCAGTACCTTTAGTGTCAACCAGCAGCTCCTTCACAGAATCGCTAGTCTTGGCCTCTTTACACGCCATCGTCACGGTACCCAACAAAATGCCATCAACCGGCATCAACGGGCGATCATACGCACGCGCCCACTCACCCGTGATGTAATCCGCAGCGCGCTCCGGCGTACCAATACCACCACCGACACACAACACAACGTTGTCACACGCGCGGATATCAGCATACGTCGCCAACAGCAGATCATCCAGGTCCTCCCACGAGTGGTGGCCACCAGCGTGGCCGCCCTCCACCTGAATAATGATCGGAATACTCGGCACCGCACGAGCAACCGCCAACACATTAATAATCTGCTTGATCGCACCGGGCTTGAAGACAACCCACGGGAAGCCCGCAGCACGCAGCTCGTGGACAAGCGCCACGGCCTCGTCATGCTCCGGCATACCGGCGGTGACCACAACGCCGTCGATCGGGGCACCATTAGCACGGGCCTTCGCCACCAGGCGCTTGCCGCCGATCTGCATCTTCCACAGATACGGATCCAAGAACATAGAGTTGAACTGGGCATTCACACCCGGCTCCAACAGCTGCTGCAGCTTCGCCAGGTTGCCCTCGAGGATCTCCGGAGTCACCTGGCCGCCACCAGCAAGCTCCGCCCAGTGGCCAGCATTCGCCGCGGCAGCAACGATCTCTGGGTCAACAGTCGTGGGCGTCATACCCGGAAGCAGCATCGGGGAACGCCCCGTAAGCTCAGTGAACTTGGTGACCACACGAGTACGTCCATCCACCTGCTCCACACGCGGCGCGAAACGCGACCACGCAGTCGGCAACTCCAACGGCTGACCCAAATCAAACAAACGGGCCTGCCCCTCAGCGGAATCAATCGCGAAAGAACCAACACCCAAACCAGCAACAATTGGGGCGGTGAGCATATCGACACCGCCACCCGGGCCGACGTCAAAAATCCACCGGGCCCCGGCATCAACAGCACCATTGACTTCAACAACCCAATCCACAGGATTGACCATGACATCCTCGGCGATACTGCGCGCCAGATCGGCATCCAAGCCACACGCCTCGGCTAGCTTGACCACGCGATCCACTGCAGGAATCAACGCAGTGTGGTGGAAACCCACCTGCACATTCAACGGAATAAACGTCGGATTAAACGGAGTGCCCCCCTTGAGCTTGTCCGCAATCGCCTGCGCATCCTTGGCCGCCCACGCCGCCAGCACATCCTGAACCCGCGCGACGTCATCAGGCGTGCCCACCAACACATAAGCATCGAAACCATTACGCAGACCAATCTGCGGGCGCAACTCATAGCCTGCATCAAACAGCTGATCAATCGCAGCCTGCAGCTTCTCGCGGCTAATACCCTGGATCAGCAACATCGGCATCGTGCCATGCTGCTCAACATCACCATTCTGGATCAAACCGACCTTGCGAGCCTGGTGCGCCACGCACACACCAACCAGCTCCGCGATCGCCAAAATAGGCGCCGGATTCAGCAGGTCAGCGAGCAAATGCTTGCCCAACACACCCTGCGAATGGCCAATAGCAGCCACCGCATTTTCAATCGGCAACCCCTGCGCCTCCAAGTTGTTCAACACCGCCAACTGGGACACAAAAATGCCCGGCACACTCACCGCAGCCTGCGCGAAATCATACGTAGGCGCACCCTCCTGCTGCATGGCCTTCGCCCAATCCACCGGCGCGAAACCAAAGGGACGAGAGGCAGCAACCTCAGCGGCAACGGGAGCAAGCAGGTCGCCCGCGGCGTCAACAATGTCTTGAACATCACTACCCGCCCCAGCGGCAGTCGCCTGCGCCAAGGTGGACAGCCAATCAAAACCCTGGCCCGCGAAAGCCAAAGCGAAAGGCTGGCTGCCCAGGCGATCCAGTAGTCGGTCAGTTCCAAAAGCGTGCAGATTCGTGGTCACGGTGAAAGTCGTCTCCCATGTGGTTGTTGTTCTTTACTTTTCCGCAGCGTGCGTGTTCGCCGCGGGTTGTCGCAGCGTGCGGGCTGGTTTTAAACCTTTCGACTTCCGAGCGTTGCCGTTGTCTCGCTAGCGCGAGATACAGAACATGACGAATGCCTCAAGTTTTAACTTTTCCACTATTGCATAAAACTTGAGGGAATAGTCATATTTTGTGCAGCCTTCGTCGTTTTCGTGAGTCATCTAACATTGACGCCGCCCGACGGCGCCTGCCACACTTGCCACATGATGCAGCCCCACACCTCAACCACAACCGCGCCCCCAACCACAACCAGCAGCCAACCGCGCCCCACGGCCACCCCCACGCCACACCGCGTGCGGCGGCCGGCACGCGGCGAGTCAACGCAAGCACAAACCCCGGGTTAAGGGTCAAAAAGTGTGTCCGGAATCGCGGATTTTCAC
>ERZ773263.402-NODE-402-length-30881-cov-3.150555_pt1 | contig 30881 bp, 32 predicted proteins | sample MGYA00511076_ERZ773263 | MGnify/ENA primary metagenome ERZ773263 (study PRJEB29015, sample SAMEA2738155) | human oral metagenome | biome: human oral; feature: human-associated habitat; material: saliva | place: China | collected 2195 ... | reverse complement strand
TGTAGTTGTCAATGTTATGCCGAAGCCAGAAATCCTCGATCCTTTTTGCGGAACTGGCACAGTTATTCAAGAAGCGCTTTTAAAAGGTTTTAAAGCAAATGGGACAGATTTGAGTGAAAAAATGGTGGAATTTTCGAAAGAAAATAGTGGTTGGTTTATGCGAGAGTTTAAACCGCACGGTGGACTTGGAGAAATTTACGAAGCTGACGCTACAATTGAAAAATGGAGTTTTGCAAAAAAACTTTCAAGCGTGGTTTGCGAGACCTACTTAGGGCAACCATTTTCTGCTCCACCCTCGCCCAAAAAATTAGCAGAAGTTCGCGAAAATTGCAATCGTATAATTTCGAACTTTTTAAAGAATTTATCGCAGCAAATTCCAGAAGGCACACAGATTTGTATTGCTGTTCCTGCCTGGAAAACACAAAATGGTGATTTTTCTCACCTTCCACTTATTGACTTTTTAAATGAGCTGGGTTATAATAGAAAGGAATTTATGCGCGTTAAACCACAAGATCTAATATATTATCGCGAAGATCAAGTTGTGGCGCGTGAATTATTAGTACTAATAAGGAGTAAAAATGTCACACGTTAAATCGGGTGGTTCAAGTAAGAACGTCCACAACAACGCCGGTCAACGCCTTGGTGTTAAACGATTTGGTGGCCAAAAAGTTAACGAGGGCGAAGTTCTCGTTCGACAGACTGGTGCAACTAAATTGGCTGGTGAAGGAACTTACATGAGCCGAAATTTCACGATTCACGCCAAACAAGACGGTGTTGTGAAATTTAAACAAATCCAAAAACGCAAATTTACTGGCAAAACAGAACGACGCACAGTTGTAGAAGTTGTTGCTGCGTAATTGCAATAAAAAATGAGCCTTTCGAAAGATTGACTCATTTTTTATTTTACTCATTTTGGATCCGCTAGTAATCTTCACCAATGCCCAAATGTTCACGAACCTTCTCAATCACATCTGAAATCATCACCTGAGATTTAATAAGATATTCATCAACGCCAAGTTTTTCAGCTCGCTCACGATCACTTTCTTGGCTTAAAGCGGTAAGCATAATAATTTGCAGATTCATTGTTTCAGGAGTATTCCGAAGGATATCTAACACATCAAAGCCCGAGATTTTTGGCATCATTGCATCAAGAATCATTAAATCTGGACGATATTTTAAAGCTGTGGTCAACGCTTGCTCGCCGTCATGAACTTCCATAACCTCAAAATCTTCCATTTCAAGCCTTGCACGATATACGCTAGCCAAAACCTCATCGTCTTCAACTAATAAGATCTTTTTTCTTGCTTCCATTTTCCCTCCTAAATAGTTCTGCAATTATTTTAAAATTTCTAACGCCTTGTTTTTTTGAATATCGTTTAATAAATAACTTTCACCCTTTGGCGCGCTCACTTTAATATCTGGCGAAATTCCATTATTCGAAATATTTTTTCCACTTGGCGTAAACCATTTTGCAATCGTAACTTTCAATAAAGCTCCATTTGGCATATCAATAGTAGTCTGAACGCTTCCCTTACCGTAAGATTTTTCACCAACAATTTGAGCAGCTTTATGTTCTTTTAAAGCGCCTGCAACAATTTCACTTGCACTAGCCGAGGAGCCGTCAAGCAAAATCACAGTTTTAATACCTTTCAAAGGATTGTCACCAGTCGCTCGAATCTCTTCAACCGTTTTTGAACCAGTTTTTTCACTAACGATCAAAGCATTTTTTTCAAGCCATAAGCTTGCAACAGTTTTTGCAGCTTGAACATATCCGCCACCATTTCCGCGTAGATCTAAAATAACTTTCGAAATTCCCTCATTTTTAATTTCTTCGGCATATTTTTTCGCCAAAACACCAGTTTCACTATCAAATCGATAAATTGAAAGTGTTGCGACACCATCTTTCTTCGAGAGTTCCACACTTGGATTTTCAATTTTCGCACGCGTTACTGAGAATTCTTTCTTTTCACTGCCACGAACCACGCCAATCTTAACAGTTGTTCCAGCATCTCCACGAATTTTTTTGCTAATTTCAGAAACATTTTCTTTCGAGACATCTTCACCATTAACTTTCGAAATTATATCACCCGCTAAAATTCCTGCACTTTCAGCTGGATTTTTAGCTAATACTCGCACAACCTTAACAAAGTCGCCATCTTTTGCGAGCTCAACACCAATTCCTGTTCCAACGTCACCACTTAAGCTTTTATTGAATTCTTCGGCCTCTTTAGAGGTCATATACTCTGTATATTTATCTCCCACCGCTTCAACTAAACCTTTCGAAGCACCATCGATAATTTTTTGTTTATCAATTTCGCCATCAAAATTTGAGGCTAAAGCTTGATAAGTTTTTTCGACATTCGAAAAATCTATTCTTTCAACCTTTTTCAGCCCAAAAACTGGCGCAATTAAATTTCTAATATCATCTATTCTTGAGCCACCCGCAAAGCCTAAAACCAGCATAAAAACTGAAACCAAAACCAGCGTTGAGCGTTCAACTTTTTTACCTCTATCCATAAATTCCATTATATCACAAAAGCACAAGCATAACAAAAAAATAAGCTCTGAAAGATAAGTTTAATATTTAGTGCCTTAAAATAATTTGAATTTGCACTGTTCTTATGCTATATATTATTTTTATTTCTTCAAAAGATTTCGCAATATAAGTTCAGGATTTTCTAAAGTAAGTTTTGTAATTTGATAGCTTTCTGAATCGTGATAATCAATTTCTTGAATAGATTCATTAAAATTGTATATTTTTGAATTTGGTAAAGTTGTAATAATAGGGGAATGAGTAGCTATGATGAATTGAGCTCCGCTTTGCGTTAGTTCATATATTTTTGCCATAAAGGCTAATTGATTTTGTGGGGAAAGAGCAGCTTCTGGTTCATCTAAGATATATAATCCATTAGGTTTAAATTTATTTAAAACCAGACCTAAGAATGCCTGACCGTGCGAGCGTTCGTGAGGGATTCCGCCGTAAGAATCTAACTTATATCCCATAGCAATCTCTCTACTGTATATATCTTCCAGATAAGTAGCTACATTATAAAAACTTTCAGCCCTCAAGAAAAATCCATCCCGTGGTCGCTTAGCTCCTCTAACAATCTGAATATATTCACTAAGGTTTGAATGCGTTTCTTTAGTTGCAAAATTAAAATTAACAGTTCCACCCTCAGGATTAAATCCTAAAGAAACCGCAATACCTTCAAGTAAAGTTGATTTACCACTCCCATTTTCGCCCATAAAAAAGGTAATAGGAGAAGACAAATTTAAAGAATCAATGGAATTTATTGATGGAATTTCAGAGTAGTATTTACCTTTAGGTATAGGTTTTATCCTTATTTCTTTGATAAAAGCATCCATTATATCCCCTTTCATTTTTTATTATATCATTTTTAATAGATAAAGAGAAACTTTTAATAATAAAAATTGATAGCTTCTTTTGGTAAAAATCTATCCAAAACTTTATAAAGACATCCTACTTCGTGAAATTTTTAAATGAACACTTTTAGTTAATCACTAAAATAGCAAATAATAAAAAGCGAGTCAGATAAACTGGCTCGCTAAATATTAATCGAAATACACATATGTATCATAAGTGCTTGCAGGCACGGTCATTGTTGAGAATTGACCCCATCTACCATTAACAAAGTAATTATATTGCGAAATCGTAACCATATTACCATTCACAGCCTCAACCCAAACAATGTGACCATATTGACCGCCGCTCATCACGCCGAATGATCCAACTTTTGGAGTACTTCCAGTTCGGAATCCTGCTCGCCGTGCGCTAGCTGGCACATCTTTAGCATTACCCCAATATGCAGCGTTGATACCTTTTGTTGCGCGCAACTTCCATGCAACATAGCTCACACATTGGCGACAACCATAACCATAGCCATCTGTTCCGTTCCCATCTGCACCACCATAGCTTACTGCATTCGCATCAACAAAACAGTTTGCATCATTCCAAGGGTAGCTACTTGTTCCAGCAATAGCTTGCGGAATCGACCCGCTACCAGCCGCTCGGGCTGCACGCAAAATTTGAGCCTGAATCATATCTTGTTGCTGTTTTTGAAGAGCTGCTTTTTGCGAATTTCGCTCGTTTGCATATTTTGTATATTCAGCTTCATCATTTTTAGTTTGAGCAATCAATTCATTCTGCTGGCGAATTTTTTCTTGAAGTGCAGATTCAGCTTGTTGTTGATTAGTTAAAGCAACCTTAACTTCATCTCGCTGCTTTTCAAGTTCAGCTTTTGCTCGTTTAATACTATCAACCTTTTCAACCAACTGATTCTTTACTGCACTTTGGTATTCAAAATTGTCAAGCGCTTTCGAAAGATTGTTGCTTCCTGCAATCCGTTCAATTGGTGTTATATTATCTTCAAGCGACATTGCCGCCAAAATAGAACCCAAAGCATTTCGATTTCGTTCAATACTCTCTTCGTTATTTTTAATTTCAAGCTGTAGCTTTTCATATTGTTTTTGATATATTGCAATTTGCGATTGAATTGTAGCTTTTTCATTTTCAATACCGCTAAGCTCATTTTGAAGTGTTTGCGCTTTATTTCTAAGATCACTCGCACGAGATTCCGCACCGCTAATTTGAGATTCCAGTGCTTTAATTTCTTTATCGAGCTGTTCAACACTCTTCTCAGCTTCAGCACTTTTTGGCAAAGCCGCAATAATACCAGCAGCAACAACTCCAAGAGAAATTGCGCCATTTATCACTAAATTCTTCTTCTTAATCTTTTTCATAGTTGTTTTTCTTTTTATTTTAAATTTATTCTTAAATAGATTATACCACAATCTTTTTTCAAAAACAAGCCCCTTTCTATATTTTTAGATATTTTCTTGTTGCTGTAAATGCTGAAACAACGCCGATAAATGAACCAATAACTATCAACCCCAGAACAACCAAAAATCCATAAACTTGCAAGAATGAAATTACGGGTGAAATGATAATTCCATAAGCCTCGAGCCGAGATTTAGAAAGAAAAATTATAGTATAGCCAATTATTGAAGCTAAAATTGCTGCAATTGTTCCACAAATTACCGCTTCAACCAAAAATGGTCCGGCGATAAAACTTTTATTTGCACCAATCAATTTCATCATATAAATCTCTTCTCTACGATTAAAAATAGCCATTCGAATTGTATTAAAAATAATTAAACTAGCAATGATTACAAAAATTGAGCCAGCTAAAATTCCAACTTTTTCAGCAAAATTAATCGTATTTGAGATATTTTTAATAATCTCGTTTCGATCACTTGCATATGTTGGTGGATGATCTGGATCGAGATTCGATTTAATTAGCTTATTATTTTCAACAAGATTTTTTAGCTCTGTTGAATTCGAAATATCCACAAGTTTAACATTAAAAATTCCAAAAAATTCATTGTTCGATTCAATTAAGGCTTTTCGAATATCCGCATCAGCTGAATTTTTTCGAGCAAATCTGTCACGCGCTTCTTGTGGTGAAGTATATGTTATATCTGTAACTGAAGGTAAATCTTTAATTGCTTTTTGCATCTTTAAAATATCGGAGTCTGAAACGCCTTTTTTAAGATAGATAGACATATCAACTTTATTTTTAATGTCATCAACCGTATCCATCAAAATTGAACGCGCAAGGAGCGATCCGAAAATAATCACCAAAGTAACAGTCATCACGGCAGTTGCAGCAACCGAAAGCCAAGCATTTCGAACAAAGCTATTTGCACCATATTTTGTAATTCGCCAAAGAGTTAAAGTTTTGCGGCGGCGCTGTTTCTGTTGCATAATAACTTTTGAATTTTGTTTTTTTCTACCTTGCTGCACTTGAGAGCTTTTACTTTTATGATGTTTTAAATTTTCCTCTCTCATTATTGTCTATACTCCCCTTGCGATTGGTCGTGAGTAATTTTTCCACCGTTTAAGGTAATTACACGCCGTTTAAGTTTATTTACAATTTCAACATTGTGCGTAGTTAGAACTACAGTTGTTCCGTAGTCATTAATTTTTTCAAGCAATCTAATAATATCCCAACTATGCTTTGGGTCAAGATTTCCCGTTGGCTCGTCGGCAATTAGAATTTTTGGCTGGCGAGCAATTGCGCGGGCGATTGCTACGCGTTGTCTTTCACCACCACTTAACTGATGTGGAAAATTTCCCTCTTTTCCTTCAAGACCAACAAGTTTAATAACTTTTGGAACAGTCGCTTTAATCTCATGATTAGTCATTCCGGCAATTTCAAGCGCAAAAGCTACATTTTCGAAAACGGTTCGATTTGGCAAAAGCTTAAAATCTTGAAAAATTACACCAATTCGGCGCCGTAAAAGTGGAATATCCTTATCTCGCAATTTATCATAATCAATTCCACCAACAACAATTTTACCGCTGGTTTGCTTTTCTTCACGAGTGAGCATTTTTAAAAGTGAGGATTTCCCTGCGCCACTCGTTCCAACCAAAATAACAAACTCTTTTGGCTTAATATGAAGACTAACCCTGTTAATCGCAGGAGTTTTTGAATTACCATAAACTTTTGTCACACGATCTAATAATATCATCACTTTTTATTATACCAGCTTTTTTCAAAGTGTTCAAGCTTATTTAAAAAATTTAACTAAAATCACCCTTTCGAGTGATTTTTGAGTTATTTTTTAGCTTTTTTCTTTTGAAGAAGTTGCGCTGTATAGTTTTCTGGTGAATCTGCAGTTTTATCGATTCCCAAAACTTCTAGAACATCCCACAATTCTTGGCGAATCGCATCTGGATTATCACCTTTTTTCACTTCTCGTTCAAGTTTAATGAAAGTCCCCAATCCTTCAACATCATCTAAAAAGAAAGTAGTATCTTCAACCTGAAGTTTTTGGCGATTTCGAAGCACCTCAACTTTCATTTCAAAGCCAAGTTGTTGAACAATATGTGCTGTTTCAGAATAATTTAAAACCGGCGTTTCATGAATTAAATCAACATTTTCAGCATCAATATGACGTTTTTGAATCAGCTGATACCAAGGTTTGCGTTTTGGATCAATAATCTCTGTTCGAATCATTAACTTTGGTAAATTTCTGCTTGGCTGAAAACCTCGCGGTAAAAATACACGATCATTCTGAAAAATAACTCGCCCAAAATCATGCCCCGTATCCGTTATTCTTTTGATAAAATCAACCTTATTTTTAATTTTTGCCTTTACGATAACTTTCTTCATGATTCGATTATACCATATTATTTAGATTTCGCCAAGATGCTCACGCTTCAACCTTTGCCGAGATTGTTCTGCCAAACAGACCGTAGCAGCCATTGCCACATTTAAGCTTTCAATTTCGCCGATCTGCGGAATCATTACTTGATTTTCAATTTTCGAAAGTAGCTCACTAGAGACACCAGACCCTTCGTTACCAAAAATCCAAGCCGTTTTTGTTGCAAAATCCTCGTCGTAAATTAATTTTTTAGCTCTCAAACTTGTAGCAAAAACTGGAACTTGCATTTTATCAACTAATAAATTTAAATCTTGGTTTTCGAAAATTTTTAGTTTAAAATGCGCCCCCATTCCAGATCGCAGCACCTTTGGCGACCAAGCCGAAACAGTCCCTTTCGAGCAAATAATTTGTTCAATGCCAAAACCGACTGCACTACGCAAAATCGTGCCAAGATTACCCGGATCTTGAATCCTTTCAAGAAAAATCGTATCTTTTTGAAAGTCGACATCTTGAAAAGTCGATATTTTTACAACAAAAAGTATTCCAACACCTTCAATTACTGGGCTAATTTTGGTATAAATATTCGGCTCAAGCTCAACAATTTCAACGCCAAGCTCTTCACATTTTTTGATTACTTGTTTAACCTCAAAGCTTTTAGAAGAAATTGAGACAACGCAAATCTCTGGCAAACCAAAAGCTTTAAGCCATTCGCTAGCTAAATGGACACCTTCAATAATAGTTAGCCCCTGTTTGTTTCGAAAGCTTTGTTTATTCGAAAGTTGAACAAGTTTTTTAACCAAAGGGTTTTGCGATGAACTAATTTTTTTCATTAAATCTCGCTCGATTTTATGCGAATTTGCGAGGCGTCATCTCGATTTCGAACACTCACCAAGCCATCGCCCTCAATTGTTTCAAAATCAATTACAACAACTTTTGGCACACCAATTTCATCGGCCTTGGCGTAAACTTTTCCAACTTTTCCGCTCAAATCAAATTCAACATTTTTGTATTTTTGGCGAAGTTCAAGATAAATTTCTCGTGCTTTTTCAACCAAAGCTTCTTTATTTTTAAGAAGTGGCGCCACAATGATTTTTGTTGGAGCAAGATTTTCAGGCAGTGCCAAAAAAATACGAGTTTTATCATCAGTTTCAACCTCACGATAAGCATTCGAAAGAACCGCCATTAAAAGCCGTTCAACACCAAAACTCGGCTCAATCACGTGAGGAATAAACTTTTTGCGCGTTTGCTTGTCAGTATATTCCATGTTCTTACCACTCGCTCGCTGGATATTCGCAAGATCAAAATCAGTGCGATAAGCAATCCCCATCAGCTCTTCTTTACCGATTGGGTAGTTAAATTCAAAATCAACAGTGCGTTTTGAATAATGCGCGCGGTCTTCTTCTGGAACTTCAAGTTCATATAGTGAACTTTGTGGCAAGCACATTTTTTCAGTTAAGAATTTTCGAACTAAATCAAGCAATTTCTCAAATTCAGCCTCCCAATTCTCAGGATCTACAAAATATTCAATTTCCATTTGCTCAAACTCACGAGAACGAAAAACAAAATCTCGGGGCGAAATCTCGTTTCGAAAAGCTTTTCCTTGTTGCGCAAGGCCAAATGGCAAGCTCGGGTAGAACGAATCAACTACATTTTTGTAATTGGTAAAAATCCCTTGAGCAGTTTCTGGGCGGAGATATGCGGTTGAATTTTCATTCACCACCGCACCAACATTAGTTTGAAACATCATGTTGAAACTTCGAACTTCACTAAGCTCATTTCCTTTTGGCGATTTTAAGCCTTGTTCGCGGATAATTTCAGTGATTTTTTCATTCGAAAGGCCTTCTGCATCAATTCCAGCATCTTTTAAAAGGTGATCGGCACGATATCGCTCGCCTGTTTTTAAATCTTCCACCAAAGGGTCGGCAAAAGTTGCAGCATGACCGCTCGCCTGCCAAACTTTTGAGTTCATGATGATTGCAGCATCAACACCAAACATATCTTCACGATTTTCAACAAAAAAATCCCACCATTCATTCATGATTTTGCGCTTTAAAGCTAACCCGAGTGGGCCGTAGTCCCAAGTTCCGCGCATTCCGCCATAAACTTCACTACCTTGCCAAATAAAACCACGCCGTTTGGCAAGGCTCACAATTTTTTCCATCAAGTCTTCGTTCTTCATTTTTCCTCCGTATATTCTTTTAACTATTATACCAAAAAAGCTCCCGTTTTTCGAGAGCTTTTTGTTCGAATTACCGCAAAATTAGATTTTTAATTTTGCTAATTTTTTGCGGAAAACTACTGCAGTAGCTACGCCCAAAACAGCAAAAGCTAGAACAATGAAATTTTGAGATTTTTCGAAACCAGTGTTTGGAGCTTGAACCTTTGCTTCTGAAGGTTTTTCATCTTTTGGAACTTCAACAGCTGGTTGTGGGTGAGCTGGAGCTGGAGTTGGCGCAGGAGCAGGTTTTTGTGGCTTTGCTGGCTTGCGGATTTTAGCATAGGTTTCTACATTGCTGCCGAAAATCGCCGCTGTAGTATTCTCATTCCTTCGATCAATGGTACTACCATCTGGAGCAATTAACTCAACAGTATGCTTAATGTTTTCTATCTTACCATCTTTAATATTTGATCCATCCACAACATCTATGGATGCCATGAAAGCCCCGTAGATACCATCTGTCGCTGGCATGTCTTTAGTAATTTCAAATACTATTTCGGTCTTAGACAATGAAAGCATCTTAGCCTCCATACTTGGACCACCAGCAAAATAAACACCGTGCTTATTTACTGGCGTAGAAGCAGAAATACTCTCACGCATTTTAGTTAGCCAGAAAACCTTTCCTACTTGATAAGTTTTTTGATCATTAAACTGAACAGAAGAGCTTTCATCCATTGTAATTTTAACTCTAGTACCAGCTTTCACTGGTTTATTCATTGATTGCAGGATAGTTGGCCCAAAGCTAGATTCTCCATTATTAGAGTTAAACTGAGCGCCAGATCCGCTAAGGCTAGTTTTATTTATATTTATCAAAGGTTGTTTTTTCAATTTAACATCTTCACCTTTTAAAGTAGTGCTACCAATAATCTTAGTTTCTACAGTAACATCACGATTTACATACGAGAAATAATTAGTGTTAGTATTAGAAATTGATGTTTCAAAGTTAGCATATTTTTCAATATTCTTAGTAAAAACAATCTTACCTTGCCAAATAATAGACCCTGGTTTTGCATTTTCATCATCACGAACAACGGATTGATAGTTTAAATCGTGGCCATCACTATATTTTTTATCAACTGAGATTTCGCCAATCTTCTCATTTTTATACTTGAGATCTACTTTTCCTGCAGGAATCACAGATACATTCTCAGCACGAAAAGTCGCCCAATCGCCTTCTTTAACATTCTGGCCAGAGATATCAATAGACCACTCGCGCCCGCTGCTCTTAATACTCGTAGGCTCAATCTTTAGCCGATTCGTAATATCCTCAGCAGCAAAAGCAGAAGAGCCGAAGCCCATTACTGATAACAATGCTGCAAGAATAAGAATTGATATTTTACTTCGAAAATTCATTTTCTCCCCTTTTTAATTTATATAAAACTTATGCTTAAAGCAATTATATCATTTTATTTTCTAAAAGTAAATAGCAAAAATAGACTTTCGAAAGCCTATTTTAAAATCTTGGAATTATCTCTTCAATTTTGTTCAAAAAAATGTCACAACCTTTAATTTTTGAAACAACTTTTGGCTCGCTTGAAACCATTAGCCGCAAAAATTTAATATCATTCGCATCAAATTTGCCACTAAAACTTTCCACAAAAACCTTATCATAAAAATCAAAATCATACCTTAAATTTGCCTGCAATTTCTTGCCATTTTTATCTGTTTCAAGATTAATTTCATCGCCAGAAAATTCTGCAATTTTAAGAATAAACCATTTTCGAACCAAATCTAAGCTAATCTCAAAATTATTCAAACTGCGAAAGACTTTTAATAAAATTTCGAAAAACTCAACTGAATCAATATGCTCGCAGAGATTCGAAATCTTTTTAATTGATTGGTAAGCAAAATCGGTTCTTTCAAAATCTTTCAAAATTTCACCAAAAAACTCACACATTCGCGCTGAAGAAAGCGTTTTTATTTCACTTTTGCCCTCGATTAAAACCACTTCATTTAGCGAAAAAAACTCAATTCCGCCAGCAAGTTTTGATTTCGGCTTTCGAACGCCGCGCGCAATTGCCACTTGTTTGCCATTTGGAGTTAATAAATTCACAATTCGGTCGGCCTCGCCAAAATCAGTTCGCCGCAAAACTATAGCTAGCGTTTTTTTGCGTGAATTATTCATCTAAAATCTCCTTAATTTTTGTGCGAATTTCTTTTGGTGAAACCTGAGATTTATCAAAAATATGGCGAACATTGAAAGATTTTAAACTTTCGAAATCAATTTCGCTTGCTAAATCTGAACAAATCACTACTGGAATTTTTGCTGTATCGGTATAGCTCTGTAACTCATTTAAAAGAGCAAAAGCCGAGTGGCCTTCAAGCAAAATATCAAGAAAAATTAAATCTGGTAAATTTCTATCAATCTCTAAGATTGCTTTTTGCGCAGAATTAACTTTCGAAATTAAAAAATTTGAACGCAAAATTATTTCGAAATTATCTGCCAAGATTGTATTATCTTCAATAATTAAAATTTTTTTCACAATAAACTCAACTGACCAGAACGGTTTAAATCAACATAAAAAGTGCTTCCATTACGATGGCGGATGACACCAATTTTTGCCCCCATTGCTGTTGCAAAACTTTGAGCAATAAAAATACCCAAACCAGAACTCTGTGGCCGTGAATTCGCTCGAACTGGCTGATGATTTTGCTTTTTGACTGAACGCCAAATTGAAAGCGGTAATTCTTCACCATAATCTCGAACTGAAATTCGAACTTTTTCACCAATATTTGCAATTTTAATTTCAACTTCACTCTTTTCGTTCGAAGAATAAAGTGCGTTGTCTGAGAAGTTCATTAAAATTGAACGAAGCAATTCATAATTCGCCACGATCAACTCATTTTTTCGAACATTTTTAAACCTAATAACTCTACCATGAAGTCTAAAAACATCGGTAATTTCAGCAACCACATCATTGCAGATTTTTTTCGAATTTATAGGCTCAAGCTCGAACATTGCGTCTTCAAGCTTTGAAATTTTAGTTAGATCTTGAACAAGTCGCAAAGCCCTCTCGCTAGTGATATCAATCTGGCGCAAAATTCGGCTTTTTTCAGAATTAGAAAGCTCAATTTCATCATCATTCAAAGTTAAAGAAAGTTGGCGAATAATTGAAAGCGGGGTTTTCATCTCGTGAGCAGCAATAAGAAAACTACTTTCTTTTGCTACCAGATTTAAAAACTCCCGCTCATCCATATTTTTATTATAGCAAATTTTTGCTATTTTTAAAAGCTAATCCATTTTTAGAGTGCTTAAAACATTTTCGTTCAAGACATTATTGTAAGTATCGGCATCAGTTCGAATCATCAAAGTTTTACTGTTCAATTTAAAATAATAAGCTGTTCCACGAATTCGATTATTCTTCTCTGGCCCAGGGAATAGCCCTGCAATTTTTGTTGCTGGATATCCATTAACTGTCACGGCTTCAGAAGAAAGCTCACCTTTTTTGATAGCTTCGTTAAATTCTTTAAGAACTTCGTCTACACTCTTCTCATAAATAGCCACGCGCAAACCAAAACGCTGAGTATCTTTGCCATCTTTTGGAACTGGTGGCACTGTATCTGGATAGAAATAAGAGAAGAATCCCTTTCGATCGGAACCATTAGATTCGACATATTGATTCCAAAATGTTGGATAACTAAAAGTTACCTTTCCTAAATCTTCTGGAGCACGAAATTCTTTAACGGTTTTTCGTCGCTCTTCATTATATTTCTTTTCATCATCTTCTTGCTGTTTTCGTTTTCCTTCAGCAACTTGTAAATCAATCTTTCCTTCAACATCTGTTTTTACATTGTTGTATTCAATGTAAGCCCAAATTCCAAATGAACCAGCACCAGCAAAACCGATACTCAACAGAATAATTGCGATTGTTGAACCTTTAACTGCACCTTTTTTGAATCTATTCATATCTACCATTATACTTATGTTTTTAAATTTTTCAAGTGCTTTTCGAAACTTTATTTTATAAAAATAAAAAACCGCCAAAGCGGAATTTATCAAAAAAATTGGTGGCTCCTCCCAGACTTGAACTGGGGACACAAGGCTCTTCAGGCCTCTGCTCTACCAACTGAGCTAAAGAGCCAACCTTTATTAATTATACAGTATAAGCTTTTTTATTGCAAGAGTTTTTTAAAAGTTTATTGCAAAATAAGCATATCACAAAATTAGAGTTTTGTTATACACTTATGTTTTTATTCTTTCGAACTTTCTAAAAATGCAAAGATAAATCCGTCAATTTCGCCGTTTAATACCTTTTCAACATCTTTTTCTTCATATTTGGTTCGTGTATCTTTAACTATTTTATAGGGGTTCAAGACATAATTTCGAATTTGCGAGCCCCAATCAGCAGATTTTCCAGCTTGAAGTTCACTCAAATTCTGCGCATGCTGTTCCATTTTCATTTGCACGAGCTTTCCACGCAAAATGCTCATTGCAGTTTCTTTATTTTGCGTCTGCGAGCGTTCATTCTGAATTGCCACAACCGTACCAGTTGGAATATGCGTAATTCGCACAGCTGAATCAGTTGTATTTACACCTTGCCCACCCTTTCCGCCAGAACGATAAACATCAATTCGAAGGTCTTTTTCAGCAATTTCAACATGTTCTGGTGTATCAATTTTTGGTAAAACTTCAACTAAGGCAAAAGAAGTTTCACGAGTTCCACCACTGTTAAATGGCGAAATTCGCACCAAACGATGTACGCCATTTTCACTTCGCATTTTACCATAAGCATAAAGGCCTTGAATTTCGAAAACACTAGTTTTGATCCCGGCTTCTTCACCAACACTTCGCTCAATTTGCTCGGTTTTTAGTTTATTTTTTTCAGCCCAACGCAAATACATTCGCTCCAACATTTCAGCAAAATCTTGCGCATCAGTCCCGCCAACACCAGCTGTAATTCGAACGATTGCATCGCCGCTGTCAAATTCTCCATCAAATAAAAGCTGTTTTTTTAGCTCTTCGAAATCATTTTCGAATTGCAAAATTTGAGCTTCAAACTCTTCAAGAAGCTCATCGTCGCTAAGGTTTATCAATTCTAGAATGTCTTCAACTTGCGTTTTTAAAACCAGCCAAGGGTGGATTTCCTTGTTTAGATCAGCAAGTTTTTTAACTTTTTCTTGTGCAGTTTTAGGGTTTAGCCAAATTTCTGGATTCGAAATTTCAACCTCTAAATCTGAGATTTGATTTTTTTTGCTTTCAAGATTAAGCTTCAAGCTCGCTTTTTCAAGCTCATTTAAAATTTCGCCAACGCGAGCTTTCAGCTTATCCATAATTTATTTCTTTGCTGCCTCTTCAGCTTCTGCTTCAATATCGTCTTCCGTGAAAAGTTTTTCAACAAACAAAAGTACGAAATATACAACGAACGCAATTACTAAAAAGTTAATAATATCATTCAAAAATGCACCGTAAGAAAGAACTGCTTCTTTACCTGCTGGTGTTTTTCCCATATTCCAAACAACACCCTTCAAACCTTCGGCTGATCCAAGAACGAAACCAAGTGGTGGCATAATGATATTATTAATCAAAGATTTAACAAGATCACCAGAAGCCGTTCCAAGAATTAAACCGATCGCCATTCCGATCAATCCTTGATCTTTAATGAATTTTTTAAAACCCGCAAATTGTGCTTTTGGGTCTACTGCTTTTAATTTTAAAGCAGATTTCTTTGTAGATTTAGCTTGTTTTTTAGTCATAATATAAATTTTATCATAAAAGATTTACATTTTCAACAAATTGTTCACCGCGATCAACATAACTCTTAAACATATCAAAACTGGCATGAGCTGGACTTAAAATAACCACATCGCCACTTTTTGCGTTTTCGAAAGCAGTTTTTACAACTTCTTGCATATTTGTTTCTGTACCTAGATTTATAAACCGCTCGAATCCGCTTGATATCAATTTCTGGGCTAATTTTTCAGATTCTGCCCCCATTAAAATTACCTTTCGAAGTTCTTGCTCTGGCATTTTTGCAATTTTTTCAATCAACTCACTCAAATCGGCGCCTTTATTACTTCCGCCAAGAATTAGAATTTTTGGCTTTTCGAAAGAATTTAGTGCAGCAATCGCACTACCCGGTGTGGTTGCAATGGAATCATCATAAAATCGCACGCCTTCAAACTCACGAACAAATTTTAACCGATGTGGTAAACCTGTAAATTTCGAAAGCCCTTCTCGCCAAAAAACGAAGATTTCCTCATTTTCAAAACCTTTTTCACGCAAAAAATCAAAAGTTGCAATCATTGCGGCACAAGCATTTTTTTGATTGTGTTCGCCTGGAATTTTCAAAATATTAGTTTCGAAAAGAACTTCATCTCCCCATAAAAAATGGTTTTCTTGAATATGGGCTAAATTATAATCCTGAAAAGGCTGAAGTTCCGCCTTGAGCTGGCCTTTTAAGTTTTCAACATTTTTTAAAACTATCGGATTTTCAGCATTAAAAATAAAAAAATCGTTCTCAGTTTGATTTTTGGCAATATTCATTTTTGCTGCCACATAATCTTCAAAGCCATCATGAACATCAAGGTGATCAACTTCAAGATTATTTAAAATTGCAATATGTGGCGATTTTTGAGTATCCCAAAGCTGAAAACTGCTGAGTTCATAAATCACGGCATCATCTTTTTGAATTTTCGAAAGCTCATTAAGCGCTGGTAAGCCAATATTACCAACAAGATGAACCCTTAAACCAGCTGCACGCAAAATTTCAGCAGTAAAACTCGACACCGTTCCCTTGCCTTTTGAGCCGGTTACACCAATAATTGGTGCTGGGCATTTTTCGAAAAATAAATTTGTAACAGATGTAATTTTAGTATTTTTTGGCAAACGGCTAGGATTAACTGCGGGAGTTCGCACAATCAAATCTGCTTGAATTTTTGAAAAATCATGAAAATCACCAAAGAATTTAACGCCACTTGGTAGCTCAATTTTACTTTTTGGGTTTTCGTCATAAATTTCAAAAGTGTTATTTTGATCAATATTTTTAAAATAGTCATAAGCACTTTTTGCCTCGAGCCCAAAACCAATTAATGCAATTTTCATATTTCTCCTTTTCGAATTATTCACTTATTTAATTTTAGCACATTCAGCAAAGAAAAAACACCCCTCGCGGAGTGTTTTAGTTTTAATGACGCCTTCTATTTGGGTGATATGGATCACTTGCAGTTTGCCGAGGTTGAACATTTTGATTGCTATTATTTATTGGCTGGGAGGCTTGGCTAACTTGCGCTGCAGGCGCACTATACGTAACGGAGCTAGAACTGAAAGCAGCCTCAGAGGAGCTAGCCTTAGCTTGTTGTGGAGCCGACGTCTGCGAAGTCTGTAATTGAGCCAGCTTTTGCATTGCCATAAAGTTAGCTTGCTGGTCTGGAGTTAGAGACATTGTTCCATTAGCATTGGCAGTAAGAGCTTGCTCGGCAATCTTACCCATATTCTGTGCTTGCGAAATCTTGCTTTGATCGCCGCTATTAAATGCACTTTGCATTGCTTTAAACGCTTTGTTGTCATTAACATTTGCGCTAGACATGTCAGACCAATCAGCCATTTGTTTGGCACTTGCGCCTGAGTATGTTGAAATATCATTTTCAAAATCTTGAACAGATTTGATATTTTCTGAAGAAAAATCCTGCATGACTGCTTTTGCTGCAGCAGGGTTAACCTTCTTAATATCACTACCAGCTTTTGATGCAATTTGAGCGGCAACAGATTTTCTCTGTTCAGCATCATTAATGCTTAAAGCGCTGCTAGCAATACTACTCATTGCAGCAGCCTGACCAGCACTATTAAGGCCCGATTTTGTCACTGCTTGTGAAAGAGCACTATACATTAAACCTTGTTGAACAGGATCAGAAACATTCGAAATTCTTGCAAGCTCAGAATTGACATTCGATACATTATTGCCAATCCCATCCGCCATAGCAGCGACCATTCCATCTGTCTGGCTCTTTTCGAAACTACTAATATTAGCACCAAGTTGTGCCCTTCTTCGATAATCTGAGGGTGTAAGGTTCTTCTTTGCTTGAAGTTTTCGAAGTTCCTTGCGGTTTCTTCCGTATTGCTTTTCTTCATATTTAGCTGCACGAGCTTTTTCACCGATAGCAATTCCACCGATGCTTCTTTTTGCTTCTTTCTCTCTTAGAGCTTTAGCCCAGTTCGAATTCTGACCAACAGAATTAATTTTACCAGACATCCTATCAATAGCGCCACGCAAATTTCCGCCAGTTAAGCCATCAATAAATGAAAGCACAGTTTTAATAACTGCAATAATTGCAAATAGTGATAGTATAGGTAAAACGCCATAAATAGTTTTAAGCAATTCATCATCAGATACGCTATATAATAGATTGGAGACAAACAAGGCTCCACCCACCATTAATGAACAAATTGGGTAAATCATTAACATATTTTTCATAAGCTTAGTCCACTTCTTGAAAATTCCCTCTGTATTTGGCAATAACCCTGCAACAAAAGCTAAAGGAGAAGTTACGACAAGAATAATAACAGCCGCTTCTCTTACCATTAATATAAATACTGTCATCACAACAGCAAATGCTGCAGATACAAGGAAAAGAAGAATTGTACTACCCGCAACAAGAGCAGCAGTAACTCCAGCCGCAATTAATGCACCTATTTTTGCATGGCCTGTTAGAATACCTTCAACAGGAGACTGCCCCGTTTGAGCATCACTTGAAAAATCCCATCTACCATTATCTGATAACCATTTAAATAAAGTACTGCCAACAATATTTGAAATATCAATAGCAATTACAACAATATACCAAGAAATATTAACTAAAATTGCATAAATAATAATTTTTGGTAGCATCTTCTTAATGCCGTAGTTAGAAATTCCAACACCAGTCACTTGCGAGAAAATTATTATTGCGATTATAATTACAAAAAATATGTTTGCAATATCTCTAAATGTTACCCAGTGTTTAAATGCCTCTTGGCCCTTACCCGAATTTGAAAAAAGTTGATCAGACTTAATATTTAAGAAATTTGCTTGCATAAAATTATATAGCGTAACAACAACACCGGTTGAAGCACGAATAATCGGGCAAACAATCCAACCGACCCATTCAATAGCGCAGGAATTTTTGTCTTTATTAGATTCCTTAGTTTGCTTGTCCATTTCTTCAATTGCAGCCTTGGCTTCATTATTCTTTTTAGTCCAATCGCCATCGTTTGTTGCGGGAGAATAATTACATTTTTTCTTGAGCTCATTAAGTTTCTTCTCGTCAACACCAGCCGCTTTAGCCTTTTTATATGCCTCTTCACATTTAATCTTATCGTTATTAGCTGTGTTATTTCTTACATCCTGTTGAGTTTTGTCTGTTGTTGGCTGTGAAGATCTATTAGTTGGAGTTGTAGGAACAACCTGATTGTCTTTTTTTCTTTTTTCTTCTATCTCTCTATTCTTCTTCTCTTGCTCTGCTTTTTTCTTAACTTCATCAGGCGTAACAAAATTACTATTAGGATTAGTTAAATCGATAGCATTTGCAAAATTATTACTAAAAAAAGAAAAAAATACTAGAAAAATGACTATTAAAACTTTTTTATTTTTCAACCCAACCCAAAATCTTTTCATAATGCTTATATTTAATCACAAAAAAGCAAAAAAATCAATATAGTTATGCTTTTTGCCATAAAAAATAGCCTACAATTTTGCAAGCTACTTTTCGAAAATCTGCTTTGTAGAAAGGTGCGGTTTTACCAACCGCCGCCTCCGCCGCCGCCGGCACCGCCGCCAGAGAATCCGCCGCCTCCGCCAGAGCTACTCGAACTTGGTGCAGAATAACTGTTCATTGCACTATTAAAGCTGTTCAAGCTGTTCGAAAACACCATAGCATTAAATACTGTTGAGCCAACATACCAATCTGGTAGATAGTCTTCATCTTGAAATTGTAATTCAAGTACCTTCGCCCAAGATTTCTCTAGCCCAAACAACGCTGCCCAAGGTAAAAGTTTTTCATAAAGTTTTACGCGAGAGTCACCAAATTCAGTATGGAATCTTTCAGAATTCTGCAGGCTTTGCGAGAACATTAACCGTTCGCTTTCTGCCACCGAAATATAAAGCTTTAAACCTTCAAGATAATTCTTTGCCTCAAAACCTTTACGAGATGGAATTTTTATATTTGAAATAGTAAATATTAAAATTGAAAGTGCGACGGCTGCAAGGAAAGAAAATATAGCTACCGTAAACCAAGGTGAAATAGTTGAAATAAAATTAACCAGTATTCCATTTGCGAAGAACAATACTACAGATAGAATGATCACTCCACCAGCAAAAAACTGAGAATTGCTAAAAACCGCTGGCTTTTCTTGAACATAGTAAGAAGTTCCGCTAAATGCAGAATTCAAAACTTTCGAAGAAATATCAGAGGCTTGCATACTACTCATTTGTTTAGATAAATCAATCTCAGTTTTACTTCTAAAAAATGAATTTAACAATGAAAGCATATCTTGATTCAAATTATCTCGATTCAATAGTTGAATTGTATAGCTCTTTTTCTCGCCACCCAAAAAGCCCTTCGAAGTTTTTTCAACAATCTGAATATTGCCATTCACCGCAAAAAATAGCATTGCGGCGGTAAGTATTTGATTTTACTAAGTTTCCCGCGTCTAGAATATCTAATTCTTCAATTTTTGGCGGCAAATATTGCGGAACAACCGCTTTCGAAACCTTATTTTCTCTCTTAACTGAGCTGTATTTTAAAATAACCCGAATAGCAAAGAATAATGTAATTACTGCTAAAATTAATGCCAAAATTCCAAAAATTATTGTATTTACGTCGATACTACTCGCTTCTGGTTGAGCAAATTTATTGTTAAAGTCAATTTCAAAAGTTAGATTCTCGCCAGCTTGGACATCTTTTTGCGAGAACTTAAAAAATCCCTCTTCTGGCTTACGTTCAAAAGTATTGCACTTTTCAGTTGAGCCTTGTATTCCAGCAAAACATCTCACCGTACCATTAAATTCTTTCAAAACCGATGAATCTAAATTAACTGTTGCAATAACTTCATTAAAAGGCCGCTTCCACTGAGTTCCATTGGTGTTCATAATTAATTTTTGTACACCGCCATCTGTTAATAGTAGATTTCTGAACCGATATTTTAGTTGATAATTATGCCTTCCGTAAACGAAACTTCCGCTTTCACCAATTCGAAATACGATATTCCCATCACTTTCATAAGTTGAATATGAAACTTTTTTGCCATCCATTTCAATTTCAGCTTCGCCATCAAAAATAGCTTTGCCATCAAAAAACCGCGGAATTGCACGCTCGATTCCATGATTTATGCCATCACGGACAAAATATGTCGAGATATTTTCAGTGATTTCAAGGTTTGTATTTCCTTTTTGGTCGGCGCTAAAATTATATTTTGCATCAAACTTTGAAAAAATAATATTATAATTTTTTATTCGTTGTTCAGCCTCTTCAGTATCACGACTCCGCCGTCTTCTGGCAAAAGCTTGATTTGAAAAACTGCTAAAAGTAAAACTAAAAGCCAAAACCGCCACCAAAAATAGAGGCGTAATTTTGGCTATTTTTCGAAGAAAACTATTTCGTGATTTCATTGTCGGTTGTTCCTGCATTTTTAAAATTAATTAAATTCTCAGTTGACATTTTTACCATATTTTGCACGGCAACATCTGTATTAAACGCAACATGCGGAGTAATAATAACATTCGGAAAGTTCGCTAAATCACGATAAACAGAATCCTTAATAATTTTTCCACTCAAATCTTTTCGAATTAGATTCTTTTCATGCTCAAAAACATCAAGGCCGGCTGCTGCAACTTTTCCGCTCACCAAAGCATCTCGCAAATCTTTAGAGTTAATGTGTCCGCCGCGCGCAGTGTTAATAATAACTACGCCATCTTTCATTTTCGAAATACTTTCTGCATTAATAATGTGGCGATTTTCTGGTGTTAAAGGAATATGGAGTGAAATTAAATCGCTTTCTGCGAAAACTTCATCTAAACTTTTATATTCCAAAATTTCACGAGCAGAATCATTTTCGAAAGTATCATAAGCAATTATTTTTGCACCAAAAGCTTTAAAAGCCTTTGCGGTTGTTAAGCCAATATGGCCCACGCCGATAATTCCAATGGTCATTGTATTAAGTTCGCGACCCATCAAATTATCTACCGAAAAGTTCTGATTTTTAGCACGCGAAAGACAAAGTGGGATTTTTCGAATTGTTGCTAGTGCCAATGCAACAGCAAATTCAGCAATTGCGCTTGGTGAATATTGCGGTACATTCGAAATTTTAATACCGAAACTTTTAGCTTTTTCAATATCAATTCCATCAAACCCGGCCGTTCGAACAGTAAAATAAGAAATTCCCATTTTCGAAAGAGTTTCCCAGATATCGTTGAGCTCTTCACTTGAAGTATAAGACGAAACCGCGTCAAAACCTTCAGCCAGTTTTACGGTTTCAGTATTTAAGTCTTTTGGAGTTGTAGCATATTCAATACCAAACTGCTCCGCGAATTTTTCGAAATATTGGAGCTCATCTTTTCGTACACTATAAGCAATAATTTTCATACATCAATTATAATGCTTATACTTGTTTTTTTCAAGAGCTGAGATTATTTTACGAATTTTTCAAAAAGTTCTTCTCTCGAAAGCAATTCAACTTCACCATTTGCACGCGTTACAACTTCGAATTTTCCGCTTTCAAGCAAACGATCAGAAATTGTCAACCGATACGGAATACCCATTAATTCGGCGTCAGCAAATTTTTGACCTGGGCGAAGATTGCGGTCATCAAATAGAACCTCAATTCCCTTTTTCGAAAATTCATTATAGATTTCTTCTGCTAATTCTTGTGATTTTTCACCAATTTGCACAAGATAAATTTTTGCTGGAGCAATATTTTCTGGCCAAATTAAACCTTTTTCATCACTAAATTTTTCAGCAATAACACCCATTACGCGGGTGATTCCAATTCCGTATGAACCCATCCAAGCAGATTTTTGTTCACCATTTTTGTCAGTGAAATAAAGCCCCATTTCATCAGTTTTTTGCGTGCCAAAATTAAAGATGTTGCCGACTTCAGCAGTTTTAACTTTCTCCAAACCTTCTTTCGAACTAATTTCGCCAGCTTCAATCGCTTGGTCTAAAATTTCTTCGTTAAAAGCAAGAATTTTTTCGCCGTCACGCTTCAAATAAACATAATCTTCACCAGCATCGCAAATTGTTTGAAATTCGTGACTGAATTTCGTAAATGCTCCGCCACTAGCAAATGTCACAAAAGTATCTTCACCCAAACCGAGACGTTCGAAAATTCGCTCATATGCTTTCGAAACTTTAGAATAATAGCTTTCCAAATCTTCTTTAGTTTCGTGAATTGAATACAGGTCTTTCATCAAAAATTCGCGACCACGCATAATTCCACTTTTCGCACGTAGCTCGTTTCGCATTTTATTTTGAAATTGAAAAACCGAAATTGGCAAATCTTTATAAGATTGAATATGATTTTTAAGCATTTCAACAATTGGCTCTTCATGGCTCCAACCTAATCCAACCTCTGTCTTATCTTTCAGATTGGTTTTAAACCAAACATCAACGACATCATCATTCCAGCGAGTTGTGCGTTCCCAAATTTCACGGCGTTGAAGCGTTGTCATTAAAATCTCATTTGCGTCGATTTTTTCAAGCTCTTCTCGCACGATTTTTTTGATATTTTCTAGCACCTTAAAACCAAGTGGTAAGTAGTCGTAAGCGCCAGCCATTTCTTTATGAACAAATCCGGCTTTAATTAAAAGTTGCGCATTCTTAGCTTCTTCACCAGATGGAGCTGTTTTACTCGTTTTTGTATATAATTTTGATAATCGCATAAAATCTCCTTTTCGAAAAATAAAACTCGGCTGAATTGGCCAACCGAGCTTTAAAAATTAGTTAATTTCTGTAATTTCGTATTTGATTGCACCTTTTGGTGTCGTAATATCTACTTCTTCGCCGAGCTTTTTGCCCATGATCTGTTGGCCGATTGGTGATTCATTCGAAATCTTACCCTCAAGGGGGTTTGCCTCAACCGCACCAACCATTGTATATTTTACCTCTTTACCGTTTTCCAGGTTTTTTAAGCTAACTTGATTGCCAAGAGATACAATACCCTTTTCACCACCGCCAATAATCACAGCATTTTGCAAAATATTTTCAATTTCCATAATTCGCGATTCTGCTAAAGCTTGTTTTTTGCGAGCGGCATCATATTCTGAATTTTCACGCAAATCACCAAAATCACGTGCAGTAGCAACTTCTTCTGAAATTTCTTTACGTTGCGAAATCAAAAGCTCTAGTTCAGCTTCGAGTTCTTTTTTTCCCATTTTTGTAATATTAAATTCTTGTTTCATAAAATAAAAATCCTCTAAATAAGTCTTATAATTATATCAAAGTTTTCAATTCAAGTCAACGCTAAGCTTGAAAGAATTGAATAGTTTGCAAAACATAAAGCAGGAAGAAAGCAATCCCATTTTTAATCATATGAATCACAATCCCCGACCAAATTGTTTGCGTCCATTTTTCACGAATAAAGCACATCACAACGCTCATTACAAAAACCGTTACGCCAACATTCATTTGAAAATGCACAAATCCAAAAAGTAAACTCGTTATAAAAATTGCTAGCGGAACATTCACTTTTCGAAGTTGGCCATAAATTATTCCGCGAAAAATTAATTCTTCAAAAACTGGCGCAATCACAACGACTGAAATAAAAGCTAGTAAAAATTGCCAAGAATAAATCATCCCGCTACGTTGAAAAACTAAATCTTGAACTTGCAATTTATCAAAATGAAGAATATTCGGCAAAAATTCTAGCAAAACGCCAGAAACAATCATCGATGCTAAAAAGCCCAAAATTGCCAAACCTAAATCTTGCCAAGTAATCACACCTTTTAAAGCTATGTCGTCTTTCGAAATCTTCTGCTTGAAAAGTTTGGTCGGGATAAAATATACCATCGCAAACATTAATCCAAGAAATAACGCTGAATAAATTGTAGTGGTAATCGTGTTCGAAGCCGCATTTCGATAGCCCACATCATTATTCCAAAAAATCAAAGCGAGTGAAAGTCGAATTATTACAGCCGAAAAATAACTTGCCGCAAAATATGACAAAATTGGAAAAATTATCCAAAAAATAATTTTTAAAGGTTTTTTCGAAAGCATCTCTTCATTCTTTTTTTGAAGTTTTAAAAATATATTTTTAAATCTATTCTTCATTTTTAACCTCTAAAAATCTTTGTAAAATCTAGAAAAATAATCAAAAGCGAAAGACCCATTAAAAACATAAAACTCCAGCCGTTAATATTTTCTTCAGTCTCTTTCGAGAGTGGCTTTTTGAGCAAAATTCGAAAAATGAAAGTCATTAGCCAACGACCACCATCAAGCGCAGGAATTGGCAGAACATTCATGCACGCTAAACTAATTGAAATAATTGCAGTCAGCATTAAGATCATATCAGGCCCCATCGAGATGATGTTTGGGAAGATTTCACCAATCACTAAAATTGGGCCAGAAACACTTTCGCCTGCTTTCGAAAGCTGAGAATTTGCTTTCTGCTGTGATTGCGGATTCGGAATTATTTTTTCGAAAACTCCGCCAAAAAAGTTCATAAAAAGTTCGCCAACACCTTTAAAAGTTTCGCTCGTAAATTGAATTGTTGTGCCAAGCCCAACAATCGGTGCGCTCCAAGTTGCATGAATTTTTTGCATTCCATCGGTCAAAAATGCGCCCAAAAAGCTATTATTGCCTTTTTCGTTGAGTTTTACACTTTTCGAAATTTCTTTACCGTTTCGACTAATCTTTAAAGAAACTGTTTTGCCCGCGTTATTTTTTAAATCTTGGCGAATTTTAGTGGAGTTTTCAACCTTTTGACCGTTAAACTCTAAAAGTGTGTCATTTTTGTTCAACCCAGCTTTTTCTGCTGGAGATTCTTTTGAAATTGCAGAAACCTGCACGCCACCACCAGAAATTCGAGCATCAGAGCTCAAATAAAACTGATTCGAAATTAACTTTGGCATTCCAAAAATCGACAGAATCGTAAAAATAACAAAAGCAACTAGCCAATTCATTGCAACACCAGCAAATAAAATTTGAGTTTTTGCCCAAAAACTTGCCGCACCATAATCACCTTTTTTCGAATCTGAATCGTGCTCCCCTTTCAACCGAACAAAACCGCCCAGCGGAATCGCACCGATCGAAATTTTTGTGCTTTTTGGTAGAATTTTGTTAGTTTTTGCTCTAAAACTTTTAATTCTTGGCGGAAAACCGATTGCGTACTCTTTAAGTTTTACACCGTTTTTCTTAGCCGCAAGCGCGTGACCAAGCTCATGAATAGCCACCAAAAAAGTTAACGAAATTAGACCAATAATTATCCCAAAAATTAAATTCAAAATCTCCATTCTGCCCTTTCGAAATTCTTTAAATTACCTTTTGCCGGCACAACTTTGTGTGCTAGCAAAAAACAATTTAAATTGTGAGAATTTCTTTCTCTTTTTCTTTAAAAATTGTATCAATTTGTGTGCTAAAATCTTTAATTTCAGCATCAATTTCTTTTTCAATTCTCTTTAAATCATCTTCAGTTAAAGCTTTTTCATCTTTAAGTTTTTTGGCATGTTTTAAAGCATCTTGGCGAATATTTCGAAGCGTAATTTTTGCACCTTCAACTTTTTCTGAAGTTTGTTTTACGATTTGCTTACGGCGCTCCTCTGTTAGTGGCGGAACTGGCACGCGAACAACACGGCCATCATCACTCGGGTTGAATCCAAGGCTTTGATCGTTGCGAATTGCAGCCGAAATTGCCGAAATATTATTCGCATCAAATGGTGTAATTAAAATCATCCCAGCTTCTGGTGCGGTCATATTCGAAACTTGGTTCAATGGCATTTTTGTGCCATAAACTTCAACCATAATACCATCAAGCATTGAAGGATGCGCTCGACCCGTTCGAACCTTCTTCATTTCACCCTTAAAATGCTCAACAGCTTCAGTCATTTTTAATTTAAATTCATCTGTATCAAACATAGCCCTATTATATCATACATTACTATTATTATTCAAATTGACTTTTAAGAGTTTTTATGCTATAATATTGGTTATAGCTTTTAGAAAGCTAAAAACAAAAAAAAGGAGGTACCGCTAAATGGTACTGGTATGTTTAAAACTTACCAAAGACGCACTCACAGAGGCTGATCTTACAGTTGATAATTTTATCTTGTCTGGTGATCCGCAAGACGAAAAATCTGCCCGAATAAGTATTCGAAAGTTCATTGAAACTCTAAACGGCGAAGATAAGCTTCTTGTTTTCGCTGACCAGCGAAGTGATAAGCTCGGAATCCTACGTATATTAAAAGACGAATGCAATAAAGCGGGAATCGAACTAAGTATTTCACTTTATTGCAAAAATACAAATCCTGAAGATGAGGAATATGACTCATATTTCTTCAGAGAGGTAGATCTTGATTCGAGCGAAGAGCTCAAAAATATGGCTATTTGGTAGGCAGAAAGTACATTTCATACCCCCGCAACAAACTGCGGGGCTTTTCTTGACTAAAATTATAAAAAATGTTAAAATATTAAAACTAAAAAATGGAGGTGGTAAATGAGCCAAGAACTTTTCCCTAACCAAACTGATTTAATTGATAGATTTGGCGTGTTGCAAATTAAACTTTCTGACCGCGGTCGAAGACATCGAGAATTTATTCATATTTTTGATAAAAATTCTCGCTTTTCGAAAGTCAAAGATGCTGAGATTCTTTCAAAGAAAATACACAAAATAAATTTTAACTCAAAGAATACCATCCGTGATATTGAGTGCTACAGTGAGTCTAAAGACTCAAACTATCAGCGTAAAATTTTGATTGACTTTTGTGAACGACACAAGATAAATCTCCTCCTTCATATTGGAGAAGGAAATTCTCGTGGTAGATATAAAACACAAGTTTTCATTTTTTCGGTTTAGTTTCAATCTCGCTACGGCGAGATTTTATTCTTCTTGTGCAAAATTTTTACTCAAAATTTGAATTTCATTTTTAAGCGAATCGAGTTCTTCCTCGAGTTTTTCGGCTTTTGAAATCGCTTCTTTATATTTTTCAAAAACCTCTTCAAGAGGAATTTCACCACTTTCAATTTTTATTAGAATCTCATCAATTTCAGCCATTTTTTTACTAATTTCGTTCGACATTTTTTACCTCCGCCGTTATTTTTTTATCAATTGTTTGAATCATAATTTCTTCACCAGCCGCCAATTTTCCACTTACTAAAGCATAACCTTTCGAAAGTATGTTTTGTGGATTATAGCTTTCCAAAATTCGCTTTTTGGCTTGAATTTCTCTTTGCTGTTCAAAAATATTATTCAAAATTAGATCTTTCATTTTATAAATCTTTTGATGGTTTTCAATTTTTAATTCATCGATCTTCGAAAGAATAAAATCGTTTGTGTGCAAAATTTTTGAACATAAAAATCTCATTTCGTCAAATTTATTCGGTGTTAAAAATTGCGCAACATTACTCGGTGTTGAAGCCGCAAAATCTGCCGCTAAATCACATAAACTTTCATCAATTTCGTGGCCAATTCCTGTAATAACTGGCACGCGAGAAGCAGCGATCGCACGAACTAATTTTTCGTCATTAAAAACCGCTAAATCATCGGCGCTTCCACCACCACGAATAATAGTAATCACATCTGGTAATTCACTTTGCGAATTAAAAAAATCAATTGCTCGAATAATCTGGTCGCTCGCAGAAATTCCCTGCACCTGCGTATGTGCAACAATAATCTCTAGCCCGCCCCAACGCTCATTAATAATCTTAATAAAGTCAGCATAACCCGCTGCCTGAATGCTCGAAATCACCGCAATTTTTTGAGGATTTCGCGGAATTTCACGTTTGCGGCTTTCATCGAATAAGCCCTCTTTCATTAACTTTTCCTTTAAAATTTCGAAAGATTTTTTGAGACTCCCTTCACCTCTTGGTATGATTTTCTCAATCGTTAGGCTGAATTTTCCCCAATTTGTGAGTTTTGGCTTTGCTTGCACAACAACTTTCATTCCATCTTCGAGCGGAAATCGCATTTGCCAAATAGTCATAAAACAACCAAGGATCGAGTCTTTATCTTTCAAATCAAAAAAAACGAATTTATTTTGGTTCACCTTAAAGCTTGAAATTTCGCCTTCAATCAGAACGCTCGGAAAACTCTTTTCGAAAATATCATTGCTAGTTGCAATAAAATCTGAGACGCTATAAATTACCTCGTGTGGTTGAGGTTTTTTTATTTCAAGATTTAACAACTCTTCAAATTCATCAAAATCCATATAAAACTATTATAGCACATTTTAAGCATAAAAAATAACCGCCGTGGAAGCGATTATTTTTCGAATATTTTAGAAAATTCCCGGTTCAACTCTTGAATTTGTAATTTTTCACCGCCAGAAACTGCACCCAAAATCCAAGTATTTGCATCTATAAATTCTTTCGCAACTTTAAAAATTTGTTCGCGAGAAATCTGCTTAATAAATTTTGGCTGAGATTTATAATCTCGAAGATGTCCATCCCAAAAATATCGAGAAGCATAGAATCCTGCCGTTGAAGCTACTGTTTGCCCGCCCATTTGAAACGAGCCAAGAGAATAGCTCTTCATAGCGTCAAGCTCTTCTTCAGTAATTTCTTCATTTAGAACCTTTTTGAGCTCTGAAACAATTAGTTCAAAAAGCTCTTTAGCGGTTCCATAATTAGTTTGCCCTTCGAAATCCCAAGAAGAATCTTTTGGGCCACGTGAAGCACCAGAATAAATACCATAAGTTAAACCGCGTTTGCGAGCTTGACCAAGGATTCGAGCGTGCATTGTGCCAGTTAAAATATGGTTCAAAGCGTGCATTGCATCCATTTCAGATGTTGTAAGTTTTCGTGGAAGCAAAAGCGAAATACCAAAACTTATATTTTTTAAATCTGGGCGATGAATAAAAATTGGCTCTTTTGGTTTTTTCATTTCGTCAGTGATAATTTCGAAACGCTCACCTCTTTCAAGTGGTAAATTCTCAAAGCCTTCAAGAATTTTATTTTTGCGAGTTGGTGTGATTTTTCCAGCAATCACAAAACGCAGATTATCGGTTGTGTGTGTGCGTTTATGATGCTCGCAAATATCCTCAAGCGTGATATTATCAATCGTTTTAAGGCGCTCTTCATAAGTTAGAACTTTTTCACCAAATTCTTGCTGAATTTTTGGCCAAAGAAGGCGCGCATTATTGTTTAAGTAGCCCGTAAGCTCATTTTGAACGTTCCCCTTTTCAGCTTTGAACTCAAATTCGTTAAATTTAGGCTGGCTAATTGACAGGAGTTGAAGTTCAAAAATTCTATCCCACTCAAAATCGGCACAATCTGCCACATAGTTCATACTCATATCTGAAGTTGAAGCGTTGTGATAGGCGCCATTTTTAGTGAATTCAGCTTCAAATTCATGCTCGCTGGCAAATTTTGCGTTTGCGCCAAAAGCCATATGTTCCATAATATGAGCGGTTTCATAAATTTTTGGACTTTTCGTATAACGTGAACCAGCCCGAAACTGAAATTGAAAACTCATCACCGTTGCATCTGGAACATTTACAAGAAGGCCACGTACGCCATTTTTCAGACGTACTTCTTCAACGGTGTGCCGCATTTATTTACGACCCTTCTTCTTGTTTTGACGTTGAGCTTTTTTAGCTTTCCGTGCATTATTTTTCTTGGCATTTTCACTATTTTTTGAAGACGCCTTTTTAGCTTTCGAAAAGTCTTCATCTCGGTTTTTTTCACCAGATTGAACTTCATTAACACCCTTCTCAACTGAATTTTCAGCAAGACGAGTGAGCTCAGTATCATGATCTTCTTCTTGGCGAACGGCAGCATCATTGGGTGTAATTCTAGTCAAAATTCGAATAGTTTCATCACGCAAAGTATTCTGCAAACCATCAAATAATTTTTGCGACTCAGCACGATATTCAACTAATGGATCACGCTGTCCAACACTTCGCCAATGAATTCCTTCACGCAAGAAATTCATATTTTCAAGATGATTCATCCAAAGTGTATCAAGAATTTGCATATAAACTTCACGTTCAACTTTTTGGAACGCTTCTTTACCAATTTCATATTCTTTATCTTGGTAAAGTTCTTCGGCAATATGCTTTGCTAATTTGATACGTTTTTTATCATTCGAAATTCGACCAAGTGCTTCAACTTTTTCTTCTTCGACTGGGAAGATTTCAATAAAATTCGAAACAAATTTTTCGTTATTTTTTGAAGGAAGTTCAGCGAGTTCTTCTGCTTTAGAAATAAACAAAGCCTTGATTTCATCTGTAATATCTTCTCCTTCAAGAATTTTTCGGCGCATTGTATAGACAACTTTTCGGTGGCGGTTAATTACGTTGTCGTATTGAACAACATTTTTGCGCGTATCGAAATTGAAGCCTTCAACACGTTTTTG
>ERZ773263.397-NODE-397-length-31134-cov-3.589594_pt1 | contig 31134 bp, 27 predicted proteins | sample MGYA00511076_ERZ773263 | MGnify/ENA primary metagenome ERZ773263 (study PRJEB29015, sample SAMEA2738155) | human oral metagenome | biome: human oral; feature: human-associated habitat; material: saliva | place: China | collected 2195 ... | reverse complement strand
TTTAGAGTTTCAAAAGGTCGCCCTAAAATCGGCTGGTAAGAATCAAATAAATCCAAGTGATAATTAAGAAGCGTCAACAGTTCTTCTTTATGATTATCTGTGTCAGTTCTCGATTCGCGGAAGCAGAACGGATCACTAAAAACGCCTCGCCCGATCATAATTCCGTTCACGCCGGGATGTTTTCTGGCAATTTCCAGCCCATGCTCTCGATCGCGAATGTCGCCGTTGATAGTCAGGAGCGTTTGTGGGGCAATTTCATCGCGCAGCTTAACAATCTCGTCAATCAATTCGTAATGCGCCGCAACTTTACTCATCTCTTTTTTGGTGCGCAGATGAATTGTCAAATTCACAATGTCTTGCTTGAGAATTGTCGTAAGCCACTCGCGCCACTCGTCGACGTAAGTATAGCCCAGCCGAGTTTTTACGCTAACTGGCAATCCAGATTTTTTGGCGGCGTCAATTGCAGCTATCGCTATGTCAGGTCGGCGGATCAGAGCCGCGCCACCGCTTTTAATGGCAGATTTGGCGGGACATCCCATATTGATATCAATTCCGTTAAAACCAAGTTCCGCGCAGTGCTTCGCGAAAGCTTCCATATCCCCTGGCTCGCCACCCCAGATTTGCGCAATTAGCGGCTGCTCATCGTCGGTTTTAATTAGTCGCCCAGCTATGGCCTTATCACCAGCGTGAACCCAGCCGGTAGCATTTGCGAACTCGGTGAAAAATACGTCTGGTGCGCCAGCCTGTTTCACGACATGACGAAACACGACGTCGGTGACGGCTTCCATTGGTGCCAATATGAAAAATGGCTGCGGTAAATCATTCCAAAACGATGTCATCTCTGTTATTTTACCATAAAAAGGAGAAAACCCTATCTCATCATCGAGATAGGGTGTGGGCGGGCTCAAGCGGTTCTGTTTGTAGTAGTTTCTAATCTCATCTTTGAGAGAAGAATCTGCGACAAATGAATCTCGCGAGCCCAAAACTGGGAGGGAAGCAAAACGCCTTTGTCTTACTTCCCAGCGGACATGGAGGGAGTCGAACCCTCATCCTCACTCCTTATGGAAATGAGGGCACCGTTTTACATGTCCTGTGATTCTTTTTCCGGATTACCGGCTGGCTGAATCATGCCAGGAGTGGGCGGACACTCTCTTGCTGACGCGAGGTCAGCGGTTTCGGAGTCGCACAAACCCCGACCGCCATGGTTACTTCAAGGCAAGATTACTTCTTGCCTTGAAGTGCGCGAGCGGCCTCGCGGCCACGGGCTCCGGTCTGCTTGGCGGCTTCAGTCAGCTTTTCTAGCTGGCGCTTGTCGGCCTGGCCGGCGCGTGCCGCTTGCAAGGCGGCCTCGTGCTCCTGGTTTGTCCAGGACATAGGGGATCACCCCCTCCCTGCCGCAGTTGCGGCTATAAAAAATGATCTCTAACCATCTTTCAGACCATGCTTTTGTGCGAAGCATGGTCAGGACTTGACACTATTTATGGTGTCAAGTCGAGAGCTGCTTTATCAATAAAGCGTTTATTATAATAACACTAATTATAAAAAAATGCAACAATATACCAGAATATTTTTATATTTCGCCTGCCAGCAGGTCTTTTTCGAATTGCAACATTCCCTTATAATCCGCCGAATAGTCAGAAATATCCGGCAGGTCTAATGTGGTGATTTTTCGCCAAATAATCTCAATCAGTTGCGTAAATTCAGTCAGCTCTTCTCTGGAGAATGTGTCTTCCAAGCTAAGAATATCGCCGGTCTTCATGTCTGGCTCGACAAATTGTAATCGCCCGCCAGTAAACGTGAAATTGCCATAATCGCGTGAATGCTCGACCAGTAGCTGATAAAACATCAATTGCTGACGATATTTATGAAGTTTGATTTTCTCGTAATCAGCCGAACCTTTCCAGGAATGCGCCGGCTTGCCAGTTTTATAATCTGTTACAAAGATGGTTTTATTTTGCTTGTCGATGTCGACAACGTCAAGTTTACCGGTCAATCTGGCGTTATCTATAATTACGCCTTGGTTTGAAAAGTCCAGTTCCGCCAAGTCCGTGTCGTGAAAATCTGAAGATTTGGCGTTTAGGAACGCAGTCAAAGCCGACTTCCCTTTATCTAAGTACAATTGAAAATCGTCCGCCGGCAAATGCTGGCTCTCGAGGGATTTTTGGAAAAATTGGAGGATTTGTTCGGTGCTTGGCAATTGATGGTCGGCGCTGAATGAGCAATGCGCTTGCTGAAGGCTGCTGTGAATCGCGGTTCCGTAAGCTGCGGCGGAATTTTTGACGGATGGAAAATGAAGTAAATTGTTCAATAAGAAATTCTGCGGTCCGCCACGTGAAACGTCGAGGAAATTATTCAAATGCGTCGCAGAAAGTTTGTATGTTTCCAGCGCTGGCGCCAATAAATCCTTTAATTCCGGAACAATCGGCGAAGTTAGTCGCGTCGTCCAATCGGTTTCAGCGAGTTCAATTTGTTCAGCTGGATCATCGCTGGTCAGAATGATGGTCGGTGTGCAATTCGTCAAGAAACTGGCGATTATCGTGTCGCTGCCAGAATCGTTGGTTTGAGAATAAGTCATGGTCAATGTGGTTTTGGCGCGAGTCATCGCCACGAAAAACAGCCGAAGTCGCTCGTCGTAAGTGGCGCCCGCTGGCTGAAGTTGGAGATTTGCGGGATATCGGATAGCTCGACTGCGTGAACGGACTTTTTCGCCCCAAGCGCTGTCAATTGCCCCAATCACGAAAACGTGCGGAAATTCCAGACCTTTGGATTTATGAGCGGTCATTAAGTTTATGGCGCCGCTGAGTGAACTTGCGTGCGTGCGAATTTGTGTTAAGCGAGTTTTTGTTGAAATATGCAGATCAATAAACTCCAAAAAGTCTTCCAGTGTTGGGTTTTTGTCGGTGATTCGGTCGCGAAGTTTTTGGCGCAAAGTGCGCAAACTTTCCAAAATTGTCAGATATGCTTCTGGGTTTTTATCTAGCTTTTCTGGCGAGAAATAGAAATTGGCGAGAGAATTGACCGGAAGATCGCCGCTTTCATCGTTAGTTAAGCCTAATAAATTGTCCAATTGTTCTTCCAATGGCAAATTTGGCACGTCTTTAGCGCGCTCCAAAAGCCACTCCGCAAATTCCTTAAATACGCTATTCGCCAGCATACTTTCCAGCCACAATTGCCGATTTTTGTAAGCTTGAAGGCTCAATTTCCAGATGTCCAGCGCAGAAAATCCAAACGCTGGATGAGCCGTAATTTCCGGCAATAAACTATTGGCAACGTCCAAATTATTCTGGCTAATCGCCACGACAGTTCGCGCTAGTTTGTCCAGAATCTGGATTATGTCTTGCTCCAAAATGTCGTCGTGACGCTCGTAATTGACAAAAAGATTTTCCTTATAAAGATGCGGAAGAATTTCAATGAGTTCCTTGTGGTGGCGCGCAATAATCGTGATGTTTTCTGGTTTCTCGCCATTTTTTATCAGCTCGGCAATTTGTTTGGCGATTCCCGCTCGCTCTTCGCCAACAGACGAGAATTCTTGGATTTCGACTTTTGAGCCTTCGCTATTTGCGTGTGCGGTCAATTGTTTTGATAGTCCGTCAATTGTGTTTTCCAATCGATCCGCGCCTTGAGTGATGACGTCCCGCGCTGAGGATAAAATGTTCTCGGCAGAACGATAATTGTCGGTCAAAACGATAATTTTTGGGTCGTGATAATGTTGGCGGAAACGCTGGATGTTGCCCACGTCTGCGCCTTGGAAGCTGAAGATTGCTTGGTCGTCGTCGCCGACCGCCATGATGTTTGGATTATCGTCGTTCTCGCTGGTCAAATTGAACAGTAATCGAAGTTGCGCCAAGTTTGTGTCCTGGAACTCGTCGACCATGATGAATTGGAATTGCTCTTGGAGATTTGCGCGCAATTCTGGGTGAGATTCGCAGGCTTGAATAACGGATAAAATCATGTCGTCGTAGTCAAACAACGAGCGCTCGGACAGAATATTTACGTACTTTTCGTAAACGTTGATTGCGGCGGATAATTTTTCTGCGGCGGTAAAATCTTTCAGGACAAATTCGCCATTGGCATTTTTTTCGCACCATTTATTTTTCCAAGCAGTCAGTGGCTTGGTCGAGTTTTCGTCAATCGCTTCCTGGGTGGCATGCACGATGCTCAGCGCCAAAACGTTGGCGTATGGCGTGATTGAGGCTGGCAATTTTGAGTTTTTCTCGTCAGGGTTTTTGGCGGCTAAATTAGCAATTTTCTCAGCTATCGGCGCAAACATTTCAATTGTTTTTTTCGATATTTTGGCGGAAAATACTTGCTGAATATCTGGCGCGATTTCGGCGATTGTGGCTTGATTGTCCTCAATAATTGACCGTAATTCTGACGGCGTTAAGCCGCTTTGCTTGAACTCGGAAATAATGCGAATGAGGTCTTTGATGTAAACAAATTCCCCGTTATTTTTCGCGCTTAATGGATTTCGCCAATCGAGATCTTCAAGTATGCCAGAAATGATTTGATATTGCGTCAATTCGTCAACTGGCTGAGCGTCGGCGCCACGGAAAAAATACTCGCGATGTTGATTGATGATTTCTGTGCCGAAGCTGTGGAACGTGTGAATCGCAATTTTATACGCGTCCTCACCGATAATCTGGCGGAGTCGTTGGCGCATATTCGTGGCACCGCTTTCAGTAAACGTTAGACACAAAATACTGTTTGGCAAAGTGTCGGTTTGTCTTAGGATTTGAGCAGTGCGCATACTTAGAAGCTCGGTTTTCCCCGTTCCTGGCCCAGCAATTACCAAAAGCGATCCGTGAATGTAGTCGACTGCTTGTTGTTGATTATCGTTTAATTTAGCGTAACGAGTATTGAAATCCATAATTTTATTTTATCATGTCGGCAGGCTTCATAACGCAATATCAAAATTGCTATTTACAAAATTCGTCCAAGGCTATAAATTTAGCATAAGGAGGAATAAATGAAAAACTTAAAGAAGATAAAATTTAGTCACATATATATGTTTGTGCTGACGATTGCGTTGATTTTTCTGAGTTATCAAGTCTACTGGCTGAATGAAAAAGAATATCGAATATCAGTCCAGTCTTCCATCGATTATCTTGAAAATGACCAAAGCATTAAGCGACTTGAATTTTGCGTTAATCACGCCATTAAAGATTGTACTGAAGAAAATGTCGCTGATTGGAATGAAAAACATCCAGAAGACGCATTTAAGGGTAAAAGCCACTTGGACATTTCCCGTCAAGCAGTCAAATCGGCTATACAGGCTGGTTATTAGATTTCACATCTTTGTCATCTCGCGCACCTCATAAAAAAATGGTAAAATATTATCTATGAATAAGGCGACGTACGACGAGCTGGCGCTGGAGCGAATTGCTAAGGAGAAATTTGGTTTTCCAATTGATGTTCAATCGATAATTTTGTGGCACGCTGACGTTAGCCGCACGGCTAAGGCGTCGGTGTTTTTGACGAATAAAAAGCAGCTGATGTTGTATTTGGAGGCGACTTCGCCGTTGATTTTGTCTGATGTTAAAAAGATAATTTCTCGAATGGGTATGCGTGCGGAATTATTTCTTCCGCCAAAAGGTCAGCCGCGATATTTTGAAGACATCGGCAAGCGCAAATTCCGTGAAGTTTTTCCTGGAAGAAAGCACGTTACGGATGAAGATCTGCATTTTTATAAAACTTTGGCGCCGTATAATCCCGCCTTGGTTTTGATTTCTGAAGTGAAAAATGGCGAGATATATCAATTCGACTCTGACGCGTACGGAAATTGGCGAGTTGGTGCGAGGTTCAGGTATAGAAGGATTCAAACGAGCTAATGCGCGACTACTTGGACATTATTAAGCGGAACCTACTTTCCCCTATTGTCGTGGTGATTTTTCTGCTGGCTGGCGCGCTAGTTTATGTTCGCGAATATCGTGATGCGTGGTTTATCTCGGTGGTGATTGTCGTGAATTCGACGATTGGCATTATTCAAGAACTAAGAGCTAAGCGAGTTTTGCGTCAATTGGAATTGATGAGCGCGCCGAAGGCTCGATTGTTAAAAGACGGAAATGTTATCGAGGTCGGTTATGACGAGCTTAAGATTGGCGATGAGATTCTTATTCAGGCTGGCGATGAATTGCCAGCGGACGCGAAAGTTATCGAGTCAAAAGGCTTGGAGCTGAATGAAAGTATGCTAACCGGCGAGTCTGCGTCGATTGAGAAAAAGGACGGCGATGTCGTGTTGGCGGCGACAACGGTTTTGGCTGGTGAAGGTACAGCGCGAGTAATTGCGATTGGCGACGACACGAAAGCTGGCGCGATTAGCCAAGTCCTGAAGCGTTACAAGCCAGAACTCACACCTCTGCAATTGGCGATTTGGCGCGCAATTTACTTCTTGACTTACGGAGCAATTATTTTATCGTTACTTATCGCTATTGTCTATTATTTCTCTGGCGATAACGTAGTCGTCATCTTAAAAACCATCACTTCGGCGGCGGTTACGATTGTGCCGGAAGGTTTATTGTTGGCAAGCTCTCTGCTTTTGGCGTTCGGCTCACTGCGACTAGCCCAGGCGAAAGTCTTGCCGCAGAAATTGTCAGCAATTGAAGCCATGGCGCTTCTGAATTTGCTAGCCGTAGATAAAACAGGCACCTTGACTAGTGATGAAGTGGCACTTGAAAAAGTCGCGGCGTTCAGTAATAAGATTGGCTATTCAGAAACTGACATCGCCAGCTTTGCGGCGTTAATTGCTCATGAAACCAGCGGCGGAAATATCACTGGTCGTGCAATTTTGGCGGAAGCTACGTCGCCAAAAAATACGAAAGTTCTGGAAGTGATGGCGTTTTCATCAGCGCGTAAAATGGCGGGCGTGAGGGCTGATATTGACGGTGAAATTCGGACTTTGATGATGGGCGCGCCAGAGTTTGTGTCGAAGTTGGCACCGGTAAATGAGGAGACTCAGAAGAAGCTGAATGATTGGTCTGACAATGGCTTGCGCGTATTGATGCTGGCTGAATTTTCGGATGATAAAATCAAATTGAAAGACTTGAAAAATGGTTCTGGAACGGCAATTGGCGCGGTTATTCTACGCAATTCCCTGCGTCATGGCGTTGTTGAAACGGTGGATTTTTTGCAGAGCCAAGGCGTAACTATTCGCGTAATCTCTGGCGATAATCCGCGCACAGTTCAATACATCGCTAAGGAAGCTGGAATTAAACATCCAGAAAAGGTGATTTTAGGCGAAGATTTGGCGGCGCTTAGCGAAGATAAATTTAATAAAGCGGCTGATGCTTACACGATTTTTGCTAGAGTTTTGCCGGACCAAAAAGAGCGTTTAATAAACAGATTCCAGCAATCTGGAAAATTCACTGGTATGGTCGGCGATGGTGTAAACGACGCTCTGGCTCTGAAAAAGGCTGACCTCGGTGTGGCGATGTACGCGGGCGCTCCAGCATCGCGTCGAGTTTCCGATATTATATTGCTCAACAATTCGTTCACTTCTCTGCCGATGGGAATGAAATTGGGCAATCAAATAATGCAGGCTATTGAGGTGATCGCTGTTCTATTTTTCCATAAAATTATTTACGGCGTAACACTTCTCCTTGCAACGATTCTTATTGACATGAATTATCCGTATTCGCCGCGCCACATTACGTTTATGAATATTTTTCTGGTGACTATGCCGACTCTTATGTGGACACTATTTCCGCCAGTGCCGAAGCATCGAATAAATCCGAAGCGATTCTGGCATGATACTTTGCTGGCTGTTACACCGATTGCTTTAATCACTGGTGTGGCCGTCGCGTTTACTTATTGGATTACCTCTGTTATATTCCCTGGTCACGCTGCAGAAGTCGCAACGATGACCGTGCTTACCGCGACTTTGTTTGGCGTATATTTGGTGTTCTTGGTGGGAATTATGCTGGACGTAACCATCGATAAATCTGCCAAGCGCGCTCGCCTGCTTTATCTTCTGTCGGTGATTATTGTGGCGGCTGGAAGCTTTGGTTTTGGGTTCTTGCGCGATTTCTTCGACTTCACTGTGCCGAATTTATTCATAATGTGGCCAGCAGCTGGCGCAATTGTCGTAGCGATGCTAGCCCAGTTATTCATTGCTCGATGGGCTGGTCGGCGAATCGTTCGATAAATGTAAATACTAAGGAATGCAGTTAGATGTATTGTGATTAAACATGCCCCATAGGGGTTAAAGAATATTTTACTTGGGTGTGTTTAGGCATTATTGATCCTACTAGTACATTTTTATTCGACTACCAGTATTTGAATCGGTAAAATACCTTCCGCTTTCGTCAAAATGGAATGTTAGGTCTGTACCTATAGGCATGTCGTATACTGCCAAAACGGCAGGCTCAATATTTGCAAGGGTATTGAAATCTACAATTATGAGATTATTTGGGTTATCTATATATTCTTGAGTGTCAGTGTCTCCTATTACTCGCCATCCACAATCGGCTGGATTGGCTCCTTTCTCTCTAAAAAGCCATTTTAGCTTAGATTTTCCCTCATAGATCGACTTAGTTATAATAGCGCCCCCAGCGTTTTGTATAAGAGGAGCCTCTTTTTTATTAAATAATTTCATAAAACCTCCGTGACTTTATCCTGTATATTTTTATCCAAAACCACAAGGTGTTCAATGTGCGGCGTCCTAGGGAAGAAATTGTAGCCTTGATGGTGTACGATTTTGTATTTTTCCTGAAGTAGGCTGACGTCTCGCGCTTGCGTGACAGGATTGCAACTCAGATAAATAATCCGAGGTGGCTCTGTTTCCAGCAGTCTATTAGTAACATCCGAGTGAAGTCCAGCGCGCGGCGGATCAACGATGACAATTTGCTCGCCCGTTATATATTCCAGAGATTTTTCGCTCGGCGCCAAAATTGCCTTGGCACTCGGTCGATTCAGCTTGGCGATGTTCCTCTGCATTTCCGCGACGGCATGTTCGTTAATCTCCACGAGCGTCACGTCATCGCCTCCAATTGTCAAACCAATTGTGCCAACTCCAGAATAAAGGTCGAGAGTTGGTAATTTTTCATTGCAATTAATCCATGCTTTCATGTCGCTTAAGGCTTTTTCGTAAACGGGAATGTTGACTTGGAAAAATCCTTCGCAAGCGTAGTTGAAGGCGACGCCTAAAATCGTGTCGCTCAGTGTTGTGTCCCCGAATTTGTTCAAGCGTTTGGTGATTCTGCTGGCTGGACTTTTGGGGTCGGAATAGATTATTTCGCCACCTTTGGCCGATAATAATTTAGCTTCGTCTTCGGAAATCAGATTTTCTATCTTATCTTTTACGTACAATTGCCAGACGGCATTTCCTTGTTGGTCTGAGCGAATTAAGAGGGTTTTTAATTGACGAGCAGTGACTGGCTTTGTCCTTAGGAGGTCGCGGATTTCAATTGCTAATTTATTTATGCTCGGATGCGCCAAGCTAGTTCCATCAATGATAACTTTTCCCTTGCCGCCACGCTTGAAAAATGCCAAGTCCAGAGTTTCCTTTTCGTCGTCGTCCGTTTTGTCGCCGAACCAACTGAACTCGACTTTATTGCGATAATTAAATTCCACGCCGTCAGAAAATATCTCAATTTTCTCAGGCAATGTGATGTTGTGAAGTGAAAAAGCCTCTTTGATTAGCGATATTTTCTGGGATTGCTCGCTGGACATCGGTATTATTTGCCAAGGACTGGTGCTTAAATAGCTATTTTCGTCCCGCGGCGTAATTCGCTCTGGGCTTTTCTCGATAATTTCTGTCACTACCCCTTCGACGAAGTGTGATTTTTTCTTTGTCACGCGAATCGTTACAAGTTCTTTCGGCAGCCCTCCCCAGGCGAACGCTTTGCGGCCGTCGTCAAGTGTCCCGATGGCTTGCCCGCCGCCAACGATTTTTTCCAATCTTAAAGTCTCAAAAATTTGTTTTCTCATTAGGTTATATTATATCAGGATGTGTGGATTTTTTCTGGCTGGCGTGCTATAATCGTCATTGTCCTGGCAATAGTGGGACGTCGCCAAGTGGTAAGGCACTGGGTTTTGGTCCCAGCATTCGCAGGTTCGAATCCTGCCGTCCCAGCCAAATGGAATTTTCTCTGAATCCACCATTAAATTATATGGTGGATTCAGCTTTATAACAGATACGGCATTGTCGCCGGCTCGGAGGTTCAACGCTAGCTTATCCTATATCATATCCTCTTCAATAATATCGGTGGTTGAAAGTATGGTTTCTAGATAAGAATTAACAAGTTCAACAAATTCTTTGTGGGTTGGTAGGCTACTATTAAGCTTAGCCGATATTTTGTGAATCTTGATTATTGCTCATCTTTTTGCTTCGTTATTTAGTTCTTATTATATATTTTATCTTAATTGTTGCGTCATAACTTAGCTTTAATTTGACTTGATAGCTTATGTATCTAATATATCCTCTTTTGTATTGATGTTGTATTTAGCTATAATATTGCAAGTGATACTTGACAGACTTTCTTCTAAGACTTTATGAAATTCTAAAAAATCTTCCCTAGTAAATACGCAATCAGAGTCTAATCTGTGAACTACGTCATGTCTAAACTCAATTAGTTGCTTGAGTTTTACATAGATGTCTTTTACATTACTCGATTCTTCTATTGTGCTTTTGATATCTAAATCTGCATATCTATTGTATATTTTCCTAACATTTTTCAAATCTTGAAATTTTATCTTTTCAATGAAGGAGTTAATGATTTTTGGCGAGTCCAAGTTATTATTCAATGAGGTTAGCGTGATTTTTGACAATATGACTTTATCATAGCTCGCTAACACTCTAAATGTTTCTTTAAAATAAAATTCAAATATTGCAACAAGCATCGGAATTAGACCAATATAAATTTGCCTATTTGGATCCACGTAGTCTAAAAAAGCTTCAATTTTTTCATCACTATTTTCTGGCTTGTTCGCTGTCTGAAAATTATTCCATGGCTGAGGTAGGCTTACTTCTAACATCTTAATGTTACTGCATGTTTTTCTAGTTATATAATCAATACCGCGACTCATTGGAGAGGCATCATCTTCCCATAAAGGAGCAACTTCATTTTCCCCATAATCCCCATCAATCGTTCCTCCAAATTTTTTCTTTGAATCTGTCAAAATTTTGTTCATCATACTTACGTCATGCCATGAAGCACTGTATGTATTTCTCACATGGAGTGACCAAAATTTCCTTTTTCCTCTTATTTCTGGAAAAATTGTTATTTCTACGCCAGTGATTGATTTAAAATCCTCTTGATCAAACCAGAGCAGATGTTCACTCCCTTTCGGCCAATTCCATAGATGAGATATTGTACTTATCTTCCCATAGGATTTTATATGATCAGATAATCTCTTCTTATTAGTACTTTTAGTGTGTAAGTATAGGTCTCTTCCCATTTATCATATTATACAAATTTATCTTAATATTTTGCCATAATTTGGCTTTAACCCCGCTTTATGACTTATTGATAATAAATTATTTATTTTGTTTTGTTCATCAATCCAGGCTCTAACTACCAAAAGCAATTTGCTAATTGCCAGAGGTTCATTTGTCGTATTTTTACGCCAGCCGAGAATTTTTCGCACCTAATAGGTGTTTTTTATTTGTCATGTATCAATTCGCGTTATGTTTGCCAGGGCTTTATTGTAATACACAATATCGTCGCCTTCCTCTGGTGTTCGCGCCGTGAATCCTAGTTTCTCCCAGAATTTTTTAGCCCCATCATTGCGATTAAATACTAGCAATGCAACCTTATTAATGCCTTCTTCGCTTAAGGCCTTTAGCGCTGATTCGGCCAATTTTCGGCCAATTCCCTGTCTCTTATATTGCTCGGCGACCGCGGTATGATAAATATAGCCGCGCCTACCGTCGTGACCGGCTATAATCGCTCCGGCGATCTCACTTTCTTCTATTGCTACAAAACATGTTGTCGGGTTGCGGTCTAAGAATCTGCCAATTCCCCCTTCTGAATCATCCAGGTTATTTAGGCCCATGCCTGTGCTTGATGTCCAAAGCTCATAGACTCCAGGATAGTCGGCAATTGTCATTGGTCTGATTTCCATAATTGTCCTCCTCCTGAGGGAATATTATAACACTCTGTCAGCTAATTTTTGTCTGGTCCACCATTTATGAATCTCACTGGTGGCAATTGGAATAATTAGCGAAGCTAGGCCAATAGTAATCATGTGGTGTGTGGCGACTTTATGGATGTGTAGTAATCCACCGAGCGGCCCAAACAGTACTAGGGCTTGCAAAATTAACGACATTGTTATTCCAATGTAAAAACCATGGTTCATTACTTTCAAGCGCGTAAAAACTGAATCTCCATCACTCCGAGCATTAAAAGCGTTTGCCCATTGGCTAACTACCAGGGAGATAAACGCCAACGTTTGCGCGTAATCATGACCGTAATGCTTTTCAAAGAACACATATGTGATTAGTGCAATTGCTGCCATTGTGCCAGCAGCTACAGCCATTCGCCAAACCATAATCTTATCTAAAATTGGTGCGTCAGGACTTTTGGGCGGTTGTTTCATGACATTTTTCTCGGCTGGCTCCAGACCAAGTGGAATCACCATCGACGTGTCAGTCACCAAATTTACCCATAAAATTTGCACCGGTTCCAGCGGCGTTTTAATGCCAATTAGTAGCGCACCGATCATTGTAATCAACTCGCCCGTGTTGGTGGATAAGAGATAAAATAACATCCGCTTTACATTGGCGATAATTGTCCGGCCTTCTCGCATGGCATCGATAATTGTTTTGAAATTATTGTCTAGCAGGATTATCGCGCCGGCATCTTTCGCAATGTGCGAGCCTGAACCCATGGCAATTCCGACGTCCGCGCCGGATAGCGCCGGTACATCATTAACGCCGTCGCCAGTCATGGCGGTGATGTTATGGCGCTTTAAGATGGTTAAAATCCGGTATTTCTGCTCTGGGATAACGCGCGAGAAAACCTTTGTCCGCTCAATGATTTTGTCTAGTTCGTCGTCGGTCATCTTCGACATTTCCCGGCAATCAAAGACCTCTTCCCTGTCTTTTACCATGCCAAGTTTCTTGCCAATTTGATATGCCGTTTCAAAGTGGTCACCAGTGATCATGCGTACCGAAACGCCTGCTGAAATTGCTGATTTTATAGCACGAGAAGCCTCTGGTCGCAAGACGTCGGCTACCGCCACAAGCCCTTTAAATTGCAATTTCTGACGCGATATTTTAGAGAAGTCAGTCGGAATTTCTACGTCATCACTGACCGCCAGTCCAACTACGCGGTAACCTTTTGAGGTTAATTCGGTAATTGCTTGCTTGGCGCGCTTGGATTCTGTGGCTGGTAATTTGCAGCGCTTGATGATTTCTTCTGGCGCGCCCTTGTAATATATTTTATAGCTCGCTCCATTATGCCAAACGGCAGCTGACATCGAGAAGTCTTGATTAAATGGCAATTCTGCTGCTGGTAGCCCACGGACGCCAGTACCGTTTTTCCGAGCAAAATTGTCCAGTGCTATATCTAGCGGGTCGTGACTTTTGCTGTCGCCGCGATTAACAAAATACGCTATGGCTTTTGATAGATTATTACGCTTTTCTGGAGTCCAGATATCCTGGACAGTCAATAAATTTTTCGTTAGCGTGCCGGTTTTATCTGTAGCTATAGTGTTAATTACGCCAATGGTCTCAATTGCCCTCATTTGATGAACTAGCGCCTTTTTCTTAGCCATTCGGCGCATTCCCAGCACTAAAACTACGGAAATTGCAATTGGTAGACTTTCTGGCACGGCGCTTACAGATAGCGCAATCACAAAGCGTAAGCTGTCTAAAACATCCATGCCGCGCAGCAGGCTTAAACAAAATGCCACAGTCGCCACTGCACTAACGACAGCGATAATTTTGGTAATTAATTTATCGATTTTCTGCTGGACTGGACTTTTGGTGATTTCTTTTTTTGACAGCGCGGCCAGATTACCAAACTCTGTTTGATTGCCAGTTGCTGTGACGACACCTGCGCCAGTGCCAGATACTATGAACGAACCTTGAAATAGCATATTGGTACGCTCGTAAATCTGCTGCTCGCCTTCTAATTTATCACTATTTTTGCCAATTGGGATTGACTCGCCTGTCAACTGAGACTCGTTGATACGGAGGTTTGTGGCTTTAATTAGCCTAATATCAGCCGGTACTTTTTCGCCTTCGGAAAGATTGACGATATCACCGGGGACAAGCTTTGCGCTGTCAATAGAAATAATTTTTCCCGACCTTAAAACGTCAACTTTTTGCGCATCGTGGCGCGACAAGCTCCTGAGTACTCGGTCGGTTGAGAAGCGCTGGACGTAAAAAATTACAGCAGAAATTATTAAGATGATTAGGATAATGACGGCATCAATTATTTCACCATGAATGAGACTGACTATTGCGGCCAGAATCAGCACTATTGAAAAAACATCTATAAATGGCTCAATGATTTTTCGCCAAAGTGGTTCGGATTGGAGTTTAATAACGTTTTCTCCAAATTTTTTCTGGCGCTTTTTTACTTCGCTCATCGCCAGTCCCTCTCGTCGCGAGCCTAATTTTTTCAATGTTTCATCAATTGATAAATTATAAAAAAGCATAAGCTTATTATATGAAAAAAAGCCCTCACTCGCCAGTGAGGACTAAACTGTTGTGGTGGATATTCAAGCTAGCGGATATTAACCACCTGTAGTCGTCTGGTAGCTAAGCCGTTTTTCCAAGAAACGGTTTCGGACTTTTTATGGTTAAGTAGGCTCTTCCCTAATGGACTATCCACAGAAATTCTGCCGTCTAGTGGATTAGCCTCCAAGCTATTGACTAGTGTGTAGCGGAATATTTTTCCCTGTTGATCCATTAAATCCACCACTGAACCAATAGCAATTCTCAGACGATCCCGTTTTCGCGGCAGAGGCTTAGCGTGGCGTAAAATATCCTTCTTCGTGAAAATTTTTGATTGGATATTTTCTAGTTGTGTAATGACGTCGTTACGATGAAGCTTGTCGTCGCGTGACTTGGCGCGCCCGATTTCCTTTAACTCTACCATAAGTGCCTTTTCTGAAATCTCTAGTCCAGCAATTTCTTTTTGTAATTCCTTAAAGCCTTTTTTACTTAAAAATGTTGTACTCATACTTCCCCTTTCAGGTTGATGGTCTTACCAATCAACAATCTTATTACAACATCCAATTCTGAAAATTAGCTGAAAATTTAAATAATAGGTAAAGAAATTGTAAAAATGGTTGAGGTTTTAGCGGTGCTTACGGATATTTGGCCGCCTAAAGCTCTGGTCAATTGTTCCGCCAGCGGTAGTCCCAATCCATAGCCCTTCGTCCGCTGGTTGCCGCGGAAAAACTGTTCGAACACGTGCGGCAGATTCTGCTGGGAAATTGCGCCGTCGTTAGTAAAATGCACGGTGATATTCTGTTTCGATGGTAGCACCTGGATTTTTACCGGCGAATTTTTCGGGCTGTGTTTTAATGCGTTGTCAAGTAAAATCGCGCACAGCTCCCGCGTTGCGGCTTGGTGAAGAGAGATATTTGTGTGTTCCGGGCAATTCATTTCCGTGCGGGTTTCGGCTTTTCGTTCGCGGATGAGATTGGATATCAATTCCGCCAAGTCGAAGCTTTTATCTTCCAGCGCCAGCCTGTTCTCTGTTCGCGACAGCTCCAAAAGCATGGCGGTCAACTCGGTCAATTTGTTAATTTCCTCCAAATTGCTTTCCAGCGTTTCCGTTAGTTCCGCCCGCGGCGTCTTCGGGTTTTTCAGCGCCAGTTCGGTTTCTGCTTTCATAATTGCCAGCGGCGTGCGCAGCTGATGGCTGGCGTTGGAGACAAACCGTGACTGGGCTTTATGTGCCGCCTCAATCGGCCGCAGCGTAATCCTCGCTAATAAATACGAGCAAGCGCCGCCCGCCAGCAGCACGATGAGATTGATATAACCCAAGCTAATCAGCAGATTGCGCGTCGAAATATCCATCCGTTCCGACAAGTCAATGCTAGGAAAATCGTTGCCACGCTGAATGATAATTTTATGGATTTGCGCGTCAACTTCCGAGCGCGCCACTTGAAAAATAATACTGCTAAACAACAGGCTGACGACCATTAAAATCAGTAAATACCAGCCCGCCAATTTAATAGTTGCCGAGGTAAAAATTTTCATGCTTCAATCCGGTAACCGAAGCCGCGGACGGTTTTTATCAATTGTTTTTTGAACGGCTTATCGATTTTTTGGCGCAAGTTTTTTATGTACGCCTCGACATTGTTCGGTAAAATATCGGCATCAAAATCCCAAACATGGTCGATTAGCGTTTCCTTGCTGAGAATCTGGTTCGGGTGCTGCATTAAATATTCCAGCAGCGAGTATTCTTTACTGGTCAAATCGATAGTTTTTCCAGCGCGCATCACGGTTTGTTGCTGCTTATCAATCGTCAAATCAGCAATTTTCAGAACATCCGGCTGCTGAATTGGCGGCCGGCGCAGTAAGGCTCTCACTCGCGCCAGCAGCTCGTCGATAGCGAACGGCTTGACTAAATAATCATCCGCGCCTGCGTCCAGCCCGAAGGTTTTATCCTCGGTAGTGCCCAGGGCTGTGAGGAATAAAATCGGCATGTTTTTACCGTTTTTACGCAAATTTTTAACAATTTCCGCGCCCTCCATGCCCGGCAGCATTCGATCAACGATCAGCAAATCGTACGGCTGGCTGTCTGCCAAATTAAAGCCTTCTTCGCCGTCATTAGAGATATCAACGGCATATTTTTCGCGCTTGAGAGATTCGGAAATCACCCTTGCTATTTTTCGTTCATCCTCGATGACTAATAGTCTCATACTATATCTATTATACCCTTTTTACGTTTGTTAGGGATAGTGCTATAATTTTATTCAAAGAAAAGGAGGTATATGTCCGGTAATAAAAAAATTGTTGAAATTCGTCATTTTAAGATGAAGTTTGGCGATAAAACAGTTATTAAAGATTTGAGCTTTGATGTTTTTCAGGGTGAAGTGTTTGGTTTTCTCGGTAGTAATGGCTCAGGAAAAACCACGACTCTTCGAGCTTTGTTGGGACTATATGAGCCAGCGGCTGGTGACCTACTAATTAATGGCAAGCCGTATGCCGTGGAGAATCAGTTGAGCCTCGGTTACCTACCAGAAGAGCGTGGTTTATATAAAAAAGAAAAAGTGTTAGACGTGATGATTTATTTTGGTCAATTGAAAGGTCTAAATCGTAATGAAGCTAAAGAATTCTCTTTGAAATTTTTAGAGCGCGTCGGCTTAAGTGACAAAGCAAATATGCGATTAGATAAATTATCAGGTGGGCAACAGCAAAAAATTCAGCTGGGTGTGACTATTATGGGCGACCCAGAATTGCTGATTATGGATGAGCCGACCAAGGGTTTTGATCCGGTGAATCGTCGGTTGCTGATGAATATCATTGAAGAGCAGCGAAAAGCTGGCACGACGATTATTTACGTCACGCATCAAATGGAAGAGGTTGAGCAATTGTGCGATCGACTGATTTTATTAAAGGACGGTCAAGCAGCGGCGTACGGCACGCTGGCAGAGGTGAAAAAGCAGTTCGGCGGTGCTTCAATGGACGATATTTTTGTCAAAGTGTATGGCGGCGAAGATAAGGAGTTAGGTGATGAGTAAAATGCATAATTTAGGTACGGTCTTCAAATTTGAGACGATCCGAGCTTTGAAAAAGCCAACTTTTTGGCTGATGGCATTGGGTTTTCCTCTGATGATAGCGGTGCTTTACGGTATCATGTTTTGGTCGCAAAATACGACAATTCAGGCCTCAAAAGAATTGGATAAGCAAGAATTTTCATTAGAAATTACCGACGATTCAAAGTTAATATCTTCAGAGCTACTCGCAGCAGTTAAGGCTAAGCCAGCTCAATCAAAAGAATCTGGCATTAATGACGTAAAAAATAACAAAGTAGATGCTTATATCTATTTTCCAAAAGACATAAGCCAGCAAAAAGTTGAAGTTTACGGTAAAGATGTCGGTCTGTTCCAGAACGGTAAATATGGTGCAGTAGCGCAGAGCCTGCTGAGTAAATCGGTAACTAATAACATTAGTCCAGCAGAAGTCACTATTCTTCAAAACAAAGTCCAATTATCATCAACTACTTATCTTGATGGTAAGGAGCATGGCGGCATTAATGAAATGATAGCGCCAGGACTATTCCTAGTAATTTTGTTTATGCTGATTAGCTTCTTTGGCAATCAAATGCTAACCAGTACTACTGAAGAAAAAGAAAATCGCACAGTAGAGATGTTGCTGACGACGGTTAAAACTGACACGTTAATTACAGGAAAAATATTATCACTGATGGTGCTGGCCTTGATTCAGATATCGATAGTTGTTTTGCCTGTCGTGGCGGGATACCTGGCGTTTGGGTCAAAGCTACAATTGCCGAATATGGATTTGAGCGTACTTGTATTTGATCCTGTGAGGATTAGCTTGGCAATAGTAATTTTCTCAGCCAGCTTCATGCTGTTTACGGGTATGCTGGTGACTTTGGGTGCAATGATGCCGACCGCTAAGGAGGCGAGCCAATGGTTTGGCTTGGTGATGATGTTATTTGTTGGACCGCTTTATGGCATTACAGTTTTTGTGTCGTTCCCTGACTCGTTCTTTGTTAAGTTCCTATCGCTATTTCCGTTTACTGCGCCAATTCCATTATTGTTAAGAAATGCAGTCGGCAATTTGCCAGTCTGGGAAGCATTATTAGGTGCGACAATTTTGGTCGTTACGGCAGTGTTTGTCATGTGGCTATCAGTGCGCGTTTTCCGCTACGGTGCTATGTCATATGATAATAAATTATCCCTATCAACATTGCGGATGAAAAGGAAAGCTGGTAAGGTTTAAATATGAAAGTACGTATTGAGATAGACACAAAAACGTTCGTGCGATTTTGGCTAGTGGTAATGGGTTTTGGCCTGGCCGGCCTAGCAATTTACTCCGCAAAGGACGCGCTTATCTTGTTGGGGATTTCCTTATTCTTGGCATTAGCTCTGAATCGTCCCGTGGCGGCGATTGCTAAAAAACTACCAGGTAAAAGTCGATTGGGCGGCACAGCGCTGGCTTATACGACGTTAGTCCTTTTATTGGGATGTGTGGCGTGGTTTGTGGTGCCGCCAATCGTCCAGCAATCCGCCAAATTTGTTGAAAGTGTACCGAGCTTGATTGACCAAACTGGCTCACAGTGGCATGGATTTAATGAGTTAATTGATAAAAACGGTTTACGTCCGCAGGTTGACGCGACGTTAAATAACCTGAGGCAACAGGCTTCGTCTTGGGCTGCTAGCGCTGGTACTAGCTTGATCTCAAGCGTAGGCTCATTGGCGGCGTTTCTGGGGTCATTATTCTTGGTGCTAGTCCTGTCATTCTTGATGCTACTGGAGGGTCCAATGTGGATGAAGCGCCTATGGGGTCTTTATAACGACCAGGAAAAAATGGAGCGACATAAAAAACTGGTTGGGCGCATGTATAACGTGGTTACGGGCTACGTCTCTGGTCAATTAACAGTTTCTGGAATCGACGCGATACTGTCGGGATTTGTGGTGTTCGTGCTCAGCCTGGCATTTCCAGCTATTGATTCAAACTTGGCAATGTTGACCGTCATGGTTACCTTCGTGTTGACACTTATCCCAATGTTTGGCGCCACTCTGGCGGGGCTACTGATTGCGCTACTGCTATTCTTCAACAACGTCACTGCTGGTGTGATCTATGCCATATATTTCATCGTCTATCAGCAGATTGAGAACAATTTTATCGCACCATCAATTCAGTCAAAGAAATTAGAACTATCGGCGCTGATGGTGTTGTCGTCAGTGACAATCGGTCTCTATGTTGGCGGGCTTTTGGGAAGCTTGATTGCCATTCCGACGGCTGGCGTAGTTAGGGTGCTACTGGAGAATTATTTGGAACAGGCTCGGCTAAATCGTATTGAGAGTGAAAAACCGCTAAATAAATTAATGAAGAAATTGAAAAATGAAAGTTAATTAAATCCAGAATGAAAGTATAGCCCGTTGGATTCAGCGGGCTATTTCCATGCCCAAATGCTGCCGCTTGGTGTGTCGCGAATGGTGATACCGGCCGCCAACAGTTCATCGCGAATGCAGTCAGACTCTTGCCAATCTTTTTTGGCACGGGCACTGCGGCGTTGGATGATTAGCCTCTTTAAATTGTCAGTGATATCAGGGGTCGATACTGCCAGTTCCAGGCCCAAAACCTCATCAAGAATTTCAATCAATTGCAGTAAGCCGCCGCGATGTATTTTTTCTAACGGCGCATGATCCAATCGTGAAAACGCCTCGTCGATCAGCGCCAAGGCTCCTGGCGTATCCAAATCATCATTCAGCTTTTCAATCAGCGCCTGCCGCGCCGCCAGTAGTGACACCGTGCCTTCCTGCTCGTCCTTCTCATCGTCATCATCCAGCGTGTCGTGCGTCTGGTGTCGCAGAACCGCGTAATCCCGCCAATGATTTAACCGCGCCTGCGCTGCTTCCAGGATTTCCCAAGTAAAATTGCCCTCCGTTTGATAATGCTTACTGAGAATCGCCAGCTTAAACGCCATCGGACTAAACCCTCGCGAAATAATATCTTCCAGCGTAATAATATTACCCAGTGATTTACTCATCTTGCGGCCGTCGACTTTGATGTGGTTATTGTGTAGCCACACTTGAGAAAACTGCTGCCCGGTCAAACTCTCGCTCTGAGTAATTTCGTTGGTGTGATGCACCGGAATATGGTCTATGCCACCAGTGTGAATGTCAATTGTATCACCCAGCGTCTCTCGGACAATCGTCGAACACTCCAAATGCCAGCCCGGAAAACCGACGCCCCATGGGCTGTCCCATTCCATGTCGCGCTTGGCGCTTGTTGGTGAAAACTTCCAGACGGCGAAGTCGGTGATGTTGCTCTTGCCTGCCACACTGACCCGTGCGCCAGCCTCCAGTCCTGCTATATCTAGCCGCGCCAATTTTCCGTAATCCTTCAAAAGGGACGTATCAAAATACATGCCGTCACCATCAATCTTGTACAAAAATCCCTTCTCATCCAGCCCCTTAGCAAAGTCGATTTGCTGCTGGATATAGTCTGTTGCCCGCACTAAATGGTCGGGTCGTACTAATTTCAGTACCTCGTAGGCCTCGTGCTCGGCGATGGCTATGTACTGCTCGGCCACATCCCAAGCGGTTTTACCCTCGCGGCGCGCACCCTTCTCCATCTTGTCCTCGCCATTATCATCATCACTTGTCAAATGCCCAACGTCGGTGATATTTTGCGTCCGGACAACTGGAATATCCTGCCAACGCAGTAACCGTACCAACACGTCCCAGTAAATATAGCCAACCCAGTTGCCGATGTGCGGCTGCGAATACACCGTCAGCCCGCAAGTGTAAATCTTGACTGTTTTTCCGTCAAGCGGCTTCAGTTCATCTTTTCGTCTAGTGAGCGTGTTATAGAGTTTTATCATTAGTTCTATTGTACGGCACTCTGGTCAGTTTTTCAAAATTGATATAAAAACAGCCCCAGTTGGGACTTAATAATTTCCAATGAATAGCGACAAGCAGCCTTTATAAAAAAGAACAACTTGTCGCTATTGTGAGCCAGGCTCTCTCAGTTGGCATCTGGTCTTAAGCTGTCTGCCATCACGAGGAGAGTATTTCTGAAGTCCTGCACCCTTAGCGCATAGCTAGTGCTATTCAGCGCATAGTGCCATACAGCGTTGACGTAAGCAAAGAAGTAAAGCGGAGCAATACTTATACAGTGTTCCTTTTTTACTCTTTCGGCTTCAGTATGGACTGCGAGTAGGGAGAGATCTCCAACAATCATATTGCTGAGCCTATCCGCTACAGCAGACAGGTTTCTCGTAGAAACTCTCTCGTTATCTTTCGAGAGTTGCCAATCTGTGCGTCCATAGGCTGCAATGGTGAATATGCATTCATCGACACTATTCAGTGTATCCAGTAGACTCTTAAGCCTAGGCTGGTCGTAAGTGTCTTTAAAGGCATTGACTAATCCCTTTTGAGCATCAGTGATAGTCTCCATCATCTCCCAGTTGTTTTGATCTACGTGGATCGTAACGGGGGTCGCAGTTGGATTCTCGACTGGATTGTCTAGAATCAGGATATTTCCCCTGCATTCCCCCGTACGGGAATTGATGAGTTCCATGATCTCTTCCTTCCTCTCATCCCCACGTGAATGTGGCTAAGTGTTGTTCTTTAACACAGGACGAGATTCCATTCCTCTTTCTATTTTCTCCTCAAAAAAAGGAATAAAATCTTATCCTGTGCTAGGCTGCTTGTCAAAGTGCGCTTTCGGACAAGGATTTACTCATCAACAAAAGCTAGTATATGTATATCACTAATAGAATAAAATGTCAATAGATTTTGTCAAAAGTGCGGTGTAATATTTTTATCAACTCTGTTGCGATCGTGGCGTGTCATATAGTAATTGCATAAGTTTTAACTCTAATCTACTTATCGCAAAGCCTGATCCGTCGCCGTTACTAATTCCCGCACAACCTCGTCATATTCCTCATATACGCGGAATCCTGCCGCGTACGGATGACCTCCGCCGCCAAAATATCCAGCTACGGTATCGGCGATTGGCAAATTACCTCGTAGGCGCGCAGTCAATTTGCCGTCAGGGTAAGTTTTAATAACGCAACTAAGCGCCACGCCTTCAACCAGCCTCAATTCGTCGCCAATCAGCGCGCCGGGGTTGTAGGCGTCGCTGTAGGCCTGAATTTCTTCAAATGGCACGTGTACCAACGCCAATTTCCCGTCCAGTAAATATTCGATTCGCTCAATCAACTTGCCTTTGTACACCAAAATCTCCGGTGATTTTTTCATAAATTCGCGCCGCCGCTCTTCAATTTCGGCATTGGATGCGCCCAGCTCGGTCAATTTACCAGCGACGTGAAAGGTTGCCGCGGTGGTATTTGGCGTGGTGAGGCCCAGACTGTCAGACATGATGGCGATGAGGAGGTCTTCGGCGGCTTGCTGGTTGATAGTCCAGCCAGCGTGGGTGAACAATTGGTATAGCAATTCCCCAGTGGCCACTACGGTATCAGAGAGCATGGTGTGTTCAAAGCTCAGGGTTGACTCGGCGGTGTGGTGGTCAATAACCAGTACTGGATGTGTTTCCAGAAAATGTCTTACTCCAGGTGTTTCTAATACTTTACTAAGTAACACGTCGGCGCTAGTGTCGACAATAATAGCGGCGTCGGCCTGTGTTGGAAAATCACCAACTACCCTATCCCAGCCGCGGATGTAACGTAGGTATTTGGGGATGTCGACCGGACAATATAATGTGACGGACTTTCCCAGGTCGCTCAGCACTTCTTCCAGTGCCAAGCTAGAACCCAGACTGTCGCCGTCAGGATTTTCAGCTTGTATAATAACTATATTATTTGCAGATTGGATAAATTGTTTAGCTGTATCGAGCATATATTTATTATAACAAATAGTTTTTATGTCTTTGGTGAGGATTTTAGGGGCTTAATTTATAGCTAGGTAGAGACGTGTAACAGATACACTAAAAACGTAAACATTTTTATAAATTATTATTGACAAAATATAAAAATTGTGCTAGTATGGGAACATAAAGCCTGAATATTGGGCTGGAAAGAGGAGTTTTTATGAACAAATTTAAGAAAATCGGCATCGCTATTTCTCTGGGAATCGCTTTGTTCGGTGGAATTTGGCTAGCATCGCCTTCACAGGCTGCCGGCTGTAACAAATTTAATGTCGTTTACTGCGGCACCAATTCTATGTCAGAATTGCAATCGGCATATAGCCGTTCGGAGATTAAATCTCTATATAGCCAATGGTATATTACTGAAACTATGATTCAGGGTGGCTCAAACATGCGTGAAGGTGTGGTTGATGCAAGCGGTAATATTACAGTTGACGGTCGAGTTGTGGCTACAAACGCCGTAACCGTACAGTCTAAGGCTGGTACTCGTCAGCCTGCCCCACAGCGTACATATAGCGCGGCTGGTTATACTTACTACCAGTACACAACTGGCCAGAGCTTTGTGGATGGCCCTAAGAGCTACCGAATCTATGCATGGTTTGATGACAATGGTAAGTTCATCACCGGTGTTATTAAGGATTGTGGTAACCCAGTTTGGGGTCCACCAACAACACCTCCAGCAAAGCCAGCGCTAACATGTGACGTCCTGCAAGTAGCTGAAGTTTCTCGTAACACGTTTAAGTTTAGTACAAAAGCAACCGCTAAAGACGGCGCAACTATCACCAGCTACACTTACGACTTCGGTGATGGTAATACTCAGACAACTACCTCATCTGAAATCCAACACACTTACGCAAAAGCTGGTAACTACAAAGTTACTGTTACGGTAAACGGTAAAGAGACTGGCGAAGTTAAAAGGCAGAGTCCAAACTGTGAAAAGACCATTACGGTTAAAGACGAACCAAAGGTTCCAGTTTGTGAACTAGAAACAGGTAAATATCCAGTATTTGTGGAAGAGTCAAAGTCTCATGATACTAGCAAGTATTCAAAGAGTCCAGATGACTGTAAGAAGTCTCCTGAAAAGATCAAGGTATGTGTAATCGAAAACGGTAAGAAATATATTACCGAAATTAAGAAGGAAGAGTTTAATAAAGCAATCCATAAGGATTTGAGCGAATGTAAGGAAACTCCTACTACCCCTACACCTTCTCCAGAGTTGCCAACGACTGGTGCAGGTGACGTGATTATGTCAGCACTAGGCCTGGGTGGATTGACCGCAGCTACTATCGCTTATGTTGTTAGCCGCCGCCAAATGTAATAGGCTAAGCTAATAGAAAAATACCCGCCATAATCAGGCGGGTATTTTATTGGCTTTAAGGTGTGAGATTATAGTTTTTTCCGACCTTCTAAGGCGTGCGTTAATGTAATCTGGTCTGCATATTCAAGGTCGACGCCGACTGGGATGCCGCGCGCCAAGCGAGTAATAGTGGTACCTAATCCAGCTTCCTGGATGTAGCGCTGTAAGAATAAAGCGGTAGACTCACCTTCGACTGAAGCGTTAGTGGCGATAATAATTTCCTGTACGTCGTCGGTTTTTATACGCTCAATTAGCTCAGGAATATGTAGTTGCTCTGGTCCAATATTATCGATCGGCGAAATCACCCCACCTAGTACATGATAGGTGCCGGTAAATTGTTTTGTTCTTTCTAGTGCAATAATGTCTAGTGGTTCTTCAACCACGCAAACAAGCTGCCTATTTCTGCCCTGGTCTGCATATAACGGCGAAACGTCATCGCCAGCGTCAATCAGCGCAAATGTTTTTGGGCAAGTTTTTACGTGGTCATGTAGTTGATCCAGTGAGCGCGCCAATTGCTTGGCAGATTTAGGATCGCGGCGTAAAACCGCGTAAGCGTATCTCTCTGCTGTCCGCGGTCCTACTCCGGGTAAATTACCAAAATCATCAATTAAAGCCGTTAAGGCTTTGGGTAAAATGTCAGTTGACATGATCTTAGAATGGCAAGTTTCCTAGGCCGCCCATCAATGGCTTCATGGTTTCAGCGGCAACTTCCTGAGCCTTAGCCATGCCGTCGCGAACCGCAATTTCAATCCAGTGCTCTAGTTCTTCAATGTTCTCTAAGTCAACCATTTCTGGGTCAATTTTTACTGACTTGATTTTTAGTTCACCGCTAATTTGCACCACTACTGCACCATCACCAGCCTCAACTTCAATAATTTCCTTGCCTAATTGTTTCTGTGCTTTGCGTAGCTGTTGCAGCATTTTTACTTGATCAAATGCCATATTCCTCCTTATTTAATATGTATAATTATACCTTATTTTTTGTCAGATGTGTAGATATAGAAGCGGTCCCCGCCCTGGTTATGTTCGCTGACGATAATTGAAGATAAATGGCTTGAGTAGGTTTTTGGTATGGTGGTTTTTGCAGCATGGCTGATGTATAGTGTTTGTCCGACTTTTTCTGGTGCTGTGCGGATAATTGAGATTTTATGATAACTATGTTTTTGGAGCGCTTCGTAAATTGGCGATTCTTCTTTGCTGACTAATAGAGAGAACGAATCAGTTGGTGCGGTATTTTTTTGTAATAGAGACAAGTCTTTATTAAAATGTGAAACAGCCTCTGGGAAATAGCGATAACTATCAATGTAGCGGAAACTACCACCCGTCACCATGACAATAATTAAGAGAGATATAAGAACTAATCCTGTGCCGCGAGCGTAAGGGTTGCGCGGAAAAAGCCCGTACCACATAGCCATTAGCGATTCCAGGCCGACTGCCAGCAGAATGAATAGTGGAACGATGACAATTGGCGTTAAGCTTGGCTGGAAGATTAGTAAGGCTATTGCCAAAACTAGCCATGACCAAATCATAAATGAGCGGGCGCTGGCAATTTTTTGGAAGCTGCGAACCAATCCTAATCCTATCAGAATCATGGCGTTAAAGTCCATGATTGGTGTAATTTGGTTGCCTACGACTGACGGGAAGATGCGAAGATAGGTGTAATATAGGGTTTTAAGATTGGCAAACATGTCAAAGCTGAGATTATTAATGCCAATGAGACTATGAAATAGCGCGTGAGATTTATAACACAGAAAGCCAATTCCGAGAATTATTACGAGTAGAATAGTCAACGGTAAAATCCAGGCCCCTCGATGCTTTCTGGAAATAAGAAAGTAGCGTGGGTGTGGGTGAAGAAAGGCGATGATCAGGAGTCCTAAATTGATATACCAAAGATATGGAGTGAAGAGGCTGAAAGCCGTGGTGATGGCTAGTCCAATCCGCCAGAGTGAAGCTTTTGGCGCTTTCTGAAGGATGAGCGTCGCAAAAAGTAGTGTTAGGGCGGTATAGAAAATATATAAAACGCCAACGGTTGCGCTCTGTCCTATGAATAGGAATTGACCGGTGCTGATCATGATAAGTAGCGATAAGATGGTTGTGGAGGGCTTAAACCAGCGTTTAAGTAGGAAGAATATTGCTATAGAGCTAATAATCGACAGCAGGACGGCTGGGGCTTTAATTGTCAGTAAGCTGACGCCAAATAGCTTGAAAAATGTTAACTGAAGTAGATGAAACGGTAAGTTGGTTACAGCAAGTCCTTCGGCGCTAAATTTCAAATGGTTTGTGGTATTAACCATGTCAATTTCTGCCTGAGACAGTCCACCCGGTGTGTGTAAAGCGGAGACCGTAACAGCCCCTATATACAATAATACCAACAGAGTATATCCGAAAGCATAGCGCCATCGGTAAAGAAAAATATCAGTAACTTTTTGCTTTTTCATTGGTATGATTATAGCACAATTCTATTCGTGCTTGCGATCCAGGCTCATGAAGCGGAGGCGTTCTGGGTGGAAGTACAATTGGACTTTTCCGACGGGGCCATTACGGTGCTTAGCGATGATTAGGTCGGTGATGTTTTGGACTTCTGGGTTATCTGGTTCGTAATATCCTGGGCGGTAAATGAAGCTGACGATATCGGCGTCCTGTTCGATAGATCCAGATTCGCGCAGGTCGGCCAGCTGTGGAATTGGCGGGGTGCGCGATTCGACCGAACGGCTCAACTGACTCAGGGCGATCAGCGGCACGTTGAGTTCACGGGCAATTAACTTCAAGCCACGGGAAATTTCCGATACTTCCTGGACACGGTTACCGTTGTGATTGCCGTTGGCCTGCATTAGCTGTAAGTAGTCAACAATTATTAGTCCCAGTTGATTCTCGTGAGCAATTCTGCGGGCTTTAGTGCGCATCTCCAAAACCGAAAGTCCCGGCGTATCGTCAATGTAAATCGGTGCTTCGGCCATCTCGCCCATGGCTTCAGATAATTTAGCAAAGTCATTATCGCTCAAGTTTCCAGTGCGAATATTCCAGCTATCAACGCCTGAGGCATCTGCCAGCATGCGGTCAACCAATTGCTCTTTACTCATCTCGAGGCTGAAAAACAGCACCGGCTTTTTCTCAATTGTTGCCACGTTGTATGCTAAGTTGGTCACCAGCGTGGTCTTACCCATAGCCGGACGAGCCGCCAGAATAATCAAGTCGGACTTTTGCAGTCCAGCTGTCATATTGTCAAGGTCGCGATATCCAGTACGGACGCCCCGTAGAGAACCTTTATTTTTGCTAAGCTCTTCAATTCGGTCAAAACTGTCCGTCAGAATGCTCTCTAGACTTACCAAATCTTGTTTGGTTGATTGGTCGGAAACACTGAATAATTCAGCCTCAGCTTTTTCCAGTAGTTCCTGTGTTGTCGTAGATTCGTCATAGCCAAGTTCAGAAATGTCACCACTCGCCTTAATAAGTCGTCGACGCACCGCTGTTTGTGCTATCATCTCGGCGTATGCTGAGGCGTGCGCTGCTGTCGGTACGTAGTTTGTTAGTTCTGTTAGGTAGGCTGATCCGCCGACCAGTTCTAACTCATCTTTACGCTTTAATTCATCTGTTAGTGTTAATAAATCAACTGGCTTATGTTTTTCAAATAAGCGCATCATCCCGGCAAAAATCAGTCCGTGGTTTTTATCATAAAAATCGTGAGCGTGAGTGATCTCCGCGGCGTCCGCCAGGACTTCCTCGTCAATTAAAACAGCTCCAAGCAGACTCTTCTCTGCGTCTAAATTTTGTGGTGGAATTTTTCCGTTCACGTTGCTTTTATCTGCCATTAAATATCCTCCAGTTTAACTTCTTCACCGCCGCCCATCAATTCTGCAATTTCCGCCAGCTTTTTATCCTCTGGCGGTTTCTTCTCTCCAATTATATCAATTTCTAGCTCCATGCCTGTCTCTTCTGTAATTATCTCCGCAATTAATGGCCGATTTTTGGCGTCGTCCAGTTTCTTTTTGTAAAACGCGGTGCCGGCGTAAATTGTTAATTTTTCTCCATCAAATTCCCACTGGCTTTTTTGCAGTAAAGAAGATAACCCAAGCGATTTTTCTTTTGCCTTTTCAACTACTTTGTCCCAATCCATTTCTAATGTAGTATCAGTTTTCTTTGGTTTTGCGGCGGACTTCTCCGTAGGCTCTATCGTCTTTTCTTTTTTCTCAAGAGGCTTTTCTACTGGTTTAGCTGGAGCAGTCGTCTTGGCTGGTGCTGAAATTGTAGGCTGCTTTTTAACTATGGTTTCGGCGACATTTTTCTTTGGTGTAATTGGATTTTTACTGGCCTGAGAATCGCAATCCATAAATATTGTCAATAATTTTAAGTCCGGATGCGGGTGCCGATCAACCTCAATTAACTGCTGGATCAGCTTGACTAGATTTGGGTTTTGCCGTAGTTTATTACGCGCAATTGATAGGAGTTGATGAGAAACGACCACTGAATTGGCACCGTTATTTTCTAAATCCCGGAAGACATTTAAGATTTGCTCATTATTGCCAGTCTGGTATAAATCCAGTAATCCATTAAGTTTTGAAGTGTCGCTCAGACCCAAATATTCAGCGACCATAGCACTGGTCAATGGTTGGTCGGGCGTCGCTAGGATTGATAATTGATCAAGCATACTAATCCCGTCGCGAAACCCGCCACGTGAGCGCTCAGCGATTAGTCGTGCGGCGTCTTCCTCGATGTTAAAGCCTTCTTTTTCGGCGATGGCCATCAGCTGGCGCGCCATGACGTCGACTGAGATGGGGTGAAAGAAAAATTGCTGGACGCGACTGAGAATGGTGGCGGGTAGCTTGTCGGCGTCGGTAGTCGCCAGGATGAAGACTACGTGCGCCGGCGGCTCCTCCAAGGTCTTTAATAGTGCGTTGAAGGCGGGCTTGGACAACATGTGAACCTCATCGATGATGTAGATTTTTTTTGGTGCGGAAACGGGTGCAACTTGCGCTTTTTCGCGTAATGCCCGAATATCGTCAACACCGTTATTGCTAGCGGCATCAATCTCAATGATATCCAGGTGCGATGCCTCCTCTTCGTACGGCAACTGATTGATCTCATGCGCCAAAATTCGTGCTACGCTGGTTTTTCCGACGCCGCGCGGACCCGTCAGCAAATACGCATGGGCGATTCTCCCCTGCTCCAACGCTCGACGTAAAATGTTGGTCACGTGATCTTGTCCCAACACCTCATCCAAGCTACGACTGCGATATTTGCGGTACAGTGCCTGACTCATTCCCTCACATTCCTCATGGGACAATTATAGCAGAAAACAGCGTCTAGTGTATTTATGGATAGCGTAGGTCTACTTTGTGTTTAGTTTCAGCGACATAAAAACGGTAATAGCTGTCAGTGTCTGATATGGTTGGATTTTAAGCATATCGTCGTTTTCTTTGATTTCAATATATTCATCGTTTTCGTACGGCTTGATAAGCTTAGTAAATTCAAACGCATATTCACCAGAAATATTCTTTAACTCTTGGCTCTGATCCATTGGGTCGGCATAGTCGGTCATAACTAGCACAAGAAAGTGTCCATCTTCACCGCCAAACAGATGAAAAGTCGTGTCTGGATTAAGTGGCACTAGCGGTGCGAACTGTCGAACATACCCCAATTTTTTCAGAATTGGGAATGCTTCAAAAACTACTGATGGGAATATAAAATTTGAGTAATTATTCATGTCGATAGGTGGTAATTTATTTGTCAAATTTATTTTTACCGTATTCGATAAATTGGTCAATTGGTTTGGCGAATTCGGCTGCCCAGCCGTCGTCTTCCTTTCCTTCAGAAATAAACAACCGTTCTCCTATATATTCGTGTAAGTCCATGACCAGTGCATCTGTGCCGTTGTCTTCTGAACGTCTCATACTCAAATCGAGTGCTACGAGTGACAGCTGATATGCTCGGCGTAAAACAGTTGGGTTATTTAAGTTCTCGTCGGTTAGCCCCTTAAGCTCCTTGAATATCTTCCAGTCAATCACATCATATATTTCAAAATCTTTTTCTGTCCATTCTGACATAGTGAATCCTCTAGTTAGTTGAGTAGTTTTATATCATACTCAGGATAGGACATTTTTCAGGTCATGTCCAGGACGATGGGGCTAGTGGCCGGGGCCGGTGTACTGACCACGGGAAGTGCCGTTGTTGTTGGATCCGTTGCCAGATCCGTAGTGGTCATGGTTGGTGCTTTCGGAGAACGAGTAGTGCGACGCACCGTCGGCGAGTCCGCCGCCGATACCCATGCCACCGCTGCGGTCACCGTCGCCGAGCC
>ERZ773263.396-NODE-396-length-31304-cov-7.105763_pt1 | contig 31304 bp, 39 predicted proteins | sample MGYA00511076_ERZ773263 | MGnify/ENA primary metagenome ERZ773263 (study PRJEB29015, sample SAMEA2738155) | human oral metagenome | biome: human oral; feature: human-associated habitat; material: saliva | place: China | collected 2195 ... | reverse complement strand
GAGAACTCTTAGAAAAGTATAATATCTCAAAAGAATACTTACAGAAGAAATCAGATGAACTGTTAGATACAGTTTTAACAGATTGGAAAAACTATGGACTTACTTTTTACTCGAAAGATGATATGGGAAGACTAACAATAGAAAAAGATGAGTTTTTGAGATAATATACTATAGCCGTAACCTTAAATTTAAGGTTACGGCTTTTAAAGGCTCGGTATCAAATATGGGGTATAAGAAAATAATTTTATAAAATGCTAAGCATTGGCGTGTTTACTATATTCACTAACTCTTTCACTATTTTTATATTTAGAAATAAAATGCCTAGATATAATAACAACGTGTAATCTAAAATTATCAAAACTATTATAATCATAAGGAGCTCCTTTAATTAACTTAATCTTACTCTTTAAAATCTTTAGTGGAATAACTTTAGCTATACTTCTAGGAAAACTAGTTGTGAATATTGTATATTTTTATATGTATAATTTTAGTTTGAATCGAAATTTAATTTTTTAAAAAAATATAGTATAATAAATAAATGTTTAGGAGGCGTATAATGAAAAAGATAATAATAGCATTGATGGTACTGTTTTTAATAGGAGTGTGTAGTAAAATGACAGGAACTCCGAGTAAACAAGAAATGATAAAAGTAGTAAAAAGCGAAGAAGCGAAGAGGGTTATAGAAGAAACATTGAAAAACTTAGAAAAGAATGCACTAACAGATGAAGGGGTGATAAAAAACTATGAAGTAGACTACAGTACGGTCAGGCATAATCCAATGGGGGGAATAATGTTTAAAGTTATAATCAATAATGATCCGGAAATGACAGTTACTTATATATTAGATAAGCCGCAAGGTAAATTAGAAAATAGTGATGGGAGCCCTTCTGTAAAATTGTATGACAAACTAGGAGGGAAAATCTATGAGTAAGTTTACATTTACAGATGAAGAAAGAGTAGAAATAGTTAAAAAGGAATATGAATTTTATACAGAGAGACAGCCAGTAATATTAAATAAAAGTAAAAATATTATCGGTTACGTCGCAGACTTCAAAGACAAAGCTACCGGAGAACAAACATATGTAGTAACAGACAAACGCCTAGGAGAAAATCCAAGTATAATGGAGCTAGCGAGTGTAAAAAAAGTAACATTATTGTATAGAGGTTTAAACAAGTCCAGCAGAAATATTAAATAATCCAATAGATTTTTTTGATGATTGGATAGTTAATGATAAACCTATGGCAGAAGAAATAATTAGGTTTTTAATAAGATAAAATTCTAATACCATTAATTAAAGAGGAGTCTAGCGTAGAGGGTATAGGCTCTTTTTTAGTATTATACTATGTTTTTTAAAAAATATAGTATAATAAATATTTAGGAGGTGTAAAATGAAAAAGATAATTAGTATAATAATAGCATTGATGGTAGTATTTTTAATAGGAGGGTGTAGTAAAAGGACAGGAACTCCGAGTAAACAAGAAATGATAAAAGTAGTAAAAAACGAAGAAGCAAAAAGGGTTATAGAAAAGAACCTAAAAAATTTAGATGAAAATGCCCTAACAGATAAAGGACTAATAAAGAGTTATGGAATTGATTATGATTCAGTTAGGTATAATCCAATGGGTGGAGTGATGTTTAATGTTTATGTTAATAATAAAGATATGATGGTATATTTCACATTAACGAAAGACTATAAAAATGATTTGACGAATGCAGGTGGAGGTATTACGAAAGAATTAAGTATGTTATTAGGAAGGTAAATAGATGACTAAATATAAAGACCAAGAGAGAGTAAACATAGCATTAAATGAATACGAATATTACAAAGTCGGTGAAGAAGTTTTGATAAATGATACCTCTAAATCAATAGGATATGTCTCGGAATTCAAAGACAAAGCTACAGGAGAACAAACATATGTGGTAACAGATAAACGCCTAGGAGAAAATCCGAGTATAATGGAGCTAGCAAGTGTAAAAAAAGTAACGTTATTGTATAGAGAATCAACAAACCCAATGCAAATATTAAATAATCCAATAGATTTTTTGCTGATTGGATAGTTAATGATCTACCTATGGCAAAAAAGATAATTGGATTTGATCTAAACAAAACACCATCACTTCAATTACAGAGTTTAGCAGTAACCTTAAGAGAAACTTTAAAAAAGTATCCTAATGCAAAAATAGATATGTATGAACATTCATTAGCATCAATGAATGTCCAGCATGCAGTGGCAAGTTAGATGAAGTTAATACATCTCTTGAGTACTTTGGTTCATTTATAAATGATTGCTTTGGGAATCAAAGTTAATCTTTGTAATAAATTTTCAGAATATTCGAGTTAAATAATTTTCTATAAATATAATTTATGATATAATCGAAGGTAAACAATTTTTATTTAGCGAAATGAAAAAGGAGAGAGACTATGGTAGTATCATCATTAAAATTTGTAGGGAATACACCTATATATCAGTTAGATAACACAAATATCTTCGTGAAACTTGAAAAATATAACTTAGGGGGAAGCGTTAAAGATCGTGCTGTTCTTGGTATGCTGGAAGAAGCAAAACGTCAAGGAAAAGTAAATAGCGATACTATTATCGTAGAACCAACTAGTGGAAACACTGGGATTGCTGTTGCTATTTTAGCATCAGTATTAGGATTGAAGGCTGTTATTATTATGCCTGAAAGTATGAGTATAGAGCGTCGTACGTTAATTAAAGCATACGGAGCACAATTAATTTTAACACCAAAAGAATTAGGAATTAAAGGATCAATCGATAAAGCAGCAGAAATTCGTGAAAAATATGATAATGCTATTTCTTTAAGCCAATTTGATAATCCTGCAAATCCAGCATATCACTATGCAACTACAGCGAAAGAAATTTTAGAGCAAGTTCCGGATTTAGATATCTTTGTAGCAGGAGTAGGAACTGGCGGAACATTTTCTGGTGTTGCTAAATATTTGAAAGAAAATAAACCTGAAGTTTTAGCAATCGCACTTGAGCCAGAAGAATCACCAGCTATTAGTAAAGGACATGGAGGGGTTCACAAAATCCAAGGTATTGGAACAGGATTTATACCAGAGAACTTTAATAAAGAACTTATGGATGAAATCTATACAGTATCAAGCGATGAAGCAATAAGCGAAACTAAAAACTTCGTGAGAACAACTGGTATTGGAGTTGGAATTTCCTCAGGAGCGGCTATTGCTGGTGCAAAAAAAGTAGCGGCTAAGTACCCTGATAAAAAAATTGTAACAATCTTACCTGACGGAGTAGATAAATATTTATCTATGTTAGAGTTTGATGAAGTTACATATGTAGAAGTGTAATGAAGTTTTTTGATAATTTACGCTATAACATTAACCGAGTGCTTAGAGAAGATCCTGCTGCTGAGTCTAAACTTATGATATATTTAACATATCCACATATAAAGGCATTGAACTATCACTATTTTGCACATAAGCTATATAAGAAAAACCATCATACCTTCGCAAGAATACTTGCTAAACGCGCTAGACGAATAACAGGTATAGAAATTCATCCAGGAGCCAAAATAGGTAAAGGTCTGTTTATAGATCATGGTATGGGAGTTGTAATTGGCGAAACTGCAATTGTGGGGGATAATGTTACTATGTACCATGGAACAACTTTAGGAGGAACGACATTAGATCCGATAAAAAGACATCCAACTATAGGAAATAATGTTATTATCGGTGCAGGTGCCAAAATTTTAGGTAATGTCACAGTAGGGGATAATTCTAAAATAGGAGCAAATGCGGTTTTGAAAAAGAGTGTTCCACCTGGTACGCTAGTTTATGAGGCTCGTCCCACAATAAAATATGAAGAATAAGATCAACTGAAATCCAAGTTATTTTGCTTGGATTTTAGTTTTTTTAATTATAAAATAATGGTAAATAGAGGTAATAATTCATTTTTTAGGAGGTGAGACGGTGAAAAAAATAAAAAATTTAATTTTCGATTTAGATAATACATTGTATGACTTTAGTACGGTATGGAAAAAATCTAATAAATTAGTTTTTGAGTACCTTGGGTATGATAAGATAACGTCTTATGATGAATTCTTTACAACTTATAAAAGAATAAATAACGAATTGATGAAAGAAATTCATAGAGGAAATCTTAAGTTGATAAATCTTCGCAATGAAAGATTAATTAAGACTATGGAAATATACGGATTGCATTTAACGTTGGAAGATTGTGGTATTTATTATAAAAAGCAGTTTGAATATATAATAGATTGCATAGAGCCGAATAAAGAACTAAATGAAAAGTTAAAAAAATTAAGTAAAAAGTATAAATTAATCCTTTTGACCAATGGAAAGAGCTATGAGCAAAGATTGAAGCTAAAAAAACTTGGTTTATATGAATTATTTAGCCTGTATATTTCTGAAGAGACGAAAGTAAGTAAACCTAAACCACAGGCGTTAATGAATATTTTGGATAATGAGAATTTAATTGCAGGTGAAACAATGATGGTAGGTGATTCAATTTTCTACGATATAAAACCAGCTCAAAAATTGGGATTAAAAACTTGTTTAATAGAGAAAAAATGGCATTTTGATGACAAAATTGTTCATTATGAAGGATGTAAAGTAAAAAATATTAATGAATTTATTGAAAAATTAGAGATGTTATAATATATAAAAATAAAAATTATTTTTTTGATTATAAAGAAAACATTAAAATATTTACATCGTTAAAAAACTCTGAATATAGCAATCATAGTCTTGATGACAGTTATTTGGTTATATTTATTAGAAATAAAATTAAAATAATTGTTAAGTATTTTAAAAAGCGCTATTGAATGAAATTATATAATCTGTTATAATGACCATGGAAACAATAACAATATATACAAAGGAGACAATTTTATGAAACAAAGTAAATTGTTAGCTGTAACTATGGCAGCTGTTTTATCATTAACATTAGCGGGGTGCTCATCATCTAAACCTGCAGAAAATAATAGCAATACTCCAACAGTAAAAGCCATGTCAGGAGAAGATTTAAACAAAATAGAAAAAGATGATAAAGAAAAAGAAAAACACCTTGTAATCGATGTTCGTGCAGAAAGCGAATATAAAGAAGGGCACGTTAAACACGCTATCAACATTCCACTAGCTGATATCGAAAAAAATATCGATAGAATCAGTGCTTGGAAAGAAAAATCAGTAATCGTATACTGTAATACTGGTAAGAAAAGTAAAGAAGCTGCTGAAAAATTAGTGAAAGCAGGATTCAAAGATGTAAGTGACGCTAAAGGAGTTAAAGAATATAAAGACTACGAATTAGTTAAATTTACTACATTACTTGCTGATCAATTCCAAGCAGCTATTGATAAAAAAGAAGGTACATTTATCGATGTTCGTGAAGCAAAAGATTTTGAAAAAGGACATGTAGCAGGAGCTAAAAATATAGATGTTAAGAATCTAGATAAAGATCTTGCAGCATTATTACCAGCTGATAAAAACGCACCAGTTTACACTTACTGCTACAGTGGTAACCGTTCAGCTAAAGCAGCTCAAAAAGCTACAGAATTAGGATACACAAATGTTTATAATGCTTGGGACGGAGCAAAAGAACACGAATACAAATTCTAATAAAAAATTAATAAGTTAGTATCAATTATTAGTAACTAACAGGCCTTTAGGGTATACTAAAAGGACAAGGTGTTAATAAAAGTTTACGTTTCACCTTGTCTTTTATTAAGTAAATAGGTATGAAGGGAAATAGGTTTAATGAAAAAAAATAAAATTTTAACTGCTAGTATAGCAGCGGTATTATCACTAACATTAGCGGGGTGTTCAGGATCAGCTTATTCAGTAAAAGGCGATGACTTAATGAATATCCAAAAAAATGAACAAGAAAAAGAAAATTATCTTGTTATAGACGTTCGAGATGAAGCAGCTTATAAAGAAGGACATTTAAAATATGCTATTAATATTCCGGTTGCAAATATCGATAAAAGTATTGAAGCAATAAGCTCATGGCGTGAGAAAAAAGTTGTTGTTTATAGTGATGATAACAATAAATCAAAAGAAGCGCTAGAGAAGTTGACAAAACAAGGATTTAAAAATATAAAAATTGCTCAAAATACAAAAGAGTATAAGTATGAATTTGTAAAATATACAGTATTAAATGGAGCTAAGTTCCAAGATGCACTATTAGATCATAATGCTAATAACTTTTTCTTGGATGCACGTGATAAAAAAGACTTTGAAGAACGTCATGCAATGGGAGCTAAAAATGTAGATTCAAAAAATCTAGATAATCTTCATTCTGTTTTACCAGAAGATAAAAACACACCAATATACGTTTATTGTTATACTGGTGATCGTTCATCGGTAATTGCACAAAAACTTATTGATCTTGGGTATAAAAATGTTTTTAATGCATTAGATGGAACAAAAGAATATAACTATAAATTTGAAATAGCAGATTGTTGTAAACAACCTAGTGAGGAAACAAAAGGTTCAGAAAAATCTCATGAAGGGCATGCTAATCATGATTCTGCCAAAAAAGATGATCATTCAGGACACAATCACGGTTCTGATAAAAAAGATGACCATTCAGGACATAATCATCATTAATTAATGAAAGGAAGGGGGAGCATAGTCTTCCCCTTTTGTAATATTTTATGAAAGAGAAAATTATATTATTTACGCGAGTTCCTAAAGAGGGGACTACGAAAACTCGTCTTTATGACTTTATGTCACCGACAGAAGCTGTAAATATTCAAAGAAAATTATTAAAGAAAAATTATGATTTACTAGCAGAAACTAATAGAGAACTACTTGTTTGTCATGATGGGAACAGTTCAGATGACAAAGAAATGGCAGAGCTTATTTCATGTGATAAATTTTATTATCAAAAGGGTGATAACCTAGGTGATAAAATGTATAACGCATTAGAGGAGGTCATCTCGGATAGTAAAGTTATTTTACTTGGTTCTGATATTTTCAACTTGGATAGAGATATAATAGAAGAGGCTTTTGAGAAACTTGAAACGCACGATATTGTCATTAATCCAAGTGAAGATGGTGGATATTTCTTAATTGGTATGAAGAAGGCTATAAAAGAAGTTTTTGATTTACCGAGTTATGGGGATAGTTCAGTTTTAGAAAATTTAATTAAGGTATTAGAGAAAAACGACTTTACATATTACTTAGGTAAAGCTGGCCTTGATATCGATACTAAAGAGGACTTGCTTTATGCTGAAACAGGTTATAAAAATATTCAGCTGCTAGGGGCTGGGGAGTACAATATTAACTTTACATTCGATGAAGATAATATGAAGAAAGTTCTTCGTTTAAATATGAAGAGCCAAATGAACTTGGATAATCAAATAGAATACGAATTTGAAACTTTGGAATTATTAAAAGATAGTGGAGTTACGCCTAAACCATATAAACTTGTGACAACTACCGAGTATTTGCCATATAATTATTTGACGATGGAATTTTTAAAAGGTGTCGCATTAGATTATACGAAGGATATGAAGATTGCGAGTTACTTGCTTAGTAAAGTTCACAATACAGCATTTGGTGAAAATAATCTTATTAAAGCGGAGAATCCATTCCAACTTATGTATGACGAGTGCGAGAGCATGGCAAGTAAATATTTAACTTGGGAGAATGCAGACGACAAAGTTTCGCAATATATTAAAGATTTTTTAAGAATTTGTAAAGAGCTTATTCCAACGGAGTACAAAATAAAAAATCCATGTATTATTAATACAGAGCTTAATTCTGGTAACTTTTTGATTGGAAATAGCAAGGAAGATAGTTATATTATTGATTGGGAAAAAGCTTTAATAGGAGAGTGCGAGCAGGATCTTGCACACTTTTTAGCACCGACAACGACGTTTTGGAAAACAGATATAGTTTTAACACCAAAAGAGATTGATGATTTATTACAAGATTATAGCCAATATCGCAACTATGATCGTGCTCGCTTTGATAGATATTTGATTTTTAATTGTTTACGAGGCGTAACTTGGTGTTCGATGGCTTACAGAGAATATAGTGAAAGTACAAAGCTGTTGACAGATGAGTTTACTTTCAAGAAAATTTCATCTTATATTAGTTATGAATTTTTAGAAAAGATTTCAAAGTATTTTAATTAGAAAGTATAAAAGGAGAATATTATGACGGAGTTTATACAAAGTTTTGGTGCTGTTGCACCAATTGTCTATGTGTTGATGTTTGCAATATTACCGGTATTTTTCTTTCCGGTACCAATATTGGCTGTAGCTGGAGGACTTGCATTTGGATTTGTAGAAGGTAGCTTATTAACATTTTTAGGAGCATCTATAAATTGTTATGTAATGTTTGTTATCTCAAGACGTTTTGGGCGTGATTGGGTTCGTAATTACTTAGCGAGAAAGATGAAGCCAGAACAACATGCACGTATTTTTGGAGTGAGTGATGAAAAGTTAATGGTGAGTTTAGTTATATTACGACTTATTCCTTTAGTTCCATATAATATGATAAACTATGGATATGGACTTACTAATATAAGTTTAACAAAATATATGATAGCGAGTGTACTAGGTATTGTACCAGGAACGATTGTTTTCTTAAACTTTGGGGCAACTAGTTCTAACGTTTTTAGTAAAGAATTTTTAATCGCTTCATTACTAGTGATACTATTAACTGTAGGTTCAATCTACTTATCAAAACTAGTGGAAAAAAGAGAACAACAGAAAAAATCTCAAGAACAAGAATAGAAAAACCTCTTTAAGACATTTAATTTTATGTTTTAAAGAGGTTTTCTTATGTTTAACCGTTAATTTATTATATGTAAATTATACTTACTTCAGCAAAAGTAGCATTTCCAGTTAAAATTATTTTAACATCATTAGTATTTGGAGTAGCAAATGGAGTATTAACTTCTCCAAGAATCGAAGAGATTCTATTCTCGACAGACCATTCTTTAGGAACGAATATTTTTACATCTCCAAATGTTGCTGTAATACTTATATGAACATCTTTGATAGAATAAGTATCTAATTTTTCAAAGTAAATATTTGTGCTGCCAAATGTTGTAGTTGATCTGAAATAATCTAGTTCGTTAATATTGATATAGCGGACATTTTCACCAAAAGTAACGTTAGAATAATCCTGAGTTTCTGTTTTTTTAGTGTATCCACGGAATCTATCTTTTTTACGTTGGAAGCTATATTTTAACTTTTTAGGAAATAGCATTGATATACCTATGCTAAGAAGAATAGCAATCCAAATTACTTTTCCAGTAGATATAGCTGCAAAATGGAAGTGTTTGTTATAAATAATAAATAGTAATGCAGCTGGTAACATAGTTCCAAAAACATCAAAATCAGTTAACCCTCTTACAATAAAATACCCTAAAATAATAGTTCCTAAAGTTAGAAATATAGTTCCTGATGGAAAGAAGTTTAATTCGCCAAATGCGATTGATATTGCAAAAATAATAAATAGTAAACCTATTAGACTTTTTTTTCTCATAAGTTTTTACCTCATTTCTTTTAATTTTTCTTTGACAATTTTGTAATAGTGTCTTGATATATGAACAGTTTTTTTGCTTTTTGAAAAAGATGCGGTACTCGCTCCTGAAAAAGATTTTTCAAGCGAGTAAATTGCTCGAAGATTTATTATTGCAGATTTAGAAACTCGACAATAATAAAATGGAATTATACTTTCTAATTCATAAAGTTTGTATTTCACTTCGTAAAAATTATCATAAGAGTGTGCATAAACTTTATTATCGTCGGTTTCGAAAAATAAAATATCACTAAGAGGAATAAAATATTCTGTGTCATCTTTATAAAAAATAATTTTTTGGGTACTTGCAAGAGCTTTTTCCACTAAATTTTTTATCGCAATAACATCATTACTTAACTCAGGAGATTTTATAACAACTTCTATATCCGTAATATTTGAATCAAGTTTAATATTAATTTTCATATTGTCTCCTTTCTTTATTCTTATATGTATATCATACTACATATTTGAAAGAAAATTAATAGTTTTTCAGTAAGTGGTAAAGAAGATAAGGTAAGTGGAGAAAAAGTAGTATTAAGATGGTTTGCTTTCTACGGTAAGCTATTGCTTTTTTATATATTTTATTGTATAATAAATCTTGTTCATGGGAGTGGATGAGTTCTGGTGTGCTCTCTAGTCTTCAAAACTAGTATGAGGGGTTAAGAGCCTCTTGGGTGGGTTCGATTCCCACACATTCCCGCCAGTCTTTAAATTATAGATGGAGTCGGTGCAACGCATCGATTTTTTTTATTATATAGTGATATTATTTAAAATTAGATAATTGTTAATAGAAAATAATCGTTTGTAAGAGAGTGAAGTAGAGTGTATAGTGGAATCTTAGGAGGATTATTATGGCGAAATTTTATGCAGTGAAAAATGGAAGAAAAGTAGGAATTTTCTCAACATGGGAAGAATGTCAAAAGCAAGTGGTAGGTTTTAAAGGTGCTATATACAAAAGTTTTAAAACAAAAGAAGAAGCAGAAGCATATTTGAATGAACGTGAAATTATCAGCGAAAAACTAGAGAAAGTCGAAGGAGTTTATGCATATATAGATGGCAGTTATGATAGGATAAATGGCATTTATGGTTCTGGAGTTGTTATTGTTGATGGAGATCAACATTATGAATATAAGCATGCTGGCAATAAAGGAGAATATGCTGAATTACACAACGTAGCTGGTGAACTAGAAGCAGCAAAATTTGTTATGTGGTATGCAGTTGACAAAAAAATTCCAGAAATAACATTATTCTATGATTACCAAGGTATAGAATCATGGGCAACGGGTAAATGGAAAACAAATCTTTATTATACCAAAAATTATAAGGAATTTGCTTATAAAGTATCAACTAGGGTAAAAGTTAATTTTGTAAAAGTCAAAGCTCACACGGGTGTAGAATTAAATGAACGCGTTGATAAATTGGCAAAAGAGGCTATCGCTGAATTTAAGAAAAACAAGATGTAAAGTTAGTTTGAAATAATAAAAGGAGAAACTTCAAAGGTAAATATAAACCTTTGAAGTTTTTTAAAAAAATATAGAGTTGATGTACAATAATTAAGTTTCAATTTTTTTAGCAAAAAGTACTACATAAGGATATGGAGAGCTTTTTGTTATTTCTTTATACTCTTCATATTTTATAATTTCCCAACCATCATAATATTCTAGCAATTCATTTTCTATAAATGTAAATGGGAATGGTATTGTTGGAACGCCTATAGTATTAAGTGCGCTAACAATAAGATTATACCCACCAATACTAGTCTGTTTTTGCATATTGTGTATAACACTAGAAATACGTGTGGGATTAAGATACATAAAAACATCTGTGGCTACAATAAAGTCATAAGTATCCTTTATATTAGCTTCATTTATTTCATGTTTGAATATGTTTAAGTTAAGTTTTTCTTTTACAGAAATATCTACCAAATCTTGCAAGAATTTTGCATTAGTATCAACCGCAGAAATCTGACAGCCAAGAGAGGCAAGATACAATGAATTTCTTCCTTGACCAGCCCCTAAGTCTAAAACTTTGCATGGAGATAGATAATCCATTGCATTAACAACTTCGGGATGAGCAGTGCCTAAGTCATATTTATTGAAAAAGTAATCCTGTGCTTCACAATAAAATTCAATATGAAATTGTAAATCTGTTGATGTTGGACTTATACGAAAAATGCTATTAGGGTCTATAAAACCAGTATCAGTTTTTTTATTATAGTTTAATTCTTTTATACTTTGTAGTTGTTCATCGAGGAAAACAAATTTCATTTTCCCTTTTATAATTATTAGTTTAGTCCAAACTCCGCTTTTAGTATAAAATCCTTCCCGATACTCTCTTGGTAATGAAAGAGCAGTAAGGGTAGATGTACGTTTAAAACAAAGTAGATTATGTTCCATATACTGCTCCTTACTAAATGATACTTTTTAATATATTATATCATGAGGAGGAATTAAATAAAAATGATATCTGAAAGAAACTAAAGAAATTAGAGCTGTTTGCAAAAATAATTAAAATATAAATATAATCAATACTTTTTAGTATATTATAGTATGTTATAAAGTTTCTTAAAAAGCTGTTTTATAAAGAATATTTTTTAGTTTTAAAATAGATATGTTATAATTATATGAGTATAAGAGGAAGAGGTAATATTATGGTAAAAGTGTTATTTGTTTGTTTAGGAAATATTTGTCGCTCTCCTATGGCTGAAGCGGTATTTCGCGATATGGTAGAAAAAGAAAATTTAAGCGAGAAAATAAAAATAGATTCAGCAGCGACATCATCGTGGGAACATGGAAATCCTGTTCATCATGGAACTCGTGAAAAATTAGCAGAAGTAGGTATAAGTGTTGAGGGGATGTATTCACGTCCTTTAAACGATAATGACCTTATGGCTGACTATATCGTTGGAATGGATGATAGTAATATTGATAATATTAAAAGATTTATTCGTGGTAGACAAGCAGGAGAGGTAAGAAAACTTTTAGAGTATGCTGGACGTAATCATATTATAGATGATCCTTGGTATACAGGTGATTTTGAAGCGACATATCGCGATGTAGTTCAGGGGTGTGCGGCTTTATTAGAAAAGATAAAAAAAGAAAATTTATAGTAGGAGGTTGTTATGCTTATAAGAGATGTAAACTTAGAAGATGCTGGGAGAATAGCTGACATATATCGCCCTTATGTAGAAAATACAGCGATAACCTTTGATTATGAAGTCCCAAGTGTAGATTTTTTTGAAGAGAAGATTAGTAATACACTTCAAAAATATCCATTTTTAGTAGCAGAGAAAGATGGAGAAGTTTTGGGATATGCCTATGCTGGAGAATTTTATCCAAAGGCAGCCTATGCATGGACAACAGAGATTACAATCTATTTGGATGAACAAGTGCGAGGAGAAGGTATAGGAGATAAATTATATAATGAACTTGAAAAAAGATTATATGATAAAGGGATTTGTCGAATAACTTCTTGTATTTCTTATCCAGATGAGGGAAGTGTGTCGTTTCATGAAAAACATGGTTTTAGAAAAGTAGCACATTTTCAAAATGTGGGCTATAAATTTAATCGTTGGTATGATGTAGTATGGTATCAAAAAGATATAAGAGACAGTGATATAGAGCCAGAATACATGATATAAAAATAGTTAAAATAAACTAATGTGATAAAAGAGGGTATATTTTATTATAAGGAATATACGAGAGAGCTTATAAAGTAGGTGAGTTTGTGAGGAAAATTATTATTTCAGACATTCATGGTAGTTATTATACTATGAAAAAACTGTTAGATGAAGTGAAATTCAATCCTGAAGAGGATAAACTTATTTGTCTTGGGGATATGTGCGACAGAGGAAAAAATACAAAATTAGTGTGGGAATATTTTTACAATTTACAGAAAGAGTATTCTCACCATGTTGTTTTATTGGGAAATCATGAAGATATGTTTAATCTCGCACTAAAAGAAGCGAGATATAATGTACTTGATAGTCGCCGTCAAGACCACTATTTTAGAAATAATGGATTAACAACATTACAGTCATTTTATCCAGAAGCAACAATAAAAAATAGAAGATATTATTTTAAAAAATTTGCTAGAGAATATAAAAAATTAAGACTATGGTTAAAAAAACTTCAGACACGCTATGAGTCTTGGGATTACTATTTTGTTCATGCGGGAGTAGATTTTAATAAAAATTTTTGGAATCAAGAACATAGAGATATAGTCTGGATAAGAGAGCCGTATTTAAGTAGTGATAAAAAGTACGATAAAAAGATTTTTCATGGGCACAGTCCGGTAAGAGAAGAACCCTATTATGATATTCGAGAAAATCGTATAAATATAGACGGGGGCTGTGTTTATGGAGGGAAATTAAATATTGTTATTATAAATGAAGATGGTAGCATTCTGTTTCAGCAAAGTAAACAATTAGAAGAAGATATTTATAAATAATCAAGAAAATTTTCATATAGAAAGTGGAATAATAAGAAATTAAGGAGGGTTTTTATGATTGTAGAACTTACTAGATTTAGAGTAAAACCAGGCATGAGTCATAAAGTAAATGAATGGTTAAAATTTCTGAATGATAATATGGAAGGTGTTCTTTTAACTTTAGAACGTGAAAAAATGTATGTTGAAACTATTTTTCGAGAAGAATTAAATGGAGAAGAATATTTATATTGGTACTCTGTCCAAGGAGAGCAAGGAGAAAATGTAGAGACGTCTAATCATGAAATAGATAAAAAGCATCTTGAGTACTGGAAACAGTGCATTGATCCAAGTTTTGGTTCGAAAGATTTAATTACCGAAGTGGTTATGATTCCTAAAAAAATTAAAGCGATAATGAAGTAAAATTAAAGAGGAGGATTCCATAAATTTATGGTTAATTCTCCTTTTTCAGTTCGAAAAATTATAAAAAAAAAGAGCCGAGCACATCTGTCTCGGCCTTTTATAGAAAAGGAAAGTTTATGAAGTTTATAACTATTTACTAGTTATATACACATTATAAAAACTGAACCTTAAATATAATTAAAATTATACTTAAAATTTAGTGCTTAAAACTAATTACCTTAATTTTTTACTAATAAGTAAACAAAATGTAATTTTTAAAAAGAAATATTTCAACAATATTACAACATTGAATTTGCATTACAAATTGGAAAATCTATTGAAGTTTGTAACTTAAGGGGAGTATAATATAGGAGACTATTAAAAGTTTAAAATTAATAAATTGATGAAGGAGAATATTTTGATGAAAAAACAAGGATTAAAGATAACGAGTAAAGTGTTAACAGGGCTAGTATTGTTAACAGGAGTAACAGCACTACCAACAAATGCATTAGATGTAAATAATGCAGCGGTAGATGTAAACGTTAAAGAAGTAAATGTAAGTGTATATGAAAAAAATGGTAATTATTATGCGCGCTTAACATCAGAAAAAGAAGTAGCAAATGTTGTAGCACGTATTGTTGTTGAAGAAAGCAAAGCTGAATTTGTTATTAAAAGAGATATAATAAAACCTGGAGAAGCGGTAGAAGTAGAATTGGATTTAAAATCTAAAACATCTACTAAAAAATTACCACATACAGCAGTAGAAAGAAAAACTATCAATACTACAGTAGAAGCTGGTGGGTATAAATTTAAAATTTCAGTACGTTATGAAATAGCTACACCAGAAGTTAAAGCTCAACAAGAAGAAAATAAAAAAGCAACTGATGCAGACAATTCGGCTAGTGGAAAAGAAGAACAACCAAAAGCAGAACCAAAAGAAACAGAAAAACCTGCTGAAACTCCAAAGCCTGCAACGCCAGCAGCACCAAAAGAAAATACAGTGCCAAAACCAGAAACAGGTAACGCACAACCTTCTAATAAACTAGCAGGAGCAACAACATTATTAAATGCACCAGCAGCGGTTGCACCAAAAGCTCCAACAATTATGAACAATGCAACGCCAGCAGCACCAAAGGTAACTAATACTGAGAAGAAACAAGAAGCTCCTAAACAAGCGGCACAACCAGCAGCTACACCAAAGGCTGCAGCACCAGCGCCACAAGCAACAACTCGTGAAGAGCAAATTAGACAAGCATATATCAGTAAAGTAAATGCCTTACGTGCAATGAATGGCTTAAGCGTATTAAAAGAAAATGCAGCTTTAAATGCAGGGACAAAAGCACGTTCTGTTACAGTATTACAAGGTGCATTTAATGCAGGAATCCATGGACCAGGAGGTTCATATGAAAAAGCAGCAGCAGCACAAGCTGGATATGCGGGAGCACAACATATCCTTTATAATGTAGCTATTAATACAGATAGTGGAACTCCAGATCAAGTAGCACAAAGATTATTAGATACTTTATACCATGAAATAGGAAATGTAACAACAGCATATCCTTATGGTCACAGAAATACATTATTAGCAAAATCAGCTACTGAAATTGGTGTAGGAGTAACTATTTCTGGAGGAAGAGTAGCATTAGTACACCACCAAAATAACAGTGGAGCATTCCAAGGAACAACTCCAATTCCATCAGTTTATTTAGATGGTAAAAGATATTAAAATATAAGGTATTTAACAAGAAGAAAACTTAAGTGAATTCTCACTTAAGTTTTCTTTTTCTTTTACATTAAAAAACTAAATAATACTTTTAAAAATCAACATAAGGTAGTATAATTATATTATATAATAGTGCAGGAGGTAAGCATGACAGAAAAGAAAATGAATATGATTGTTTGTGGAGGTTGAAACTCAAAAATAGGGCCGGGGGCTCTATCAGATATATTAAAAGATCTTCCAAAGAAATATGATGAAAATTTAATAGTAGGATACGAATCGTCAGATGATGCAGCAGTTTATAAGATTTCTGATGATAAGGCGATAATACAGACATTGGATTTCTTCACAACAATGATAAATGATCCTTACCTTTATGGTCAAATAGCAGCAACAAATGCACTAAGCGATGTGTGGGCTATGGGTGGCGACGTAATTTCTGCATTGAATATTGTAGCCTTCCCAGAAAATATGGATTTAGAGATTTTACACCAAATATTAAAAGGTGGAGCAGAAAAAGTTCATGAAGCTGGAGGAGTTCTTGCTGGGGGGCACTCTATCCATGATGCGACACCGAAATACGGGTTATCTGTAACGGGAGTAGTACATCCTGATAAAATTTTACAAAATAATAATTGTAAACCAGGAGATATGCTTATCATTACAAAACCTTTAGGAATTAGTATTATTAATACAGCGCATATGGTAAAAGAGTGTTCAGAAGAAGCATTTGCTCAAAGTGTCAAACAAATGACTACTTTGAATAAATATGCTGCTGATATGATGAAAGGATTTAATGTTAATAGCTGTACGGATATTACGGGCTTTGGTTTTTTAGGGCATCTTGTGGAAATGTTAGATGGTAAGTATTCTGCAGAGATTAATATTAAAGATATTCCTTATATAGAAGAAGCTTATAAATGTGCAAACGAATTTGTTATTACAGCCGGAGGCCAATTGAATAGAACATATGTAGAACCTAATGTTGATTATCAGGTAAAAGACTTTGCATTGGAAGAGATAATGTATGATCCACAAACTTCAGGAGGTCTATTAATATCTATTCCTGAAGAAGAAGCTCAACAACTTTTAGAAAAACTAAACACTTTAGAAATAAAGAGTGCAATCGTAGGAAGAGTTATAGAAAAACAAGAAAAAGCAGTAATAGTAAAATAAATTTAAAAAATACAGAAGTAGAAAATACTACAATAAAAAGGAGATATTCAAATATGAAAAAAGAAAAATTAAATGCTCAAGGGTTAGCATGTCCACTACCAGTTATCCAAACTAAAAAATTATTATTAGAAAATGATGTAGTTGAAACTACAGTTGATAATTTTATAGCGACTCAAAATTTAGAAAAAATGGCAAATCAATTAGGGTTCAACTTTGAAATGGTAGAAGAGGCGAAAGATAAATATGTTGTTACTATATCAAAAGGGGAAGTAACAGAAGGTGTCGTAATAGATACTCTTTGTGATAAATGTGTTGTTCCAGTAACTCAAGCGAAAAGAACTTTAGAAGAAGAGCCAAAAGTAACTTTATTGGTAAGACTTCAAGAGCATGTAGATAGCTTAGAAAAATTTGCAGAAAAAAATAATCACGAAATTAAAGTATCACCTATAGAAGAAGGATTTAAAGTAGAGATTACGCGTGGAGAAGTAGTAGCACAAGAAGTACTACCAGTAGTTAAAGATGAGAGCTATATAGTTGTTATTAATAAAAGTCAAATGGGACATGGTAGTGAAGAATTAGGGAAACGTTTGATTAAAGCATATTTATATGCACTTACAGAACAAGAAGTGCTACCTAAGAAAGTTATTTTTTATAATGGTGGTGGTCTATTGGTAGATAAAGAGAGAAGCCATGTTCTTGATGAACTAAGAGAGCTAGAAAATAATGGTGTAGAAATTGTTTGCTGTGGTGCATGTATAGACTATAATAAAATAGATTTAGCTGTTGGTAATCCAACAAACATGTACTTTATCGTGGAAGACATGAGAAAAGCAAATAGAATAATTCAGCCATAGGAGGAAGTATGATAGAAGAGGGATTAGTGGTTTTTAATAGCACACATGATGCAATAAAGGCGGATGATATTTGCGCCACAAAGGATTTAGGAGCATCATTAATTCCGACACATCCATCTATAAGTGCTGGGTGTGGATTTATGCTAAAGGTAGTATGGGAAAAGTTTGATGAAGTTGTGAAAGTATTAATAGCTGAGAAAATTGAATACAAAGGTTTGTACTATTCAAAAAAAGCAGGGATTAGAAGGATAGTAACAGAATTGAAAGACTATCAAATAAAATAAATTTTTAAGAGTAGAGATAAAATATAGTCTCTACTTTTAATATAAAAGGTGGAATTAGATGAATAATAACGTAATTATTGGAACTGCAGGTCATATTGATCACGGGAAAACGACGTTAATAAAAGCATTAAGTGGTATTGAAACAGATACAACACAAGAAGAAAAAGAACGTGGGATGTCTATAAACCTTGGGTTCGCATATTTTGATCTGCCAAGTGGGAAAAGATGCGGAGTGGTAGATGTTCCAGGACATGAAAGATTTATAAAAAATATGTTGGCAGGAGTTAGTGGAATTAACTTAGTATTACTTTTAGTCGATTCACGCGAAGGTATTATGCCACAAACAAAAGAACATTTCGATATTCTAACGCTTCTTGGTATAGAAAACTATATTATCGTTATGACAAAAATAGATTTAGTTGAAGAAGAATATCGCGAACTGGTAAAAGAAGATATTCGTGCGTTTACAGCAGGTACTCCTCTTGAGGACGCACCGATTATAGAGGTAGATTCAATTAGTAAAAAAGGGTTGGATACTTTATTAGAAACTATTGATAAAAAAACAGAAGATATTCAAGCAAGAAATATTGAGAAAAATGCACGCCTTAATGTCGACCGTGCGTTTCAAGTAAAAGGTTTTGGGACAGTAGTAACAGGGACTTTAACAGAAGGTGTAATAAATGTTGGAGATGAATTAGTCATTTATCCAAAAGAGATAAAAACTAAAGTAAGAAATATCCAAGTTCATGCTCAAGATGTAACACAAGCGACAGCGGGTCAAAGAACAGCTATAAACCTTGCTAATATCAAGTTTGATGATATTAAACGTGGAGATACATTAGCAACAGCGGGCAGTCTAACTAAAACATATATGATTGATACTGAAATCAAACTTATAAATGATGAAAGAGCTAATTTGGAGCTTTGGGATAGAGTGCGTGTTTATATAGGAACTGAAGAAATTATGGCTCGTGTAGTACCTCTTGGAGCAGAAGAATTAGCAGCCGGGGGTAATGGGTTTGCTCAACTTCGTTTAGAAGAAGAAATAGCTGTAAAAAATTATGATAAATTTATTATTAGAACATACTCACCAATGATTACTATTGGTGGAGGGGTTATCTTAGATGCTAATCCTAAAAAACATAGTCGATTTAATGAAGAAATTTTAGAAAAATTAAAAGTTCAGTTAGAAGGAAATTCTAGTGATTTAATAGCTAATTATCTATTATCTCACCAAGATTATTTAGTGGCTAAAGACAACATAGTAAAAGAGTTGCAACTTCCAGTAAATGAGGTTGAAGCTGATATAGACCAGTTATTAGAAAATAAAATTATTTATCAAACAAAAATAGGCTATATTCACAAGAAAAAATATGAAGAAGTCTTAGAAAAACTGAAAAAACTTTTAATCGATTATCATAAACGTTATAAATTAAAAGTAGGAATACCGAAAATTGAAGTTATTTCTAAATTTAAATTATCTCAAAAAGAAGTTTTAGAGATGATAGATTTGTTTATAAAAAATAATGAAGTACGTCTAGAAGGAAATCTAGTTGCAGAAAAAGATTTTGTAGTAAATTATGATAAAAAACAACTGGCAGAAAAAGCACGTATTGAACGTGAATTACTTCAAGGAGGATTCACGCCGCCAACTATAAAAGATTTAACAAATGGAGTAAAAGCAAGTGTTGAATTATTAGATTCACTAGTAGATAATACAATTATTCGATTAGACGCTGATTTAGTACTACATAAAAATATTTTAGATGAAGCGATCAAAAAAGTAGAAGAGCACTTTTCAACTAATGATAAGATGGCTCTTGCAGAATTCCGTGATATGACGGGTTCAAGTAGAAAATATTCAATGGCAATTTTAGAATATATTGATAAATTGGGAGTGACACGTCGAGTAGAAAACTACAGAGTTTTAGCAAAAAAATAAAGAAGGGAGAAGGTTAGAATAATAAATAAAATTATTTTAACTAAAGTGCGAAAAAGGTATGAGTTATTATTTTGATTATGGTGCAACATCATTAAAAAAACCAAAAGAAGTTGCTGATAAAGTTTATGAAGTACTAGCTTCTGCAAAATATGCCAATGCTTCAAGAGGAAGTTACTATGAAGCGAACAATGCCTTTCGTGAAGTTTATGAAGCACGTAAAGCAGTAGCGGACTTTTTTGGATTAAAAGAAGAAGACAGAGTAGTTTTCACCTCTAACTCAACGGAAAGTTTAAATATTGCAATTTTCGGTTTATTGAATAAAGAAGATCATGTTGTGACAACATCTATGGAGCATAATTCAGTTTTAAGACCAATTTATTTAGCTCATGAAACTATCGGATGTGACTATACTATAGTACATGGTGATAAAACAGGAATGATAAGCTATGAAGATTTGGAAGCAGCTATTAGACCTAATACTAAGATGCTTGCTATTACGCATAGCTCTAATGTAACAGGAAATGTCATCGACTTGAAAAAAGTAGCGACAATTTGCAGAAAACATAATATTATTTCAGTTGTAGATGCTTCGCAAACAGCAGGGGTAATACCGATAAATATGGAAGAACTGGAAATAGATGTATTGTGTTTTACAGGGCATAAAAGTCTTTACGGGCCACAAGGTATTGGTGGACTTTGCATAAGGTTGAAAGAACCAGAAATTCGTCGTTATAAAGTCGGAGGAAGTGGTGTCCGTACTTTTGACAAAGTACATCCTGGAGAATATCCATTACGTTTAGAAGCGGGGACTCTAAATACAGCGGGAATCTTAGGATTGCATGAGGGAATAAAATATATAAACAAAAAAGGTATTAACAATCTTTATAAAAAACAAATAAATTTTGCCGATAAATTCTATAATGAGTTAAAGGATTTAGATTGTTTAGAATTTTACGGAGATTTTACAAAAGAAAGAACAGCAGTTGTTGCGATGAATTTCAAAGATATTCCCGCTGCTGATGTAGCTGATGTACTTTCAGAACAATATAATATAGCGATACGACCAGGGGCACATTGCGCACCATTAATGCATGAAGCACTAGGAACAAAAGATCAAGGAATAGTAAGATTTTCATTTTCTAGTATGAATACAGAAGAAGAAGTAGACTACGCTATAAATGCGATTAAGAGCATAGCAAAAGAACTATAAAAGGAGAGACATTATGTCAAAACACTTACTTTCACAAATCCCAGCAATAAATAAGATATTGTTATTAGATGAAATAAAAGAACTAATGAATACTTATACAGAAGTAGCAATAAAATCAGCAATAAAGCAATATATTGAAGAAGTTAAACAAGCTATCTTGAATGAAGAATTAACAGAAGTACCAAGCCTTAGCAAAATAGTAGGAGAAGTAGCGAAAATAGTAGAAAAAGAAGATAAAAATTCACTACGTAGGGTAATAAATGCGACTGGAACAATACTACATACAAACTTAGGACGAAGCCTATTAAGTCAAAAAATAAAAGAAAACATTGAAAGTGTTGCTTTTAATTATTCAAATCTTGAATTTGATATTGATAATAAAAAACGTGGTAGTCGTTATGTTCACCTAATAGATATTATTAAAAAATTAACAGGCGCAGAGGATGTTCTTGTTGTTAATAATAATGCGGCGGCAGTTTTATTAACATTGAACACTTTAGTAAAAGATCAAGAAATTATTGTATCACGTGGTGAATTGGTAGAAATAGGTGGAGCATTCAGAATTCCTGAAATAATTAAACTTAGTGGAGGAGTACCAGTAGAAGTAGGGACTACAAACAAAACGCATTTGAAAGACTATGAAAATGCAATTAGCGAAGAAACAGGCGCTTTGCTGAAAGTTCATACAAGCAATTACAAAATCTTAGGATTTACCGAAAGTGTTTCTAACGAAGAAATTTCATACTTAGCGCGTGAGAATGAATTAGTTTCAATTAATGACCTAGGAAGTGGGCAATTTATCGACTTTTCAAGATTTGGTCTACCATATGAACCAACGGTAAAAGAAATATTAGATAGTGGTATCGATATTGTAACATTTAGTGGAGACAAGCTACTAGGTGGACCTCAAGCAGGAATAATTGTTGGTAAGAAAAAATATATAGAAAAAATGAAAAAAAACCAACTTACTCGTGCACTGCGTGTAGATAAAATGACTCTAGCATCACTAGAAGCAACATTAAAACTATACCTAGATGAAAAAGATGCTTTAGAACACATACCAACATTACATATGATTTCTTTATCTAAAGAACGTTTATTTGGGAAAGCAGATGTCCTAAAAACAAAATTAAGTAGTCTTGATTTTGATATTAGGATAGAAGAAGATAAAGCAGAAGTAGGAGGAGGAAGTTATCCAGCTAGTTATCTTGAAAGTGTTGCTGTAAAACTTACTCATAGAAAACTTCATGCAACAGAAATAGAACGAAAACTATTAGAAGTTGAGATTCCAATAATCACACGTATTAAAGATAATAGCATTATTCTTGATATGCGTACATTACGCACAAGAGAGTTCGATATAGTAAAAGCTGCTTTAGAAGAAGTGACGAAGTAAGTTCATAAATTATAGTTTTAGGTAAGTAAAATGCTAAGGGATATTACTATATTAGATGCAAAAGAGATTCAAAAAATAAGTGATTATGAGTTAGGGTATGATGTCAATCTAGACATTGTAAAAAAACAAATAGAAAAATTAACCAAGGACAATAACCACCATATAATAATAGGTTTTGAAAATGAACAAACAAGAAAAATAATAGGGTTTGTTCATGCAGAGTTTTATGAAAGTATATATATGGATACTGGTCTAAATATACTTGCATTAGCAGTGAATTCTAATTTTCAAGGGCAAGGAATAGGGAAAAAACTTATGAGCTTTATAGAAGACTATGCTTTAAAAAATAATATTAGTTTTATTAGACTTAATTCAAATGTTCGCCGTACAGAAGCACATAAGTTCTACGAAAGTATTGGCTACGTATGCGATAAAACTCAAAAACGATTAATTAAGAAACTATAAAAAAGAGAAGGCGATAGAAATATCGTCTTTTTATAATTAAGAATGATAAATAGAGAATAATTAAAATATTGATTATTCATCTATTCATGTTATAATAAATAAGTATTTGAATAAACTATCTAAATAGGAGGTACCATGTCAGATTTAGAAAAATTATTTTTTAAAATAGATAAGCAAGTAGAAGAGGCTAAAGGGCAAGGGCTTTATTTTGAAGCTTTGACAAAGTATTTAACATTAGAAAATGACAAAGATTATTTTGATATTGTTGATAACTATGATAAAGAGACAATAAGAAAAGTTTACCAATTCTTGCTATTAAAAGCGTTGAAGGAATTAAATAATCCAAGTTATGATATTACACCAGAAGTGATAACGATGTATGTGAGTCATTTAATTGAATGTATTTATGGGGAAGAGAAGATTTCTATCGCTGATTTTGCTAGTGGTAGTGGCAGTTTTCTAATTAATATTGCGGCTTTGGTCAAAGGAGAGAAAGACTTTACATCTATTGATGTTGATAGTAATTATGTAAAATTACAACAAAATATTTTTAATCTATTAGAAGTTCCTGCAGAAATTATTAACCAAGACGTCTTAAAACCTCTAAATATCAAAAAACAAGATGTTATTATTAGTGATGTGCCATTTGGTTATTATGCAGATGAGGATAACAGCTTAAATTATAAACTATGTAGTAGTGAGGGATATAGTATTAATGCTTTATTATTCATTGAACAAGTGGCAAATTACTTAACAGAAGATGGTGTAGGAATGTTAGTTGTTCCGAAACAAATTTTGGAATTAGAAGATAATTTTAAAAAGTTTTTAGAAGAAGAGATTAATTTAAATGCGGTTATTACGCTACCGGAGGAAATGTTTAAAAATTCTTCACAGGCTAAAGCTCTTATTTTAATAACTAAAAAAGGGCAGAAAAAATTACCTAATCAAGTATTTTTAGCTGAAGTTCCGAGTTATCAAAACAAAACTGGCTATGCAAGCTTTATCGAGGAGTTTAACAGCTGGCTAGAAAGTAAGTAATCAAGTATAAAATAATGAATTTAAAGCGAAGATATAGCCTAATAAAAAAACATTGGAAAATTAGTAAATAAACTTTGTTTAAGGTTGACAATATCGCAATAATATAATACAATATTTAAGTGGATTGCTCATAGAGCAGTTTTTACTAATTAAATGTTTTGTATTTATTTTGTATTTAAGCATTTGATTACATTTAAATTAGATTTCGTAATATCGGAGGGAGGGAAAATCCAATGTCAAAAACTGTAGTTCGTAAAAATGAATCACTAGAAGATGCACTACGTCGTTTCAAACGTGCTGTTTCTAAAAACGGAACTATCCAAGAAGTTCGTAAACGTGAGTTTTATGAAAAACCAAGCGTTCGTCGTAAGAAAAAATCTGAAGCAGCTAGAAAACGTAAATATTAATAATTGTTAAAATATATACCATTTATTAATAAAATCTAAAATTTTCCCTCTTTTAGATTTATTTAAGACAAAACCTCATCTTCGTGATGAGGTTTTTTTATAAAGTTAGGAGAAGTTATGTTTGCAATAATTTGTTTGAATATTATGCTATTAATTTCTTGTTGGTATTTAATTGCAGAAAATCAAAAGAATAAAACTAAAATTAATAGTTTGGAAGACGATTTAAATAAAGCAATTAAAAGAATAGCATCACTTGAAGAAAAATAAAAACTTATCGAGAAAACCATTATAAGCATATTGCGATTTTCTCGATAAGTTTTTTTAATTTATTTTTCTAATTTTTCCATCTAATTCTTGAATAGTTTTAGCATTCATTAAAACCATTAAGAACTTGGTTTCTTTCTTCCATTTTTCTATTTCGTCAATTAAGGCTTCTTTTCCGTCATTAACTAGGATGTCTAGAAAGATTTTAGAAACCCCAACAGCTTTCGCACCTAAAGCTAAACATTTTACAACATCTAATGGATTACGAATACCACCGCTAGCGATAATATCAATTTTATCACGATATGGATATGCATTTTCAAGACTTTCAGCTGTAGTATAACCGATATTTTCTAAATATACCGATTTATTATCTCGACGCCCGTTTTCTATACGTGCAAAGTTTGTTCCACCCATACCGCTAACATCAACAGCAGCTAGCTTCAAATCAAGTGCAAGTTTTATTGTTTCTTCATTCATACCAAAGCCAGTTTCTTTTAATATTACAGGAATAGGTGATTTTTTGCTAACCTCTTGTAATGTTGTAAACCAAGATTCAAAGTTGTGATCTCCTTCTGGCATAACTATTTCTTGGAGAGGATTAGTATGCATTTGTAGGTAACGAGCATTTGTATCAGTAATAGCTTTTAAGATAAGAGAAGGTTCTTTATCAAGCCCAAGATTAACAGAATAACCTTTAGGATAAGCATCGGCATCTTCCTTGTTTTTTAGCGCAGGAGAATAAGATCCTGGGAAAAATTCGATACCGGTGATTTTACTTATTTCAACAAAATCGTTATTTATTTTATTACAGTCTTCCCCTCCAGCGGTAATAGCATTTATAAAAAATGGAAAGTCCCATTTCACACCACAAACTGTAGTTGAAGTATCTATATCAGCTAGTCCAAAACGTGGAATACTGTTGTAGTCTATTGCGTAGTTATCAAGACTAGTTGCGGTTGTTTTGTCTTGAAGAGCTAGACGGATATGATCTTTTTTTCTCATAGTAATCCTTTCTTTATTATCATATATTTTTATAATTTTTCTAAATTCAATATTAAATTAAACTGCGCATCACTTTTATCAAAGCCAAGAACAATATCACCACTACCAGAACCACTTTGTTTTCCAGCAGGATAAGTATCAATATACTTTTTCATTGCAATAGTCTCCATAGGAATATTCGAAAAACTTTCTAGATAGTGCAAGTTATTTCGTAATTGCCTAAAATTTTCGAGTGCTTCAGAAGTATTGCCATCAGATAGATTTACTGATAAGTCAGTTACTAAAGAGTTCGACTTTGAAACAAATTTGGAATATTCTTCTTTAAAATTATCTTTGTTTTCTTTCCAAAGTTTTACGTGTTCTTTTGTATCGACGCATTCTCCAGTCCAATGTGCAAAAATGTTTATAGATGCTTTAGGTATTATATTTTTAATTACAAGCCCGTCCCAATCAGTGTTAATAATTTCTACAATAGAATGATTTGCTATTAATTCTTTAACAGATGAACTATTAAATTTTTGATAATATGTAATACCTTTTGTAAGGCTGGCAGCAACATCTCCCATAGAACCACTGATGTTATGAGTAATGTTAAATAGCGTTACTAGCTTAAAAATGATTGTATTATCAAAAGATATCTTTTCGAAATTCAAAATAGCTTTTGTGATAGCTACTAAGACAGCACCGGAAGAGCCTAACCCATATTTCTTATCTTCCCCATGCAGTTCATTATAAATAGTTAGTGCAAATTTTTTATCGCTCTGTGTATATTGTTGCAGGAATATAAGAAATTCCTGAATAAGTTTGAAATTATCATTTTTTTCATAAAGTCCTACAGATATCTTATTAAGTGTGTCAAAAATTGTAATTTCATCATTTGGTTCGACAAAAGCGATTATTTTTTTATCTACACTTGTAATAAGTGCTTTTGAATAATCTTCTAAAATTGCATACTCACCTGCAAGATAGAGTTTGCCATAAGCTATTCCATGCACAAAATTATTTTTTTCTGCCATAATTTAGAAATTTCCTCATATATTTTTTCTTGATCTTCTTTCAAATAAAGAACTTTTACGTTAGGTCCTGCGTCCATAGTGAAATAGCAGCGATATCCTTTTTTTCGTAAAGTTTTAACAATTTCCATAGCACGATAACTTTCATCAGTTAAGAAAGTAAAGCTTGGTGTTGACGTTGTAGTTGTTGCATGCATAGCAAGGGCATTAGCTTCTGTTATTGCTCCAATTTTTTCAAAGTCCGCATTTTCTAAGGCTATTTTCATAGCGGCGAAATCTTTCTTTGCTTTTTCTACCCAAGCATCAAAAGTTGTAGATGTTTGAACGCAACATTCCATTGCGACACGGCTAGAAATTTTTTTGCGATCTTCGTTAACAACAAGTACCATCATACCAAAATCTAAATCACAGCTAAGTTCTTCTACACTACCATCTTCTAACCATGCGGCAAGTCGGTAGAAACTACGACATGAAGAACCTGATCCTTCTTTTGAGATTTCTACTAGTTCTTCAGCAGTCTTATTTAACTTAAAATATTCATTACAAGCTAAAACAAGAGCCATAGTACCACTAGAACTAGATGATAAACCAGCTGCAGTGGGAACAGTGTTATAACTTTTTATACAAATTTTTTCACGTTCAACAGGTGTGAATTTAGCGATGAACTTCATTATTTTTTCTACTTCTTCTTGACTTTGTTTTTCGTCATTGATATAAAACTCATCTTCATCTGTTAAACTAGGTTCAATTTTTGTTTTTGATAATAAGTTGTCTAACCTTAATGAAATATTAGGGTTAAAAGGTAAGACTGGATCTTTTGATTTTTTTCCCCAATATTTTACTAGGGCGATATTAGCATAACCTAAACTGTAACTATCCATGACTTATATCCTTTCTTTGAAAGTTCATTTTGAATTTTTTCGGCATTTTCTTTTGTTTTACTTAGAGCAATACAGCAACCACCAGCTCCGCCACCAGTCAGTTTTGCCCCAAGTGCTCCGCTATTTTTGCAAATATTAACTACATCATCATTACTTTTATGACTAACACCAAGTTTTTGAAGTAGGTCATGAGCTTTATACATATAAGCTCCTACTATTTCAATTGCTTTTTTCTTTAATGGTTCAATAACTTTTTCAGTAATTTCCCCAAGCTCATCAATGTAAGATTTATAGTTTTCAAAATTTTGTTTAATATGTTTTAAAGTTTCCTTAGTAATACCAATGACTCCAGTATCGATAATAAGTAAATAACTGTCTAAATTGAAGTCTAGAGGTATAGCGCCATCTTTTTTAGAAAATAAAAGTGGAGTATCGCTTAAAACTTGATTGACATCAATACCACTAGGATTTCCATGGATAAATTTTTCACATTTATCAGCAATTTCGCGTACATTAGGCAGTTTTTTCGCGCGTGCTATAGCTATGCTAAGGGCAGCAGAAGAACCAAGTCCGCGACCGACGGGAATAGTGCTATTGATATTAATTTCAGTTCGGTCATTAATACCACAAGCTTCTGCTATAAATGATATAATTTCATCTCGTTCCTGTATAATATTTGTTTCTTTAAGTTCAACATCGACTGTCATCTGTGGTAAAGGGATAGTAATTCCTTTATAACCATAAACAACAGCGTGTTCTCCAAAAAAAATTGCTTTAGCGTGTGTCATAAATTTTATAAACTCCAGTTAAACTCAATGTATATTTTTACAATAATTATATTAAAATAAATTAATATTTAAATGCTTCTAAATACTTCTATATGTACAATAATTATACTTTCAGCAATAGGATTTGTCAAACAAGTGATGTTAAACAAAAATAAAACCACTCTGTAAAAATTATTTTAAAGAGTAGTTTAAAATTATTCTTGTAATGTAGGATGACAATCTATACCATGCGGTTCAAGATGAACTAATGTTTCACAATAATAGAATTCACTTGCAAGTTTTTTCTCTATATTGACGGTAATTTCGTGACTCTTTTTAACATTAAGCGTAGGACTAACCGTAACTGTAATGTCAATAAAGTACAATAAGCCGTGTGTACGTCCTTTAGTATCAACTATAGAAATGACACCATCAACATCTTTGACAAGATTATTAACTTTTTCGATTACTTCGGTGTCAACACCATCGGTAAGAATATAGGTAGATTCTTTAAAAATATTTATTGCGGTCCAAACGATAAGCGCGCCTACAATAATAGCTACTATAGAATCAGCAATAGGAAAACCTAAATATGTTGCAACAATACCGATTAAAGTTCCTAAAGAAACAAAAGCGTCACTAAGATTATCTAAGGCTGCAGCCTGTAAAGATTTACTGCCTAATTTTTTAGATAGTCGAATATTATAAAAATAAACACCGAGCATAATAACAGAAGCTATAAAAGCAACAATAGCTGATAATATATTAGGTTGTTCATAACTATTAGTTATAATTTTTTTTACAGCGTAAATTACAACTTCTATTCCAGCATAAAGCATAATAAATGAGGCGATAAGTGTCGAAATAAGTTCTGCTCTAAAGTGACCATAGAGATGATCTTCATCAGCAGGTTTTCGAGAAATTTTTAGACCTACAAGAACACAAATCGAAGAAATTACGTCTGTTGCGTTATTTATTCCATCAGCAACAAGTGCAGAAGAACGGAAGATAAAACCTGCTCCTAATTTTAATATAGTAAGGAATAAGTATGATAAAATACTTAGTTTAGCTCCTTGTTCCGCCTTTTTTAAGTTGTCAAAAATAGAATTATGCATAATCTCACCTCCTGTATCATTGTTTTAATATTATAACAAGTTTAAAAAAATTATTCAAGAATAAAAATGTTATTTTTAAAATAAAATTATTTGCTACAGGTGAACTTTTTCAAAAAAGAAAGCTCGACGAATTGTTGCCGAGCATAAATAGATTATAATTTTTTAGAATAGTATTTTTTGAAAGTTAAAAATATGTATATGTAAGAAAGTACACTAAAAATTCCGAAGAAGTATAAGAAACTAGTTGATACTGTTACTTTATAAGAAAGGTATTCTGGGATCATTTTTAATTTATTAAGAATTGGGATTGAAATAAAAGAAATTTCAAATATAATTAATGAAGAAATATATATAAACCATTTATTTTTCTCTGTTTTTTTATAAATTAATAAATATAAGCAAACTGATGACCCTAAAGCTAATAATAATATAGAGAACATTGTTGTGATTGGTTCGATAGTTTTGGTGAAAACAGAAGGGAATATAGCACTAATAATTAATATTAAGAAATAGACCAAAATAAATCTTAATAGTTTCACTTTGTTTTCCTTTGGAAGTTCTAGAAGAATCGATGAAGATAATTTATGTATGTCATTCCCGAAAACATCCGTGAAATTTTTCCCTTGTTTTTGATATAAAATTAAATCTTGTAATATTTCAAGTAGTTGAATTTCTAGTTCTGATTCTTTTTTTGTAGTATTTTTCATCCGACAAGCAATCAAAAGTTCTTCGTAATATTTTTTATTTTCTTCATTAAGTTGTGATCTAAGTTCATTATTTTGTTTTATTAAGTCAGTGATGTTCATAATAGCTCCTCCTTTTTAATCTTAGTCATTTTTTAAAATCTCAGTTATCGTTGTACTTATATTGCTCCATACATCTTTAAAATTAACTATATATTTATTACCTTCCTCAGTAATCGAATAATATTTTCTAGGAGGGCCAAAGTTGCTTTCTTTTAAATAACTAGTAACCAAATTTTCTTTTTCTAATTTCATAAGTAATGGATAAATAGTTCCTTGTGCAACCATATCTAGCCCATAATTAGAAAGTTGTTCCGTAATTTCATAACCATACATATCTTTATTTTTTATTAGTTGAAGTATACATGCTTCTAAAGTTCCTTTTAGTATTTGAGAAGTGTTAATTTCCATTAAAAATCTCCTTTCAACGAGTTGAAAAATCTTATTTGAAAGAACTATCTTGTTATACATAATAGTATCATAAACTTGCTACCTTGTAAAGCAAAATAGCTGGAGGTAATAAATTAGATGAGTTATTATAAAGTAGTAATTTTTAGTAATTTTCATTTCAAAAAAGTATAAAAAACAAAAAGACAAGGCTTAAAAACCTTGTCTTAATCATTATACCAGCAGCCGGGGTCGAACCGGCACGATG
>ERZ773263.393-NODE-393-length-31354-cov-66.538036_pt1 | contig 31354 bp, 22 predicted proteins | sample MGYA00511076_ERZ773263 | MGnify/ENA primary metagenome ERZ773263 (study PRJEB29015, sample SAMEA2738155) | human oral metagenome | biome: human oral; feature: human-associated habitat; material: saliva | place: China | collected 2195 ... | reverse complement strand
GGCCAGCAGCTTCGAGCAGATCACGCACCGCGTGTCCCTGCCCTGAAAGCTCAGCGACCACTAGGGCTTTGTCCCGGTTTGGGAGCGCCTGTGCGCCTTCAGGGCAATCGATTTTTTTAGGTACGCCACCTGTGCCTCAAGCTTGCGCACACGCTCTTCGAGTTCCTCCTCACGCGTTGGTGGCAACGCCCGCACCGACCCTTTCGGCCTGCCCTGAGGTTTAGGCTTAAGCGCCTGCGCGCCGCCCTGACGGTACAGCCTGCACCACTGCTTCAACGGTGTCGCGCTTGCAATGCCGAAACGTACCATCGCTTCAGGCTTACTCATCCCACCGTCAACCACGGCCCTGGCTGCGGCGACCTTGGTCTCATAGTCGTATTTGGTGTGCTTTACTCCCATGGCAAGAAACCCGCTCCTCCCGTTCACGCGGTACATTTTCTGCCACTCTCTCACAGTCGCGGCAGACATACCAAGGCTTTTGGCGGTCAAATCATAGCCACATCCTCTCTCAAACATTTGCGCTGCTTGCTTCCGGAGCAAACGATCATGCCTTGATCTCAGATGCATGGACATGAAAAGCCTCCCGTTTCTTGGACTTTAATTTCGTTGTCCAAGAAACGGGAGGCAGTTCATTCACTCGGTGAGGGGCTTTCCTCATGCATAGACAACCGGTACTAACCGGTACATCCGGCGGGGATGGGGTTACGCCTCCTTGGAGAGCTTAGCCATCCACTCCTCAATCTCCTCGACGGTGCGGGGCAGTGCAGCGGAGAGGTTCACGTTGCCGTCCTCGGTGCAGAGCACGTCGTCCTCCAGACGGATACCGATGCCGCGGTACTCCTCGGGAACCGACAGGTCCTCGTCCTTGAAGTACAGGGCCGGCTCGATGGTGAAGACCATGCCCGGCTCCAGCTCAGCCCACATGTACAGCTCAGCCTTAGCCTGCGCGCAGTCGTGCACGTCCAGGCCCAGGTGGTGGCTGGTGCCGTGCGGCATCCAGCGGCGGTGCTGACCGCCCTCAACGGTGAGCGAAACATCAGCGGAAACCGGCAGCAGGCCCCACTCTTCCAGGCGGTGCGCCAGAACGTTCATGGCGGCCTCGTGGATCTCGTAGAACTTGGTGCCCGGCTTAGCCACGGCGAATGCGGCGTCGGCGGCATCCAGCACGGCGTTGTAGACCTTTGCCTGAACCTCGGTGAACTTGCCGTTCACGGGGAAGGTGCGGGTCACGTCAGCGGTGTACAGGGTGTCGTCCTCAACACCGGCGTCCAGCAGCAGCAGCTTGCCCTCGTCCACGGTGCCGTTGTTACGAATCCAGTGCAGGATGGTTGCGTTGTTACCGCAGGCCGCGATGGTGTCGTAGCCCAGGTCGTTACCGTCGGTACGTGCCACGGAGAAGAACGCGGTCTCAACCACGCGCTCGCCGCGGTGGTGCTTCACAGCCTTGGGCAGCTCGCGCACAACCTCCTCGAAGCCCTTGACGGTCATGGCGACCGAACGCTTCAGGTTCTCAACCTCGATAGCGTCCTTAATCAGGCGAGCCTCGGAGAGAGCCACGGCCAGCTCGGAGTCCAGCTTGTCAGCCTGCTCCAGCTCCACGCCGGTGTTGTAGCGGGAGGTGTCAACGAGAGCGTCAACAGCCGGGTCAACGTTGCGGACCAGGCGGATGTTCACGCCGCCCAGACCCTGGTTGCCGGCGTTCTTGGTGATGGCCACCTCAAGCTCGGACAGGTCGCGGGTACGCAGACCGTAACGCTCGGAGAACTCCTTCAGGGTGGGGCGGGGGCCAACCCAGAACTCGCCGTAGCGTGCATCGGCGTAGAATTCGGTGGTGTCGCGGCCGGCCAGCGGGCGGAAGTACAGGGTCACCTCGTGGTTGGAACCGTTGTCGCCGGTACCCTCCTCGACGGGCTCAAAAATCAGCACGGCGTCCGGCTCGTGGTCGACGCCCAGACCGGTCTGGTGAGCGAAGGCCGAGTGCGGACGGAAGCGGTAATCGCAGTCGTTCGAACGGACCTTCAGCGGGCCTGCGGGCAGAACCAGACGCTCGCCGGGGAAAGCCTTGGAAATCTTGGCGCGGCGCTTAGCGGCGTAGTCGGCGACGGGCTCGCGGGTGTAGCCGCCGTCCTCGGCCTTGGCCCAGTCCTTAGCGATGAATTCGGTAAACGCAGACGCTTTAGGGGTGCTGCGGTGATCAGTCTTCTGAGCTTCGGTGCTCTTCTTATTGTTCTCAGTCATGCCTTAATCATATCGCCTTCGCCACAGATGGGCGCATATTCGGGTCCCCACGACCAAATAGCCGGTGGGCCGCCGCCAATGTTGGTAGGGTGGAAGAAGAGAAAGATACCGTAGACACCATTCAGACACAAATCCCCGAGAAACGGGCCCCGCCGCGTGAGGCGGCGCGGGCACCCGTACGGGGTGAGGAGACGGAGCGGCACATGAGCCAGGCAGAGACGAACCCGACGGCCCCGACGACCCCGGAACGTCGAGAGCACAACGGACGCTACGATCTGCACATCCACTCCGCCATCTCAGACGGCACCCAGAGCCTTGAAGAGCTGGTGCCGCTCATCGCCCAAACCGGGCTGGCCGGGTTCGCCCTGACCGACCACGACACCGCATCCGGGTGGGATAGGGCCTCCCGCCTGGCCGAGGAACACGGCCTGGACTTTCTGCCCGGCGCCGAGTTCTCCTGCCGCTACCACTACACCGAGGACCGCCCCCGCACGAAGACAATTCACCTGCTGGCCTACGGCTTCGACCCGGTGCACTCCGAGCTTGCACACCGCGTGGAGCAGATTCGCCTCAGCCGCGAGAGTCGCGCCCGCGCCATCCTCGAACGCCTGGCCGCCGACTACCCGTTGACCTGGGACGACGTGCTCGCACAGGTGGGGGAGGGCAACGCCGCAGTGGGCCGACCGCACATCGCCGACGCGCTGGTCGCTGCCGGAATCGTGCGGGACCGCACCGAGGCCTTCAACCGCCTGCTCTACACGGGCAGCCCCTACTACGTGCCCCAGCAGGCCCTTGACCCGGTGGAGGCGGTGCGCCTGGTTCGCGAGGCCGGCGGCGTGCCGGTCATCGCGCACCCCATGAGCACGATGCGCGGGCCCGCCCTGAGCCTGGAGTACCTGGGCAAGCTGGTGGATGCGGGCCTAGCCGGCGTCGAGGTGTACCACCGCGAGAACTCCGCGGAAGACCGGGCGCGCCTGCTGAAGTTTATCGAGGAGCGCCGCGCGGCGGGCACCGACCTGCTGGTGACCGGTTCGAGCGACTACCACGGCGCGGGCAAGCCGAACCTGCTGGGCGAAAACACGACGGACGCGGCCACGGTGGCGCGCATCCGCGAACAAATCGCGTAGGGCACCCGACGGGCCGCACCTATTCACGCCTATTCAGCGAACGCACGAAGGGGCGGGACGGAATCTCCTGAGATTCCGTCCCGCCCCTTTTCGCATACGGGTTGCGCCCCTGGCGGCGCGGTTAAGCCGGCCTGAATTACCGGGCAGGTCGAACGAGCTAAGCTGGCCTGAAAAGCAGAACCGGCCGCGCGGTTACAGGCTCTCGCGGGAGGCCCGGTGCTGCAGCACCTCATCGGCCGTGGAGGCGGCCGCCTCCGCAGCCCTCGCCGCGCGAGCCTTCGCGCGCGCCTGGCGCTGGCGCTGGCGGCGCAGTTCGTTCCGCCCGTCGACGCGCATCTTCCGGTCCACCGCATCCATCGACCAGTGACGCACGAACTTGCACGAGGCTCCCTCAACCGGGCGGGTCGTCTCGGTCAGCGTCTCCAGCACAGCCTTGAGCGCGTGGCGGCTCGCCGCCGTCAGCGCGTCTCGGCTCGTGCCGCCGCGCACGCCCACCGTGCGCTTGGGGGTGAACAGCACACTCGCCCCGCGGGGCACGCCGCGGTACGCCTCGAAAGAGACCGGGTCCACGTTCAGGCGCTTCGCCATGACCTCAATCGCCGGGGGATTCTGGTCCACGCACACGAACTTGCGGCCCAGCTGAGCCGCCGCCGCGCCCGTCGACCCCGAACCCGCGAAGAAATCCAGCACCCAATCGCCCGGGCGGGAGCTTGCCGCAATCATGCGGCGCAGCAGGCCGGTGGGCTTCTGCGTGGGATAACCCGTCTTCTCCTTACCCGTCGGCGAGACAATCGTGTGCCACCACACGTCCGTGGGGAGCTTGCCGCGCGAGGCCTTCTCCTCGGTCACCAGGCCGGGGGCCATGTACGGTTCGCGGTCTACCTCGGCGGTGTTGAAGTAGTAGCTGCGGTGGTCCTTCGCGTACACGAGGATGTTGTCATGCTTGGTCGGCCAGCGGCGCGTGGACTTCGCGCCGTAGTCGTACGCCCAAATCAGCTCGTTAATGAAGTTCTCACGCCCAAAAATCATGTCGCACATGATCTTCACGTAGTGCACTTCGCGCCAATCCAGGTGCAGGTACAGGGTGCCGTCCTGCGCGAGCAGGCGGTGCGCCTGCTCAATGCGCGGGGCCAGGAACGCCCAATAGTCCTCGAAGGAGTCGTTGTAGCTCGCCAGGGTCTGCAGGGTGCTCGAGTAGCTCTTGCCCTTGAACCCGGTGCGGTCGCCCTTCTCGGAGGCCTCCGAGCTCAGCGTGCGGCGCGTCTGCTTTTTGCCCGTGTTGAAGGGCGGGTCAATGTAGATGACCGTGAACGCGCCGTCGGGTAGCTCGCGCAGGTAGTGCAGGTTATCGGCCTGCACAATCAGGGAGGGGCCCTGCGGGTCGAACGTGCCCGAACGCAGGCCGGGCTGCGCGGAGGCGTCACCCGGCTCGGCGGGGGAGGGCACGGCGGGCGCCGGGGATACTGAGATACCCAACCCTAGCCCTCAGCACCGGGGCGCTCGGCGCCGGAACGCTCGGAGGAACGGCGGCGGGTGCGGCGGCGCGGCTGACGCTCCGCGGACTTGCCCTCCACCGGCTGGCCCTCAACGCGGCGGGTGCGGCGACGCTGGCGGGGCGCACGCTCGGCGCGGGGTGCCTCGGACTCAGAACCCGAACGCTCGGAGGAACGCTCAGCCGAGCGCTCAGAGCGGCGGCGGCCCTCGGAACGGCTGCCCTTCTCGCCATCGCGGGAACGGCCACCGCGGCGGCCGCCCTTCTCACCGTCGCGGGAACGGTCACCGCGTCCACGGGAATCGCGGCGGGAACCGCGACCGTCACGGCTTTCGCGCTCCTCGCGGGCGTTGGCGAAGAACTCGTCGCCCATGCCCTCGGCCACGCGCTCCTCGCGGGGCAGACGGCCCTTCGTACCGAGCGGAATGTTTAGGTCGTAGAAGAGGTGCTCGGAGGAGGAGTAGGTCTCCACAGGTTCGGGCACGCCCAGCTCGAGGGCGTCGTTGATGGCCTTCCAGCGGGGCAGGTCGTCCCAGTCCACCAGGGTGATCGCGGTACCCTCGTTGCCCGCGCGGCCGGTGCGCCCGGTGCGGTGCAGGTAGGTCTTCTCGTCCTCGGGCACACGGTGGTTAATCACGTGGGTCACGTCGTCGACGTCGATACCGCGGGCGGCCACATCGGTGGCGACCAGGATGTCGACCTTGCCGGTGCGGAAAGCCTTCAGCGCCTGCTCGCGGGCCACCTGGTTCAGGTCGCCGTGCAGGGGAGCGGCCGCGAAGCCGCGGTTGACGAGCTCCTCGGCCACGCGGGCGGCGTCACGCTTGGTCTTGGTGAAGATGATGGTGCGGCCGCGGCCCGTGGCGCGCAGGATGCGGCCAATCATCTCGTCCTTGTCGAGGTGGTGGGCGCGGTAGACGACCTGGCGAATCGACGCCTTGGTCTTCGAGGCGTCCTCGGGGTCGGCGGCGCTAATGCGCATGGGCTTGGTCATGTACTGGCGCGCCATGGCAATCACGGGGCCGGGCATGGTGGCGGAGAACAGCATGCTCTGACGCTTCTCGGGCAGGTAGCTGAGAATCTTCTCCACCGAGGGCTGGAAGCCCAGGTCCAGCATTTCGTCGGCCTCGTCGAGGACCACAATCTTGACCTGCTTGAGGTTCAGGAAGCCCTGCTTGTACAGGTCGATGATGCGGCCGGGGGTGCCCACGGCCACTTCCAGGCCGCGGCGCAGCAGCTCGGCCTGCGGCTCAATCGGCACGCCACCGTAGAGGGTTGCGACGCGGGCGTTGCGCAGCTTCGCGGCGATGGCCAGGTCGTCGCCCACCTGAATGGCGAGCTCGCGGGTGGGAACCAGAATCAGGGCCTGGGGTGCGCCGGGGTACTCCAGGTCGGCCCAACCCTCGTCGTCGCGGCCGACCACGCGCTGGATGGTGGGCAGACCGAAGCCGAGGGTCTTACCGGTACCGGTCTTGGCCTGGCCGATGATGTCCTGGCCGGACAGAGCCACGGGAAGGGTGAGCTCCTGAATGGGGAAGGGGGAGGTGATGCCCACTTCGGCGAGGGCGTCGCTAATGTCTTGGCGTACGCCGAAGTCCGCGAAGGACTTGGGCTGCTGAGCGGTTTCCTGCGTATTCGTATCAGTCACTGGACCGTATCTTTCTACCCCGCGCGCGGGGTGTGTCGTCTCCCCGAAGGGGTAGGGGCCAGTGTCAGCGGGGCTGTGCAATGGCCGGTCGATATCGAAAGCCGGCCGCGGGAAATTCTAGTGCGGGAAATTCTGCCGAGAACGCCGCGCTCGAGCCGGTCCGGCGGGTGGGCCGGTGCGGTGTTGCGGGCTCGCCGCCCGGCGTAGGGGGGGCCGGGGTGCGGTGCCGCGCTGCGGCGTGATACTCGGGGTACAGGGTGGGTACGACCGGTCATTCACTTAACCCCTCAATATTAACCCGGATCGCTCCGGAACGCACCATCGGGAGGCTGTGGTGTACGCCCCTCGCGGCCGTTGCGGAGGCGTGCGGGAGGAACGCGGAAAAGGGCGAGGAATACTGCGAGAGGCCCCGCGGATGCGCAATGCCCCGCCGCTCCGCGGGTGAATCGCGGAGGGCGGGGCGTGCAGGGTACGATGCGGCGATTAGGCGCCGATGCCGAAGCCCACGTGGCGCTTGGCGTCGCTACCGAGCTCGACGTAGCTGATCTGGCTGCCGGGAATCAGGGTGGTGTTGCCCTTATCGTCCATGATTTCTAGAATCGAGCCGTCCTCGATGGCCTTGGTGACCTTCTCGGTGAGAATTTCCTTAGCCTCGCTGGTCTCGACAACGATTTCGCGGGTGTTATGGCGAACGCCAATCTTGATTTCCATGGTTCTCCTTGCGGATGCTTTCGGGGCTCGCCTCCGGCCAACCGCGGTCGGGGCGCGCCTCTGCTTCGTTCTGTCTCTACCCTCTACTCTAGCGCGCGAGTGCCCCGCGGTACGGCCCGCCGCGGGGCACTTCGCCCCGGGCTGAGAGCGAGCCGGGCTGAGAGCGAGCTGGGCTGAGCATATGCCGGGTACAGCGGGCACGGAAAGGGCCCGGCGCGCATGTTCGCCGGGCCCAATACACAAGCTCTATCGCCTAGTCGTCAGCAACCTGAATACCGTACAGAACCTCCAGTGCGTGCACGTACTCGTCCGTGCGGCCCTGAGCCGCCAGCATCTTCGCGCGCACCGTCGGGGTGTGCAACAGGGACTTCACGGTGCGGCGCATCGCGATTTCCAGCTGCTCGGCGGCGGCACCGCATCCGAACTGGTTGCGGGCCTTCTCCAGCTCGGAGTCGAGCACCGCCATCGTGTGCGAGCGCAGGGCCACAATGGCCGAGTCAATCGTGCGGGCGCGCTGGCGTGACAGGAAGGCGGCCAGCTCGGACTCCACGATGCGCAGCGCGGTGGCCACGGCCTCCTCGGTCTCTTCGGGGGCGGCCAGGCGCACCGACTCGAGCGTAATCAGCTCGACGTTTGGCAGGTCGGCTACAGAGGGATCGAAGTCGCGCGAGAGGGCCAGGTCGAGGATCGTATGGTGACCGGCGGGAATCTGCTCGGGCTGAAGCGGCGCGGAGCCGCCCGAGCAACCGATAATCAGGTCGGCCTCGGCCATGGCCTGCTCCATGCCGCCCTCGGGCACCGCGAAAACATCGCGCTTGGCGGCGAACTCGGGGGCGCGTCCGGAACGGGAGTTCACCCAGATGTCGGTGCAGCCGCGCTCGCGCAGGGCCGCAATCGTGGCGCCCGCGTAGGCGCCGGTGCCGAACACCAGGGCGCGGCGGGTGGGCCAATCCTTCTCGGTCACCTCGTCGGCCAAATCCAAGGCCACAGAGACGATGGAGCGTCCCTGCGAGCCCAGGAGGGTGTGCTGGCCGACCTGGCGGGCCGTGTGCGCGGCGTGTTCGAAGAGCTGAACCAGCTCGCCGGGCAGGGGGCGCTCATCCCGCTGTGCCTTCTCCTGGGCGGAGGCGAGGGCGCGGCGTACCTGGCCGGCAATCTCGCGCTCACCCACGACGGCGGACTCCAGGCCGGAGGCGACCGTCAGCAGGTGGCGGACGGCGTCCTCGCCCTCGTACAGGTCGAAGCTGCCGGAGACGAGCGCGGAATCCAGCCCAGACTGACCGGAGATGCTGGAGGTAATCATGTCACGGATGGCGGGCAGGTGCGCGGCAATGGGGAGCTGGACGTACATCTCGAGGCGGTTGCAGGTGGCCAGGACCACCGAACCGGTCACGCCCAGCTGACGGGCGTCGTCGCTAGAGAGGACGTCGGGTATGCCAGAGGCACCGGCGCTCAGGGCAGCGACGGTGGTTAGATCTACTGTGTGGTGCGATGCCACAAATGCATAAGTACTCACTAGTGACTAATCATAACCGCCGGGGGTGACGGGCTGTAAAGCGCGCATAGCCTAAGTGACTTCGTGAAGTGTCATGTTGGCGGGGTGCGGATGAGGAATAACGGGGAGCAACTACTTTCTAAAGGGTTCAAAAAATAGGCACGAGAGATAAGGAAAATAAACACGGGTCGTCGCGGGTCATATGGCTCAATGTATAAATAATCACTTCCGGGTGGCTCTCGGTGCACCAAATAGCGCCCTATAAGCCTCCCACTAGGGGTTTTGTTCATTGGTGGCCGCGAATAGCCTCGCCCTGCTCCCGCTACATCGCGGGTCAGATAAGGTAAACCTGACACGTAACATAGTGAACCTTGGGGGAACCTAAGCGTGACAAAGTGTCGTAAAAACGCCCACATAAACCTGTCACACTAGACACTATGAGCGAAAACCAGCAGCACACACTTCCGGCCGAAAGCTCTGCACCCTCGCAGACCCTGCCCACGCACCCCACCGACGCACAGCGCCCCCTGCTCACCGACGAGCAGCTCGCGCACCTGCCCGCACGGCACCCCCTGCGCGCCGGAACCGCTGCATCCTCGCCTATGCTCCAGGCCCTCACCGGCCGCCCCTCAAGCCACCGCCCCGTCTGGTTCATGCGCCAGGCCGGCCGCTCCCTGCCCGAGTACCGCCGGGTACGCGAGGGCATCCCCATGCTGGAAGCCTGCCTCACCCCCGAACTGGCCGCGGAAATCACCGTGCAGCCCGTCCGCCGCCACAAGGTCGACGCCGGCATCTTCTTCTCCGACATCGTGATTCCCATGAAGCTCGCTGGCGTCAACGTGGACATCGTGCCCGGTAAGGGTCCGGTCCTCGACCGCCCCGTGCGCACCCTCGAGGATGTGCGCGCCCTGCCCGAACTGACCGAAAGCGCCCTGGACCCCATCCGTGAGGCCATCGCCGCAACCGTTGAAATGCTCGGCGACACCCCGCTCATCGGCTTCGCCGGCGCACCCTTCACCGTCGCCGCCTACATGGTTGAGGGCGGCCCCTCCCGCGACCACCTGCGCCCGCGCACCATGATGCACGCCGACCCCGCCGCCTGGCACGAACTCGCCGCCTGGGCCGCCCGCACCGCCGGCCAGTTCCTGCGTGCGCAGATTGAGGCGGGCGCCTCCGCCGTGCAGCTCTTCGACTCGTGGGCGGGCTCCCTCGGCGAGGGCGACTACCGCCGCTACGTGCAGCAGCACTCCGCCGAGACCCTGGACGCGGTGCGCGAGTACGGCGTGCCGCGCATCCACTTCGGCACCGGCACCGCCGCGCTGCTGCCCGCGATGCACGAGGCCGGCGCGGACGTCATCGGTGTGGACTACCGCCTGCCGCTCTCCGCCGCAAACACCCTGCTCAACGGCGCGGTGCCCCTGCAGGGCAATATCGACCCGGCCCTGCTCGCCGCGGGCCCCGAAAGCCTCTACGCGCACGTGGACGAAGTCCTCGCCGAAGGCTCCGCCGCCCCCTCGCACGTGGTGAACCTCGGCCACGGCGTACCCCCGACCACCGACCCGCAGGTACTGACCAACCTGGTTCGCTACATTCACGAGAAGACGGCGAACTAGGGCGACGAACTCGCGGGGCCGGCGTAGAATCGGCACCGTGGGAACCCACGACCACCGGCACCAGCTGACAGATAAAGGAGAACCAATCATGGGGAATCACGATAACCAGGCGCACCGATACACCGCGCAGGGACAGTCCTCCACCGCACGTCTGTCGGCACGAGCGGCCCACCGCGCCAACGACAAGGTGCCCACCGCCATCGTTATCGGCGGCGGCCCCTCCGGTCTGATTGCGGCCCGCCGCCTCGCCGCGGCCGGCCTGCGCGTGACCCTGCTCGAGCAACGCCCCCACCTCGGCGGTGCCGTGGGCGCGCACGAGGTCGGCGGCCTGCTGCTGGACTCCGGCGCCGAATCCTTCGCAACCCGTAGCCCCATCGTGCGCGAACTCGTCGAGGAGCTCGGCCTGGGCGACCAGATTGTTACCCCGCACTCCTACGGCTCCTGGCTGTACCTGCCGCAGGGCGCCCGCCGCACCCCCAGCACCGGCATCATGGGTATTCCCGGCAACGTGAGCGATAAGTCGCTGATCCCCGTTATCGGTAAGAGCGGCCTGCGCCGCGCCCAGCTGGACCGTCTCCTGCCCGCCTCCGTGGGCGAGAAGGCGAAGACCCTGGGCGAGCTCGTGCGCCTGCGCATGGGCCAGAAGGTGCTCGACAACCTGGTCGCACCCGTGGTCTCGGGCGTGTACTCGAGCCACCCCGACAACCTGGATGTGGACGCCACCATCCCCGGCCTGCGCGCGGCCCTGCGCAAGCACGGCTCCCTCTCGGCTGCCGCGGCCGCCTTCCGTTCGGCGGCCCCCGCCGGCTCGCAGGTTGCAGGCATCGTGGGCGGCATGAACCAGCTCTCCGAGCGTCTCGTGGAGGAACTCTACGAGGCCGGTGTGCGCATCGTGACCAACTTTGACGTCATCGCCGTGGACCGCGACGAATCCACCGGCCAGTGGTTCATCATCCAGCGCCACACCACCGACGGCGAGAACACGCCCCTCTACGCCGACTACCTGGTGCTCGCCACCGACGGCCCGACTGTAGCGCGTCTCATCGGCCCGCACGTCTCCACCGCGCTGCCCGCCGTGGAACCCGGCCCCGAGGTCGCTCTCGTGACCCTCGTCGTTGACGCCCCCGACCTGAACAAGCACCCGCGCGGCACCGGCCTGCTCGTCTCGGAACAGGCCACCGCCGTGCGCGCCAAGGCCCTGACCCACGCGACCGCCAAGTGGCAGTGGGTGGCCGACGAGGCCGGCCCGGACCGCCACGTGGTGCGCCTGTCCTACGGCCGAGGCGGCGAGGACTCCCGCTTCTCCGAAGTCGCCCTGGCCGACGAGCAGCTCATCACCCTGGCCCTGCGTGACGCAACCCGCATGACGGACGTGCCGCTCACCCGCAACAATCTGGTGGATGCGGACGTCGTGCGCTGGCGCGGTGTTCTGCCCGCCTCCACGCCGGGTCACCGCAAGCGCGTGCAGGAGTTCCGCGAGCGCGCCAGCGAGCTGGGCACGCTCAGCACCGTCGGATCCTGGGCCGCAGGCTCGGGCCTCGTGGCCACGGTGCGCGACACCTACGAGCAGATGGACCGCCTCATCACCCACGCCGCCCAGAACTGGGAGGGCGTAAAGGCCCCCGAACCCAAGCAGGATGCGGCGGCCGCCCCCGGCACCAAGCCCAAGGGCGCGTAGCATCCTTCAAAGACTTCCCACGCCTGTGGGATGCCTCCTACCGCTTCGGGCGGGAAGAGCGCAGAATATTCACCAATCAACCGGTGCGCGGCTACGGAAGCCATACACCACGAACAGCGGGTTACCGCTGAGGAAAGGAAGAGAAGAACCATGTCTCACCCCCACGCAGCACAGGGCGGCCACGGCCACGGCGGTTACACCCACCCCGGCCAGGGTTACGGTGGCGCTCCCAAGGGCTACGCTGTTCAGCACTCCGCAGCCGACGAGAACCGTCGCGGCCGCGAAGAGGGCGAAACCCTGCACTACGCCCTGTACACCGTGTTCGCACGCTCCGGCGCACGCCCGGCAGAGGCTAACACCGACGAGGCCCGCGCCGAGTTCGAGAAGGTTGCCGAGCAGCTGGCCGCCGAGGGCGTGACCCTGCGCGGCATCTACGACGTCTCCGCAATGCGCGACAACGCCGACATCATGATTTGGACCCACGGCCAGAACCCCGAGAAGCTGCAGGCAGCCGTGCGCAAGATTCGCCGCACCGCACTGTTCTCCGGCACCACCATCGTCTGGTCCACCATGGGCGTTCACCGCGAGGCCGAGTTCACCCGCAACCACGCACCCGCCTACGCCCGCGGCAAGGCCCCCGAGGCTTGGGTCTGCGTGTACCCCTTCGTGCGCTCCTACGACTGGTACTACATGAACCCCGAGCGTCGCGCCGAGATGCTGAAGAACCACGGCATGAAGGCCATCGACTTCCCACAGGTTCTGGCCAATACCGTCGCATCGTTCGGCCTGAACGACTATGAGTGGGTCCTGGCTCTCGAAGCACCTGTGCTGGTTGACCTGGTCGACCTGATGCGCCACTTCCGCAACACCGAGGCTCGCCTGCACGTTCGCGAGGACACCCCCTTCTACACCGGTCGTCGCATCGGTGCCGATGAAGTAGCCGAGGTTCTGGCGTGAGCCAACAGCCTCACGGCGCTACCCGCGGATGCGGTTGCTCCCACCCCGGTTCGTCCAGCGCGGTAGAGGCCGCCGCCGAGAACACCTCGGTTGCATCCTCCGCCGCCGACGCGGCCGGGGTGGCGGCGCGTCCCGCGCGTTTCGCCCCCGCACACACAAACCCCTCGGGCGAGGGTACTCTGAACGGCTCCCTCCTGCCCGATGATGTCATTCCTAACCGCACCGATCCCGCCAACACGGCCTCCAACGGCCCGGCGCGGCTGACCGAGCAGACCCTGGGGGAGTACCGCAGCGAGCGGACCATCATCCGTGTTCGCGCCGAGGAACCCCGCCCCTACGACCTGGTGATTCTCTCCTCCTTCGGCGGCCCCGAGGGCCAAGAGGACGTCATCCCCTTCCTACGCAACGTGACCGCCGGCCGCGGCATCCCGGACGAGCGCCTCGAAGAGGTCGCCACCCACTACCGCGCCAACGGCGGTGTTTCGCCGATTAACGAGCAGAACCGCGCCCTGCTCGCCGCGCTACAGCAGGCGCTGGCCGAGCGCGGCCCGCGCATCCCGATTACCTGGGCGAACCGCAACTGGAAGCCCTACGTGAAGGACGTGCTCGCCGAGGCCTACGAGAACGGTCACCGCAACGTGCTCGTGCTGGCCACCAGCGCCTACCCGGGCTATTCGAGCTGCCGCCAGTACCGCGAGGACTACGGCATCGCGCTTCAGCAGCTCGGCCTGGAGGGCCGCATACACGTGGGCAAGATCCGCCAGTTCTTCGATGTGCCCGGCTTCGCCCGCGCCTTCGCCGACGGGCTGAAGGACGGCCTCGCCACGGTGCGCGAACAGCTTGCCGCCCGCGAGAGCGGTTCGCAGAACCCGCGCCTGCGCATCATGTTCTGCACCCACTCGGTACCCACCTCCGCGGCGAACGAGGCGGGCCCGCGCGGGGTGAACTACGAGGGCGGCTCCGCCTACGTGGAGAAGCACCTGCAGGTCGCCCGCGCCGTGCTTTCGCTCGTGCGCGATGAGGCCCCGCAGCTTCTGCAGAACGTCGAGTGGGAGCTGGTGTACCAGTCCCGCTCCGGCCCGCCGTCCATGCCCTGGCTGGAACCGGACGTCAACGACGCCCTGGAGGCGCTGCCCACCCCCGCCAACCCGGCGGAAGACGGCGAGGCCCCCGTGGAAGGCGTCGTGCTGGTGCCCCTCGGCTTCGTCTCCGACCACATGGAGGTGAAGTGGGACCTCGACACCGAGGCTCTGGACACCTGTGAGCGCCTGGGCGTGGTGGCCGTGCGCACCCCGACCCCCGGTACGCATCCGGCGTACGTGGAGTCGCTGCGCCGCCTGATTGAGGAGCGCGTGGAAAACGGCGTTCCCGCCGACCTGCGCCCCGGCCGCGAGAGCATGTGCGCCCCGAGCGCGAGCGGCCAGTACGGCTGGTTCGACGAGTGCGAGCCGGGCTGCTGCAAGCCGGGTCGTGGCGCGGAGAAACCCGTCATCGCCGAATATTGCACCGGATGCACCGACCGGTCCGAAGAGGACTAGAGCAGGAGAGAAATGAGCCACAGCGAGTACATTCTGGGCACCCGAGGCTCCGCGCTCGCGCTCACCCAGAGCCGTCTGGCGGCCGAATCCGTCACCGAGCTTTACGCCAAGCACCAGCCGGGCGGTGAGCCCGCCGAAAGCGTGAGCTTCGAGCTGCGCACCGTCAAGACCGAGGGCGACGTGCTCACCGGCCCGCTGGCCACCCTGGGCGGCACCGGCGTGTTCGCCGCCGCCCTGCGCCAGCGCCTGCTGGACGGTGCTGACGCCCCCGCCGAGCAGCGCGTGGACATGGCCGTTCATTCCCTGAAGGACCTGCCCTCCGCACCCTGCCCCGGCCTGGTCGTCGCCGCAACCCTCAAGCGTGAGGACCCGCGCGACGCCCTCGTGGCCCGCGACGGCCTCACCGTCGACACCCTGCCGGAGGGCTCCTGCGTGGGCACCGGCTCGCCGCGCCGCGCCGCCCAGCTGCGCGCCCTGCGACCCGACCTCGAGATTGTGGATATCCGCGGTAACGTGGGCACCCGCATCGGCCGCGTGAAGGGCCTCGAGGAGCACTCCGGCAAGCAGGTCGTCCTTCGCCAGAATGCCGAGACCGACGAGCACGCCGACCGCGGCGTGGGCACCGAACGCCTTGGCGATTGCGACGCCGTGGTGCTGGCCGTCTCCGGCCTCAAGCGCCTGGGCAAGGAACACCTGATTACCGAGTACCTGGACCCCAGCCGCATGCTGCCGGCCCCCGGCCAGGGCGCCCTGGCCCTGGAGGTGCGCGAGAGCGAGTTCGGCAACCCCGATCCGGCCGTGCTCGACGACGCCGAGCTGGCCCGGCCGACCCGCTCCCTGGGCCGCGCGCTGATTGCCGCGAACCACTACGAGACGCGCCTGGCCGTCAGCGCCGAGCGCGCCCTGCTGCGCCGCCTCGAAGCCGGATGCGCCGCCCCCATCGGCGCTTTCGCCGAGATCGTTGAGGGCGACCTGGTGCTCAGCGCCGTGGTGGCCTCCTCGGACGGCACCGACCTGCTGCGTCACACCTCCGCGACCTCCGAGCTGGATGTGCCCGGCGCCGAGCGCCTGGGCGTGCGCGTGGCCGAGGACCTGCTGCAGATGGGTGCCGCCGCCCTGGCCGGTCTGGACGTCAAGTAACCATGGACGAGGAGCAACGCCCCGCCGAACGGGGTGCCACGGTTCTGCTGACCCGCTCGGCGGCCCAGGGCGCGGCCTTCGCGCGCGCCCTCGCCGAGGAGTGGGAGGCTGGGCGGGCCGCTAAACCGTCCGCCCGCGAAGGCATCAGCGAAGGCACCCTCGAAGGTGACAACGGGGAGGGCCCGCGGAACCCCACGCAGGACCGCCTGCGGAACTTCGCGGCCCCTCGCGTGCTCTTTGCGCCCCTGCAGCAGGCGCGCACCGTGCCCGCCACCGAGGAGTTGCGCGGTATTCCCGCGCTCCTGGAATCTGGGGCCTACGCCTGGGTGAGCTTCACGAGCGCCCACACGGTGCGCGCCTGCGCCGAGCTCTGGGGTGAGGACTTTGCCCGCGCGGTTCACGCCGGGGGAGCGCGCATCGCCTGCGTGGGTGCGGCAACCGCCCGCGCAGTGCGCGCCCAGCTCGGGCTGGACGCGGACTTTCAGCCGAGCGTTCAGAGCGCCGCTGGCATGCTCGCGGAGTTCGGGCAGCCTGCAACCGAGCCTGTCTCAACCGTGCCCGCCGCCGTGCTGGTTCTGGAGGGCTCCAACGCCCGCCCGACCCTGCGCGAGGGCCTCAAAAACCTGGGCTGGTCGGTGACCGCGCGCGTGCTCTACGACATGGTGCCCGCCGAGCGGGTGGAGCCCGGCGAGCTGAGCCTCAGTGCCGCCCGCGCCCTCCTGCAGGGGACTGCCGTAGATGCCCCCGCCCCGAAAACCCCCGCGCCGGACGTCATCGTGGCGACCGCCCCCTCCCGCTTGCACGCCCTACTCGACGGCGCGCCCGCGCTAGAGCCCGAATCCGTGCCGCCGGTGGTGGCGATTGGGGCGACCACCGCATCCGCCTGCCACGCCCTCAACCTGCGCCACGTGCAGGCCGACTCACCCTCCCCGAGGGATTTGGCGCGCGCCGCAGTATCCCTCATCTAAGACTTCACATTATTTCGTAAGAATTTTCAGGAGAGATCATGAACCTCACCCGCCGCCCACGCCGCCTGCGCACCACCGCAGCCATGCGTTCCCTCGTCGCCGAGACCACCCTGCGCCCCTCGCAGCTGATTCAGGTGTTCTTCGTGCGCGACGGCATTACCGAGCCGCAGCCGATTCGCTCCATGCCCGGTCAGTACCAGCACACCCTGGAGAGCATCATCCCCGCCGTGCGCGAGGCCTACGAGGCGGGCATCCGCTGCATCGATCTGTTTGGTATTCCCCGCGATGAGGATAAGGACGAGGTCGGCTCGACCGCATGGGATCCGCAGGGCATCCTGAACCGCGCGATTGCCGTGTGCCGCGAGGAGTTCGGCGACGATCTGGTGGTCATGGCCGACACCTGCCTGGACGAGTTCACGAGCCACGGCCACTGCGGCGTGCTGGTCGATGACGGCCACGGCACGCTCGTGGTGGATAACGACCAGACCGTGGAGCTGTACTGCAAGATGGCGGCTTCGCAGGCTCGCGCGGGTGCGCACACCGTTTCGCCCTCGGGCATGATGGACGGCCAGATTGCGGCCATGCGTGCCGCCCTGGACGAGGCCGGTTTCGAGGACGTGTCGATTATGGCGTATTCGGCGAAGTACGCTTCGGCGTTCTTCGGCCCGTTCCGTGACGCGGTGGAGTCGACCTTCAAGGGCGACCGCAAGACCTACCAACAGGACCCGGCCAACCGCCGCGAGTCGCTGCTGGAGGTGCGCGCCGACCTGGAGGAAGGCGCGGATATGGTCATGGTGAAGCCCGCCGGCAGCTACTTGGATATTGTGCGCGAGGTGGCGGAATTTTCGCCGGTGCCTGTGGCCGCCTACCAGGTGTCGGGCGAGTACGCGATGATTGAGGCGGCCGCCGCGAACGGCTGGATTAACCGCAAGGCCGTGGTGCTGGAGTCGCTGCGTTCGATTCACCGCGCCGGTGCGGACGTCATCCTGACCTACTACGGTACGGAGGCGGCCCGCTGGCTCCGCGAGCTGGACGCCTAAACAGCCCCCCATAAACGCTGAAGAAGCCACATGCTGTGTGAACAGCATGTGGCTTCTTTAGTGTTATACGGCCATCGGTTTACTTGTACTGCGCCTTCTGGAAGGATGCGCGGCGCGCCGCCTCCTCCGCGTGCTTACCCGCGGGGATGTGACCCAGGGTCGTGCAAATCGCGCGGCCGTCCAGGAAGTACCCGGCCAGCTTCTCGCGGTCGGCGGGGGAGTCGAGCCGAGCCCAGTCTCCCTGCTCCAGCTTGAACGCGAGCTGCGCAATCAGGCAGTCAATATTCGGGTCCTTCAGCGGGAAGGTGCGCTTGCTGCCGTTGGGGAGCATCACCTCCACCTTCCACTGCGCGGGATCCTTCGCGTCCGTCTTAATCGCGTCCGGGTTATTCGGGAGCACTCGGAACGCCCGGAGCGTCGAGTACTCGCGGGTCTTCGCCGGCAGCAGCACGCGGCCGGTCACGAAGGAATCGGGGTTGAACAGAATATAGCTGCGTACCTGTGCCCACGCCGTCAGGAGCGAGATTACCGCGCCGATTCCCAGGAGCATCGAGGTGTGGCCAACGTAGGGGAGGGCGATATCCTCCATCTCGAGCCCCGAGAGCGAGTACAGGAAGTACAGCAGGGCCTGAGCCGCCAGGAACTGCAGAATCCAGAACCCAGCGCGGTCCAGACGAATCGGACCGATGCCGGGAACCGCACCCTTCACGCGGAACGGCGCGCTCAGCCGACCCAGGGTCGCGGAGTAGATGCGGGGCATGCCCAGCGTGCGCTCATCGGCGCTGAAGCCGCGGGCCGTACGCCAGCTACGGCGGCCCCAGCGGGCACCCGCGTACACCATGAGGAACGGCAGGATTAGCGCCGGTAGCAGGATGCCGTCGTAGGCGATGTCCCAGTACAGCGTAAAGATGGACACCATCACGACCCACGCCCACGCGTACATCAGTACGTGCAACCAACCGCCCACGATGCTACTGCCGGGGATGCTCTCCAGCTGCTTCTTTGCCCGCTTCGTCACCGAGCCCTTCTGGGCCGAAGAGAGCGGCAAACCGCTCGCGGCCATATCCTCGAGGCGGATTCTCGCGGCCTCAACAGGATCCCCCTTGACCGCCACGAAAAGCTCCCGCGCCTTGGCGGCGGGAATATTCACCGGGTAGGCAATATCCACCAGCAGGCAGGCGAAGGTGTACGCCATGAAGGCGATCAGCCAGACGTCACGCACCGGCTCCAGGGGAATTCCCAGGGCAGACAAATCCATGGGTTTCTCCTCTCTCTATTCGCTCGCGTCTAGGCGGATGCGGCAGCAGCTGCGGCAGCCGGAAGAGCCGAGATGATGCGGTCCATCGCCTCATCATTGTGGGCGGCAGAAACGAACCAGGCCTCGAACGCGCTCGGCGGCAGGTACACGCCGGACTCCAGCATCGAGTGGAAGAACGCGGTGTAACGGTCGGTGGCCGAGGCCTTGACGTCCGCGTAGTTGTGCACGCCCTTCTCAGAGGTGCCAAACGCTACCGAGAAGAGGTTGCCGGCGTTCTGGATGGAGTGGTCCACACCCGCGGCGGTGAACGCCTCGGTCAGGGCCCGGCGCAGCTGGGCGCTGCGGGCGTCCAGGGTCTTATAGACCTCTTCGTCGGCCAGGGTCAGGGTCTCAATGCCGGCGGCTACCGACAGCGGGTTACCCGAGAGGGTACCCGCCTGGTAGACGGGGCCGACCGGCGCCAGGTACTCCATGATGCGGCGCTTACCGGCCAGGGCCGCGATGGGCATGCCGCCGCCGATGACCTTGCCGAAGGTGAAGATATCGGGAACCCAGCCGCCGTCCTCGGGGGCCGCGTAACCCCAGTAACCGGCCGAGGAGACGCGGAAACCGGTCAGCACCTCGTCAAAGATGACGAGCGCGCCGTTGGCGTGGGCAATCTCGTGCAGGCCGCGGTTGAAGCCGGGTTCGGGGGCGACCACGCCCATGTTGCAGGGGGCCGCCTCGGTGATGACGGCGGCAATCTGACCCTCGTGGGTTTCGAAGGCCTCGCGCACGGCATCCAGGTCGTTGTAGGGCAGCACGATGGTCTCGGCGGCGGTTGCGGCAGTCACGCCGGCGGAACCGGGCAGCGCCAGGGTTGCCACGCCCGAACCGGCCTCGGAGAGCAGCGCATCCACGTGGCCGTGGTAGCAGCCGGCAAACTTAATGATCTTGTCGCGGCCGGTCACACCGCGGGCCAGGCGAATCGCGGTCATGGTCGCCTCGGTACCTGTGGACACCATGCGCACCTGCTCAATCGCGCCGGGAATCGCGGCGTTAATGCGGTTGATGACCAGCTCGGCCAGCTCCGCCTCGGGGGCGCTCGCCGCACCGAAGGACAGGCCGCGCGCGGCGGCCTGCTGAACGGCCTCCACGACCTGCGGGTGCGCGTGGCCCAGAATCGACGGGCCCCAGGAGCAGACCAGGTCAACGTATTCGTTGCCGTCCGCGTCGTACAGGTAGGGGCCCTTAGCCTTCGCGGCGAAGGCGGGGGTGCCGCCCACGGAGTTGAAGGCGCGCACCGGGGAGTTCACGCCGCCGGGAATCACCGCGCGGGAACGCTCGAATAGCTTCTCGCTGGCTTCGTGGTGTAGCGGGTGGGTGGGGGAGGGAGTCATCGTATCGGTGCCTTTCAAACGAGACGGCGAATTCAAGAATTACAGGGGACGAGGCGCGATAAGGCGGCAGAGCCCGTGCGCCGCTAACGTCCCGTACCCTAACCATCATAGGTGTTTCAGGTAAACCGCAGGTGACGAGCGTCTGAACGTACCGAAAGGTGACGATAAAACACTCCGGACGGGCGGGGTAATGGACGGGGAACGCAGCTGGGTCGCGCGCGGGGGGGGGGCTACGCGGTAGGGGACCGGTAGCGGTTAGCGCAGGTGCCGGTCGGTATCCAGGCGGTTTAGAACCTGGGTGTCCTGATCGAACAGCCAGTTCTTGTCGAAGATTAGACGCACGAAGGCCAGGCCCATACCCAGCGCCATGAAGATGAGCAGGGACTGCACGAAACCGCTCGCCGCCGAGTACATGTCACCGCTGGCAAAGTGCGACATGGAACGGTAGAACGGAACACCCGGAACCATCGTCACCACCGCCGGAACCGACAGGGAAATACGGGTGTACTTGCGCTGGTGCAGCGGGGCCACAACCTCGGCCAAAATACCCACACCAAACACGGCAATCGTCGCGGCCATATGCGCGGGCATGCCCGCCTCAACCATGTGAATACGGACGGGGTTCGCTACCGCAGCAATCACGCCACCCCACACGCACGCCACGGGGGAGGCGGCGAAGAGCATCGCGAAGCCGGCCGCAGCCACACCCGAGGAGATAATCTGCAGGAGCAGATACAGGGTCGGGTCCAGATTCAGAGGGGCCGGGGAAGCCAATGGCAGGTGGAAGAGCGAACCCAAAACCCACACCGCAAAAGACGCGCTGAGCAGCAGCAAACCCACGTAGGTCAGGCGCGAAATACCCGCGAGGAAGTCCATGCGGGAAATGTCGAGCATGCCCGTCACCATGGGGAAGCCCGGCACCAGGAACAGCACCGAAGAAATAAAACCAATCATGTGGTTCGGGCTAACCAGACCTGCCGCAACCAGCACATTGACAACCGCAATGTACAGGCCGGCCGCCAGGAAGCCGCAGGCCATCCAGGTGGCCAGGTGGCTCACACCGCGCTTGAGCAGGGTCGAACGCAGAAACTGGCCGGCACCGGCGGCGAGGAACACGACCGAGCACTCCACCAGGCCGCCGCGGTTCAGGAACGCGAACCCGGCACAGGCCACCGCGGAGGCCAGCGCCAGCATCCAGCGGGTGTACAGCGGCTTAGCCGAATCGATGCGGTCCAGCTCGGCGTTCGCCTCCGCCGGGGTGATGCGTTCGGGCAGTTCGGAGATGAACTTGCCCAGCTGATCGATCTTGTGGGCGTTAATGCCCATCGTGCGCTGCTCGGCCACCTCGGTGCGGAAGTTGCCTTCGGTGTACGAGGAGGTGGAAATCTCGGTGAAGGTCACCTGCGCGTGGTGCTCCTTCAACCCCACAGCCTTCGCCAGGCGCGCCATGGACGCCTTAATACGGTAGGCGCTCGCACCCGATTTCATCAGGATGCGGCCCAGGCGGAGCACCACCTGAGACTGCGCCACCAAATGCTCATGCGCCAGGCGGCTCGACCCGAGGTAGATGCTTCGGGTGTTCGTGTCGTAGTACTGTTCTGCGGATTCTGAGGGGTTGCTGGGCTGATGATCCATTAAAAACTCCGTGGCGCGCCGTCGTATGTGTATTGGGGGTTCGTGTACGTCCCTCACTAGGATAGGCGAGATACCATGGCGGCGGTAGCGGCGGGGCGCCCCTTACCGGCGGACGGGCCAGCGGCCATCGATGACCTCGGATTCCTTGCCCGGTTGCGTGCGCAACCACGCCTGGAAGTTCGCCGCCTGCTCCGCCGCCCACTGCACCTGCTGTTCGTGCAGCTGGTGGGCGTCCACGTCGAGGACCTGCGGGAACTGCTCGGTCAGCTTCACCAGCAGACGCTCGGCGGCCAGGGCGTCATCGGCGGAGGTGTGCGCGTTCTCTAGGGAGACGCCGTACTCGGCGGCCAGCACCTCGAGGGTGCGCTTGCCACGCTTGCGGGGAATCACGTGCTTGTGCAGAACGTACGGGTCGAGCACCGCACCGGGCGGCAGCTCGCCGTTCGCGATGCCGTAGCGCAGCATCTCGTGGTGGAGCACCGAGAAGTCGTAGGCGGCGTTGAACGCGATGATGGGCACGCCGTCAAGGTTCAGCGCACCAATCGCGCCAGCAAGCTCCCACACGACCTCGCGGGCGGGACGGCCATGCTCACGCGCGTACTCGGTCGTAATACCGTGCACGGCGGCGGCACCGGCAGGGATCTCGACGCCGGGGTCAGCCAGCCACTCGCCACGGCGCACCACGTTACCCTGAGGGTCCAGCAGGATCAGGGAAGCAGTCACGATGCGGGCGGTGGTGACGTCCACGCCGGTGGTTTCAAGGTCAAAGGTGGCGCGCAGGCCGTTCATCCAGGTCATGGTTTAAGACTAACCCAGCGGCGAAGAAGGCGCGCGCCCGGTGGTCATTAGCTACCTACATAGTGAGTTTGAGCTTAGATGTAGATATGAGATAGCCCCCAATGGGTATGTACGGTGCGCTCATTGGTGCGAAGGATGGAGGTAAACATGTGGTTGCTTGTGTATTCGAAGACCATGAGATAGTAGAAATATAGCTTTTGTTGTATTTAGATATATTTTCTTATGTCTTAATGTTTTCTTTATTCGAAAATATGTGCAGCTCATGGTTATATTTTCAAATATATTAGTGTATAGTTGTGGGCATGGAATTTAAGCTAGGTGAACTTTTTTGTGGCCCCGGTGGCCTTGCCATTGGCGCAACCCGCGCTTCTATCTCTGACCCCGACTGGAAGATTGTTCACCAGTGGGCGACTGACTACGACGAAGATACGTGCAATACTTATCGCCAAAATATTTGCCCGGATCGCCCTGAATCTGTAGTGCATGCAGATATTCGAGAGCTTGACTACTCCGTGCTGAAAGAGCTGGGCGATATTGATGGTCTAGCCTTCGGCTTCCCCTGCAACGACTTCTCTACTGTGGGTGAGCAGAAGGGCCTGGACGGTACTTACGGCCCGCTTTATACCTATGGCGCTAAGGCCTTGGAAATGTTCCAGCCCCTGTGGTTCCTTGCTGAGAATGTCGGCGGCCTTCGTAGCGCTAATGAGGGTAAAGCCTTTAACCAGATTCTCGAGACTTTTGAGAAAGCGGGCTACAAGCTTGTAACCAACCTATACAAATTTGAAGAATATGGCGTTCCTCAAGCACGTCACCGAATTATCATCGTGGGTATTCGTAACGACCAGGATGTAGAGTTCAAGGTTCCCTCTACCGAGCCTTATCTCAACCACGATGTATCGGCTCGTACTGCCCTGGAGAATCCTCCTATCACTTCCGATATGACCGGTACTGAACTAACTAAGCAGTCAAAGGTCGTTCAGGAGCGTTTGTCATACATCAAGCCGGGGCAGAACGCTTTTACTGCGGATATTCCTGAGCATCTTCAGCTGAAGGTTAAGGGTGCAAAGATTTCCCAGATTTATAAGCGTCTTGACCCTGAAAAGCCCGCTTATACCGTAACCGGTTCTGGCGGCGGTGGTACTCACATGTATCACTGGGAAGAGAACCGAGCTCTCACTAACCGTGAGCGTGCGCGTTTGCAGACGTTCCCTGACGACTACAACTTTGCGGGTAGTAAAGAGTCTGTTCGTAAGCAGATTGGCATGGCAGTTCCTGCTGAAGGGGCCCGTGTTATATTTGAAGCGATTTTGAGGACTTTTAAGGGCGAAGAATACCCCAGCCAAGAAGCATCCTACTAATCAAAGAAACTGCAAAGGAGTAGTTTTTATGGCTCGTAATACGTGGTGGGTTACCCGCCCCAAGCGTAGTCTGCCGCCCGTTCCCCGCTGTCTGATGGCAATTGCTCTTGAAGCAGAGGGCAAGGTCTGGAAAACGACTGATAAGACAACGGAACTGACCATCGAAAAGAACCTGGAGCTTGCCGGTCTTAAAGCAAAGGGAAAACGTCGAGATCAGACTGGTGGCGGGGCCCGCACGTATCGAGCTTGGCTGAAAAGTCTCGGCCTTGTCTTTATGGATGAGGACGGGAAATTCTGGCTAACGGATGCTGGAGAAGCACTGGTAAAGCAGGAAATGCCTCCTCTTACGGTGCTCAAGAAGCAGGTTTTGGATTATCAGTTCCCCAGCGCCTTTACCTATAAGGGGCAGTCTGCTGTCGATTCACGATTCAAAGTTCGCCCTTTCGTCTTCCTCCTGCAGCTTCTTCTGGACGAGCGTCTTGAAGGCTACCTGAATGAGAAGGAAGAAATCGGGAAAATCGTTATCGCACATGGCGTATCGAATAAGCAGTCGTGTGTGGATGACGTTGTATCTCGTATCCTTGAACACCGTCGTATCGGTGACGAATCTCTGGAAGAAAACTATGTAGAGCTCTATACCACTCCTAGGGCAGCTCCTCTCCTCGAGAAGATTTTTGCGAATCACGGGGACATTGCGAATACCTGCGGTAACTGGCTGGGGTACACCCAGCTTATTGAACGTTATAAGGGCACCTGGACGATAGCTTCGGGCGCTGAGGATGAAGCACGGAAGCTCGTCGAGGAGTACTCATCGAAAGCGCTGGTTGCTAAGCCTAACGATGAGGAATACTTCCAGCGTAAGTATGGTTTGCGCCCCGGTAAGTTCAAAGACACTCGACGTCTTGAAGGGACTGGTAGCGTTTCTTCGAAGAAGATTGAGGAGAAGAACGTTCTTCTGGTCGCCGAAAAATACGTGGCTGAGCGTCTTATCAATCGTGTGGATACCCAGCTCGTTGCTGATATTGCGGCGGAGACGGGTGTTTCTGCGGTGGAGACCGAACGTATTCTCTCCGCTAAGTATCCGAACGGCCTTGTCGATTCCTTCCTATCTGAGTACGTACAGATGGCCTTTGAATCACGCGATAGGGCTACTGAATTTGAGAAGGCAACGACCTCAATTTTTGCTGACATCTTTGGGCTCTACGCAGAGCATATCGGTCAGAAGGGCATTGTCCCGGATGTCGTTGTTGCCTCTCGCGAAGAAGGCTGGTCTGGCATCTTGGACAGTAAAGCATATGCCAAGGGATACAGTATTGGACATGACCACCGTAACCGTATGGTCGAGTACATCGAACGGTACCCGAAGTATGGCCCTGAATTTGCGACGCTCGCTTTCTTCTCGTATGTGGTTTCAGACTACAAGAATTCGGTGACACCTCAGATTCGTACTATCTCTGAGAAATCCGGTGTCCCCGGGACGGTGATTACTGCGCGAGATATGGTGCGTATGGTGGAACGTCATCAGAAGAAGCCGTACACTCACTCGGAGATTCGCGAAGTTTTCTCGCTGAACCGCGCAATTACGTTTGAAGATATTGGATAGGACTACTCATGTCTTTTAGGGAAGAGCTTAAAAGTGCGTTTAAAGATCAGAACCCTCCCTACCTTTTTGTTGGGTCGGGTTTTTCAAAGAGATATCTCGGAGCCCAGTCATGGTGGGAGTTGCTTGAACAGATTCGAGCAACGCTAGGTGATTCATGCCCAAGAGAAAAGTATGCAGATGCTGATACTAGTGCCCCAGAATACGCTGAGAATATGGCAGATGATATTAAAAAAGAATGGTGGGGTTCTAATCGGTATTCCTATATTTATGGAGAAGAAGCAAATCGTAAAATTGCAGAAGGGAAATATGGACCAATAAAACAGGTTGCTTGCCATGTACTCAAGGGAAATGTTAATCCAAAAGAGATGATGAATGGACGGTTTGTCGAGGAGGCCTTGGAATATGAGTCAAGTGATATCTTGTCGCGAGAGCTTAAAATATTCAAGGAGATAAATTCTCCATGCTTGATTACTACAAATTATGACTCTTTACTTGAAGCTCTCTTGGAGTATGAAGTATATGTTGGTCAAGATGATTTAATTCTTTCTCCCACTCAAGGTGTTGGAGAAATCTATAAGATACACGGTGATGTAAAAAATCCAAACTCAATTATTCTTACGAAGACTGATTATGATAAATTCAAGAATCATGATAAATATTTGCACGCGAAGATTTTAACTATTTTTGCTGAAAATCCGATTGTCTTCTTGGGGTATAGTCTTAGTGATGAAAATATTAGAGACATTGTTCAGGGTATTGTTAATTGCATTGGAGACAATAAGGAAAAGTATGAGTCATTCTCTAATCGCATGTATATTATTGATAGACCTCGGGCTGACTCTGAACCAAGGATTGAGCAGTGTGAGATTCCCCTGTCTGGAGTTACCCTTAATGCGAGAAAAGTATATTTAAATAATTATCTTGATTTGTTCGATGTTCTGGCGAATGATGTCAAGTTGAGGGTGCCTGCGAAAACTATGCGATTTTTCAGAGAGAGTCTGTACGCGGAGTTTAGCGACCCTAAAAAGCTAATTGATATATTTTGTAAATCGATTGATGAAATTGTTGAGGAAGTCAAGAATGGTGGCGGTGAAAAACTTATCGCTGGGTTGACATTTAGTGCTCCGCAAAGCACGGGTCTTGGGTTAGGTTTCCAGAGCATGGAGATAGAAGATGTTCGAGACGGTTATGTTCTGGGGAGAGATTCTGATTGGAATGTATATCGATGTATAAATTATTTTGTATCGAGGAATGTTACCTGGATGCCGATACACCGCTACCTTAATTCAGTCTCATTGCAGGATTTTAAATCTAATCTTTCGGCAGAGGATATTGGTATATTGTCTAAAAAAATTAAGGAAATATCTCCGGAAAGTATTCATTCTAAAAATATCAGTATTCCTGCTCAGCTAATCAAGGAATATCAGAGCGTTAATGAGGTTTTAACTCTTGGGGCTTGTAAGTATAAAGATAACTCTGGAAAGGAGAAGAATGTTACGCTCGGAAATAAAGCAAATATAATTCTCAAAATGGATGAATCGAAAATTTCTGACACGGAGCTTTTTGAGTTTATATCAAGAAATAGGGAATCTTTGAAGAAGATATCAGGTGTTTACCCTAAGCTTATATGTCTATATGACCATGTTAAATACAGCGGGAATCCTGTATCTCAATATTTATTGAATTTGCAAAATAAATAATTTAATAAATCTATAAATTTTATCCGCAATCTTATCTAATAGATAGGGTTGCGGATAATATATTAAGTTTTCGTATGGGGGAGTTTAAATGTTGGGTCCATATTATCCTTGGTATTTTGTGAATATTGTTGAAACAGCCGTGACGACCCACAAGGTACAACCGAGCTACACCCGATAGACTGAAGCCATGACAACTCAACTGCTCACCGGCATCCCCGGCACCGGCAAGACCCATCACCTCACCGAACGCGCCCTGCGCTACCTCACCGACGGGAACGACCCCGCCCGCCTGCTTATCCTCGCACCCACCCGCACCGCCGCGACCCGCATGCGAGACACCATCGCCGCCGCCAGCGACCGAAGCCTCTCCGTAGCACCCACCCGCGCATGGGCCGCATACGCCTTCGACCTGCTCAAACGAGCCCAAACCCGCGGGCTCCTCACCGGCGTCGAAGGCAACCTCAAGCTCCTCTCCGGCCCCGAGCAAGACGTCATCATCGGCGAACTGCTCGCCAACCACGCCGAAGGCATCGCACCCGGACCCGCCTGGCCCGACGTACTCCGCGAAGCCCTACCCACCCGCGGCTTCCGCCACGAAATCCGAGACTTCTTTGACCGCATGGCCGAATACGACCTCACCGCCGAGGACGTCCAGGCCCTCGCCCGCGACTACAACCGACCCGTCTGGGCCGCCCTCGCCCAGCTCCACACCGAATACCGCGCCGTGCGAGCCCTCCGCGCCAAAAACGCCTACGACCCCGCCGTGCTCATCAACGACGCCTGCCGGCTGCTACTGCGCAACCCTGAATTCCTCGCCGAAGAACGCCGCCGCTACGACCTCATCCTCATCGACGACGTGCAGGAGCTCAGCCCCTCCACCTACCGCCTGCTGCGCCTCATCACCGCCGAAGAGCCGCCCGCAGATGCCGCCGCGCTGGCCGCAGAACATCCCGAGGTCTTCGCCGCCGCACCCGAAGTCATCATGACCTACAGCGACGAAGCCGTCGTCCAGGGCTTCCGCGGTGCCCGCCCCGACCTGGTGCGCACGCTACCCGAAAGCTTCCCGCACCTGGCCGAACGCACCCTCACCACCTCCTACCGCCTGCCGGCGCTCATGATGCCGTTGCTCGCCGACATCCGCCGCCGCCTGCCGCGCTACAGTCGCTACGTGCCCGCCGCAGAGACGGACGGGCAGAACGGGCAGAAGCCCCCCGCAACCTTCGGGCGCATCAACACCACCCCCGCCGACGAAGCCCTCACCTGGGGCGCCGCCGACGAACCGCTGCTGCACCTGGGCGCCGACGGCAAAATCCTCGACCCCGCGCACTACCGCACCGCACCCGCCGGAGTGTATAAGTATGCGCTCGCCAGCGCCCAGGACGAGGCAAACCTGCTCGCCCAGCTGCTGCTCGAAGACCGCATCTACGGCAACCGCCCCTACCGCGAGAGCGCCATCATCGTGCGCAACGGCGCGGACGTGGCGCGCATCCGCCGGGTGCTCTCGGCCAGCGGTATTCCCTCGCGTACCTCCGCCGCCCTCGTGCCGGTGCGCGACGAACCTGCCGTGCGCCCCTTCCTCGACGCGCTCAGTCTGCTCGTCTACGCCCGCAAGCGCGGCGAGAAGGCCCTCAACCCCGCCGTCACCGGCGCGGGCTACGAGGCCCTGAGCCCCGACGAGGCCGAAGAGATCATGCGCAAGAGCCTCGACGACGTTATCGCCGAAGAAAACCGTTCCAACCCCCTCAACGGGGCGAACAGCGCCATCACCCTGCTCACCTCGCGGCTGGGCGGTGCATCCAGCATGGACGTGCGGCGACTCCGCCAACAGCTGCGTTCCGTCGAACTGCAAACCGGCGGCCACCGCCCCAGCGACGACCTGCTGCTGGGTGCCCTGCTACATCCCGAAACCCTGCCCGCCGAAGGCGTGGGACGCGCCGTGCACCGCATCGCCGCCGTGCTCTCCGCGGGCCGCAAGGCCCTCGCCCGACCTGACTCCACCAGCACCGAGGTGCTCTGGGCCCTCTGGGAAGCCAGCGGCCTCGAAAAAACCTGGGTCGCCCAGACGCGCAACGCGGGCCCCGAAGCCGACGCAGCCCACCGCAACCTCGACGCTATGATTGGCCTCTTCGAAGCCGCCAGCCGATTCGACGAACAGATGCGCGGCGCCGGGGCCGAACAATTCCTGGACTTCATCGATGCGCAGGACCTACCCATGGACACCCTCGCCGCCCGCGGCGTACGCCAGGACGCGGTGGAAATCCTCACCCCCGCCCTGGCCGCAGGCCAATCCTGGCGCACCGTATATGTATGCGGTCTGCAAGAAGGCAGCTGGCCCAACACCACCGTACGCGGCTCCCTGCTGGGCACCGGCGACCTGATCGACATCTGCGACGCCGGGATGCGCCGCCCCGCCCCGGCTAACCCGGCCCACGCTAACCCCGACGCGCAGGCAGAAGGGGAGCAGGCGCCGCCCGCACGTATTCGCAGCTACCCCGAACGCGTGCGCGACACCCGCCACGACGAGCTGCGCATGTTCGCCGTCGCCGCGACCCGTGCCAGCACCCGCCTGGTGCTGACCGCCGTGCGCAACGAGGACGAAGCTCCCGGCGAGTTCTTCGACTTCGTGGTACCCACCGACGCCGAGAACGACTCGCCCGAGGTGCCCATCACCCGCGTGCGCCGCCCCGCTACCCTGCGCTCGCTCGTGGCGGAGCTGCGCCGCACCCTCGTTGAGGATGCGCTCACCGCCATGAGCGCCGAGGACGCCGAGCTGAAGAACGCGGCCGGCTCGCCTGGATTAGAAGCTCACGCACCCGATGCCCCCGCTACCGCAGAGGACGCGCTAAACCCCGAGGCCGCCCTGAACCCCGAGGCCGCGGCCTTCCGCTTCGACGCGGCATCGCGCACCCTGGCCCGCCTGGCCCGCGTGCAGGCGCCCGGCGCATCCCCCGAGCAGTGGTGGGGCCTGCTGCCGCTGTCGAGCACCGAACCGTTCTTCGCCCGCCCCGCCCAAGAATCGCCAGAAAATGGCGCCGACGAGGGGCGACGCACCATTGCGCTCTCGCCCTCGCGCCTGGAAACCATCCACAACTCCCCGCTGGACTGGCTGGTATCCGCCGCCCGCGCCGAGGCCCAGACCGACCTCTCCCGCTCCCTGGGCACCCTCGTGCACGCCATCGCCGAGGAGTACCCGACCGGCACCCTCGAAGAGCTCCAAACCGCACTGGAGGAGCGCATCGGCTCCCTGGGCGTGCCCGCCCGTAGGGAGGACGAGAGCGAAGAGGAGTACCGAGAGCGCGTGCCCTGGGAAGCCTACGCCCTCTACGAGCGGGCCAAGCGCATGATTCTGCGCCTGAGCTACTACTACCGTCAGCACATGGGCGACGCCGGCTGGCAGAACCTCGGTGTTGAAGGATCCTTCTCGGTGCGCGTGCCCGTGCCCTTTGATCCCGCCGGTAAAGTCGGCGAGCTGGATGCGCTCCTCACCGGCCGCGTGGACCGCCTCGACGATGCGGCGATGCCCGGCCACCTGGGAGTCGTCCCACAGGCCCAGATCGAAGGGGGACAGGCGGCCGTTGGGGGCGATCGCGGTCGCCTCCACGATGACGGTGCCGAAGGCGCCCTGGGCGCGCGAGGCGTAGTGAAGAACATGCCAGTCGGTGACGACGCCATCGCGGGCGTCGACGCTGTAAGTGCACATGGGCGGCAGCCACAGGCGGTTGCGCGCGGTCAGGCCGCGCATGGTCAGGGGCCTCAGGATGGTCGGCGTGCTCATGACGGGCACGCTACGCGTCGTGGCCCGCGAGCGGAACCCTCTCCGGTCGACCCGGCGGCGCCCGGGTCGCCATCACAGGAGAATCGCAGGAGAGCGGGGAGGGGCGGGGACACCTGCGGGTCGATCATCTAGCCTGAGATCACCATGAGCACCGCGCCCTCCGCATCCACCGCCTCGATCGTCCCGCCCGCGTCGGCCACGGCCGC
>ERZ773263.392-NODE-392-length-31355-cov-3.319872_pt1 | contig 31355 bp, 29 predicted proteins | sample MGYA00511076_ERZ773263 | MGnify/ENA primary metagenome ERZ773263 (study PRJEB29015, sample SAMEA2738155) | human oral metagenome | biome: human oral; feature: human-associated habitat; material: saliva | place: China | collected 2195 ... | reverse complement strand
TAAGCGCACTTGTTGAATTGATTAATAGGAGAATTCTTTGGCGATTTTTACCAAATCTTCTCCCTTTTTAGACACAGCTACTTGGAGAGCCTTGAACTCTCCACGTTTATTGGTTTTTTTCCAACACACTAAGTCATTTTCTGACTCGTCCTGCGGAACAAGGGATACTAGACTCTCTACATCTTTGAGATCTAGATTCCAAGGCGCAATGTGATAGATGGGTAAACCCTCTACCACGGCAACCAGCCAGCCTTCAGAGTCGAACGGTGCTCCGTCTGACCCTTGGAACTGGATGAGGGCAACTTTGTAACCATTTTTAATAATGGCTTCGAGTTGTCCTACAAACAACAAGAATCTTTCAGTGTAAGCGCCATCTACTTTTTTCTTGTAGATGTCTAGAGCTTCTTCCACGGAGATTTCGACTGTTTTTGCCGTATCTCCCCATCCAGAAGTGTGGACTAGTTTTCCGCCCACTACTACTGGGGCTTCAATCCAGTTAGTCTGAGAGACGTCATAACTTGCCATTACAGCGTCTTCTACTACTTTTGTGTCTTCCACTGATAGATAGTTTAATTTTAGCATTTTATTCTCCTTTTCCTGCGCATGGTAATTTAAGGCATTTTCGCCACGCAGGAGCGCTCAATATTGAGCAAATTTAAACCTAGTATCGAAATTCTAAGTTTAAAATTGCTCAATATAAGCAAGGAGTTTCAATCAATTCAACAATGGTAATTTGCTAGTTGTTAGCTGATAAATTTCTAACAACTTAAGTGTATTATATCATATTAGATTAAATATGTCAATAGTTTTCATTCATTTTTATCATAATCGATATAAATAGATTCTCTATTTTTTATATCATAAATTGCTAAAGAGTTTTTTGCGCTAGCAAATGAAAGAGCTTCATCCTTATTTTGAAATTTATGTGATACGTTTAGATGTATGTCGCCCGTACGATCATCAGCCCAAGTGCCAAAATAATCGTCATCGGATTTAATATATTTTTTTCTTTTAGCGATAAATTTCTTAAGAGCTTTAATCGATAGTTCAGCTGCTGGAATATAGTAAGTGGTATCGATAGCTACCATGTATCCATCTACTGGTTTTTCTCCTAAAGTATTTATAGATGTTCCTTTGTGTTCTTTTGTCTCGGTTAGAAGGTTATCTGCTTGACTAAAAAATCGTTTCTTTTCTAGATTCATTATTATATCATTCTATATATTTTTTCTATTTCAGAATGGAGTTTTTTGATATTATCCTCAATTGGTTGATCATTTTTATCTAAATAAAGCCTTTTGTTAATTTCAATCATTACAGATTGAACTCGGCTGTCCTTATTATAAAAGTGAATAGGAACCAAACTCCCACTATATGGCGAGTTTACTCGAACTTCATATCCAAGCCCCGTGAAATAAGTAGCCAAGAATTCAACTAAATCTGGTGGAGTATGAAAACTATCAGACCCAATACAAATATCTGGTCGATTTGGTGCTTGATCTATATCTCGGTTAGTCGGAATATTATTAAAACTATGGCAATCGATAATCAAACAATTATCATATTTATTAAGCTTTTCGAAAACTTTCTTTGATAGATCTTCATGATATGGTAAATAGTAATTATTTATAATTTCTTGTTTTTTGGTTTCTGAAATATTTCGCAATTGCTCACCAGAATCTGTGTGCGTATAAACAATACCCATTCCTTTAATAAACATGCTTTCAAGTTCATCAGGAAAACGTTCAATATCGCAATAAATTCTACTAAAATCAGCAATTTTAGACTCAACTAAATTACTATCAAAAATTTGCTTAGTATACCAATCTGTTAAAATATTAATTTCATTACTAATTAATTCAGCATTAAAACCTTCCATATCTGGAAAAAAGGTTGAAGAATGCGGAATATTTAAAATTATTTTTTCCATATTATTTATCCTTGAGATATTTATCAATTAGAACCCCTGCCTCATCATAATCATCAACATAAGGGGCATTTTTTAAATCTTCAACTATAGGCGGATACAAATTCATATCTCGTTTCCTTAAAATTTCCTCAAAAGGTTCACGAGGGTGTGCCATAAAAACAACATCAGGCCTACCGTCTCTTTCAAAATTCCAGTCCGCAGGAGCATAGTCATCATTGAATTTTATTTTATAAATAGGCTTAAATCCAATTGATCCATACATTCTAGGCAAATAACCATCATAGCAATCAAGATGATTCCCTCCAGACTTTAAACTTTCCAGCATAATAGTTTGACCAATTTTTCCGATTCCATCACGTTCCGCAAGAAGATTATTTTTAAAAACCGAAACAATGTCGCCATCTTCTTTAATAGCTACACCAGCAGCGCCGTTATTTATAATAATTTTATCCATATTTTCATAATCATCAGCAGAATAATCCATAGTCAAAAATGCACCGTGAGGGTTATTTTCATAAGCATTATTTATAAAATTATAGAAAAGTTTAGAGTTATTTATATGATAAACTGAAATATTATCAAAATATTTTTCATGTGAAATAATATCTTCTGGAGTTAAAGTTCTCTCTTGATCATCTAGGGTATTAAAATTTTGTTTGTTTTCCATTTTTTTCCTTATGTCTAGTATATTACCATATATATCTTAAAAAGTCAATATATTGACTTAAAAGGTAAATAATGTTATAATTTAATAGATTTTCATTGATGGAGGTAAAAAAAATGAAAAGAACTTTCGTAAAAGACAACACACTTTCCGTGTCGTCTGTCGTAGGGTTATCCCCCCGCTATCATACAGGAAGTCCTGTATTCACAGTTGACGACTTCAACCATATGTGGCAGGAAGAGGCAGAAACTGTTTATCAAAAAACTGGTATCTATGTCTCTGTAGTCACAACAGAAGCCTCTGTTATTTACAGAGAAGACAGTGGCTGTCCTACAGGAGGGGAGAAGGCAGTTGATATTAGAGCCGACTGCAACCCCTACTACTCATTTTCACTAGGGGATCTATCCGAACAAGATTATATACAATCTTGGCAAGATGCCTTCCTGAAAATACTGGAGAATGTGGCTGAAAAATTAGACCAGTCTACTGTTACTGTTAAATTCAGTGATGACAGGCTAATCTACCTTACAAAAAATTAGGAGTTCATTTTGAACTCCTTTTAACTTATCTTTTGAATTTTTGCACGATTTTTTTAGCAGTTGGTAAAAATGAGTTCCAGATGAAATATGTTTTCGAAATCGGAAAATCCAGCGTGCCAACCAATAAATCTTCATGATTTGCAAAACCAGCTTTAAATTTTGAAATTCCATCGTTCAAAAGGCCGTTGAAATCATATCGCTTAACTCCGCGATTTTTCATTTCAATAATTGCAATCCATTTCAAAACATAATTTGCGCGTGATTTCTGCCCCGCCTCAGTTACTCCGCCATAAAGTTCAAACGCCACATCATCACTTTGAGCAAACCATAAAAATGCCACCATTTCTTGATTTTTAAATTTTTCTGCTATATAATCTTCAGTATTTTTATTTTTTTCTATAGGCTTACCCTGCTCTTTTTCAATAAAAGCTCCAAAAATCGGTGAATTTTCACCCATTTTTTTATAAAGTTCGTGATAATAATCTTTCGAATGAATCGCAAACCCTGCCCTTTTGGCAGTTTCTGTGTAAATTTGCAACGCACGGTCAATTTCTTCTTTCGAAAACAACTGCCTAACTCGCACTTCTCCACCACTTTTTCGAATATATTGTCGCGTTTTTTTACTCATTTTGGCGAGTAATTCATCTTCATTTTGCATTAAATCAAGAATTAAAGTCCGCGGAATTAAAATTGTGTTTTTTGAGCTTCTCCAGCCGTCACGCAAGTCAAATTCACCGCTGTTCCAATCTGGTTCCATAGTTAAACAAACTGGCTTTGGCTTGATATTCTTCGAAACCCAAAGAGCAATTTCACGCGAAATGCGAGCTCGCTCGATTGGCTTTTTCGAAACCACCAAAGCACCGCGCGGAATATACGCAAAATTACGAAGTGGAAAAGGTAATTTTCGAACCAGAATTTGCGCCGCCGCCACAATATCTGAGTGGTCATTTTTTTTGCGATCAATGTATTTTTCTTCACCATTCTTCAAAAAAACTCGCACAACTTGCCAATTTGTTGATTGCGATTTTAACTCACCCCAACCCCAAAGTTGCAAAGGGTGGCCGCCGTGCTCGTTAATAAAATCATTCCATTCTTTTTTATCAGTAATTTCGATAATCTTTAGCATATTTATATTATACACCGAATGTGGTATAATTGTAAATGTAGAATTTTGCACAGTTTAACTTTCGTGTGAAATGTTGTTGAATAAATGCGATTTTAAAGGGAAATATGAAAATTACAAAGACTTACGAACCGAACAATTACGAACCTGAAATTTATAATTTATGGGAGCTATCTGGTGCCTTTGAAAGCAGTGGAGTTGGCCCAAAATATTCAATCGTAATGCCGCCACCAAATGCAAATGGAAATCTTCATATTGGCCACGGGCTAATGGCTGCAGTTGAAGATATTTTAGTGCGTTATCATAAAATGAAGGGTTATGACGCAATTTATTTGCCTGGCGCCGACCACGCAGGCTTCGAAACTTGGGTTGTTTATGAGCGCCTTTTGAACGCTGAAGGGAAGAGTCGTTTAGATTATTCTCGTGATGAACTTTATAAAAATGTTTGGGATTTCGTAGCGAGCCAACGCGGAAATATGGAACTTCAACTGCGTGCTTTGGGAGCTGGTGCTGACTGGAAAAATCTCACTTTCACATTAGATGAAAAAGTAGTTAATCGCGTTTATAAAACTTTCGAAAAAATGTGGAATGATGGCTTAATTTACAGAGGTGAGCGCATTGTTAATTATTCAATAAAATATCAAACTTCTTATGCTGATATTGAGGTAGATTATAAAGAAGAGAAGGGAAAACTCTGGACGATTGCGTATCCAGTTCTTGATGAGTTTGGTGGAACAAGCGAATATATGCTCGTTTCAACAACCCGCCCTGAAACAATGCTCGGCGATACAGCTCTCGCGGTTAATCCAGAAGATGAAAGATATGAAAATCTGATTGGTAAAAAAGTTCGCATACCTTTAATAAATCGCGAAATCAAAATTATCGCTGATGAATATGCCGACCCACAATTTGGAACTGGCGTTGTCAAAATTACACCATTCCACGATCCAAATGATTTCGAAGTTGGCAATCGCCACAACTTGCCGAAAATTCAAGTAATTGGATTTGACGGAAAAATGACCAAAAATGCAGGTAAATATGCTGGCTTAGAAGTGTTAGAGGCGCGTAAGAAGATTCTTGAGGATCTTCGAAAAATCAATGCATTGTTTAAAGAAGAAGATATTACTCACGTTGTTGGATATGATTATAAATCTGGAGAACCAATTCAGCCGCTTGTGAAAGAGCAGTGGTTTATTTCAACTAAACCCTTAGCAAAAAAAGCTCTTGAAGCTCTTGAAAATAATGAAATTAAATTTACACCAGAAAATAAGAAAAATGTTTTGGCGGAATACTTGAAAAATATTCGCGACTGGAACATTTCACGTCAAATTCCTTGGGGAATTCCAATTCCAGCTTTTCAAAATATTGAAGATCCAACTGATTGGATTTTTGATGAGCGAGTACATGAATCACAAATTGAAGTTAACGGCAAGACATACAAACGAGATGAAGATACACTTGACACTTGGTTTTCAAGTGGTCAATGGCCATTTATTACAACTGACTTTTTGGAAGGCGGTGAGCTTTCAAAATTCTACCCAAACAGTGTAATGGAAACTGGTCACGATTTGATTTTTCCTTGGATTTCTCGAATGATTATGTTAGGAATTTACTGCACACGGCAAATTCCGTTCCGCGAGGTTTATTTGCACGGAATGGTTCTTGATGAACATGGCCAAAAAATGAGTAAATCAAAGGGAAATGTAATTAACCCAATGGATGTAATTGCCGAGTTTGGCTCCGACGCTTTCCGCCTTGGAATTATCGCTTCGCGTTCGGCAGGGCAGAATCAGGCATTTTCGAAAAATAAAGTTATCGCTGGCCGAAATTTCTGTAATAAATTATGGAATATTTCACGGTTCATTTCTGAAAAAGTTGGCGAAATTAAGAGCACGAAACAGCCTGAAGCTTTCACGCCAGCGGACCACTGGATTGTGCGAGAACTTGATAAGGCAATTACTGAAATTGAAAACCATATGCAAAATTACCGTTTTGCGGAGGCCTCGGAAACGGTTTATCATACAATTTGGAGCACCGTTGCCGATTGGTATATTGAAGCTTCAAAAACACAAGACAATCCTGAACTTCTTGCTTGGGTTCTTGAAACTTGTCTTAAAGTCACGCATCCTTTCGCACCATTTGTAACTGAAACCATCTGGCAAACCCTGCCTTGGACTGAGGGAATTTTAGCGAACGAAAAACTAGCCGAATCTCTAAAATTTAACGAATTCGAAGCACTTCAATTTGAACGAATACAAGATTTAGTTGGTGAAATTCGCCTGATTACAGCTGAACTACCCAGCAAAAAACGCTATAATTTAGTTTTTGAGAAAGATGAACTAATTGCAAAAAATATTGAAACTATTCGCCACCTTTCGCGCGTGCCAGAAATTGTTCAAACAGATGCGCCACACGGATTTAGCCTTGCCGCTAGCGGTTTAGGCGCTTATCTCGATGTGCCAACCGATATTTTAGCTGAATATAAAACCGAGCTCGCCGAACGAATTAACAAAATTTCGAACGAAATTAATTTGCTTGAAAAACGCCTTTCGAACGAAAATTATGTTTCAAAAGCGCCGGCGCATTTAGTTGAAGAAACTCGCGAAGAATTCTCAAACAAAAAAGCTGAGCTTGAAAAAGTCAAAAAAGCGTTTGAGATTTTATAAAAGCATCACCGCCAGAAAATGGCGGTTTTTGCTTGACTTTTTATTATATTTATGTTAGAATATGTTCATAATTCGCATGTTTTAAGTATTATAAGGAGGAAAAATAATTACTGGCGCAAAAAACTTTCTAGCGACGGTAATATTAAAATGTGCGATTATTAGAAAGAACATTAAAATGAACGTATTCAAAAGTACAATTGAGATCCCTAACACAAAAGCTTGGCTAGAAGAAATCAATTTCGAAAAAATTAAAATAAGGGAGAAAAAAATTATTCAAAGAGCAGGAGATAAGCTCTTTGAGATTTTGAACAAAATAGGATACAAAGGCCAAATTTCATGCCATGATAGTATAAGGTTTAGCCAATTTGAATTATCTTATTTCACATCCGAAGATGGAATAATTGATGTAACTATCTATTTAAGCCAGCGGACGGCATGGGCAGCTGTTAAGCTCGATGATAGGCAGTGGGAGAAATACTTTAACTTACTCCCACATGAAGTCTTCCACTATGATGATTTCATGGAAGAAGAACACTATCCAATAGTTCGTCAACTAACCGAAGTCGACGAATTACAAAGACTAGAAGACTGGGTCGAAAACGACCTAGAAGACTGGGTTATTAAAAAATATATTTTAGAGTTCAAAAAGAACTGGTAAGTTCCCTAACCCCGACTTAGTGCGGGGCTTTTTAATATTTACATTACAAATAATTTTAATTAAAATATAATATACTCTTGACTAAAATCTTAAAAAATGATAAAATTTTAAAGATGATTACTAAAGAGAATAAAGAGAAGGCAATCGCTTTGACTCAGGTTTCAAAGAATGACGTTGGTTCGCCACAGGCGCAAGTGTCAATCTTGACGGCTCGTATCAAAGAAGTGACGGAACACCTTAAATCAAACAAGCACGACTTCATGGCTCGACGAGGTTTGATGCAAATGGTTGGTCGCCGTAAAAAACTTCTAAAATATCTTGAACGAAAAGATTTTGAAGCTTACAAAGCTGTTGTTTCTAAATTAGGTTTGCGAAAATAATTTCAAAACCGTAAAATCGCCACGCTTAATTGCTTGGCGGTTTTATTTTTTTGCTAAATTCACTAAAAAATGTTATAATGAAAAAGTAAAATTAACGCTGAATGTGTGGTAGAAATTATTTTCGAAAGATTTTCGAAGAAGATTCCTGCAACTCATTTGGCAGAAGGAGAAAATATGATTATAAACCCAACAGGGAAGAGTGTAATTTCGGTTAGCACTGATTTTTTGGGGCGAAAATTAACGCTAGAAGTTGGCAAAGTTGGCTTTCGTTCAACTGCAAGCGTGATCGCGAAATATGGCGAAACTGTGGTTTTAGGAACTGTTCAGCTAGGTTCAAAATCAGTAGCTTTAGATTATTTTCCACTATCAATTGATTACGAAGAAAAGTGGTATGCTAGCGGACGGATTTCTGGCTCACGATTCATTAAACGCGAAGGGCGACCTTCAGACGATGCAATTTTGATTGGGCGATTAATTGACCGACCAATTCGACCACTCTTTCCAAAAGGTTATCGCGAAGAAGTTCAAGTTATTGCGACCGTGCTTTCTGCCGATCCAGAATTTCGCCCAGATATAATTGCAATGATTGCAGCATCAAGCGCACTTCATCTAGCTGGCGTACCATTTGATGGCCCAGTTGCCGGACTTCGAATCGGTAAAGTGAACGGTGAGTTTAAAGCCTTTCTAAATCCTGAGGAGCGCGAAAATTCCTCGCTCGATTTAGTTGTAGCCGGAATCGAAAGTGGAATTACCATGGTTGAAGCGGGTGCAAATGAAGTTCCTGAAGAAGAAATTATCGCAGGACTCGCTTGGGCTTTTGAGAATTTTCAGCCAGCAATCAGACTCCAAAATGAACTTCGCGCTAAATATATCGAGGCAGGTTATTTTGAAGAACGAAAATTTGAGCTCATTTTGCCAGATGAAGAAATTTCGAAAGAAGTCGCCGAATGGTGTGAAGGAAAATTCGGCTCCGAAATTCGCGAAGCTTATCCAAAATATAACCAGAATATTGCCGAAATTCGTGAAAAATTCCACTCAGAAATGCTTGAAAAATTCGGCGAAGAAGCTTATGAAGAAATCCGAAAAGATTATGATGAAGCTTTCACTTTGGCAGTTCATAAAGCTGTTCGAAAGGGAATTGTGGAAGATGGTGAGCGACCAGATGGGCGAGCTCTAGATGAAATCCGCCCGCTTTCAAGCGAAATCGACTTTTTGCCACGCGCGCACGGTTCGAGTTTATTTACTCGTGGTGTAACTCAAGCAATGAATATCGTAACGCTTGCACCACTTTCATATTCGCAACTGGTTGATACAATGGAATTTAATGAAATTGAACGCCGTTATATGCATCACTATAATGCTCCTGGATACACTGTCGGCGAACCTCGTCGATTAGGTAGCCCTGGTAGGCGAGAGATCGGCCACGGATATTTAGCTCAGCGCGCGCTAGAAGCGGTTTTGCCGAGTGAAGAAGATTTTCCTTATGCGATCCGTAGCGTAACTGAAATTATGAGCCAGAACGGTTCAACATCAATGGCGGCAACTTGCTCAAGCTGTATGGCGTTAATGAGCGCTGGTGTGCCACTAAAAAATGCGGTTTCTGGAATAGCAATGGGGCTAATGATGGATGGAGACACACCTTACATTTTAAGCGATATTGCTGATGCAGAAGATTTTGCCGGCGATATGGACTTCAAATGTACAGGATCAAAAAATGGAATTACTGCGCTACAAATGGATATGAAAGTTCACGGTTTGCCAGTTTCAGTTCTCAAAAAAGCAATTTTAACTTCGAAAAAAGGTCGCGAACACATTTTGTGCCATATGTTGAGCGTAATTTCTAAACCAAAAGCTGAGCTTTCGCCATACGCACCTCGAATCGAAAAAATCAAAATCAACCCTGAAAAAATCGGTGCAATTATCGGCAAAGGTGGTGAAACAATCAATAAAATTACTTCTGAAACTGGCGCCGAAGTCGACATTAAAGAAGATGGCTTAATTACAATTGCCAGCCCAAATGCCGAACAAATCGAAAAAGCTCTCAACTGGATTAAATCTTTGGTTGAAGAGCCAGAAATCGGTAAAATCTACCGCGGAAAAGTGGTTTCAATTAAAGACTTTGGCGCTTTCGTAAATATCCTACCAGGAATTGATGGAATGCTTCACATTTCACAAATATCCGAAAAACGAACCGAAAAAGTGACCGATGTCTTGAGTCAAGACCAAGAAATTTGGGTAAAACTCGATAAAATCGATGAAAAGGGAAGATTGAACCTCACAATGAAAGGTGTGAAGCAATAGATCTACCCACTAGACCACTCATAAAATATGAGTGGTCTTTAATTTTTAAGAATGACTCTATATTGACTTATTGCTATTATTATGTTATAATTACATTGTAGTAGAAATTAGATAGTATTATAAAATCTTTTAATTATAATACATATATCTACTCCTAGAAAAGAGCACATTATGATGATTAGAAATAAAATAATTTTGGACCTCCTAGTAAAAAAAGCCGAAAAAGAGTTTAAAAAAGCTCTTGAGGCTGAAAAAGTGGATGGAGATGGTGGTTTAATTTTTAGTATAATCATAGGGAATATCCCTCAAGAAATAAAGCTAAAATTTAAATTTATTCACCCCTACAATAAGGTTGACGTCTTTCTAACCATAGATAAGGCGCCCTACAGAGATTATCTGTCACCTATGTATATAGGTGATTGTGGTTGGGTGGTTCTGTCTCAATATAAAGGGGTTAAAGTTGAGCCCCTAAATATTCCAAGCTGGCTAATAAAATATATGGGCAAACAGCTTGGAGAAGACATATCTAGTGGTCTCAAAGAAGAGATTGCTAGATGCAAAAAACTTAAAGAACAGTGCAGGAAAACTACTGAGGCGCTAGCCAGAAGGCCTCAGTATGAATTTATGCACTTTTAGCCTCACTCATAGTGGGGCTTTTTTATGCTTTTCATAAATAATCAAATATAAAAAATGGCTCGTTCGAACCATCTTTTAGCTTACCTATAAGTGTGAGCTCATATATTTCAGAGTGCTGAGTTTCCAGACAGCCTTATGATGAGCTTTTATTTGGCGGAGGATGGGAGATTCGAACTCCCGCTCCAGGTTTCCCCAGACTAACGATTTAGCAAACCGTCCCCTTCAGCCACTTGGGTAATCCTCCAATATCTCTATTCTATCAAATTTTGCCAAAAAACACAAGAGCATTGACAAAAATCACTTTTTTTGCTATAATATAGCCATTATGAAGAATTTTAAACAAGTTTCGAGAATCTCAATTAGTGGTTTTGTAGCTTCTACATTTCCTGCAACCTTTTTAGCATTAAATGCTTTTGCGACTGGCGGAATATTTAGTGGTGGTGTTCAAGGTGGGGCAGACAAAGGTCGTGGTGAAGGTGTTCCAACTCAACTTTTTGGTGAAGGCAACACTGGAATTTTCACCCAAATGGTGAATATGATGCTTTTTGCAGTTGGAATTCTAAGCGTTATAATGTTAATTTATGGTGGTTTACGCTATATATTATCAAACGGTGATTCGAAAAAGGTTGATGCTGCAAAAAATACAATTCTTTATGCAATCATTGGCTTAATTATCGCAATGCTTTCTTATGCAATTATCAACTTCATTATTAGCTTATTCTTAGGAGGAGCCGGAACTGGTTTTGGTGGTAGCTCAAACGGAGCGAACGGTATTCCTCCAACAAATGTTTAATTTTCGAAACTAAAAAGTCGCCTTCTAAGCGACTTTTTCTTTTTGTCTATTCTTATAAATATTGGCGTAAACTAATAATTGGATCTTTTCGAGCTGCACGGAAGGCAGGGTAAAGGCCAAAGACTACACCAACCAACACCGAAATTCCACAAACCAAAACAGCAATTTGCCAAGAAATAACTGGACTAAACGGTAGAAATACACTCACTCCAAAAGAAAATGCATAGCCAATGAGATAGCCAAAAAATCCACCACTTAATGAAATTATCATCGATTCTGTTAAAAATTGAAACAAAATATGCCGATTATTTGCGCCGAGTGCTTTTCGAATACCAATTTCTCTCGTTCGCTCACTTACATTCACGAGCATAATATTCATAATACCAATTCCACCAACAACTAGCGAAATACTTGCCACAATTGCTAAAATAAATGTTGAAAGCTCAATAAATTTATCTGATGGATGCGAGATATTTTTACCAGTCAAAACTTCGAAATCTTTTTCGCCATTGTGGTTTTTTAACATTCCTTTTTCAATTTCTTGCTGAACTTGATTTAAATTATTAATACTTTTCACACGAATATTCACTTGCTGAATCTGGAGATTTTCACCGATAATTCGTTTTGCAGTCACATATGGAATAATCGCTGTATTGTTAAAATCAACATTACTAAAGTTAATTGATGAACTTTGATGAGCTAAAACACCAATCACAATAAATTTTTCACCTTTCATTGTGATTTCTTTTCCTAAAGCCTGAGTTGTACCAAACAAATCAATCGCCATTTGATTACCAATCACAACAGTGTTTGCATTGGCACTTTCTGCAATAAATTGACCTTCACGAACTTTCAAACCTACAGTTTGGTCAAGGTTTGGGCTGGTTGCTAGCAAATTTGCATATTTTTCATCTCCATCGCCCTTAACTTTTGCTGAAAAATTCGCAAGCGGCGCCACAGCTAAAACATCTTTTACTTTTGAAATCAATCCTAAATCTTCGTTTTTGATTGAACTCTGTGTAAAATTTCGAGAAGTTGCCAAATTTGTAATAACATTTTTATTATTTGTGGTCAATTCTTTTGGTCGAACCACAGCCAAAGATTCACCCTCGGCTATAATTTGATTCGAAATCATTGAGCTAACCCCGCCCGAAAGTGAAAAAATTATCACAACACTAGAAATTCCAATCATTACACCTAGCATTGTAAGAAAAGTTCGCAAACGGTTGGCTTGCAACGATTCAAATGCATTTTCAATATTAGTTTTTAAAACTCGCAAGCTCATTTAAACTCCCAATTCTTCTTTAATTTCATCAATTTTTTCTTCAACTTTTTCAATTTTATCGAGCGTATTTAGCTTTTCATCTTTTTTCGAAGATTTTTTTGCAGGTTTTTTCTTAACATCGGTATCAATTTTGCCATCGAACATTGTAATAATTCGTGTTGCATAAGCCATTAAATCTGGATTGTGCGTTACCATAATAATTGTGTTGCCTTTTTCATGAACTTCAGCAAGCTCTTCCATAATAATATGCGAACTTTTCGAATCAAGATTTCCTGTTGGCTCATCGGCAAGGATAATTGAAGGCTTATTCACGAGCGCCCGCGCAATTGCTACGCGCTGAGTTTGCCCACCAGAAAGTTGCCACGGCATATAGAACTCGCGCTCACCAAGATGAAATTGTTTTAAAACTTCTGAAGCTTTTTCGAGCCGTTTAACTTTTCCAATTCCTTTATAAACCAGTGGTAAAGCTACATTTTCAATTACAGTTAGGCGGGGAATTAAATTAAAATTTTGAAAAATAAAACCGATTTTTTCACTTCGAATTTTAGCTTGGTTGCGGCGCGACATTCGTGCAACGTTCTGCCCGTCAAGGACATAATCTCCCTCAGTCGCACGATCAAGAAGACCAATTGTGTTTAAGAGTGTGGTCTTTCCACAACCAGAAGGCCCCATAATTATAATGAATTCGCCCTGTTTAATACTTAAATTTACACCGTTTAAGGCATAATTCTCAGCGTCGCCAACACCAAAACGCTTTTTCAAATTTCGAAGTCTAACAATCTCTTTTTCATTTTTCGCCATAGTAATTCTATTATATATTTTTTCACTATTTTTCGCAAATATTTTCAGGCGAGTTTTTTCGAATTTTCAAGGAGTTTCCACAGCTTTTTCCACAAAAAATAATTTATTCGTGGTGATATTTTCCGCCAGAAGAAATTTCTTGCGCACGATAAATTTGTTCAACCAAAATTAAGCGCACAATTTGATGCGGAAAAACTAATTTCGAAAGGCTCCAAACAAAATTTGCTCGTTGGCGAAGCTCTTCAGACACGCCAAAAGCCCCACCAATCACAATCACATAATTCTGCGAATTCACAAATCCATTCGAAAGCATTTTGGCAAGCTCTGGGCTAGAAATATTTTTACCGCGTTCATCCAGCAAAATCACAAAATCGCTCGGTTTAATTTTTGCCAAAATCCGCTGAGTTTCTTCTTCGCGCGCTTTTTCTTCAGCAAAATTCGAATGCGTCAAAATTTCCCACTTCAAATCAAACGGCTTTTTCAAACGCTTTTCAAAAAGCTCAATTCCATTCAAAACCCACTTTTCATGCTTTTTACCAATCGCGATAATTTTCATATTCTTATTTTAACATTTTTTTGAGTTTTTTCCGAATTTGACTTTTTATATTAATTATGCTATAATTAAGAAGTTGTGAATACTAAAATCACAACTGAACATTACCAGAATTGAGCTAAAAAATATTGTTCATTTTATTATCTTTTTACTGCTTAGCAATAAGTTTTTAAAGATTATTTAAAGATTTCTTGCTAAGTGGTAAACTTGGCAAAAAAATAGAAGGGCCTCGAAAGAGGAGATAAAGAAAAATGACAATTATCAATTTGACATCTCATCCAATCAACATCGTAGATAAAGAAGGCAATGTAATTAAAGTCTTCGAATCTGCAGGCGTAGCAAGAGCCGCGCAAGAGGATGTTGAAATTGGAACGCTTGAAGGTATTCCAATTATCGAATCAAAATTTGGTGAAATAGCTGATTTGCCAAAATATAGCAAGGGCACTTATTATATTGTAAGCGCCTTAGCCGCAAAGGCCGCAAGTCTAAGTGGTCGAAACACAAGAGATTTATTTCTTACTGGCAAAACAGTAAGAAATAGCGACGGCCAAATTATTGGCTGTCAAGCATTGGCTAGGTATAGGTAGCTCAATTCTTAAATAAGCCTTGTTTTTGCAGGGCTTTTTCTTTTTTGTGCTATAACTATTGACTTTTTTCAATTTTAGTGATATAATTAAGTTACTTGCGTGGAACGAGAGAACATTTCGAAAGTAGGAATCTGGCCAGTTTTACCGAATTTTCAGTTTCGAAAATTGAGTTTAAAAAATTAAACTTAGCTTTCGAAACTGAAAGTTTCGAAAAAATCTATAGTCAGGCGGACTTTAAACGCAGGAGAACCAGTATGGTTAAAGTTTTAAAAAAGTTTGAGACTCAAGAAGACGGATCAGTTTTGCTCATGCTCAGTTCATGTGACCATAAAGAGCCAAAACCTGTCGAAGGACTCGACTTTAAGGATGCATCAGAAGATGACCGTAAAGCATTCCTCGATCGCGAGGAACGCCACATTGATAATTACCTAATTAAGGGTAAAACAGGCCCTTACTCAATCAACTGCGCTTCCAAGCACGACAAATATTTCGAAGCTCATGTTAGAGACACAATTGATTTTTGTGAAAGACACAATATCATCATTCTCTAAAAGCAGATTCACTTCAAAACCCCACAAAGTTGTGGGGCTTTTTTATTTTTCGAAAGCAATTTTTTTGGCAATTTTTGCAAGTTCTTTGGGTGATGTTTCAGCAGGGTAGCCGTGGTGGAGCTGCAAAACGTTTTTATCATAAAGTGGCACAAGGTGAATATGCGCATGTGGCACGCCGAAACCTTCAACGACAACACCCACACGGATCGGCTTCATTTCAGCTTGAATTTTCTGGGCAATTTTTTTAGTAATTTGCCACAGATAATCATAATCATCTTTCTCTAAATCCCAAAGCAAATCAACTTGTTTTTTTGGAATAACCAAAACATGGCCGTTCGAAAGCGGCTCAATGTCAAGCATTGCAAAAACTTTTTCGTCTTCATAAACCTTGTGGCAGGGGATTTCACCCTCAATAATTCGTGTAAAAATTGATTTTTCTTGCATTAAATTTCGCTCCAATCTGTTCCTTTTCTATAAAATCGCAAAGTTTCTTCGTTTGAATTTTGCCAAAAATCCAAAGCTGGTTGAAGAATTTCCCACGCACGCAAAATTTCATCGCTCTCAGCAAAAAACGCTTTTTCATTTTGAATTGCTTCAGCCAAAACTTTTTCATAAGCTTCGGCAGGCTGAGCATTTTCATCATAAGAAAAACTCAAATTTCGAATTTCTGTGCGACGATTTAAGCCTGGAATTTTCGTTGAAAGTTCAATTTTTACACTCGCCGAATCATCAAGCGAAATTTGAATTAAATTGGCTTGATTTTCTTCGGTTTTGCGCAAATGAATACGAATTTCGCTGCGTTTTTCACTCAAGTTTTTACCAGAAATTAGTTCAAAAGGCACTTTTTTCCAATTTTCATCTTTCGAAAATAGTCGAATTTTAGCAAAAGTTTCAACGCAAGATTTTGGATTTTCAACTTCTTCACGATAAGTTTGATATTGACCACGAATTGCATTTTCTTTAGGATTTTGTAATTTTTCAATCTGTTCTAATGCTTTAAAGCGAGCTTCAGGCAAATCGTTCCAGCTCTTTGGAAAATCCGCCAAAAATAATGCCAAAATCTGAATTAAATGACTTTGAATAAAATCACGCAAAGCGCCACTTTGTTCATAAAAAGTGCCACGACCTTCGATTCCAATCTGTTCGCTAGCAACAATTTGCACTTTCGAAATGGATTTTCCGTTCCAAATTTGCGAAAATAATGCGTTTTTATGCCGCAAAATAAGCAAATTCTGCGCCATTTCTTTTGCTAAATAATGGTCGATTCGAAAAATCTGCTTTTCACTAAAAAATTCAGCCGTTCGAGAAATGAATTCTTGCGCCGATTTTAGATCAATTCCGAAAGGTTTTTCGAAAAGAATTTTAACATTTTCACCATTTAAGCCAGCTTTTCCAGCTAATGTTGAAATCTGCGCAGCACTTGCTGGTGGAACTGAAAGATACAGCAAAATTTGCGATTCTTCATTTTCGTCTTGAAGGTATTTTTTAAGATTTTTGTATTCTGTTTCATCTGCTAAATTCATTTCGAAAAAACTTAAAATTTGCGAAAGTTTAGAATTTTCTGCGCGAGAAAGCCCGAGTGAACTTTCAAGAATTTCGAAAGGCTGAATTTGCCGCCGAGAAACGCCAATAACTTCAAGCTCATCTGGTGAAATCTCATTTTTTTCAAGCAGAGAATTGAGCGCAGGCAAAAGTTTGCGGCGCCCTAAATCACCAGTTAAGCCAAAGATTACAAGTTTCGTTTTCATATTTACCTCTTTTCTATTTATATTTTAACACATTCAGCTTAGAAAAATCTTAAAATTTTAAAAAAATAGTAAAAGAAAAACTCCCAAATTCTCGGGAGATTTTCTAAATAATTTCTGGTACACGAGAAAGGACTTGAACCTTCACGCCAATTGGCACTAGTTCCTAAGACTAGCGTGTCTACCAATTCCACCACTCGTGCAAAATTACTTTACTATTTTAACTGATATTTTTCGAAAAGTCAAGGATTTTTCAAAAAAATATTGGTTTTGGCGGAGAGAACAGGATTCGAACCTGCGAGAGCTTGCGCCCAACACGCGTTCCAGGCGTGCGCCTTAAACCACTCGGCCATCTCTCCATAAAAATATTTTACTTTATTTTTTCGAAATTTTCAATTAAATCATGATATAATTTGAAATATGGAAGTTAAAAAATATAAGCCAGAAGATATTTACCCAACACCGCAAGAAAGACCAAAAGAAAACCAAGAAAAATCGCAAGAAGCCCAAAACAATGAATTTATTCTTAAGGAATATAAAGTTATTCGAAAAGGTAAAAGCGAAGATTTTATACCAATTCAAATTGCTGCAATATTGGGATTTTTAAGCTTATTTTCAGCTCCTTCACCAGCTCCAATTATAAACTATGGTTTTAGTTTGCTTTCAGTTATAGCTGTTAGTTATTCGCTTAAAGCTGCAAATAAATTCGAAATTGAAACTGGGCGGAAATCAAAAGCAAAAATCTGGGCGGAAATTCTATTAACACTTCAAATATGTATTTTTATAATATATTTGATTTCTGGCGTATTTTCTGCTGGAGGAATGTTGAACGGAATTAAATTATTTTAGAATTGATTTAAACATAAATTAACTATGAATATTTAAAAAATTATCAGAAGAATACGCAAAAGAATATAACCGAATGGTTTATTATTTCGAAAGATTTAAAATAATTACCAAATATTTCCGCGCCTAAAAAGGGGTGGTTTTTCTTTCGAAAATTTGCCTGAAAATCTAAAAAGTGATATAATTTAAGAATGAGCATTAAGAATAATTTAGCAAAAACGGCTCGCAAAATTCTGCCAAAAACGGCAATTTCTGGGCTTGAAAAAACTTATCGAAAATCTCGTGCAAAAGTTATCGCCACACGTTATGGTAACCCAGCGCGCGACTTACGAGTGATTGCTGTAACAGGCACGAACGGTAAAACCACCACTGTTAATTTTCTTAATGAAATCTTGAAAGAAGCTGGCTATAAAACTGCAATGTTTTCAACCGCAAATATTGAGATTGCGGGCGTTCAAACAGTGAATGATACCAATTCTACAACCGCAACAGTTTCGAGATTACAAAAATTTTTCTCTGATGCAAAAAAAGCTGGTGTTGAATTTGCATTAATTGAGGCAACTTCACACGCGCTTGATCAATACAAATTTGCTGGAGTTCCTATTGAAATGGCAATTATGACCAATCTTACACAAGATCATCTTGACTACCACAAAACAATGGAAAACTACGCTAACGCTAAAGCAAAACTTTTCGAAATACAGCCACGATTTATTGTTTTAAATACTGATGATGCTTATTTCGAATTTTTCAATAAATTTGAAGCTGGCGAGCAAAAAATAACTTATGGCGAAAGTGATTCTGCAGAAGTCAAAATTGAAAATTTCAAGCTTTACAAAAAGGGAAGCGAAGCTAATTTACGGATCGATAATAATATTACACTTGAAATCGCCACAAATCTACCAGGCGAATTTAATGTTTACAACATGACTGCGGCGGCAGCCGGCGCTTATCTTTTGGGAATCTCGCTAGAAGATATTCAAGAGGGAATCGCTAATCTTGAAGGAGTTTCAGGAAGGTTTGAATATGCTGTTTCGAATTTACCTTTTGACGTGGTTGTAGATTACGCCCACACGCCAGACGCGCTTGAAAAACTTCTTCAAGCTTCAAGAAAAATTACTAAAGAGCGAACGATTTTGGTTTTTGGTGCTTGCGGCGACCGTGATCGCGAAAAACGCCCAATTATGGGAAAAATTGCTCAAGATTTAGCTAACCGAATTATTATTACCGATGAAGAAAACTACACTGAAGATGCTAAGCAAATTCGTGAAGAAATTATTGCGGGAATTTCAAAAAAAGGTGAAAAATTGCCAGCAAATATTCAAGAAATTCCAGATCGTGAAGAAGCAATTCGAAAAGCTTTACAAATTGCAGGCAAGGGCGATATTGTGTTAATTACGGGTTTAGGTCACGAAGTTTACCGCGTAATTGATGGCAAAAAAACACCTTGGAACGACACAGAAATTGCGCAAAAAATCACAAAAGAAATCTTCAAAAAATAGCAAAAAATCGCTCATATCTGGGCGATTTTAATTTTCAAAAAAATAAAAACCGTTCTTTTGAACGGCTTAAATTTAAATGGTTTGGCTATCTAACTGATTTATGAACGAGCTAAAGTTGACATCTGAAGATTTAATTCTTCGAATATACCAACTTGCGATTTCACCGCTTTGCAATGCAATTTGAGCTTCTTCAAGATTTTCTTTATCTAATCCAAAAAAGAAATTCCTTTTTTGAAAGATCCCAGTTGGCTCTTTAGTCTCAATCTCAAGGATTAACTCCCTAAAATTAGACTGATCTTTGAGCAAATAGGACTTTTCTGGCTCTTTAACTCTTTCAGTAGATAGAGTAACAGCTATCGAAAAAAATATATCAGTTTTACCGAACCTGTGCAAATGTACTTTTTTCATTTCTTCCACCCCTTTTCGAAAAGTATTTAAATTTTAGCACACTATTGATTTTTTTGCAAATATTTAGTAAAATAGAATAAGCATAAATATATTCAAGGAAAGATTAAATGAAAGTAAAGAATAATAGAATTTTATTACCAGCAATGACGGTAGCGGTTCTAGCACTCGGTGGTGGGTACTATGGAACACAAATTATTAGCAAACAAAATATTTTTTCGAAAGCATCAGCTTATACTTCAGCGGTGAACCCCGTTGATCCAAGCAATGCTCCAGATAGTTATGAAATTAAATTTACAGATGTGAATTTTAAGCATGCATTAAATTCAGTTTTAATAAAAAGTGATCCAAGCCGAACACTTGATAGCCCAATTACGGCTGGTGTAGCTAAAACAATGACAGAGTTCTGGCCAGAAGATGCATATCGAAATTTTGAGAATATGGAAGGTATTCAGTATTTCACAAACTTAAAATTAATTCATGTTCATACAATCTGGTCATTAAAAGACATGTCTGCCGCAGCAGATCTCCAGAACATAGAGACAGCTTATGTTGGAATGAACAGCGTTAGCGATATCTCATATGTTAAAAACTGGAAAAAGGTTGAGTTGCTATGGATTCACCATACTAAAGCAACAGATTTTTCACCTCTTAAAGATTTACCAAAAGCAAAAGTTTATGGAATTGCAAGCGAAAATGTAACGATAAATCTTTCATCAGGCCAAAGAATTTTTAAAAATCCTTTTATTAACTTTGATGGCACGATTATGCCAATAGAAAATAATCAAACTTTTATAAATACAGATAAAAATGGAAATCCACAACAAGATGGTGGATATATTAAGGTTAACTTAGATAAATTTACAGGCACAGATACTTTTAGCGTTATAAATAAAAAATATACTCTACCTAATGGAAATGCTATAGATAATCAAAGTGATGACTATAATACGTCTAACGTAACAGTAGAAAATATAAACTTTGATCTAAACGAAAAGCCAAAAATTAATTTTAATATTCAAGGCAATAGTATTCCACTAGAAGAAGGGTCTCCATTAGTTTGGGATAAACCAAGGCAAAATAATTCCACAATTAATGATGCTCTATTAAATTCTTTTAAGAAAAATTATAGCCCACAAGCTGGCGGAAATTTCCTTACAGCAAGTAGCCCAACATCAGATATTACTTCTTTTACAACTGATGCCGAAGAAGTATTCAGCAATAAAGAAAACCAAATAAATGGCGACTATTTAATTACAGCTAAAGCCACAAATAAATACGGAAATACCACAACCGCTCAGTTTAGGCTTTTAACTGCTTTTGCTTCTCGTGAGCCAGCTAAAAAAGCTCTTGAAAATTTCGAAAAACAGCCAGATTATATTAAAAACGCAATCCCTGCTAATTTATTAACTGAAGTTAAGCGTACTGCAACACAACCTTTAGGAATAACCAACGATGACGTTAAAAATGCAGCAGATTCTTTAAATAATAAAATTGCTAAAATCGTAGCCCTAGAAAATGAGCGTAAAACTGATGTTCCAAACGCGATTAACGAATTAAAGAAAGTGATTGAATATATCGCCGATTTTAAGGATGTCATGAATGAAAATGACAAGATTCTTGACCCTGTAGCGAAACAAGCAAATCTTAAAGAGCTAGAGAAAATTGCTGAACGCTATAATAAAAATGCCAAAAAGTTGGAGCAAACTTTAGACAAAATTACTAATTTAAAAAATCTTAATAATTTTTCTAAGGAAACTTTAGCACAGTTGCAAGAAGTTGTAAATGCGGCGTCAAACTTAAATATTTCAAGCCAACTTAAAACTGCCGAGGCGATAAAAAATTCAACCGAAAACCTTGCTTCAGAGAGTGAAATCTTAGAAGCAATCAATGAACTTGAAAGCGCTTTGAACGGTTTGCGAGCTGATAAAACAGCCCTAAATTCACAAATTAAAGATTTCGAAGACTCACAAAAATGGCTGAAAGATGAAGTTAAAACTGAAGCCGATAAAGCTAAAGAAGTTCAAAAAGCAGATAATCCAACTTTCGAAGAAATTAAAAAAGCGGAAGATGAATTGAAGTCGGCTATCGAAAAAGCTAAAAAAGCAGAAAGCGAGCGCCAAAAATTATCTGAAGATAAGCTAAAAGAAGTTGAAAAAATCGTTGAAGATAATAAAACGAAGAAAAATGAGCTTCCGGCTGTTGATATCGAAAATATTGAGAATTTAATTTCGAAAGTTAAAGATGAGAAAAAACGCCAAGAATTGACCGAAAAACTGCAAGAAATTAAAAATTCTATCAAGCAAAAAGAATCTCAAATTGAAGCAGGCAAACTTGCAGAAGCTATCAAAAAACGTAATGAGGAAATTGCAAAGCAACGTTTAAATTCTCCAGAAACTGGATATTTACGCGAAAAACAAAACCAACAAGACAGCACTACTATATTAGTTTTGAGTGGTTTAGTTGCCGCAATTTTCACACCAATAATTGTATTCTTCGCTAAAAAATTAAAGAAAAATTCGAAAAAAATCTAATTTCGAAAAATAAAAATAGGCTCTGAACTTAGGGCCTATTTTTATTGAGTTCTAAATAATTTTACAAAATCCTGAGTGTAATCTAAAATTTTAGAAAATAAAAACTGCGAGAGTTTAAAACCTATCGCAGTTTTTATAATTATTTTGATTTAAAGTAGTCAATCTCTTTAATCACATCGAGAAGCGCATTTGCACGCTTTACTTCATCTTCAATCATTCGAGCAGCATTATAAGCTGGTTCAATTAAAGTATTATCATCACTTGAACGGAGAAGCAAAAGATAAATATCAAATTTCTCTTCATTCGAAACTGTTAATTTATCGACTAATGGTCGCAAATCTTCAAGAGCATGACCTTTAATTGTATCTAAGTCTAAACCACCAAAACTTGGCATTGCAGTTGGCTGAGTTTGTTCAACAACCGGTTGAACTTCTTCAGCAACCGGAACCTCAACTTGGTTTAAATCTTCATATTGGAGTTCATCAGTGCTTTGATTGTCATCAGAATCATCTGAAGAACCGCTAACGCCAGAAAGAATCTTAGCGAGCTCTGGATCGTCGCTAACTGGCATTTTACTTGTTTGATTCATATCAATTTCCATAACCCACCTTTATATTTAATTGACTTTACTTTTTATTAATTATATTGTATCATAGAATTAAAGTATAATCAAGATTATTTTTTCGAAAGGGTGGAAAATGTTAGATAATTTTAATTTATTAGTTCAGCGCGACCCGCAAAATGCGCTTTTAGTTGCTAGCGAACAGTGGAAACAGGCGCTTTTTCAAGCTGAAGTTATTTCACCAGAAAATGATGGCCGTGAAATCAAAAATATTGTTATTACAGGAATGGGTGGATCGGCTTTGGCTGGTTTAATTGTGAAAAAATGGCTCGAAAATGAAATAACTTTACCAATCGAAATTATTCGAAATTATAATTTACCAAAAAGTGTTTCGAAAAATACTTTAGTGATCGCAAGCTCGTATTCCGGAAATACAGAAGAGTCAATTTCAGCATTAAATCAAGCAATTGAAATTGGTGCACAAGTTGCCACAGTTTCTTCACACGGAAAAATGGAAGAAATTGCTCGCAAAAATGAAATTTCTCATGTTAAATTGCCAACAGGCCTCCAACCTCGAATGGCGGTAATTTATAATTTTAGAGCTTTAACTAAAATTTTAGTAGATTTTGGAATTATTTCGAACGAAAAACACGAAGAAATTGAGCATTATGCCGATTTTTTACGAAAAGAAAGCGAATCTTGGGCGGCAAGTGTTTCGAATGAGCGGAATTATGCCAAACAATTAGCGCTTTATTCAGCAGGGCGAAGTGCAGTATTTTTGAGTTCGAGTGAATTTTCACCGCTAGCTTATAAATGGAAAATTTCTTGGAATGAAAATGCTAAGAATATTAGCTTCTTTAATGAATACCCAGAATTTAATCATAATGAATTTATCGGTTGGAGCTCACACCCAGTCGAAAAACTTTTCGCAATATTTAATCTACGCAGTAATTTTGACCATCCACGCATGCAAAAACGATTCGAGATATCAGATAGGCTTTTAAGCGGAAAACGCCCAGCAGCACGAAACATTGAGCTTAAAGGTTCAGCTTATCTTGAACAAGTTCTTTGGGGATCGATTCTAGCAGATTTTGTCAGCATTTATCTTGCAATTTTGAATAATGTTAACCCAACACCAGTGGAGTTAATTGAAAAATTAAAGATTGAATTAGTAAAATAATTTTAAAAACCGCCATTAAGTTTCAAATAGTGGGAAAATATGAAAAAGCCCGACTAAATGCAGGACTAGAAGAAATTGTTAGTTTATTGAGAGAATATGAATTAACAGAAACAGATAAAATAAAATTATTAAAACCTTAAAGGATTTATTACACAAATAAATCAAAATAATATGTTAGTTGGAGAGCACAAAGTGAATAATATCCGGGAACAAAAAAAGCAAGCTAAAGCATTTATTAAACGCTGGGTAAATAGAGGGAACGAAAGGCAAGATAGCCAGTCTTTCTGGTTAGATTTACTTCAATCTGTTTATGGGATTGAAAACCCAAGTGAGTATATAAAATTTGAAGATAAAGTGATGCTTGACCATACTAGTTTTATAGATGGGTATATAGAAAAAACAAAAGTTTTGATTGAGCAAAAAGGGGTGAATAAAGACCTTAATAAAGCTATAAAACAGTCCGATGATACTTATCTTACACCTTTCCAACAAGCAAAACGTTATTCTGCAAACTTGTCATATTCTAAACGCCCCCGTTGGATTGTGACTTGTAATTTTAAAGAGTTCTATGTTTATGATATGGAGCAACCAAACGGCGAACCTAAAGTCATTAAACTTGCTGATTTAGATAAAGAAGCCTATCGTTTAGAATTTTTAATCGACAAGACAAATGAACACTTAGAGCGTGAAATGAAGGTTTCTATCGACGCCGGTAAGATTGTCGGTAAGATTTATGAAAGCCTTCTTAAGCAATACATTAATCCAAATAGTCCCGAAAGCCTTCATGCTATTAATCAGCTTATCGTGCGTCTAGTATTTTGTCTATACGCTGAAGATGCGGGTATTTTTGGTCATAAAACAATGTTTCATGACTATATGGTCCATTTCGAAAGTCGTGACTTTCGCCGTGGGTTGATAGACCTTTTTGCTGTCTTAGATACGCCAATCGATGCGCGTGATCCTTATCTTGATAGCGAGTTAAATGCCTTTCCTTATGTAAATGGTGGGATGTTTACAGAGAACAACATAGAGATACCTAATTTCACGGATGAGCTTCGAAAACTCATTTTGGAACATGCGTCTTCTGATTTTGACTGGTCAGATATCAGCCCCACAATTTTTGGTGCTGTGTTTGAGTCAACACTTAACCCAGAAACACGTCGTAGCGGTGGGATGCACTACACGTCTATTGAAAATATCCATAAAGTTATCGATCCGCTTTTCCTAGATGATTTAAAAGAAGAGCTAAATGACATTCGTCAATTTAAGCAGCCTAAAATCGTCGAACAAAAAGCCAAGCAGTTCCAGTCAAAATTAGCGAGTTTAACCTTCTTTGACCCCGCTTGTGGTTCGGGGAATTTCTTAACGGAAACCTATATCTCTCTTCGACGTTTAGAAAATGAAGCCATTAGGCTTTATATGGGGGATGCCGTTGCGCTTGATGTCGGGCAAGAGCTTGTCAAAGTCCAACTAAACCAATTTTACGGCATTGAGATTAATGACTTTGCTGTTTCGGTAGCAAAAACAGCCCTTTGGATTGCAGAAAGTCAAATGTTAGAAGAAACTAAAGATATCGTATATACAAACATTGATTTTCTACCTCTCAAGTCGTATACCAATATTGTTGAAGGGAATGCTTTAGAGATCGATTGGGAAACCGTTGTTCCTAAAGATAAGTTGAGCTATATTATTGGGAATCCACCATTTTTAGGGTATTCACTTCAATCACCTAAACAAAAGGCTGACTTATTGAGTGTCTATGTTGATGAAACTGGGAAACCGTACAAAACGGCTGGGAAAATTGATTTTGTTTCTGCTTGGTATTTTAAGGCGAGCCAGATTATGCAAAATACATCCATCCGCACTGCCTTGGTATCAACAAATTCAATAACTCAGGGAGAGCAAGTGTCTAGTATTTGGAAACCACTTTACGAACGGTTTAGAATCCATATAGACTTTGCTTATAGAACATTTAAATGGAACAGTGAAGCTAAAGACAAAGCAGCTGTTCACTGTGTAATAATTGGATTTTCAGTATCAGATAATCCAAAAAACAAAGTGATTTATGACAACAATACAAAAGTTATTGCTCAACAAATTAATCCATACTTAATCGATGGAGACCCAATTTTCATTGATAGCAGAAGCAAGCCAATATGCAAAGTCTTACCAATGGTTTATGGTAGTAAACCGACGGATGGGGGATATCTTTTCTTAAGTTCGAAGGAAAAAGACGAACTTATTAAGCAGTATCCAGTTGCTGAATCAATGATACGTCAAGTGTATGGAGCATCGGAATTTATAAACAATAAAGAAAGATACTGTTTATGGCTGATTGGTCAGAGTCCAAAAACTATCCGCAGTATTCCTCCTATTTTAGACAGAATACAATCGGTTAAAGAATTTCGAAAAAGTAGTCCAAAAGAACAAACTCAAGATAGCGCTGAAAGAGCCATGGAATTCCAAGAGATAAGACATAATAATAATGATTATTTACTAATTCCAAGTGTATCTTCAGAAAATAGAAGATATATCCCAATTGGATTTATAGAAGGCGATATAATCTCTACAAATGCAAATCTTATAATTCCTAATGCATCCTTATTTGACTTCGGTGTTCTAACTTCCAATGTCCATATGGCATGGATGCGTACGGTTGCTGGTCGTCTTAAATCAGATTATCGTTATTCAGCTAAGATAGTTTACAACAACTTCCCTTGGCCAGAAGTAACTGATGAGCAAAAAGAGATGATATCTAAAACTGCTCAAGCTATTCTTGATGCACGTGCGCTATATCCAGATAGCTCCTTGGCAGATCTCTATGATGAGTTAACTATGCCAGTCAAACTTCGTCAAGCTCATCAAGCTAACGATATAGCTGTTATGAGAGCGTATGAAATGCAAAAAAATGTTGATGGCAAGAAAACTTGGTTAACCGAAAGCGAAACAGCAGCAAGATTATTTGAGATGTATGAAGAGTTAACTAAAAAAATTTAATACAGTATTCTTTAAAATATACTCAATTATTTTAAGCATCACATAGAAACGAACAAATTTAAGAAGGATATCACAGATATGCAACATAAAAATTTCATGCTCCTAACAATGTAATAGAACCACACCAATACGATATAGCTCTGAACTACATTAAAGCATATCAGCCATCAACTGAAATTAATAATTTAATAGAAACCTATTTAATCCTGAAATTAATTAAAAAAGAAAATCAATTTTCTAATTTTAAATATCTGATTTCAAAATTACATAATGATTTATCCACGAATTTCCCAATTAATATTTTTGAAATAGACTATGATAGCATTGATGTTTTTTATAAAAATGTCTTCTGGGAGTTAGTACTATTCTTAGAAAAAATTAATAAAGATGATGTTAGTCAGTTTGAATCATACATTAAAAAATATAATATCCGAACAATAAATCTTAAAAATGTTACAAAACTGATTGACCTATTTCCGCAAGTTATCAAAGAAAATTTTCTCTCTCTTCCTAGAAATATAGAATTTTTCTTGAATCATCAATCAGGAAAATTCATAGATTCTAATGGTTTATATATTAAGTTAGGTATCACAAATGAAGAGATAAATAATCTAGCAAGAGAATATTGTCAGACAGATAGTATTAACCCCAATTATTTACAATCAATTGTTGAGTATAAAAAATTAAGCAAATATGAGTTTGATGATGAGATTAAGCTTTTAGCTAAAAGAAAAAGTGATAAATTTTGGGAAAAACATTTTGAAACTAATGAAGGATTCCAATACTCTATATCAGTTGGTATCAAGCCTTTAGATTCTGATAAATTATATGAGCCTATTGAGAATGGTATTCTTTTAAATGAAACTATACTAGATGAACATCATGATTTTCTGACATTATTAAATAATTATATTAGTTTATTTGGCTTCTTTAATCATGAAACGGGATTGCCTTGGCTAGTTGCAAATGAAGAAACATTCAATCTCACGCGTTATTTTTCTTACAAATCAAATGCTCATTTCGAAGACTTCGATTCTTATTTAAAACAGTATTATGGTTTATTATTTTATGTATATTTTGATTATCTAAAGAAAAATAATATTGATATTGAGGAGATTATTAATTGGTACTTCAACATTTATTTAGAAACTGAGTTGAATATAAAAGGATTTCACTTCCACGCTTCCAATAAAGAATCTTCTTATTATGAAAGAGGAAAATCTATAATTTGTGAGATGGATAGTATCCTAGACCAATACGAACTATTTTTTAGACACAGGGAAATTGACCAAGGTTTATTAGAGATTAAATCCAAAGCCTCTTCTTATGCATCATTAAAATCGTTTAATGAGAAAAAATTTTTAAAATTGAGTTATACTTCTGATAATTCAGCTTTATTTTCAACTCTTTTCTCTGACCAAAGTACCCTAAGCTTTATCTCGTCAAAAAAAGAACATTCTACATTCTTTAAACATATTAAATCTGGTGTAAAAATTACAGATTTTGCTGATTATCAGGTGGAACAAATAAAAATTCTAATAGAAAAGAACATTTTAAAACTATCAAATGATGTAATAAAATTTACAAATTTCCAAGAAATTAACATTTTGAATAAATTATGGAAGTCAGGTACATATTGTCTATACTATAAAGATAAACTGATCCTAGATATTGCAGAAGACCTTTGTAAGAAAGGGTATTGTGAATATTCAGATAATCTTTTTTCTGAATATGAAAGTAATTATTTATCTTATATTTTGGATGATAAAAAATATGGTAATGGGTTAAAGATTCGAAATAAATTCTCTCATGGAAAATTTTCTTATAAAAGTGAAGAGGAACATCAAAAAAATTACTTAGAGTTACTTCAAATAGTCATTTTTTATGTTATGAGAATTAACGATGAGCTAGAATTTTACAAATCAAAGCTAGCTAATATATAATCTGGTTGTTTGTAAAAATCATCTAGGCTATATAAAAAAGCACATAGTAGTTATTAGTGTATCTTCCTTCAATAGCCATAAATGATTATATAGCAACAAACCCTGGCAATGTCATTACTGGGAAAATCTAATTTAATAATCTAGTAAATTTATTCTTTTAGATAACTAAGTATTTAAATATAGTGCTACTAATTTATTTTTTAAAAAATTGCAAATCTATTGGTAGCTTTTTGGTAGCTAAACAGACAAATTTTTATAATGTTTATCAAAGTGAACATAAAAAGAATGTTGAATTCATCAGGGTCGGCAACACTATTATTAAAAATCTTCTTTAATAACCCTATCGTAAATTTTGGGATAAAAAGCAATACACTCATCATTGCACTATATACAAAAAGTAAAATTCGTGCTATAAGATAGTTAATTTCTGAACTTTTCGATTTGAGAATTAATAGTAATATCGCAACAATTAGCGAAAACACATACATAAAAAACAAATTTTAAAAAACATCCTTTTCATATATTAACTTCTTTCTAAAAGAACTATTTTTTCCATTTTTTAACATCTCGAAAACTAGTATCAACAAATACGAAAAAAGCCCGCAAACGCGAGCTGCTTTCGTGGCGGAGAAGGAGGGATTCGAACCCTCGATACGGTTGCCCGCATACACGATTTCGAGTCGTGCGCCTTCAACCACTCGGCCACCTCTCCAATATTTATATTTTATCATATATCAGAGATTAAATAAAGATTTATTTTGCTGAATAATATATATACCCAGACTGAAGATTGCTAAGCAACTTATCAACAGTTACAAATTGATAACCTTGAGAACTTAAATTCTGCAAAATACACGGAACCGCTTCAACTGATGTTCGGTGAATATCATGCATTAAAATTATTGCACCAGGGCGTGCGTTCGAGATTGCTCTATTACAAACAATATTCGAATTTCTATCCGCCCAGTCGCGAGTATCAACAGACCATAAAATCGAACTCATTCCAAGATTAGAAACAACTCTTTGCACGGCCGCATTAGTTGCACCATATGGAGGTCTAAGTGTAGTAGGTTTTACACCTATAATTCCTTGTAAAATATTATTAGTTGAGGCTATTTCATTTTGAACTTGTGCAGGAGATAGGCTTGGTAAGGAAGAATGAGACCAAGTATGGTTACCAATTTGATGTCCATTATCAAAAACTCGCTTTACAATAGAAGGATATCTCTGAGCACTTGGGCCAATCATAAAGAAAGTTGCCTTCGCTTTATAACTTTGAAGATAAGAAAGGAGTTTATCGGTATATATGCCCGGTCCATCATCAAAGGTTAAAGCAATACATTTCGAACAATCTTTATCAAGAAGAGGAGATTGAGAAGTTAATGGTGCTGTCTTTTGAGCTTGTTTTGAATTTTGTATATCAGGAACTTCGAATATTTTTCTTGAAAAATCATTTTGCAAGAAATTAGAAATTTCTGAAATTTTAATTTGAAATTGAACTGAAGAAAAATTAGAAGGAATAATTTGACCTTTAGAGAAAGGAAAATCAATCGTTTGTTTATCTAATATTATTATATTTTCGAAACTTTCAAAATCTAAATCATTCAAAATTTCATTCGAGAATTCTTTTTTACTATTTTTTAAATAATCTTGAATTTTATTTTTAATAATTTCTAAAATACTAGATTTATCTTTCTCTTTATTGTTTAAAAAGTCACTAAATTTTATAATTTCTCCATTTTTAGCATTGAACGTCCAAAATAAATTTTGATCATTCGAATTTGCTCCATGGGTATCTTGTTTAATTGAAATTAAAATTGAAATAGCATCATCGTTGTTATAATAAACTTGATAGCTAATTCTTTCGGTTGAAATATTTTCGAAAGTTGATTTTTTCGCATCATCTTTAAAAATATCATCAATTTCTTGAATTTTATTATTTATAAATTCATTGATTTTATTATTCTTCGTAACAGGGATTTCTAATATAGCATCTTCTTTTGAATTTTTTCTTTCAATAAATTTTGAACTGATTCCATTATATTTTGAATCTTTAAAATAATACTTTGTAATATCTTGATTATGTTTTTCTTCTACATTATAGTTAATTTTATTAAGAAATATAATTCCACCCAGTAAAAGTAATAAAATGATAGATAAAATATATATAATCTTGT
>ERZ773263.391-NODE-391-length-31360-cov-7.409775_pt1 | contig 31360 bp, 25 predicted proteins | sample MGYA00511076_ERZ773263 | MGnify/ENA primary metagenome ERZ773263 (study PRJEB29015, sample SAMEA2738155) | human oral metagenome | biome: human oral; feature: human-associated habitat; material: saliva | place: China | collected 2195 ... | reverse complement strand
TACCGCCTACGACGATACGCCCCGTCATAGCGCCCTTGGCTTCTTCCACCCAAGGTGTCAGGAAAGCCAAGCCGTCAAGGCCTGCATTATCAAGACGCAATTCTACTTGAATGGGTCCGTCCGAAACATCATCTCTCAAGGCAGCCAGAGGAATGGTTCCTGATGCCGTCGCCTTGTAAGGTGAACGGGTCAAGGACGCCTGATTCAGTGAAATAACGCCGTTTTTGACGTTAAAGAGGGCAAAGGCATCCGTAAAGGGGACACCGTTCAAGGTACCGCCCGTAAGCTGAACGGATCCTTCGGCCACGGGATTACCACTCGTACCGCTCATATTTAAAGCAAAGTCGATTCGTGAGTCGACAGGTACGGAATTCGAGCCCGTTACATCTTGCAAAATGGCCGTCGAAAAATTCTTAGCCGCAATTTGAATATTAACCGGACCGTGTACGGCATAGCTTCCCTGGGCCGCCAAAAGACCGCCGTCTACGTGAAGAGACAGTTTGTTGACCTGTAAGATCCCTGCTTCAAAGGTTACATCAATATCTGACGGATCAATGTCGTATCCGTCCATTACGCCTTGCGTAATCTGTCCTTGAATATGCGCATTGGGATTATCCGTCGTGCCGTCAACGGAAATATTCCCGTCCAGACGTCCCGTAATCTTGGTAAGCGGAGCCTTGGTTATCTTAATGATATTTTCCAGACTGCCGCCGTCTACGGACGCACGGGCAATAATACGACCGTTTTTGCCGTTATGCATCAATTCGGCTTCATACTTACCGTCGCCTTGGGTAAATCCGAAACGATGAAGTCGTAAAATACCGTCACCGTACGTGAAGTTCCCTGAAATATTATCCAACGGCAAGTCGTTAACAACCAAAGATGCGCCTTTTACGGAACCGCCTACAGACGGATTATCCAAGGTGCCGCCTACATGGGCCTGTAAGTTGAGGGCTCCCTTCAAAGATACGTCTTTACGATGAATAAGCCGATCCGTTTCCAAATTCGACCCGTCTACGTCAAGGTTTAACCGATCTCCTACAGTGCCGGAGAAGTGTACCGTCGCATCATAAGCGGATACACGTCCATTCGTCAATTCCCACACACCGTTGTCCATGCGGTAATCAGCCTGTACGTAGTCATAAAGATAGCCTTTGACCGAACCGTAAGAAAGAATGACCTTACCTTCAACGGACGGATTATCCGTCGTACCGCTTATATGAACCGTATTGTTAACCCAACCCGTAAATCCGGTCAGGTCTTTACCCGTAGCCTTTAGCACTTGTTCCAGACGTGCATGTTGCGTATCAATCTGCAAGTCCAAAATGCCGCTATCGAGATTTATGCTGCCCGATGCGCGATGTGAACCGTCTTTATAACGGTACGCCAAATCATCAATAACAATCTGTCGTCCCGTACCGTGCAAGTTGCCGTAAATATTGTCGAAACTCATGCCGTTGACAGCTCCGTCTGCAGCGTTTAAATCCATACTCCAGATCGGTTCCGTACCGCTTACGTGAACAACAGCCGATACAGTCCCGCGTAAGTCCGCTCCTGCCAAGCCGGAGAACATATCCAGGGGAGCTCCCGTAATGATAAGGTTCCCGTCCGTCTGTTTGTCCAAAAGGCTGTAAGCGAAATCGCCACGGAGCGTACCGCTACCTACGAAACCGTGAATCCCCGTAAGTTGCAAGATCCCGTTACCGTAATGAACATCGGTCGAAAAGCCGTCCAAGGCTATGCCGTCGTAAGAAAGACCGTTCCCCTGCGCCTTGCCCTGAACAACCACATTATTCAAATCATTCGTATTACCGCCGACAATGAAATCACCGCTTATAATAGCTCCCAAACCGACCGGAACGCCTGGCATATCACCTACGGAGACGGAGTCGGCGTGTAGCGTAGCTCCTATATCGCCGGATTCGCTATTCCAACGACCGTCGGCCTGCAAAGTGCCGCCGTATAAGTTCGCCTTAAGGGATTGAAGGGTAGCCACATGATGAATGTAAGACACATCAGCCTTAGCCGAATCGACGGTAAAGCCGCTGTACGTTACATTATTCAGAATCACCTTTCCTTCAAGACCCAAGTCGGAGGGAGTCCCCCAAAGGCGACCGTGATAGCCGGCCGTCCCGCTTACATCCACATCTCGCCCTACAGTCAGGGCTCCCATATCTACCCGATCCGCATCGACTTTCAGGTCAAAAACGGGCACGTTACCGTTAATCTTAACAAGACCGGAAATGGCGACGGCCTGATCGTTTACCTTAGCGTGCACATCATTTAAGTGCAAATCCGTATCGAATAAACGGATTTGACCGGTTACATCGGAAACACGATAGTCACCATATACAAATCCCAGATGATTCAAGTCGGCCTGACCTTCGGCAAACAGGCCGTCGTGAGATTCCCTTATATGAAGAAAATATTCACCGACACCGCCTTCTGTCAGACTCACACCCGTATCGACCGGCACGTAAGAAGCGGCAAAGTTTGCCGAAAGACCGCTACCCTTCACTTTGATATCATAATCACGCGCCGACAGGTAGTGTACCGAAAGGGACACATCCTGCCCGTCAACGGAGGCCGTTGCATCTCCGCGTACAGAAGGATAATCCGCTAAGGATACGGAACCGTTCACCTTTTCAACGACGGCCGTTTTCCCCTGTGCCGGAGCAACACGAAAAGTCCCGTCATGTATGAGAATATTCGAACGCAGAGCCATCGGTTGATCGGGCGACTGCTTTTTGAATAATTTCGTTACATTCCAGGACTTATCCGTCGGATTTTGCCATACATGAAGAACGGGAGTCTTTACATCCACCAAATCAACAGCCCCTGCCGTATCGCCTGACGAAAGAGATGACACGACCGCCTTGAAAGGATTGATCGTAACGTCAACTTCCTCACTGTCCAGCACGCGTCTTCCCTGCGCATCCGCAACGGCGACGTCTGTAAAGACGACTTTCCCCGTAAGGGATATATGCATATCACTAAATGTCAGGGTGCCGTTTATTTTTTCATCGGCCAAGGACGTAATCATCTGCGGTAATCGGGGCCATAGAGCCGTGCGCATCCAAATAAAGGCGGCGCCGAAAACCACCAAAAAGATGATAACGACACTTGTAAACAAGCGGTGTCTCTTCATGAATGGTAACTCCCGTATTTCATCTATAGACAAAGAGAGAATTGTAGCAAACAATTCTCTCTCTTATGTATTTATAACTTATGCATTCGTCGGAATAACCGCACCCGTACGAACGTCCATGCCCATTGCTTTTTCAAGAGTTGCAATGCCTACATTGTAGTCATAGAGAGCCTGAATGTTGTTCGTGCGAGCCTTATCCAAGTTAAGCTGAGCATCGAGAACATCCAAGTTAATGCCCACACCGGCCTGATAACGAACCGTAGCGATTTTGAAGCTTTCCGTAGCCTGGTTTACTACAGTCTGGGTAGCTTGTACACGCTGTGCTGCACTGCGAATAGCAAGATATGCCTGTTTTACTTCGAGTTGTACGGCTTCACGAATCTTCTGTTCATTTTCACGTGCCTTCGTGAAGGCTTCCTTAGCTTCTTTTGTCTTAGCCCTGGTGGCACCGCCGTCCCAAATGGGCAGGGATACGGTACCCTGGAGCTGCCAGCCTTTATTCTTAGTCCCCGGGAAGTCCGTGTCGAACCAGTTACGGCCTGCACCGACAGCTACGGTCGGGCGATACCCCGACTGAGCTACACCGATATTTTCATCCGCTTTTTCTACAGCTAAAGCCGCCTGTAATACTTCGGGACGATATTTCATAGCGTAGTCGAGAGCGTCTTCCAAAGACATATTGTATTCGTTAAACGGCAAACTGTGGTCCGCCAACTCCAACCGTGTATTAATAGGAAGTCCCAAAATATTATCTAAAGACGCTTCCGCATTGGCCACATTATTAGCTGCCGTTACGGCATCGGTCTTCGAGTTGGCCAAGGATACATCCGATGTCAGTACATCAAGTTTGGCAACGGTGCCGACGTTGTACTGTGCCGTTACATTACGAACGTGTCCTTCCAAATTCGTCACCGATGTATCATATACGTCTTTCAACTGTTTATACGCCAAGAGAGCGTAATATCCCTTAATGGCATCGAGTTTCGTCTGCTGTTCAACGCGCAGCACTTCTTCTTGTGCCGTCGTCTTACCCAACTTGGCAATTTCCGTCATGCCTTCTACCTTACCGCCCGTATACAAAGGAATGGACACACTGAGCCCGTTTGTAAAACGGTTACCGATTGTCGAGACCCCGGCAACACCCGTTTGCGACGAGCTGCGAGTAGCGGCAAAACTATAATTTACATTCGGCATCTTGCCGGCCCGTGCTTCGTTGATGGCATATTCAGCCGACTTCAAGTCATAGTGAGCCATTTTAATGTCCCGATTGTAATCCAAGGCCATGCCTACTGTACGGGGCAATGTAAGCTGTACCGCTTCATTGCGAGGCACGCGACCGACGACGATAACCGGATCGGCCTCTTTCTTTTGAGCCGCTTTTTCAGCTCGTTTTGCCATATCCGCATGAATTTGTTGCGACAATTTTTCACGTAACTCAGGCGATACATCAGATTTACGGCTGTCTGAAAGCTCTGCCGAAGCCGCATGTTTAACGATGTCCGTCGCATCTAAATGTTCCGTCGTGTCGGCTGCGCCCGCAGCGGCACTGATAGATGTAAGCATGATTGCTACTAAAATCTGCTTGGAAATTTTTTTATTCATTGCAAAACCTCCGTAACCGTATTCGGTCGTATTAGAAGACATAGTTAATCCCGTAATAATTACCGCCGTCGGATCTCGACATGGGGCGAGTAAATTGCCCCATAAGGAAGATGTGCGGATGAATCTGATATTGGGCCGTCAAACGATAACGCCAGTCGTTGGGGTCATACCCTTCAAGAGAAAAGCGAAACTTGCTGTGTGTAAAGAAATCGGCCCCTATACCGAACTTACCGTGTATCAACCCGGCCCTTGCGGCATAGTCTTTATAAGCTCTGCCGTATTGCAAATTAAGCTGCGTACCGTCTCCCACGTCTTCCGCACCGACAAGTGCGAAAGAGTCGCGACGGTATAACTTAAAATTTGCGCGACCGCTGACCTCGTTTCTCGTATCATTATACAACATGCCGGCTTCGCCTTCCATGTTCATACCGCCACCTCCGAGCAGGCCGTTTACCTTTTCGGAAATCTGTGCCGTATTATGCAAGGTTTTCCGAATGTCCGCACTGCTCTGCGGGTCCGTGGCGATATTTTCCATCTCCCCCGCAATGACCGTAAACCGGTCCGTAATAACCTTGATATTTTCCAGGGAACTGCGCATATCGGCGCTCATCTTTCCGTCGCCGTCCATGCGTTGTACCGATTCATTCAATTGTCCCGTAATAGCCGCCATATTGGCCGTCATCTGCTGTACATTACCGGCATTGGCCGCCAACATATCGTTTACATTGCCCGTAATTCCGGCAATATTTTGAATGGAGCCGCGCATAGCCCCCTGTGTCTTTTCGTCACCGATAACGGAGTTGACGTTTTTCATCATGTCGTTTACGTTGTTCAGCAACTTATTGGCATTATCCATAACATCGTCAACCGACTTGACCTTATCACCCTGTAAGGTACCGCCGTCTGTCACTAAATGTTGCGTATCCTGTCCGGGCGTAATAGACACCAGTTTTTCACCCATAAGACCGTCCGTCGTAATGACGGCCTTGGAGTCCTTCGGAATTTCCGTGCCTTTTTTCAGTTTCAAAGTCACTTCTACTCCGTCTTTACCGGCCGTTACGGATTCTACCTTGCCGACGTTGACGCCTACGTAGCGCACGGTATTACCGGCCTGTAACCCGTTGGCATCACTGAAAGCTACGTGTACCGTAAGTCCCGACGAACGAAACAAATCTGCATGGGACAAGCCGACGACTACAAAGAATAATAAGAGTACGCCGACAACGGTCATAATTCCGACCTTGACTTCCGCCGTCATATTCTTCATTATCTCTCGCCCCCTTCTCGTCCTTCTTTACCGCCTGTAATGAAATAGCGAACTTTTTCATTCGTCGTATTTTTAAATTCTTCCGTTGTTCCTATCATTTCAAATCTTCCGTTTTCCAAATACACCATTCTGTCAGCTACTGAAAAAGCCGACTCCATATCGTGTGTAACGACGACCGATAAAGGATGCATACTTTCCTGCATAGCCTTTATCAGACGACTGATGTCGTTGCTGCGCACCGGATCAAGACCCGCTGTCGGTTCATCGTATAAAATAATCTTCGGATTTAAGGCCACGGCCCGTGCCAGACTGACACGTTTTTTCATGCCCCCCGACAAGTCGTTGGGCATCATCTCTTCAATTCCGTCCAGCCCGACGGCGTGAAGCTTTTCGGCAACTATCTTATGAATCTCTTCTTCTTTCGTCTTTGTATGCTGCCTCAAACCGAAGGCCACGTTTTCGCCGACTGTCATAGAGTCGAAGAGAGCCGAATACTGAAAGACCATCCCCATATGGCGTCGAACTTCATCCATCTTTTCTTCCGAATAGTCCGTAATATCTTCGCCGTCAATGTATACCCTGCCGCTCGTCGGCTTTTGCAACCCCATAATAAGTCGTAAGGTCGTACTTTTGCCGGAGCCGCTGGCACCGATAACGGCCAAAGTTTCGCCGTCGTGAATATCCAAATTGACATGGTTCAAAATAATTCTGTCGTCATAAGCGACGGTTATATCTTCTAAACGTATCATAGGTCGCTCCTAGTATAAAATGACGGACAAAATATAATTCGTTATAAAAATAAAGATAATAGACGTAACGACGGATTTCGTCGTCGCCTGTCCTACCCCTTCGGCCCCACTCTTGGCGTGCATCCCTTCAAAACAAGCTACAAGGGCGATAATACCGCCGAAGACACCGGCCTTGATAAGACCGAAAAGGACATCACTGATTTCCGTAAAGAACTCGATGGAATGCATGTACGTGTAATCCGTAAGTCCCGCACTGAAAACGGCTACACAATAGCCGCCGCCCGTACCGATGAGATACCCGAAAAAGGTCAATAACGGCACCATAAACACACAAGCAACAAAGCGCGGCACAACCAGATAAGCCACCGGGTCCGTAGCCATACAGCGCAGGGCGTCAATTTGCTCCGTTACCTTCATCGTCCCGATTTCAGCCGTCATAGCCGCACCGACGCGGCCGGCTACGACAACACCTGTCAGAATGGGACCCAATTCACGCCCCATGGCGACGGACATAATGCCGCCCAACGTCGACTGCGCTCCGTATCGCATGAGAATATCCACGATTTGCAGGGTCATAACCATGCCGGCAAAGAGCATAGTCAGAGCGACAATGGGAAATGAATCGACACCGAGGTGTGCCATTTGATTTATGGTCAAATCCCGACGAATACGGGGCATTTGTTTTATAGTTTGTCCGAAAAGAACGGAAATAACTCCGACTTCCTCGAAAATGTGCAGAGTAAAGCGTCCGATACGCTCCAATAGGTGTTGCAAAACTGCCTCCTTCAGACACTCTGTAACCATATATGGAAAACTATCGATAATTCTCCAGTTTTCATAAGGTTAATCATATCATGAACAAGAGTATTTTTCAAATGTTTTTCGCATTGAATCGCCGTTTTGAGCAGTTTTTTACGAAAAAAAGGAACGGATAATATCCGCTCCTTTTTCGCTCTCATGAAAACTTATTCATCCTTTTCGTCCGTAGTCGGGTCGGCATCCTTGTCGCCATGATTCTTTTGAGCATCCGAGGCTGTCTTATCCTTATGAGACGACGCATTTTTATTGCCGTTTTTATGGGCTTTCACATCATCCTTCTTCCCCGTTACGTCACTGTCTTCACCGTCCATCGATTCAACGAGACTGACTTGGCCGCTATGAGACTTTTTGCGCTTAGCCATCTCAGCATCCCGTTTGGCCGGTGTCATAACCTTAATGGTAATCTGCCCGTCGCCGTGAATAATATACGGCGTATCGACAACCGATTTGGCCTCGTCGTCATCGTCATGTTCGCTGAGAAGTTTCTTTTTCGGCTTCACCAGGGATTTGTCCGTTTCGACAGGTTCCTTCCCTTGAATCTTCAACTTCGCCGTCGTCGACTTTTCATCGTTGACCATGCTTACATTCTGTTCAAGGATTTCGATGACGATTTGGTTGTTTGAATCTTCTTCTTCGATTTTCTTTTTCAAGTCGGCGAAGTCCTTGTATGTTCTCAGGCGTTCAAGGATTTCATCCGTCAAATTATACTGCTGTTTCTGAATGAGGTACGGCAAAGGTACGACACCGCCGCCGCGTACTTCCAGAACCATGTCGCCCAGAGGCTGATCTTCCGGTACGACGAAAGACATATCCTTAATTTCATCTTCGCCTCGATAGGGGTGAATCTTCACTTTAAAGTAAATCGTATCGCCGGGGCTGACGACAACGGGAGCCGCCGTAGCATCGACAATCCGAGCCGACTGTTTAGCCTGCGTAAGAGATATATCCGATTCTATGGATAAAATAGGATATTTAATAAATTCGTTGTGCTTCAAAATATCGAGGACATTATACAATTCGTCAATGGATTTTTCGTTAATATTATCTTCCGAATAATACATATTGTGACGAGTAATGCTCTTATCGTCACCGTCAGCCGAACGAATAGTGTAAGCAATGGTCGCCGTACCGCCGCCCTTGCGGTCTATAGTCTGGTTTACCGTGTTATAGACCGTCGTCGACGCCAGGACGGGAGTCAACTCGTTGTCTTCAATAATTTTTACGTGCTTCGTTTTAGCTGCCAGCGTATCCCTGTCGGATACATGAATAGTCACGGGAATACCCGGTGCGACGGCACCGTATTCACCGGCAATACCCGAGCCGCGGTCCTGATCGATTTTACCGACTTCCGCACCTACGGAGCCGAGTTTAAATGAGCTGTCGTAGTTGTTTACAATCGTAAAAATATAAGCATTGTGCATAAAATAATCAATACTGCCACGTTTTAAGAAAGGATGCCCGAAGGCGACGATATGCTTGTCGTCCACATACGTAACGGTACCGATGGCACCTAAGCGCATGTCGCCGTCTACGAAGGCGGCGGCAACGGAGCTGCCCGCTTCCAAAGGATAGGCCACGTTATCATCCCCTGCCGAGGCCGTGTCGACAGGTTGGAAGTTGTAGGACTTCAACTTGTCCTTCATCCACTGCATGGAAAGAGAATCGAATCCCGAAGCCATTAAGGGCGTGGCAATAGGTACCAATTGCGTTTCTCTGGCGTTAAATTCGGGGATCTCTTCCTTTGTCGGATCGTTCCAGAGCTTTACCATGTCTTCAATGGGCGTAATCATACCCATCCGGGATTTGGTAAAGGACCACCCGTAAGCGACGGCACCGACAAGTTTTCCGTTAATATATACGGGACTTCCCGACATGCCCTGCGCAATACCGCCCGATTCTTCTATGAGGGGTCCCGAGAACTTGGCCAAAATCAAGTCCCCCGACGGGCCTGCATTTTTCATAATTCCCAGGACTTCTACCGGGAAGGTTTCTATCTTTCTGCCGTGAGCTACCGTCTTGGCATACCCTGTCATGCCCGGTTGAACATCCTTAACGGACATAAAGGTTTCGGCCTGAACCGAAAAAGCGGTAAGACAACAGAAAGCCGCCGTCATTGCTGCTGCAACACGGCGGAATTTCCGTAGTATATTCATCTCTTATTCCGCTTCCACCACAACTACCGTTTCGCCGGCATTAACTGTGCTGCCCGCTCCGACGGCAACGGATTTAACTACACCGGCCGACTGAGCTCGAGCTGCAGCCATAGGGCCTGTCAAGGTGTTGACCGTAAGCAGTACATCGCCTTCACGAACAACCGTACCTACAGCCGATACGGTCGTTACCGTACCGCTCAACACGGAAGTATATGCTACTTCTGCAGCGCTGACGGGCATCACGGCCATAGCGGCCAAGCCCAGTGCTACTATCATCTTTTTTAACTTTTTCATATTATCCACCTCTATGATTCGTAATAACTGTCTTTTAATCTGTCCATTTCCGCCAAAGCCTTGCCGGCTCCGTTTGCTACGGAAAGAAGGGGCGTGTCGCATAAATAAGCGGCCATCCCCGTGGCTCTTGCAATGAGACGATCAAAACCGTCCAAAAGAGCCCCGCCGCCGGTGAGGACAATGCCGTGGTCGGCAATGTCGGCCGCCAATTCGGGCGGCGTCTTTTCCAAGATAGATACGACGGCATGGACAATACTGTCCAACGGCTCTTCCAGAGCCGTTCTTATTTCCTGCGAGTCCACATCGGCCTCTACAGGAAGTCCTGTTTCCGTACTGCGACCGCGCACGTCGGCCATAAAGTTGCGACCGTCCGCAATGGCCGTGCCGATGAGCATTTTTAACTCTTCGGCTGTACGATACCCGACGGTTACGGATTTATTTTTTTCCAAATAGCGAATAATCGCTTCATCGAAGGTATGACTGCCGATACGCAAGGATTCGCTGATAACGACACCGCTGAGGCTTAAAATAGCCACATTGGTCGTACCGCCGCCCAGGTCGACAACCATGGACCCGTTCGAATCGGCAATATCAAGACCTGCCCCGATGGCTGCCGCCAAGGGTTCTTCCATGACGACAATCTTACGGGCTCCGGCCTGCAATACCGCTTCCATAACGGCCCGTCGTTCTACGTTCGTCACACCCGAAGGAACGGATACGATGACGCGCGGCTTACTGAGCATGTAATTACCCGTCACCTTGCGCAGATAATGACGCAAAAGATACTCCGTCGCATCGTAATCGGCAATGACACCGTAGCTCACAGGATGATAGGTCCTCACATTGCGAGGCGACCGCCCCAACATAGCCTTGGCTTCCTTACCGACGGCGACAACACGGTTAAGTCGCTCGTCGACGGCAATAACGGCCGGTTCATTAATAACGACACCGCGGTTTTTAACATATACGACAATATTGGATGTCCCCAAATCAACGGCAATGTCCGTACCGAACCAACGGGACGGTGACAAATACCGCAACGGAGACAGAGTTTTTCGATTATTCTTCGTCTTCAACTCGGACTCGGACAATGTCTGCACCCAACCTTTGTAACTTGGCTACCAGATCGTCATAGCCTCTGTCTATGTGATGTAACGAGCCGATTTCCGTACGGCCTTCAGCCACGAGACCGGCCAGGACAAGTGCCGCGCCGGCACGCAGGTCCGTCGCATTGACGCGACCGCCAGCCAAGTGTTGCACCCCTTCAATAAAGGCGCTGCGACCTTCAATACGGATTTTCGCACCCATTCGTTTAAATTCTTCAACATGCATAAAACGGTTTTCAAAAACTGTTTCCGTGACAATGCTGTTACCTTCGCAAATAGTTGCCAAGGCCATGAACTGCGCCTGCATATCCGTAGGAAAACCCGGATAAGGCAGGGTCTTTATTTCAACGGCTTTCAGCGGTCTCGTACCGATGACGCGAATACCGTCAATGTCTTCTTCAACCCGTGCGCCCACTTCCTTGAGCTTGGCAATGAGAGGTTTCAAGTGTTCGGACAAAGCGTTTTCTACATACACATTCCCCTGTGTCATAGCCGCACCGACCATAAAGGTCCCCGCTTCGATGCGATCGGGAATGACGGCATGAGCGGCGCCGCGTAGTTCCTTAACGCCTTCAATACGAATGGTATTCGTCCCGGCACCGCGAATATTGGCACCCATGCTGTTAAGATACGTTGCCAAATCAACGATTTCCGGTTCTTCCGCCGCATTTTCAAGGACCGTCTTGCCTTCAGCCAAAGAGGCGGCCATAAGAATATTTTCCGTAGCCCCTACGCTGGGAAAGTCCAAGTAGATTCTCGCACCCTTCAAACCGTCAGGAACGGATGCTTCAATATCGCCGTCGGCCAAGTCAATAACCGCACCCATGGCTTCAAAGGCCTTTAGGTGCAAATCAATGGGTCTGGCCCCGATGGAACACCCGCCGGGAAGAGAGATTTTAGCATGCCGTTTCCGTGCAAGCAAGGGACCCATAACGAGGAAAGACGCACGCATGCGACGTACCAAATCGTACGGAGCCACGGTAGACGTAATATTCGTACCGTCCAGAACGAGTGTCCCCTTTTCGGGCGATTCCACTGCTACGCCTAAGGATTTAATAACCTCGCTAACCGTGTGGACATCGGCCAATTCCGGAATTTCCGTCAATGTCGACTTGCCTACTCCCAACATGGACGCAACGATAATGGGCAAAACGGCATTTTTAGCACCGCTGACCCGAACCGTACCGTTAAGCGGATTACCTCCGTGAACAATCAGTTTTTCCAACTCCGATGCCTCCCAATATATCTTCAATATACCTTTATATACATAGTTTTTACTCTAAACAATTTACCTTCCGGTCATAATTGCTAACAGATATTGTAACACAGAAAAGCGAAATCTGAAATACCCCGAAGAAGGGAGATAAAAGGATTTTCAGCAAGAAAAAAAGGACAGAATCCAAAAGATACCGCTCCTTTTCAGTCTGAGCGCAATACCTTTCTTCCTGTCCTTTTTTCTATCTAAAAGAGGATTTATTTCATGCTTTCATAAATGCGTTCCAAGTTGGTCTTCATACGATCGAGATATGACTCTCCTTCAGGATTGCTTTCTATCGTATCGAGGACTTCCACCTTGGCACCTACTTCGGCGGCCAAGGTTTTAGAAACTGCAGGGCTTGCCGCTTCTTCGGCAAAAATCGTCTTCACTTGATTCGTCTTGCAATATTCGGTCAGTTCGGCCAATTCCTTCGGGCTCGGCTCACCTTCTGCAAAAACGTCTTCTACGCTCTTTTGCGTTAACGCGAAATCGCGGCACAAATAGCCGAAAGCTGCGTGACCCGTTACGAAGTCGCGACGCTGAACGTCTTTAAACTTGCCTTCATAATCCTTGCGCAGGCTTTCAAGCTGGGCAATGTATTCTTTAGCGTTCTTTTCGTAGAAATCCTTATTAGCCGGGTCGGCTTGAGCCAGTCCGTCGGCAATATTTTGAACCTCTTGTGCGGCACAAGTCAGACTGAGCCATGCATGGGGATCGAATTCACCGTGTTCTTCCACTTCTTCCGGATCCGTATTCTTAATGGCGTCAATTCCCTTAGAAGCCTCAATTTTAACGAGCTTGTCGTTATGAGCCGCTTCGACAACCTTTTCCTGCCACGGTTCCATACCCAACCCGTTATACACGAATACGTCTGCCCCTGAAAGAGCTTTCATTGTTTCCGTCGAAGGTTCGAAACCGTGCGGTTCCGTCCCTGCCGGGATAACGGTATGCACTTCCACTTTGTCCTTGCCTACGGCCTTGACGAATTCTCCCATGGCATCAAAGCTGACAGCCACCTTCACCTTATCCTTCTTCGCCGCCTCTTCCGTCTTACCGCAACCGGCCAAAACGGATACGGCCAAAAGGACCGTAAGTATGCAAGCTATCCATTTCCTCAACCCTACCATCTCCTTTTTGGCAAATGCGAATCATCTGCATTAACATACAAGAAAGATTATCACACCCGTCTATGACTGTCAATCTTATGAAAATATGCAAATTTATCGTTATATTCAGTATTTCGAATTTTTCGTTACGACAACAAAAAAGAGCCGTCTTACCGACGACTCTTTCCCTTTTAAGCGGCCCAGACGGCTCGCATAATTTGTCCGTACGATTCTTCCAAGTGCTCGATAATGAGGCTGAACAAAACCGATATAATTTCTCCGTCCGCCACGTCGTCACCAATGTAGCAAACGTCCAAAATCAGCGCCCCTTCTTCGTCAACACAGTATTTGAAAGACTTGTACGTACGATTGTACTCATTGATGAGATTATATACAGCCGTTTCATTGCCGTTTTTCAGAACCTTCGGAGCTACGAGAACGCGAATTGTCGAATACAGCGTATCGTCAAGAACCAACACAAGCGGCAATTCCGTCCCCTGAGCTTCAATGAATGTCCTGAAAATGACCGTATTCAACCGGCGGTCATGCATATCATCCATCATAAACGACTTAATTCCCGATTTTTTTAAATATTTTCGGAAGGCCTCGGCTTTCTTATTCATCTGTCATCACTCCGTTCCGAACAACACAGACCGAATCCGAAGATACGAACATAGTTTCTTTAATTTCATTATACAGAGAATAAGAATTCCTTGCAAAGCCGCTGCTATACTGATATTCGATGACTTTTGCCAGTGGCATAATCGATTTCGATACCGGGCTGATTATTATAAACAAAAACGTTAAATTTGATTCCCTTTCCGTTATCTTCTACAGAAAGAGCCTCCATTTGCACTCCCCTTGCCACCAGATTCTTTCCTTCAAAGACGGGCGTTACCCGATAAAGCACGTGATTGTGCGTTTCCTTAATATAGTCATGAACCATATTTTCAAAAGGAAGCATGCCTTGCACGTTCAAATAGCGCGTACCCGTAATGAGATTCTTCGGATTTGCATTTTCCGCCGTCAACTGATAACCGATAAGGTGACAGCGGTTATATAAGTATTTTCCGTCTACGTTATCATATTTAACCGTTTGCCAACCGCTGGGTTTGACGGAACCGATGGGACCGCGTTTTTGCGTAGGCATCAAATCTTCACCGATGTCGGCAAAGGCCGGGCCGCACCGCCCCAACGGATCGAGATCACTGTATCGCTCGACAGATGTCGTCTTCATATCCTCTTGGGAAAAAGACGGCTCATTGTTGTTAATGACCACATAGGGCTTCCCGCTAAAAGGCGGCAAGGTCGACAGGTCGACAACATTGCGCCCCGACTCGTTTTGTGCCGAAACAGCGGCTGCAGGTACCGCCTTTTCCGCCTTCGGTTCGACCTGATTAGAGCCGCACCCGGCTAACGATACAATTACCAGTAGGGTCGCCAATAAGGCCGTAAGTTTTTTCTTTATCATCTCGTATATACCTCTTGCGTAATATCATCATGAGACGTGCCGACAAAATCCGTTTGCTTCGTTACGGTAAATACCCCTTCTAAGGGCAAATCAAAGAAAAAGTCACCCGGGTAAGCACGGTTCCACTTATATAAAACAACAGATTGAACCGAGTCGACAAAAGGCTTTACAGATACATTTTCAACAAAACAATACGCATCTTCGCCGGCCTTTTCAAGAAAATTCTCGTCGCACGTAAGAACCGCTTCCGAATCTTCAAATAAATCGGCAGAAAAGGGATGAATGTACAAATTCGTCCCGTATTCTTTTATGATACGCCTGAGCACTTCGCTGTCTTTACTCTGTCGCCTGTTGTTGAACAAGAGTCCCATACTGTCATCTACTGCCGCAATAATATGCATATTTACTCCTTAATAAGCCTTCGCCTCTTCCGGCGTCAACCAAAAATGAATGCCCGTCGTCGAGTCGTACCAACGATCTTCATTAAAATTCTTTACTTCCATCCATTGTCCGACGCGATAAATAAACTTGGGGTCCACCAAAGACATAGCCTCTTTATAGGATGTCTTCCCGTCAAAACTCTTAATACTTAGAACCTTGGCTTTATTACAGCGACAGGTCTCACCCGTAGCGGAAGTGCGCTTGGCGTCGGCAGGTACCAACAAGGTGACGAGAAGATCGTTAAAACACTTCTTGTACGCCAAAAAAGGTCCCTTTTGGGGACAGTACAGACGAAAAAACCGAGTCTTCTCATCATCTACAATACCGTCCAATCGAGCGCCTTCCAGGTTGGCCCTGTATAAGTCGGCCCCTTTAAGGACTGCATGATTCAAGTCGCAACCTCGCAAGGCCGCTCCGTGCAAATCGGCACCCGACAAGTCGGCACCGGCCAACGAACAATCGGTAAACAGCGTATCGGAAAAATCGGTATCTTGCAAACAGGCTCCTACAAAAGACACATGACGAAAGTCGGACCATGAAAAATCCAGGCCCGACAAATCCAGACCGTCGAGATTCAATCCGTCCAGCTGCGATTCACGGCACGAATGAGCCTGGCGTTCAGCCCTCGTCATCGTGCTTAATTGACGCATGTCTTCAAATGTCAGCATTTTCATGGCTCTCACTTCCCGCTTAAGAGATGTAAGCCCTAACGGGCTTCAAAAAGGGGCAATTTTTCCAAAAAGATAATGTCCGTCCGCTTACCTGCATCCCCTTCAGCCAAAATAGCCGCCTTGCCGATGACTTCGGCACCGGCCTTTTCAGCCAACTCTTCCAAGGCCTTCAAAGAACCGCCCGTAGAAATAACGTCATCTACAATGACGATTTTCTTACCCTTAATAAGCTCTACATCCGCATCGGAGAGGCAGAGGATTTGTTTTCCCTTCGTCGTAATCGATTCATCATCTACAATAAGGGGATTTTCCATATAAGCCTTAATGCTCTTGCGCGCCACAATATAGTGAGGCATGCCGAGAATCCGGGCCATTTCGGCTGCCAAGGGAATCCCCTTCGTTTCGGCCGTCATAATCATATCCGCTTCGGCCGGAAGCTTAGCCGCCAGCTCCTTAGCCGTATTGACGGTCAGCTCCGTGTCGCCGAGAATGACAAAACCGGCAATAGCCAGACTGTCCGTAACATTTAAAATCGGTAACTGTCTCGTACAGCCTGCCACGTGAAGTTCATAATATTCTTTAGCCACGATACACCTCGTTTTTCCCGCAGGAAATTAGATTTTTAAATCGATAATCGCCGAAACACCTACGCCCTGAATGCGTGAAGCTCCGACGGGATTGGCACTGTTTACGGGGACAAGGCCCTTAACACGAGCGATGTTGTTAAAGCTGCCTTCTACCTGGGCTACGGCCTTTACCTGATCTACTTCCGCCGTCGGTCCCGTAACCTGAGCGGCACCGACACGACTGCCGTTACCGATGCTGACAATGGGAACTACCTTCGTCGCATATGAAGTACCGAGATTTTTCTGGTTCAATAATTTATTCAAAAAGCTGTTAATGGAGCTGCCGTATTTATCGATGACAAGGCCGATAGCTCCGCCCTTAATCATACCGCCCAAGCCGATGGCTTCTACGGGAAGAACGGCACCGAAAGAAGCCGTACCGATAGAAACGGCCAACATAGCCGCAATAAGTTTCTTTTTCATCTTATACCTCCTATGCATCTTATGATTCTATTATATCAAGACACGGTAGTCTGTGAAACCCTTATAGATATAACGACCGAATCTGTCCGATTCCCTTGCCTGCAGGATATAGTATATAATAACATCACCAATATGTTGCGGAGGTACATATGTTAAAAGTTAAACTTCAAAAAGCGAGTTCTCACCTGTATCAACTGTTTAAACAGGACCCACTGCTATATATACTGATTCTTCTATTTTCAGTATTCATTTCCAACATCCCCACAACGGAACCCTACGTCCGTTCAGTACTTATCCTCTTATGCAGCCCGGCCCTTCTTGTACAGACCTATGTTCTACGCAATAACCGTTTCAGAACTATCGCCACGGTACTTGCCGCTGTTATTTCGATCATCGCCTACGCTGTAGCTGTAACCCTGGATAATACGGGCGTTTCCGCCTTATGCCTTAACTTAGCGGCTCTCTGGCTCTTTGTCACCGTCTTGCGATACTTGACCCTGGATGCGACGAATAACCCGACATCGGCTTTTTACGGACGCTTTCTGCAATTCATCAAAGCAGGCGCCGTAGCCATACTCATCAACACTCTGCTATCCGTCATCCTTTTATTTGTCGCCCTTATTTTTCCCGAAAGTCTCCCTATTACCTTCATTACCGGTCATCTCACCCCCACCTTGTGGACCCTGGTCTTCTTCATCGTCCTCTTTTCGTATGAATCAGGTCCTTCCGAACCGGGCAAACTCTACACCTTTATCTTTAAAACCGTCGTGCCTAAGTTCACCGTCTTTTCGGGAACCCTAGCCGTCATTTATCTGTTTTTAATCCTTATCGACGTGCGACCGGATGCTCGCTTTTTGTATACCTACTATCCTTACGTTACCTTGTACTATCTATTCTTTTTAGCCGGCTTTCGCATTAAAGCGACCATCCCCGAACGTCCCCTCATACTCATCCTCTTCTCGGCCCTTACGGCCCTTTGCCTTATCCTTACCGTTAAGCGAGTCTATGTCGATTCCTCTCTCATCCTTGGGGCCGTTTACATTCTCCTCTTTAACGGGGCCTTTCTGATTCACAACCTCTACCTTCTCATTCGTAAAACAGGGCCGGGGGCACACACGAAACTTCTCGCCCTTGTCATGGGCCTCATTATGTTCATGCCCCTTGTAGGCTACACCTCTTTCATCCGTTTCGTCACCTATACTCACGAAAAAGATACCTATATCCCTCATTTCTCCATAAGCAGCCAATTCGATAAGGATGCCGAATCGGCTCAGAGCGAATCGGAAGGCGAATCCGACACCGCCGGTCATTCCCCGGCCGGTAACCAAAAAAGCAAGGTAACAAACCTGACGCCGCGACGAGAATCCGCTATTTCCTATCATATTGCATCGTATGCGGAGGCGAATTTAAACAACGTCTTTTTCTTCAACAAGCAGACTCGCAAAGCTTCTCACACCTTCGGCGACTACACGCTGGCCTTGGACGAATCGGGCAAGAACCTGACGGTTACCTTGCCTGACGGGCAATTACGGGCATACAACATACCGGATGCCATAGAAGAACAAATTCGGGCGGGCGATGAAAGCACAGCCGTCACCTTGACTACCGACGACTACCTGATCGTCATCACCCAATACCATAACGACAATACATCAACGAGTCTGAGCTTTGACATATTCTACAAATAAGAGTCTATACATAAAGGAGGCATCTCAATGAGATGCCTCCTTTGCTTACGTGCTTTTATTTGTATTCAGGAACCCATTTCAAGGCATCCACGTTATGCAAAGCCTCTTCTTCGCTCAAATCACTCTGCCCTGTCCGTACGGCTTCTTTGGCTACCGCTACGGCCACAGTACGGGAAAACTCCGTCAGTTTATCTACCGGCGGCAAGGTGGCTGCACCGGGTTGCGTCACGTCTATAATTCCTCCCAACGCATGAGCGGCTACGGAAATCATTTCATCCGTCAACAACTTAGCCTCTGCTGCCATGACACCCAAACCCAAGCCGGGATAAATGAGGGCATTATTAGCCTGTCCGATATAATACATAATCCCCTTATACATAACCGGTTCGGCAGGAATACCCGTAGCAATAAGGCCGCGACCTTCTGTCCACTCAATGAGATCTGCCGCCTTGGCTTCTGCCAGCTTTGTCGGGTTGCTCAACGGGAAGATGAAAGGACGTTTCGTCGTTTTGGCCATATGTCGAACAATACCTTCCGTAAAGGCTCCGGGAACTGTCGACGTACCCACAAGAATCGTCGGACTCACCGCCTTAACGGCAGCTTCCAAATTCGTCAATTCATAGGCATTAGAAAACTCATCGCGGTTACGAGTAAACTCTCGTTGTTCCGGCGTAAGATTCGGCGTATCATCAAAAAGAAGGCCCTGTTTATCGACAAGATAAAAACGTTTTTTTGCCTCTTCAGGGGAAAGACCCTGTTTCACCATTTCCGAATAGACGCGGTGAGCAATACCACAACCGGCCGTACCGGCACCGAAGCACATGTACACCTGATCCGTTAGCTTTTCTTGAGAAATATCGAGACCTCCCAAAATACCGGCGAGCGTAATAATCCCCGTCCCTTGAATATCATCGTTAAATACGGGATAGGTCTTATTATACTTTTGTAATAGAGCCGCCGCATGGTCTCTGCCGAAGTCTTCAAAATGTAAGTACAACTTCGGAAAGAGTCGTTCCGCCGTTTCCACAAAAGTATTTAAAAATACGTCGTAATCATGTCCTGTTACACGCTTTTGATGATTTCCCAGGTATAGCGGATTGTCTAAAAGGGACTGACGATTGGTGCCGCAATCCAGGATAACCGGCAAAACCTGTTCGGGGTTAATACCGGCGACGGCCGTGTATACCATAAGCTTACCGACGGAAATGTCAACACCGTTCGTACCCCAGTCACCGATACCGAGGATTTCTTCCGCATCAGATACGACAATGAGACGAACATCTTTGCCCTCTGCCCCGCTTCTCAAGGACTCTTCAATTCGCGACGGCTCGTCGACAGACAAAAAGACGGCATTTTGCGGATTTACAAAAAGTTCACTGTATTCTTCAATATTTTCGGCAATAACCGGATCGTACACAATAGGCATGAATTCGACTACGTGTTCACTAAATACCTTATAGAACAAGGTGCGATTCGTGTCAAACAACTGCATGAGAAAACGCCGTTTTTCAATACCCGCATCCTTGCGGCAAATATGTTCGTACGCTTGCCTGGCCTGCTCTTCAAGAGTCTGTACATGAGGCGGTAACAACCCGACCAACCCGTTTTCTATACGTTCCTCAATGGTAAACGCCGTACCCTTATTCAAAAACGGATCATTTAATAAATCATAGCCGGTCTTCATCATTTATCCCCCTAACCGAAACACCATACAACCATTAAATCTGACATGTATTAACTATTATATCACAGCCCAAATAATTCTAAGGCAAGCATATACTGAATACTCCCTATACAAAGTATTAAAACCCTGATTTAAAGAGTTTTAATACTTTGTATGCAATATACTTTAACTCATTAGCAATATATTTGTTTGTCCTTTAAAAATTATTATGTTATGATGAAATTACAAAAATTCGTTTAGTACGTACTACTTTTACAAGGGGAGTGCTGACATGGACGATATGCAACGGTTTATTAACGAACACAACCTACGACTGAGAGAGGGTGCACAAGGTTTTATGAGCAGGGAATTTTCAAAATATGAGTGGGCGGCTCCGGTTATTCAAGAGGCCGACATTTTTAAAAAATACTGTCATCACTTGGGCCTCATGGGCGCAACTATTGAAGAAATCACCACGGTGGGCTTCGGCGTCGGCCCCATAGACGGTTATTCAATATCCCATTTTTGCACGCACAAACGCCATCCGGAAAATAAAACCTCCATCGACGTCGATGCCTGTCTATGCGGAGTCGACCACTTTAACCTCATTATGAACTGGTACCTCTGTCCCATAGTCCTTGTGACGGACAAAGGAAAATTTGAAATCGACTTCACCGAATCCTCAACCGTCTACATGGGCAAAGACTCCATTCCGACGCACTACTACGGAGCCTCCGAAGAAGAACTGGAGCAAGAATACCTGGCCAAAGAACTCTTTGCAGGACTACAGGGAGACACCGTCGTCGACTGTCTCATTGAAGAACAAACCTTTGAAGAAGCGGCCTGCGAATTTACGGGAGCCTGTAACATGACCTTGCCCTACGGTCTGACCTCGTATATCAAAAACATTACCTTCTGCCTGGAAAGCGGCAGAAAACTCCGCCTCTCCACCTTCTGGAACAATGGCATGATAGAAGTCCTGGACAAGGAAGACCGCTACGTGCAAATCCCGGCAGACCACCTGAAACGATGTCTTCCCTTTGCGTAATACAGGTAGATGCCATAATCTGGGAATTTTACGTTGAAAATGAATGATGTAAGTAAACTTGCTGTGGTAGGAATAGGAAATAGCGCGCAGTAGAAAATCCCGGTCGGATTGAACCAGACCGGGATTTTTTTGTTTTATAACTAGTATAGAGCTCTTGCTTTTTACATACCCTTGGGAACAGCGTAAGTTGGGGGAGATAGCGGATATTATAGGTGGTGGTACACCAAGTACATCTTTTGCGGACTATTGGGATGGAGACATAGATTGGTATTCACCTGTAGAAATTTGTTCTAACCGCTATGTATCCGATAGTATTCGTAAAATTACTAAGTTAGGATTGGAGAAAAGTTCGACTAAAATTTTACCTGTAGGAACGATATTATTTACCTCAAGGGCAGGCATTGGTAATACTGCTATTCTGAGAAAAGAAGGGTGCACAAATCAGGGATTTCAGTCCATTATTCCCAGAAAAAATCTTTTGGACACCTATTTTTTATATACCTTAACACCTCAATTAAAACGCTATGGTGAACTTATGGGGGCTGGGTCTACATTTGTTGAAGTATCTGGTAGACAAATGGAAAAAATGCCCTTAAATATTCCATCTTTAGGGGAGCAGAAAAAAGTCGGTAAGTTATTCGAAATTTTAGATGACAGCATCACCCTTCATCAGTAAAAGTCATTTCCACACATTTTTACTACGTTAATCCTGATAGGGATCTCATGACTAAATCAATGTCTCGGTTTTCTAGTTCTTGAACGATGTGTAAATAGGTCTTTTGGGTCGTTGTCATGCTCGCATGACCCAATCGTCTGGCTACGCTAGCAATGGAAACGCCGGCAAAAAGCAAGAGGGAGGCATGAGTATGTCTAAGACCGTGAATGGATATGACAGGTATGTTTTGGGCCTTACAATGACGAGCTAATATGCTGTTTACTGTAGAGTTAAAGACACGACCTCGAATAAAAATCGGTTCGTCTTCCGGTAGCCCCTTGATTAGTTCGGAAAATTGGATAATTGTCTGCCAATCGAGTTGTATTTTCCGCACAGATGACTTATTTTTTGTAGGCATGAACCCTCCCTTCCCTTTATAATCCCACGTCCGCTCCACCGACAAAGACTGTCTGGCAAAGTCAAAGTCTTTAGGTGTCAATGCCAAGGCCTCAGAAAATCGCATACCGGTTTTAGCAATTAATAGAATCAGCCAGTCCCAATTGATTTGCGGCGGTAGTTTCAAGGATGAAAGCAAGGTGTGAAGCTCGAATTGGTTTAAGTACTTAATTTTCTTCGCCCTAGGGGTCTTCCCTTTTATAATGGCCTTACGAGTCGGATCGCGTTCGATCATGCCATCGTCAACAGCATCTAAGATGGCAGCTTTTAGCTGATGATGAAAATCCATAGTCGTTTGTCGTTCATGAACAGCTGCATAATCGTTTAATAATTTTTGATAGGTTATGCGATTTAAATCACATAATGATAATTGAGGCACCAGTTTTTTCAACCATACGAGTGTAATCTCGTATTTTTTCATGGTTACATCCCGAATAGCCCCTTCTTTATAAATACGTATCCACCTTTCATAATATTTATAAAAAAGCTCACTTCCCTTTTCGTTCATATTTATGTTCTCCTTCCTTTAGCGACTTTACAACATATATTTGTGCAGAAATGACTCTTCCTGATGAAGGGTGATGAGGGTATCACAAGAAGAAAGAAAGTCTGCAATCTTAATTTCTTCTTCAGCTCCCTTAGGAATTAAAACTTCAGATTCTAATACTTCTGATTTCGTAATACCTTTTATGGAGGTCCCTTGCAATAGTCGTGATTTAACTTTCATTAATCTAGAAATTTGATATGCCATAAAAAGAGGATTATGCTCATGTCTACAGTAAAAACTTAAAAAGTCCTGACTAGTAGCAAATTTTTCACGTATTAAAGCGACTTTCCCAACCCCAACTCTGGTTACAATAGCTATTGAATTTGCCGGAATTAACTTAGTTGCGGATTCTTTAATCGCCAGATTCGTAATGGATTTATCATTAATAAAATTTTCTATTTTATCATCCATTAAATTGGAAGACTGTATCCACGGTATGCTTCCATTCCAATAGGTATCGATTGAAGTCTTTGGGGTCCCTCCCCCAAAGACTCCATCAGCCAGATCTCCCAACTTACGCTGTTCCCAAGTTTGTTGTAACAAAAAAACAGCCTTACGGCTGTTTTTTTGAATATCTTTACATTTTAATTCCTAGCAAGGCCAGTTGTTCGGAAATTTCTTTTTCTAAGGCAGCAATTTCTTCATCGTCTTTTGCTAGCAGTTGATTGACTTCGTTAATGTCGATCTCTTCTTCTTCTTCAAAGGTGTCTACGTAACGAGGAATGTTGAGATTATATTCATTCTCTTCAATTTCTTTCAAGGTCGCAACGTGTGCATATTTATCAACGTCAGCCCAGTTAGCATAGGTTGTAATAATTTTATTGATTTGTTCAGTGCTCAGCGTATTCTGATTCTTCCCTTTTTCAAATTCGTTACTTGCATCAATGAAGAGGATATCTCGTGTTGTTCTATTCTTTTTGAAAACAAGAATAATGGTAGGAATACCTGTACCGTAGAAAAGATTAGCCGGTAAGCCTATGACAGCGTGGAGATAGTTCTTTTCAATCAAGGTTTGGCGAATTTTCGCCTCTGCTGCACCGCGGAAAAGGACACCATGAGGCAAGACAATAGCCATCGTTCCTTCTTGGTTCAAATGGTAAAGGCTGTGTAAGACAAAGGCATAGTCCGCCTTCGACTTCGGTGCTAATTTACCATAGTCAGCAAACCGCGGGTCTTTGAGTTTCCGTTCATTATTATCCCAATTAGCCGAGTACGGAGGATTGGCAACGACGGCATCAAACATTCGCGGACGATCGATACCCTGAGAATCGGGCCCATCGGGCCAGTCAGTTTCCAATGTATCCGCATTATGCAAGTTCATATTATCGTACTTAACGCCACGCATCATTAAGTTCATACGCGCCAAGTTATATGTCGTCGTATTAAGTTCTTGACCGTAAAATCGAACAGCTCCCTGTCGTTCACCATCAGGAACTTCATCACGAACAGTCATCAATAAGGACCCGGACCCCATGGCAGGGTCATAGATTGAAAAGGCATCATGTCCCTTTTCTAATCTCAAGGTCACTATCTTGGCTAAAATCAGGCTGACTTCATGGGGTGTATAGAACTCTCCGCCCTTCTTTCCGGCACTAGCTGCAAACTTGCCGATAAGGTATTCATAAACTTCACCAAGAATATCCCGCCCACTTTCATCATGAAATTCAATCTGATCGACGAGCTTAACCACTTCTCCCAATGCCTTAGCTCGCGATGCTGTAGATGAACCCAATCTGGAGTCCCCTAAGTTAATATCATCAAACACTCCAAAGAAGTCTTCTACAGCTTCTCGATTTAATTCAGCATGTTTATTAAAGTTATCAAAGAGGCGTTGATAATCTCCCGGTTCTACGTCCCCTGCATGAACGTTTGCAACCAAGGTTGCCCACGTATCTTGAGGCTCAATAGCATATCCTAAAGCGCTGGAAATATCTTGTAAGCAAGCATCTAAGCCTTGATCATTAACCAATTCCACATAAGCGTCATTTACTGATTGACCCGCTTCACATTCAACTAATTCATCAGAAATCAAATACTGTTCCTGATGTTCTGACAAGTACCGGTAAAACATAAAAGATAAAATAAAGGTTTTATATTCTCCAGCATCCATAGTGCCGCGAAGTTCATTCGCCATAGCCCAAATATGCGAAGATATTTGTCTTGCATCTACATTCTCCATATAATAACTCCTCTATTCTCAATATGTAATATGTGTATTGTAACTTTATACAAAAAGTTGCTGCAATAAAGCCTTTTTCAATAATTGCAAATGTTCTAACTTACGCTGATGAAGGGTGATATATTGATCGAATTGCTCCAAAAAGTTTCCTATTTTCTGTTGTTCTTTAATAGTCGGGATATTTATTGTTTCTTTTAAAAATGCCTTTAGCTCTAAATTAGCCATCATTCGAGAAGAATTAGTACAACGACGTAAAATTTTTCCCATTATCGGTTCATAATTAATAAATACTTTCCAATAATTTATACAGCACTTCGTATTAGGCATAAGCACATCAAAAACATGGGAAACAATTCCATCTCCTATCGAATTTTCAACAAACCGCCCATACGAGAATGAATTATTACAATGTCCTTCAAAAGCAATATCTCCTAATAAAAACACGTTATACGTTAGTAAGTATTCGGATGTTGCTAGCTTTACATCATTTTTAAAATACATGTTAGCAACTGAAATTATTTTGTCTTTTCCAAATCTACCATCATTCTTTTCTCTTCGAGGTTTATATAATTCCCCCAACTTACGCTGTTCCCAAGGGTTAGTAAATCCGGGAAAACGAAGTTCCGGATATACTTCTCCTTCTTTCGGAAAAAGTTTTTGAAGCAACGATTTTTTCTTTAATTTTAAGTGTTCTAACTTACGCTGATGAAGGGTAATATCATCCGTCATGCACTTTAACAAATAACCAATTTTCTGTTGTTCTTGTATTGATGGGACGGCTACATACTGATTCAAAAAGTCCTCAATAACTAATTCATTCATCATCGTTCCCTTTTTAGTTGAATATACTAACTTTTTTTGCATAATGGGTTCATAGTTTATATATTCTTTCCAGAAATTTAATTCCATATCTATTAAGGGACGTAAAAAAGTGAAGCGAGGCGACATAATTCCATTTCCGACGTCATTCATCACAAATCTACCAAATTTAAAATCTTTATTTTCGTGACCTTCAAAAGCAATATCTCCGACTCTTAAAACTTTATAATTATCTAATGATTCAGTATTAGCACCGTTTCCAGACTCACTATAAATCATTCTTGAAATAGAAATAGTTTTATTAAAAGGGAATTGTCCATCATTACGTTCTAAATTTTTTTGGAATAGAGATTTAAACTTACGCTGTTCCCAAGGTTCAGTGAACCCAGGGAACCTTAATTTCGGTACTAATTTTTTCTCTTCCATCTGTACCTCCTATTATTCTTACTTATATGCTTACACTACGGTTCTACCATGGAATCTGCCAATTTATAAATGGCCAAATCCAATTGATTCCTATATTCCACTTTTTTGAGGGATCTAATGGCCTTGTCTTGTGCTTTTGCCTCATATTCCTTGGCTCCTGCACGTTTCATTTTGCCAAGTTTGCCTTCTGAATCTAAATCGTTTCTACCGTATGTATGCCCGGCAATAAGAGTCTGTAACTCTTCATTGGACACAACATCGACAATCCCCCATTGCAATCGGAAATTGAATATTTTGTCTCCAAGTACCACTTCATTGGCAGCCCGAATAATGTCATCGCTCTTACTCAGCTTTACGGGATAGGTTAACTCAGTGCCACCTGCCGGATAATGTCCCTTAACAATGGCATCGGCGGCATTGTTGATTTCTTTGGCATAGGCTCTGTCATCCATGGACTTCGTAAAGTCGTAAATCTTTTCTCTCGTTTCTTGAGCTTTTTCTTCTTCGCCATCATGGACGTAGTTCAAGAGGTTTTCTACTAGTTCTGTTAAGTAATCATAGTTGACCTGTACGTCTTTAACATGAGTCATGGCTAACTCAATCTGATAGACGGGAATTTGTTTTCGTTCTGCCATCTTTTCTTTCAGCTCGTTATATAAGGAGTTGGAAAGCATGGACTCTTCTTCAACTGTCATGCCGAGTGCTTCAATGAGTTGTTCGGGCCGATCGTAATTAAATCCACCTTCTTCACCATTTTCAGTTTCATGGTTATATTGTTTCAAGCGGGATACGGCACGGCTATAATCACGCATGAGTTCAGCCATTCGTTCCTGCATTCCTTCACTAGCCGGAACAGTCGTAAACTGTTCTGTTATGCCGGCTATTTCGCTAACAATGGCCCGTGTATTAGCCAATTCAGCTTTAAATGAATTGGCTAATACTCCTGTCTCAACTAATTTCTGTTTATCCGGATCTGTAGTGCCAGGGTCTATTCTATCTTTTAATTCTGCCGACGTTTTGTCTGCATAAATGGCGAGTGCCTTGTTCATAAGCCTTTCATTGTACGCAGGCCAGCGGTAATTTACGATTCTCCCCCACGGCTTTTCTTTCATATCTGCCACTCGGTTAGTCCGCGAATAAGCCTGTATGAGAAGGGCATTTTTCAAGGTCCTATCCACGTAAAGGGTATTCATTTGAGGCGCGTCAAACCCTGTGAGCAGCTGGTCTACGACAATGACAATATCCAAGAAGTTTCCGTCTATTGCCGTCCGATTCAAACGGCTGGCCACATCTTGCGTATAAGCCGACGTATCATCTAACCCAAAGGCCGTACCAAATTGTTCGTTATATACTTGCATGGCCGACCAAAGTCCGTCATTGGTTACTTTTTGGTAATCTCCATTATTCGTAGACTGGCTAAAGGTCACGGCTGTCTTTAAGGTAAACAAGCCTTGCTCTGCCCGTTCTTTATTGACTCGTTGGAACTCATTAAAATACATCATAGCCATGGGCGTACTCGCCTTGTTACCACCGACATGGGTCGTAAAGAGGGCATTGTATTTCCCTTCGTTCGAACGATTGCGCCAATTCTTAAAGATATCTTCTACGACAAGGCGCACATGTTCGATATTTTCATCATAAATGCTCGGTTCAATCATATCGTCCATGTCTTCGTCGGTCATGTTTTCTATCTTATTTTGAATTTTTTCTTCCGACCAATCAGGGTGTTGCTCTTTATAGAAAGCCGGCAAGTATTCGGACTTCATTTGTTCTTCATTAATAGTTGTCTCAAAGTCGACTTTAAAGCCCAAAACGTTCCGGTCTGCAATGGCCTCGCGAATGGTGTAAGCATGTAACAACGGACCAAAGATATCTTCTGTACGAGGCGCCGTCTTGCTCACTACATCATCAAACATGGGCGTTCCCGTATAGCCAATCCAAGCGGCATGCTTAAACTTTTTCTGAATTAGATCAAAGTTTTCACCACCTGTAGAGCGATGAGCCTCATCGACAATAAATACATAGTGCTTATCAGGAACTTCAAATCTCTTTCGCTTAACCAAAGTACCCAGCTTTTGTACGGACGTAACAATGATGGACATGTCCTTACTCTTTAGCTTCCGTTCCAAGTCCCTCGTACTTTCCGTACTTTCTACGCTTCCCTTTATGCCTGCATCTGCATCAGCCGACGGATCGTAAGCCCGATAGTTTTCATCGGTTTGACGCGTCAGGGCAATGCGGTCGACGACGAAGACAACCTTATCTACTTGAGGCATACGACTGGCAAGCCATGCCGTCTTAAAGCTTGTAATTGTCTTTCCTGAGCCGGTTGTATGCCATATGTAGCCCAACTTATTGGTCCCCAGGGAAAAGTCAGCTTGCTTGAGTTTTGCCAAAACAGCCTGGGTTGCATAAACCTGATAGGGACGCATGACCTTTATCATTTGCTTATTTTTCGTTCCATCAAGAATCATAAAGTTCGTCGCCATTTGGTGAGCCATAGGGATGCTGAGCATTAAGTCTGCAAACTCTTTCCAATTACGAACGGGCTTATTGTCTCTATCTTGCCAGCGAAAGGCAAAATCTTTATTAAATTTATCGGCCGTCGTATTGGCCATGTATTTCACATCATTCGGCGTAATAGCCACGAGGATCTGCAAGGTCGAGAAAATATCCGTATACTGTCGCTCACCAATATACTGATGCATTTGATTTAAGGCTTCGTTTACATCGTGTGTATCCGCCTTTTCTTCAATTTGAATAATCGGTAGACCATTAATAAGCATAGTCGTGTCAAAGCGACGTGACGGGCGACCCGTTATCTTCGGCTCTCTACTTATTTGATTCACTACTTGGTACTGCGTATTGCCAGCTCCAATTTGCTTTTGATCAAAGACCGTCAGAAACACATGCCGTCCATCATCTAAGTCCACTTCTACCTGGGAAACTCCGTTGAGACCATACAAAAATTGACCAGCTTCATACGGAGTTTTAAGGTTACTGATAACTGACTTTACTTGATTAAATTCAATATCACTAAGAGGCCGGTCCAACTTATCCTGATTAAGGGTATACAAAATAGACCGAAAATTATTCCACAGATCTTCGGTAGTCTTAATATTCGGTTCGTACTTCCATATCTTTGTCTTAATCGGTCCATATTTTAACTGCCCTTCGGCAATCTGTCCGTCTCGCACAGGAGTAATCGTCCCAGTCGTCAAATAATCAATCAACTTATCCTCAAAATCAAGTTCCCTCATGGCCTGCCTCCCAAGTGCTATATCTATGCCGTCTACGGCAACTATCTATGATTTAAAACTATTTTTATTTTAACATATATTTTATATTACACATTACATCTATTTCCTTATGAAATAGATTTCATCCAAGATTTAAAATTTTTTATTATATGGATCCCAATACTTTCACACGAACCAACAACTACAAGCCTACATGACTACTACCCTCCTTCGAACTCCTTTAAGCCATTCTTCAATCGTACCTTCAACATTATCGTTTCCTTTTAAGTGAGTAAGAACATGCACTTTATTTAATAAATACATAAAGCAAATTATTTCTTTTGCGGTTCTCCTCTTCTCCTCTGGTGAAATAACTGAGAAGAAATTAATATTTAAATTATTTACTTCTTCTTCTTTATGACTACCTCCATGTAATACTAATCGATACATTAAGTTCTTAAAGTAGTCAGTATACTCAGGCGGTATTTGCGACAAAATCTTATCGTCAGTTGAGACCTTGTCAATTCCGAGCTTATACTCAAAAGTTGAGAAAGCTTCAAGTGCTTGCCTCATCACATTACCTATAATGATATCATTATCATCGGATTCATCGTTCCCGTAATAATAGACTTGCTTAAGAAGTTTAGTATATGCTTGTCTGGAATCGATATTAAAGTCTCTTAACACACAATCTTTAAGTTCTAAAATAGAATAACCAATTTTTATCCCTTGCAGATTTTTCTTCCAATCATCAGATAACTCCTTGAAGATCTTCTGTAATTCACAGAGAGTCGTTAAGTCGTGTGTCATTACAATAACTCTACTGTTTATATTCCCATTAAGAATTCGTGCAAGCTGAAGCTTCAAGAATGATAAAATTCCTATCTTATTTTCGAAGTCATAACTGGATATCGGATCGTCAATTATAAGCAAATTTTCATCACCATAGACACTATTTTTTTCTCTTTTTTCCATTATTTTTGCAAAAAAATAACATAGCCCTAATATATTACGTTCACCGACAGATATCTGCTGTGGTGGTACCATTTTCCCATTTGATAAAACTTTATAACCATCACCATCAGATTTAATGACTAACCTATTTTTAGTAAAAAAGATATATTCCAAGAATGCATTAATAACCTCAATAGCGATCCTGGTATTTTTTCTTTCCTCATCCAACTGCTTTAAGAGTTTATCTTGTTTATCTTCATCATTCTTAGCTTCATCCAGACACTTTTTTGCCTTATCATACTCTATTTTCTGTATCTTAAACTGTTCACAATCTTTAATTATCTCGTAATACGCAAGTTGTTCATTTATATCCGTCAGCGTATTTTTATACCCCTCTATATCTCCTACTTTGGTATTATGTATATCTTTTTCTTTTTTAAGATTATCCAGCTTAGTATTTAACTTCTTTATTAGCTCTGCCACATTAGAAATATCTTTAGGCTATGTCACAACAAACAGTTGATAAATAGCCATTTTTATAGGGGAGTATCA
>ERZ773263.390-NODE-390-length-31387-cov-10.741478_pt1 | contig 31387 bp, 27 predicted proteins | sample MGYA00511076_ERZ773263 | MGnify/ENA primary metagenome ERZ773263 (study PRJEB29015, sample SAMEA2738155) | human oral metagenome | biome: human oral; feature: human-associated habitat; material: saliva | place: China | collected 2195 ... | reverse complement strand
ATTCTGTGGAACCTGCCATCGCCGGTTCCGCTGCGGCACTCTTAGGGTCGTTCCAATATGGAAGCGGTATTATTTCCTCGCTCCTGCTCGCAGTGATTCCGGGGGAGAGGACGATTCTGATGGTCTCTATTATCTGTGCGTTCGTCCTGCTCTCGGCGGTGATGGGCTTCCCGAAAGCACCCGAAGAAAAGCCCAAGGAACAGCCTCAGAGGCAGGAAGCGGCTTAGAATTTATTGTCCTACTCGCATCTGCATCTGAACTTGCGTAGGTAAAAACCTGGGTATAGCCCGGTGCCTCAGGGATTGAGAGTAAGAGGGAGCAGCTGATTCAACTGCCCCCTATTCACTTTAAGTTAAGCTGCCGCTAGCCCCTTAACAAGTAGTTCGCGGGCAACTTCAGAGGTGCTTTGTCCTCGTTGAGATGCTAGGTCTCGGATAGTATTGTTAAGTTCTTCAGGCAGCCGCATATGCAGTACTGGTGAGTGTTGAGATGGTTGTTCTTTCTGCTCTGAGAGCTTGCGGCGGCCGCGAGTCATCTTAACGAGCTCTGTATAATCATCAGTTCCTGTTGCCGCTTTGAGCATTGCCAGAGCGGACTGCTGAGCTTCTTCCCCGGTGAGTAGAGTATTAGGAACGGGGGTAAATTCTCCCTTTTCAGCTGCTTCTGCCATTTCTTCAAAATATTTGTCGTCGTAGGTAGTCATAGATCTTAGCTCCTTCCAGTTCTACGGTGTGTTCCAGTGTCTAAAATACATACTTTGCGAGGGTCACACATCCGTTATCCTGCACCGGAGTGAAGCCGAAGCGCCGATAGAGCTCGATGACGGGCGTATCCACAATATCTGTAGTGATGAACCTCTGGCGAATGCCTTCCCGGTCAAAATCGGCAAGTATCCTTCCCAACAGAGCCGACCCGATACCGTGGTGCTGAGCCTGCGGGTGCACCAGTAGATCCTGGATATACGCAATGGTTTGTCCATCACCCACCGCACGTACCAGACCGATAAGCCGTTCGGCCCCTTCCGCCGTGTTCTCACGCGCCACATAGAGGTACCGCGACCCATCAAGCATAGGAACCAGCCGTTCGGGTGCGCGAGTGTAGGTGCTCCAGCCCACCGCATCGTACAGCTCAACGAGCTCTTCGGTGCTTGGTAGGGAACTCTTGGCGTTCAAAATACTGTACTGCATACCCGTATTATCCTATGCCCCACACGAAAAAGAGCCTGATAGTGAAAAAGCTGAATTTCTAACGCTTATTCACTATCAGGCTCTTTTTATGCGAGATTACGCGGGGCGAGGCCGTAGGGCTCTGTGTGCTTAGCCCAGTGCTTCAGCCAGCTGAATACCCTGTGCCACGCCGCCCATGGTTGCCGCAATGCGGATCAGGTCATTAACCTGCTCCTTGGAGGCGCCCTCCTCGCGGATGGTGTGCTCGTGGGCAGCCACGCAGTGCGAACAACCGTTCACGGCAGAAACTGCGAGCGCCAGCATCTCAAAGTCGAGCTTGTCGATACCGCCGTTTTTGCCGATGATCTGCATGCGCAGGTTTGCGCGCTGATCGTCGTAGGCGCCGTCGAGGAAGCCGCGGGTGCGGTAGAAGATGTTGTTCATCCCCATGATGGTTGCCGCGCCGAGTGCCGCATCGTAGGCGGTGTCGCTCAGGTGCTCTTTCGCTTCTGCTGCGATCTCAACGATAACGGAATCAACCTTGGTTGCCGCCGCAGTGGCCAGGATTGCGCCCCAGAGCTGCTGCTCGGTGAGCGAGGTGATGCGCGGCAGCGAAGACAGGTTCAGGTTCATGTCCTTCGCGTAGGAAGGCAGCGCGTTACGCAGGTTCTCAATGCTCATTACTTCATCTCCTTGAAGGCGTCGATGGTTTCTGCACCCTTCTTCCAGTTGCAGGCGCACAGTTCGTCGGACTGGAGCGCATCCAGCTGGCGGAGCACTTCGTCGGTGTTGCGGCCGACGGAATCTGCGGTAATGGATACCGACTGGATGGTGTTGTGCGGGTCGATGATGAAGGTTGCGCGGTCTGCCACGCCGTCCTTGTTGAGGACGCCCAGGGCGCTGGTGAGCTCGCGCTTGAGGTCGGATGCCATGACGATGGGCAGATCTACGAGCTCTTCGTGGGAGCGGCGCCATGCGTAGTGGGTGTATTCGTTATCCACGGATACGCCGATAACCTGGCAGTCGCGTGCCTCGAATTCGTCAGCGAGCTTGCCGAATGCGGCGATTTCGGTGGGGCAGACGAAGGTGAAGTCCTTGGGCCAGAAGAATACGACGCGCCAGGTGTCTTCGTCCAGACCCTCGGAGGAAACGGTGGTGAAGTAATCTTCGGGCTTGTTTGCCTCAATCTCGGCGAGCTTGCCGGGAACAACGCCGGTCAGCTCGTAGGCGGGGAACTGGTCGCCAATAGTTAGCACAGCCATAGTGTTCTTCTTTCCTGATCTAGGTGGGTACCTCAAGGCTGGTTCGTGTGTGACTTCAGCGGCCTTGAGGCATTCTTCTGTTCTCCTCACAAGAGGAATCCTCCCCATTTTAATATGAGTAATTCATAATAATCAACCGTTCGTCGGTATGTTACAAGTGTTTTGAGACACACAATATGGCGATTGAGGATTTGCAGACACAGCACGCCTCACAAAACAGCGCAGAAACTGGTAATGTCATGTCATGAGAATTCCGGAACTCATCACCGAAAAATTTACCCTCAGGTCACTGCGCGAATCCGACCTTGACGAACTGGTTCATATCTGCACCGACCCCGAAACCGTGCGATGGACCACCATCCCCCTGAACTATACGCGCGACGATGCGCGAACCTTCCTCAACTTCACCCAGCGCGCCGCAGCAGCCGGGCGTGAACTCACCTGGGCCATTGACTACAGCGGGGTGCTCGCAGGGGTTATCACCCTGCGCCTACCCGGAGGCTCCGCAAATGCGCCCGGAACACACGCAGACTTAGGGTTTTATACGGCTCCCCAGATGCGCGGGCGCGGCATCATGACAGATGCGGTACGCACAGTCCTCGGTTTTGGCTTTGACCCGCTCGGGTTTGCCCTAGACACCATCGGATGGACGGCGTTGGCGGGGAACACGGCATCCGAACGGGTGGCGGTAAAGGCCGGATTCACGAATATTATCAACGGGATTAGCACCAGCGCGGCCCGCCCCGATAAGTACGGCAACCGGGTGGCTGTCGCCGTGCGGCAGGCGATGATGACACGCGCCCAATTCGCCGAGATCTGGCGTGATTAAGGCGTTTGCGTGTGCATTCTGGCTTCTCGCTTTTGCGCCGCTATCACTGCGTAAAAAGGCTCTTGATGTAAATAAAGCGTTGGAAATCCCGCTTTATTCGCATTAAGAACCTTCTGATTACTGCATATTTTCGGCAGGGCGGCGTAGGAGCACCGCCCACAGCACAACCAACACCACGAGCGCCAACGCCGGAATTGAGGTCACAAACATAACCGGCTGCTCATCCGCCGCCCGCAGAAGCAGGGTATGCGCATCCACCCCCGGATACCTGCCGGTAAACGGGTAAAAATCGACACGCCGCCAGAAGCGCACCACGAGCTTTCCCCAGTCCAGAAGCGTATTAATCAGCATGAGAGAACTCAGGGCATAGCACAGATAACACAGGATGCGCCCCGCACGAGAACGCCACCGAGCCGCCAGCGGCAAGAAATCGACCGCCGCGCACACCATAAAAATCGGCAGAATCACGGCATGATGGAACCAGCTGATCGGCGAGATAAACACCGGCACAAGAATCGCCAACGAGATCTGCGATAGATAGAGGTTGTGCTGCTCCATCTTCCACAGGGCGTACCCCACCACCGCAATTAGCGCGATTGCCGCGGTTCCGTACAGCGCCTTCAGTACGGTACCATCCTGAAAGGTCATGCGCCCTAAAACGCCTTGAATCGCCACGCTATTGCTCGATATTGGGTTGCCCACGCGTGACGGATCCCAGATGACGCTGCCCCAATAGGTGAGAGACTGCTGCGGAAGCACAGCAAACCCTGCCGCGATGATGCCTGCAAACGAAACTCCCAGCGCAATAATGGATTTCCACTCTTTACGCACCAGAAAAAGAATTCCTATGGCGAGCGGAGTAAGTTTAATGCCCGCAGCAATACCAATAAAAACGCCGCGCGGAATCCTGGTACCCGGCCGCAAAAGATCGTACAAAATAAGCGCCAGCAGATACGGATTTATTTGACCGTACAAGAAATTATTGCGCCACGGTGCTGACAGCAAGATAAGCGCGGCACACAAAACAATAAAGGAAAAAGATGAAAGATATTTCTCAAAAAGCAGCCGAGAATTGCGCTTTACCAGATAGTCACGCAGAACCTTGGCGCAATAGAAGGCAATGGGCACGAAAAATGCCAGATGAAGACCGATTGCTACCCGCAGGGGCAAGAACGATGCGGGAATAAAGAGGAGCGAGGCAAACGGCGGGTACGTAAACGCAAGCCACAGGCCGCTGTCACCGAAAATATATCTAAAGTTTTCTGCCCGCACAGTTTCACGAAGAAGATCGAGATCATAGAGGCTGCTGGGGTAATCAAGAAACCAGTTAACGCTTTTACCCCCGGCATAATAGACCAGATAATCATATGCCAGAAATTCGCGCAGGTTATAAACAATAACTCCGGCTAAGAAAAGAATGCAGGCACCGGTTATGCCCCAGCGATAGCGTGTCATCAAAGACCTTCATGAAATACGTGAATGATATGAGTGCGTAAACTATTATTCCACGTTACCGGGTGTTTGGGGCATACTGCGGGGTGCATCGGGAGCATAAAAAGGCTCTTTATGTGAATAAAGCGTCCAAAACGCCTCTTTATTCACATAAAGAGTCTTTTTAGCAGGGTGGCAGGGGAGTGCGCTACCGGGTCCCGAACCCCTTGAATGTGCCTTGCGGTTCGGTGAAAGACGCATCCACAAAATCCACATGCCCGGCGGTATCGCCCGAATTAAGGGTCTCCAGCAGGTGCTCGCAGGATGCGCGGCTTCCCTGCGCGATCACCTTCACTCGACCGTCGTCCAGGTTTTCGGCGTATCCGCTCAATCCCAGCGGCTTGGCGGCCCCGGCGCACCACCATCGGAACCCCACACCCTGAACCTTGCCTTGAACGTAGGCGGTGAGCTGCGCCTCGGCGGGCTCTTCCGGGGTTTTGTCGGCGAAGAGATCGAAGAATCCCACGGGAACCTCCTGCGGTTGCTCTAAAAATACCTGGTACTTTAGGATACCGAGCGATGCTGCACCAACGGAATAGCCGCCCCGGAACTTGTCGCGAGATAACACCCGCACACTGCGATGGCAAACCTGAAATGACAAGAGTGTGGTCGGGCGCAGGCACACGGACAAGCACCAGACATCCCGCACCCCGGCGCGCAAACCAACCTTGCGCGAGAGAAAAACACGCCCCGAACCCGTGAAGAGGCTCGGGGCGCATCCGCACTCAGCCGGGGCGGGCGCATCCGGCAAACCCTAGCGCAGCTGTGAGCTTGACGGGGCCTGAGCGAGAGCCTGCTGAATCTCGGTATCGCCGCCGGTGAAGGGAATGCTCTTGCCGATCGTGCTGGAATCATCGACTACCTCAGTGAGCACTCGCGCCACGGTGGCACGCGGAGTATGGGAGCTCAAATCCGAGTGGTACACCGGATCGACCCCCACGGTAATACCGCCCTCATCCTCAGTCGTGAGCATGCCGGGGCCTAGAATCGTGTACTCCAACCGGGTGCCGCGAAGATGCTGGTCGGCCTCAGCCTTAGACTCCGCATACGCGAAGAATGGGTTATCTGCGGGTACCCCGTGCTCGGTTCCGGCCCCCAAATACGAGACCATAATGTACCGTCGAATGCCCGCCTGCTGTGCCGCCTCCATAGAACGAATTGCGGCGTCACGGTCAATCGCATAGGTGCGTTCGGGACCACCTACACCGCCCGCACCCGCGGACCACACCAGCACTTCTGTATGTAAATCCTTGAAGAGCTTCGCCATCTCCTCGGTGCTCAGGGCGGTAATATCGGCAACCACAGGGTTAGCGCCGGTCGCCATAATATCTGCCGACTGATCTTCACTACGAATAATAGCGTTCACCGTATGTCCGCGTTCCCGAAGCATCGGTTCTGCCAGAAGAGCAACCTTGCCGTGCCCGCCAATGATCGTAACGTTAGCCATCGTATCCTCCTGTGTGTTGAAAAATACTTGTATCTCTAGGCTAGGCTTGCTGTGCCGCAATGTCTATGGTTTTTCTGTGCTTCCTGAGAACAACAGATACCCGCATTCCCTGTGCTGATGCGCTCCAGCGGCACCGCATGATGAGAATTCTCGTGCGGGGCTCAAGACGGCGTTATGATGAAGTGCTAGGTTTTTATTGCCCGGCGGGACCGCCGAGAAGACAAGGCAGGGGATTTATGGCAGAGCCAGCCGCATCAAAGACGCACCGCAGCGCACCATCAATGGAGCAAACCGTCGAGAAACCGTGGGTTGCCATGTGGTCACTCGTGATCGGGTTCTTTATGATCCTGCTCGATACCACTATCGTCACCGTGGCGCTGCCCCATATGCAGCATGAGCTCAACGCCTCGCTCTCCGCCGTGATTTGGGTGACCAGCGCCTACCTGCTTGCCTATGCGGTGCCGCTGCTGATTACCGGTCGCTTAGGCGATAGGTTCGGGCAGAAGCAGATGTACCTGCTCGGTATGGTGGTCTTTACCCTCTCCTCGCTGTGGTGCGGGCTCTCGACCAATGTGGAGATGCTGATTGTTGCGCGTGTGGTGCAGGGGATAGGCGCCTCGATTATGACCCCGCAAACCATGTCGATTATTACGCTCATGTTCCCGCCGCATAAGCGCGGGGTGGCAATGAGCGTGTGGGGTGCGGCGGCCGGTATCGCATCGCTCGTGGGCCCTATCGCTGGCGGCCTGCTCGTGGATGGTCCCGGCTGGACGTGGATCTTCTTCATCAATATCCCTATCGGCGTGATCGGCACCTATCTGGCGGTTCGGAATATCCCGCATTTTCCCTCCAAACAGCACAACTTCGACTGGGTGGGCGTGGCTCTCTCCGCTATCGGCCTGTTCCTAATGGTCTTCGGTATTCAGGAGGGATCCACCTACGACTGGGGCACTATCACCGAGTCGCTGTGGGGAACCGGAATCCCGGTGAGTGTATGGGGCATGATTATCGCGGGCATCATCGTGTTCACCCTCTTTATCGTGTGGCAGGCCGTTAACCGCAAAGAACCGTTGGTGCCGCTGGGGCTGTTTAAAGACCGCAACTTTTCGGTATCGAATATTGCTATCGCGGCAATGGGTGCGCACACCCTCACAATGGCATTCCCAACTACCATTTACTTCCAGCAGGTGCGCGGTATGAGCCCCACCCAGGCGGCACTCATGACCGCCCCGCTCGCCCTGTTCTCAGGTGCGCTCTCTCCGGTCATTGGTAAGCGTCTAGGCACGTCAAACCCCAAATGGTATGCGGTCTCAGGGTTTGCCCTGCTGGTAGTCGGATTTGTTGTTCTGCGCGCTCTGATGACGGCGGATCAATCCCTCGCGCTTCTGCTCATACCCTTTGCGATCTTGGGTATCGGTAACTCTATGATTTGGGGTCCGCTAGCGGTGACCGCAACCCGCAACCTGCCGCCTCGTTTAGCCGGTGCCGGGTCGGGCGTGTATAACGAGACTCGTCAGGTTGCCGGTGTGCTCGGTTCGGCGGGTATTGCCACGCTCATGGGCGGTCTGATTGCCGACCAGATTGCGCAGACCATGCAGCGGATGCGCCCCTCAGGTACCGGCGCAGGCGGAAGTGCCATGAACGCCCCCGCCGTCGGCGGTGAAGGCATATCCGGCGGTCAGGTTCCCGACTTCCTGCGTGAACCTATCGCCACCGCGATGAACGACTCACTAATGCTGGCGCTGGCTCTAGCTGCCGTGGGCATGGTTGCGTGCCTCTTCTTCGCCAAGCCGGTGGATAAGGGTGCGTGGACATCCGGGCAGAATACGACTGAGCCGCATGCGGAAGCTGATTCGGCACGGGACGGCTCAAACTCTTCCGGTACCGATCCTGATGCGGAGGTGACCGCCTCCACCGACGCCCACCCCGCAGACGAGACGCAACCGATTTCTTCGGAAAAGGACGCGAAAAATCCTTCTAAGCCATAATTCCATTTGAGGAATATACTATTTGACTAGTATATATAGCCAATGCGGCATATAACCAGCAGGTTATATGCCGCACTGTAGTTTTAAGGATATTGGGAGCTATTTTCCTACAATGTTCGCACTCGTAGAGAACCTTTCTATCAGATTCGGCGTGATGCCGCTGCCGAGCGTAACTCCTATGCCGCCTGATCCTCGGCGAACGCATCCGGGTCTACTCGCCCGGTTTCTACGAGCACCTGTGCGATAGCGCCGAGCGCCTCCTCATTCTGAAGCGAAGAAATATCGCCCAGCTTATGCCCCTGGTAGAGCTCACCCAGCAGACGGCGGGTAATCTTCCCCGAACGAGTCTTAGGAATATCGGCGACCGCGACCACATCCTTGGGTTTAGCGATAGGGCCAATATGCTCGCGCACATGCTGGGTGAGTGCAGTCTTCAGCTCGTCTTCGGTAAGTGCCCGACCTTCGTCGGTGAGCGTCACATAGGCGACTGCCTGGTGGCCGGTTAGCTCGTCCTCCACGGGGCACACGCCAGCCTCCACCACGGCCGGGTGCGTCACGAGCGCAGACTCAATTTCGATGGTCGAAAGGCGGTGCCCGGAAATGTTGATCACATCGTCGATGCGCCCCAGGATGTACACATTGCCCTCATCATTGACCTTTGCGCCGTCACCGGCGAGGAACCAGCCGCGCGTACCGTAGTGCTTCCAATAGGAATTCAGGTAGCGTTGCGGGTCGCCCCAGACAGTGCGTGCCATGGAGGGGCCGATCTTATCGACCACAATGAAGCCCTGTTTGCCGGGCTCAACGAGGTCACCGTGCTCGTCCACCACGCGCACCGAGACGCCCGGGACTTCGCGGGTGGCGCATCCGGGAAGGGGAGTGCAGTGCGGGGTGCCTTCGGGGAAGGTCCCTTCGGGTGCGAAGGCGGGGTCATGTGGTCGCGGGGAGCAGATGGTCGAGCCGGTCTCGGACTGCCACCACGTATCGATAAACGATGCGGTACCCCCACCCACGTGCTTGCGCAGCCACTTCCACGCCTGAGGGTTAATGGACTCGCCCACAGATCCAAGCAAACGCACGGATGAGAAGTCGTATTTTCCAGGTTCGGGGCCATCAGGAAAAGCCCCCATAAGGGAACGAATCAGGGTAGGCGCGGTGTAATAATTGGTGACGCCGTAGCGTTCGATAACCTCGAAATGACGGCCATAATGCGGAGTATTGGGGGTACCCTCGAAAATAACCTCGGTAACCCCGTTCACAAGCGGACCATAGATTTCGTAGGTGTGCGCGGTCACCCACGCGAGATCGGCGGTACACCAGTGCACAGTCGATTCAACCTTCGCCGGGTCGTTCACGGCAGACAGCTCATCGGGGCGCAGCACTCCGTCTTCATCCACATAGTCCGGCAGCAGATCGTACAGCAGCGCGTGGGTGTATGCGGTCTGCACTAAATACCCCGCCATCGTGTGCACCAGGCCCTTGGGTTTGCCCGTGGTGCCGGAGGTATAGATGATAAACAGCGGGTCTTCGGCATCGTGCAGCTCGTACTCATGGGTATCGGGCTGATCGTCCACCAGATCGTGGTACCAAATATCGCGCCCGGTCGTCCAGGGAACCTGCGCGTGCGCCACGGGGTCTGCGGCGCTTGTACGGTCCACCACGATCACGTGCTCGATTTTGTTCTCACCCGAGCATGCTTCATCGGCATTCACCTTCACAGGCACGACCTTGCCGCGGCGGTTCTGCCCGTCGGTGGTGATCAGAACCTTCGCGCCGGTGTCTTCCACCCGGAACTTCAGCGCCTCCGCCGAGAACCCACCGAACACGAGCGAATGAATTGCGCCGATCCGCGCGCACGCAAGCGTGAAAATAATGGTTTCGGGAATAACCGGCAGGTAGATTACTACACGGTCGCCTTTACGCACGCCGAGCTTGAGCAGACCGTTGGCGGCGCGGGCGATGCGTCGCTGCAGTTCGGCGTAGGTGATAGCTTCACGGTCGCCTGGTTCGCCCTCGAAGTAGAGGGCTACTTTGTCGCCGCGGCCCGCCTCCACGTGGCGGTCCACGCAGTTGTAGGCGACGTTGAGTTTGCCGCCCTCGAACCACTTAATCTCGGGTACGGAGTATTCTTCGATGCCGTCAGCATCGGTTCCGATAACCTGCGGTTTCTGGAAGGTATGTGCGTTGTCCCAAGTCTTGCCCCAGCTTAGGCGTTCGGCTTGTTTTTCCCAGAACGCTACCCGCGCCTCGTCAGATTCATGCGCGGGGTTGGGGGTGGGTGCTAGAGGATTCGTGAATGAAAAAGGGGAGGGAAGTCCCACAGTATCTCCCATCGGTTGCTGGCGTTAGCACCTTCGGCGTTATGAAGGCGCATGATGCGCCACCGCAGGCGAGGTTGCTGCGACGTCGTCGAGCCAGGTCTCTCGGTCGCTCTAGATGGATTACCAATCTAGTAAACCTTGTAGCTGGCGCAGGTGCAAAGACACCCCGTCATATTGCGTATGTATGCGCCACGTTCGTAACATTCCGCAACATTGCACCCATGCCCACGCATCCACACCACACCCCATACCGCGAGCAGGTAGGATTTTGCCGACAAGGTAGGATTTTCCTACCTGCTCGGGTCAAAAACCACCTGTTCGCGAACAGTGCAAGAAAAACACTCCCACCGGGATGCGCCTCGTCAAGAGGATTTATCCGGTGGGAGTGCCGTTTACTCACCCAAAATTACCGATTAGTTCTGTTTTTGTGCGTTGGTTGAGCCTTTCGAGGCTCCGTTAGGGTTTTTCTGCCCGGATAACCAGTCGTTAGGATCGATCTGAATGTCGTTACGGACGGTGAAGTCGCTCTCTTGATCCTTGTTTTTCTGGTCACCCGTTGATCCCGTCGAGTTGGACTTTGACTTGTCGCTGGGGGTGCTGGGAGTGCTCGGATCTGGATTCTCAGGTTCGCCAACATGATCGATGGAGGCCACAGCCTGTTGACCGGTCAGGTCAATATCGCTCTTGGGGGCACCGTTCTCAGGCTCATAGCGCAGAGTACCGTTGAGGATCGTCAGGGTGGTGGTCAGTCCGTAGTGTTCGAGATGGATATCTTCAAAATGTGTACCGAACTGGCTGGCCAAGATCTGGTTGTAAACCTGAGTTCCGCCGCCATTGTGGCTGGAAGCTACAACATCCTGTTCAAGCTTGATATCAACGTAACCTATCAGCGCATTACTGTTTGAGGTCATCTCGCTGAAGGTACCGTACATAGCACCACCGTTGAAGGCGACGAGCTTAGGGTTATCGCCGTTTTCTGACGTGGGATTAACGGTGAGAGAAGCCGCAAAATCTTCAGTGTTTTTGTCCCAGGGCGAAGGTTCAATGCCGTCGGCCTCAAACGAGGTGGGGAAAACGAAACGGTACTCCAAACGTAGGCGCGCACCGGCGAGCAGGGTAGTGGTGCCCGAGTAGTACGTCTGCTTACCGTCTTTAGTGGTTGCCTTGGGTGCTGAGAACCAGAAACCAGCGCCACCCCATTTTGCCTTGCCGATGCTGCCGCCGGGGGTAAACTTACCGCCGCCAGCCGAGTAGAGACCACTGGAACCTGCCGGAACATTGGCCTGCTCGTTCGCAACTGGGCCGCTAAATGAATCTAGCCCCAGGAAGTTGTCATAGGCTTGTTCCTGGTGGGTGACGAACGCCTGAGTAAAAATACCGTAGTCAGGGCGTGTGTCATCATACGAAGCCGCATAAGCCGGAACTACAGCGGAAGAAACAATAATTGGGGTTGTCCATGCGGCGCCCGCCAGAACACGACGGCGCGTCAGACCTCCCCGCGTAGATGCGTGGGTCACAATGACTCCTATGAGTGGTTGGGTGAATAAGTGGCGCTCGGATTACACGCCAGTAATAATTTTACGGGATATACCCCAAAAATCCTAAACAATGTAAGATACACATGAAATCTTTACGATAAAACGCTCACTCACCCCGATCTGGGCATTCTCAAATTATGCGGAAGATATTCTATATTCCGCGCTCATTTCGGGCCTATTGTCGCGTGTATGTTCCGGCAAGTCTCTGTGTTTCACCGCCGTATGGGCGCATCATTCTGGGCTTGCGGGCTGCCGATATGAAGATTTCGTATTTACTCAACATATACATCTAAAGGACTCACTCTCATGAAGATGCGTCGCACGGCGCACCTGACGCTGGCGGTTGCCAGCCTGGTGCTGCTGAATATCCTGCCCACCTCCGCTGCCTCGGTTCCCGCCTATGACACTGATGGCGATGGTATTCCCGATTCTTGGGAGATGTACGGTTACGATGCCGATGGCGACGGCGCTATTGATGTCGATTATCCCGCGATGGGTGCGAACCCTAACCATAAGGACGTATTCGTCGAGATGGATTACATGCCCGGCGAACTCGGCAGCGACGAAGATTTGGATCGTATCGTGCAGTCATTCGCTGCGCTCAAGATCAGTAACCCTGACCGAAAACCGGGTATTAACCTGCACCTGGATGCCGGATCTGCTCGGAGCGCTCGGTACAATTTGGGCGGCGGTAACGAGGTGTCGCATCAGGGGCTGCGGAATATGGGCGATTGGGCGCGTATTAAAGCCCATAATTTCGACCCTGCCCGTGAAGGCATTTTCCACTATATGATCTGGGGCGACTACCACGGAAACAACAGCTCATCGGGTATGGGTTACAAGCACAAGGCCGGGTTCGTTGTGACTGTCGGGAAAACCTATTGGGGCGGTGCCAGCAGTGATATTCGCGTGGGCACCTTCCTGCATGAGCTCGGGCATAATTTGGGGCTTGATCATGGAGGCAACGATGCTGAGAATAGCAAACCCCACTACTTCAGTGTGATGAACTATGATTATCAGCTCACCGGAGTTCCTATGAAAGACGGAACGTTCTATTTTGGGTACTCCCAGACGGACGCGCTAAGCCTTGATGAGTCGGCGCTCAGTGAGCGGCGCGGGTTCGGCTTCAAAGCGCGCGGATACCTCTATGAGGGCAAACCTGCAGATCGAAACATAGACTTTAATCACAACGGTAAGATTGATGATGTGCCCGTCGCCAAAGACCTCAACAACAACGGATACGAGAGCGTTCTGAGTGCACCCAGTGATCTAAAAACGATGCGGTTCCCGGCCCAAGCTGTCAGTCACGGACGTGGGATAAGCCCTGAACCTCCACCAGAGATTGAGATTAATCTCATAACGGCTGATGATGCACGAGAACAAGGTCTTATTCCCTAGCCTTGTATGCTGCCAGCGTGCGGAAGCGGGTTATGTTGCCGGAAACCTTTACTTACTCCTGTGATATGACCCGCTCCCAAAACTTATTTTATGTCACAGATTTATAAAAATTTACGGTGCTAGGATGCAGGTGAAATCTTAATCTATCGGTTATTCATATACAACCGTTCATATACCACTCTCTTGCTCAAACGGCACCACAATGCCACTAATGCGCATCGTCGCATGTGGGAATCTGCCACACCATAGGTTCCCTACCATGAATACCGCTCACTCATAGAAAGATTTCCTCTCGCTCAACACAACGACACAAGGAATATCTCTCATGAAACTACGTACTATAGCGCGCCTGATGCTGGCATTCGTCAGCCTGGTGTTTCTCGTCCCTCTGAATTCCCTGCCCGCCTCGGCAGACACGTTGCCAGTCGCCCCTGGTAACCCGGGCGCCGCTCGGGATCTGGCTGCACTTGATTCTGACGGTGATGGGATCTCAGACATCGTGGAAATCAACGGATACGATGCTGATGGTGATGGTAGACCTGAAGTCGATTACAAGAAAATGGGCGCAAATCCCTACCACAAAGATGTATTCGTTGAGATGGACTACATGCCTGGCGAGCTTGCAAGTGAGGAAGAGCTGGATCGCATCGTGCAGTCTTTTGCTGACTTGAATGTTACTAACCCTGACGGCAGGGTAGGCGTTAATCTTCACCTAGATGCCGGTTCTGCCCGGAGTGCCAAGTATAACTTGGGAGGCGGCAACCAGGTTCCGCACCAAATGCTCACCAACAATATGAAGTCTTCTGGGGAATTGGCAAATATCAGGGCTCGTAATTTTGATTCTGCCCGCTACAACAGCGGTTTCGACTACATGATCTGGGGCGATTACTATGTGGATAATAAAACCGGAAATCGAATCTCATCAGGAGTAGGGCTTCTAGGCTCTCCCGGTTTCATGGTGACCGTTGGGAAAACCTATTGGGAAGGAGCCAACAGCGATATTCGCGTGGGCACTTTTATCCACGAGCTGGGGCACAACCTCAACCTGAAGCACGGCGGTACTGACGAATTCAACGGCAAGCCTCAGTACTACAGCGTGATGAATTACAACTATCAGCTCACTGGCATTCCCAAGGCGGACGGAACCCGATACTTCGGATACCTGCAGCAGGATATGCCGCCCCTCAAGGAGTGGGCACTGAACGAGCGCGACGGCCTTGGCCCCCAAGCGAGCGAATACCTGTATACGCACAAAGATAAAAATGGGAAAGACGTTACTCAGCCCGCAAATCAACCCATCGATTTCAACCGGAACGGCGTTATTGATAATTCTCCGGTCTCGGTAGATCTCAATGGCGATGGGATACTAAATGAGCTAACTGCTCTCAGTGATCTGAAGAAGCTCAACTTTGATATGACGCCTACTCAGGCTGGAGCTGGCGGTCCTGTGGCTCAGCCTGAAGCGGAAGAAAACCCGGTCACTGCGGATGACGCCCGCAACCTGGGCCTTATTCCCTAAATCATTCGGCGTTCTTCCTAAAACGGGAGCGAAGAGGTGTAGCGGCTAAGGGACGTTAATCCGAGCGTGCGAGGACATACGTAACGTTCCGAAGCTGGCGAGGCAATGAGCCAGACGAAGCACACTCTTGACTCTTGCTGCACCTCTTTGCTCCCGGGCTTTACCCCGCACAACCGTTCATATACTACTCTCTTGCTCAAACGGCATCGTGATGCCATCTAAAATGCACTCGCATTCGAGAACCCGCAACATCGCAGGTTCTCGCCGATGAAGACCACTCACTTCACTCTCTATGTAAGATTCCCTCTCACTCAACACATGACACTAAGGAATATCTCTCATGAAATTACGTACTATAGTGCGCCTGATGCTGGCGTTTGTCAGCCTAGTGTTTCTTGCCCCTCTGAGTTCTCTGCCCGTTTCTGCGGTGGAGGCGAAGCCCGCTCAGCCTGCACCCGCGCAGAACCAGAATATAGATCCCGTTCAGAGCCCCAACTCGGGTGATCGCGACGGCGATCATATTCCCGACGAGCTGGAAAGAGACGGGTACGATATCAACAACGATGGCATACCAGAGATCGATTTCCCTAAGATGGGCGCGGATCCCAACCATAAAGACATTTTTGTCGAGATGGATTATATGCCCGGTGAGCTTGCCAGTGAGGAAGAGCTGGATCGAATCGTGCAATCTTTCGCGGATATAAATATCAGCAATCCCGACGGCAGAACGGGTATTAATCTGCACTTGGATGCCGGTGCCGCCCGGGGACCTAAGTACAACTTGGGAGGAGGCGAACAGGTCAAGTGGCAAGTGCTCATCGACGATATAGGTAACAACGCTGGGAACTGGGCCAGGTTTAAAGCTTCTCATTTTAATCAGCGTCGTGATGGACTCTTTCATTATATGGTTTGGGGCGACTACTACGTGCAACAACAAAATGGGGAGAGCGGCTCATCAGGATTGGGACAATTGGGAGGTCGTGATTTCATGGTGACTGTGGGGAAGACACACTGGAATAACAATAAAGGTAATATGAGCGATATTCGCGTGGGTACTTTTATTCACGAGCTGGGGCATAACCTCGGCCTGCAGCACGGTGGTGATGCCGATGAGAAAGGCGAAAAAGGTAAACCACAGTACTTCAGCGTTATGAATTACAACTATCAGCTTACCGGTGTGCCCAAGGCGGATGGAACCAAATATTTCGGATACCTGCAGCAGGATATGCCGACCCTTAAAGAATGGGCCTTGGACGAACGCAAAGGCTTTGGTCCCCAAGCGCGTGGGTACATGTATCGGCCCAATTCAGAGGCCGTACTGAGGCCAGCAGATGGACCGGTTGATCTCAACGGTAATGGCGAAATCGACCATGGAATCTACGCTCTTGATCTTAACCGTGACGGAATGAAAGGCTGGCTGACGGCACCAAGCGACCTGAAAAAATTGAGCTTTGGAGCTGTGTTTGGACGAGGTGCTGACGAGACTATCCCTGAGCCCAAGGTGGAAATAAACCCCATCACTGCGGATGACGCCCGCGAAATGGATCTCATTTCCTAAATAATTCGACGCTTTTCCTAAAATGGGAGCGAAGAATTGCAGCGGGAGCGTTAAACACGCTCCCGCTGCAAACTATTGCTCCCGGAACCTAGCCCCCGTGAAGTGCATCCGCCCTCACAGATTTAGTGAGTAGGATACTTCGCCTTCACCCAGCGTTCAAAAACGCCGATGAGCGCATCCGTGAGCTTGCCCAAGATAGCGAGCAGCACAATTGAAAGCAACAGCCGGTCGGTGCGCCCATTATTCTGCGAATCCGTCAGCAGATACCCCAGACCCATAGAGGCGCCCAGCAGCTCCGCCGCAACCAGGAACAGCCACGCCTGCGCGAGTGCCAGCCGAAGCCCGGAAACCACCGACGGGAGCACGGCAGGCAGCTGAACCGTCGTGAAGAGGCGAATACCCTTGAGTCCGAAGGCTTGTGCCGCTTCCACGAGCTTCACATCAACGTGCGCCAACGCAGCCGAAACGGTGGTGTACACGGGGAAGAACGCGCCAATAGCAACCAGCGTTACCTTAGAGTTTTCGCCGATCCCCACCCACAGCAGCAGAAGCGGAACCCACGCCAGTGAAGGCACGGCGCGCAGGGCCCCAATCGTGGGTGCGGCTACAAGCCGCGCGGGTACCGAAAGCCCAATCAACGCACCCAAAACCAAGCCCAATACGGCGCCGATCAAGAATCCCAGCAGGACGCGCTGTGTCGAAATCGCTACGTGAGTCAGAAGGTCACCGCGCTGCGCCAGCTCAAAACCGGCGGCAATCACCTTCGTGGGCGAGGGCAGCTGAACCGCCGTAAACACTCCGGCGGTGCTCAGACCGTACCAGAGAGCAATCAGCGCAACCGGCAGCAGCAGACCCACCAGCTTCTTCGGTGAAAAACGCTTTACCGACGTATTCACGCGGGGCTCACGTGATTTTTTGCGGGTACGCGTATCCGAATTTTCCGGATGCGCCCCCGCCGGTGCCGCCGCTCCTTCGGCGACCGCGTCCAGCGCTTGAACCTTCTGGTCTGAACTCTCCTGAACCGCTGACTCCCGTATCGAAGCCTGCCCGCCAGAACGTTTAAGAGTCACACTCATTACTTGCTCACCGCCTTCTGAACTTTCTCGGCTGCGGCACGATCAGCCTTCTTCGCAAAGCTGTTATCCACAATGCTGCCCAGCGCCTGGTCCACATCGGATTGGCTGGGAACGTCGCCTGATTCCACCAGAATCGGGCCAACACCCTTGAGTACCTGCACCTGTTTATCTCCCGGAACCGGGTCAATATCCAGGTGGGTACGTTCCATCACGAGCTTGGCGGTATCGGGTTTAATACCGGATTCTTCTTCAACAATGGTGGTGGCTTCTTCCGTGTTCGCCAGCGCCCACTGCCGGGCGTATTCGTAGACGTTCACGATCGCCTGTGCCGCATCCGGGTTATCTTTGAGGAAAGATTCGGTGGCATTGAGGAACCCGTACGTGTTGAAGTCCAGGTTGCGGTAGAAGAGCACATCCTGGTTTTCGACCTCGGCGCTCGCCATGATCGGGTCAAGTCCGCTCCACGCGTTCACCTGTCCCTTATCCAGTGCGGTGCGCCCGTCGGCATGCTGGAGGTTTTGAATCGTCACTTCTTTGGCAGAAATACCTTCTTGTTTGAGCGCCTGCAGGAGCAGGAAGTAAGGGTCGGTACCCTTGGTAACCGCCACCGATTTGCCCTTCAAATCGCTGACTTTCGTGATGCCGGAATCCTTCGTTGTGACGAGTGCCGACCATTCGGGCTGCGAATACAGGTCAATAACCTTGATGGGCGAACCATTCGCGCGTGCCAGCAGGGCAGCGGATCCGGCGGTTGAGCCGACGTCGATATTCCCGGAACGCAGCGCCTCGTTGGCTTTATTAGACCCTGCTGACTTAACCCATTCGACTTTCTTGTTCTGCTCTGAGAGCACGGTCTCTAGCCAGCCCTTTTTCCTGATAATCAGCGAGAGCGGGTTATAGGTTGCGTAGTCAATGGTAACTGTGTCTTTGCTCTTGGGTGCACCTGCACCGGGTGTTCCGGCGCCTTCACCGGCGCATCCGGCAAGAACGGTGGTGAGAGCGGTAAACGCGAAGAATCCTTTGAGGGCTTCGGCGCGGGTGATGGGTTTCATGGGGGTTCCTTGGGGTAGCGTTACGACTGAATATAGAGCGATCATTCGCTCGGTAAGTGTGTAAAATCCACAAAAATTCACGGGAGGGGAGAGGCTAAGCACGCCGGATTTGCCGAAATTACTCGGGCAACCGCCAGCTTGCGGCTATAACAACGATGCGCGTGCGGTCCGCAAGACCTAGCGTTCGTTCACGCCCAGCTCGGCAAGAAGCTCGGCGCGCAGGCTCGTGAGTTTACTATCGGCGCGATCACGCGGTCGCGGCGTATCTATCGTGACGATGCGCTGGATCGTGGCGGGCGCATCGGCTGAACTCTTGCCGAGTACGATCACCCGGTCCGAGAGGTAAAGCGCTTCTTCTACATCGTGCGTGACGAGCAGAACCGTGGTCGGATCCTGCCGATGAATGTCGAGCAGTAAATCCTGCATATTGATGCGGGTCAGCGCATCGAGTGCGCCGAACGGTTCATCGAGCAGCAGCACCCCGGGGTTGCGTGCCAGCGCCCGCGCCAGGGAAACACGCTGGGCCATGCCGCCGGAAATCTCACGCGGATGGTGGGTTCCGTACTCGCTTAGCCCCACAAGGTTCAGCAGGCGCTGCACGTCTTTTGTGCCTTGATTTTTCGGGGTTCCCTGCGGCAGCCCGAGTGCCACGTTATCGGCGACGGTGCGCCAGGGCAGCAGGCGCGGTTCCTGAAAACCGATTGCCACGCGGTCATCAAGCCCCTTCACCTCGCGTTCGCCAATGCGCACTCGCCCACTCGTGATGCGGTTCAGTCCGGCGGCGGCACGCAGCAGCGTTGATTTGCCGCATCCTGACGAACCGATCACCGAGATAATCTCGCCTTCTGCGGCGGTAAACGATACGTCACGCAGAACTTCGTGCGTGCCTTTGCCCGGCTGTGGGAAAGATTGGCCTACGGACTCGAAGGCGATAGGTTGTGCCGTGGTGTTCTGTGCCGCGGTGAGTACGGCTGCATGTGTTTGCGTCATCTCACGTCCATCGTTCCTGGCGTTAGCACCCGCACGCGGGTTGCTGCGATGTCATGGAGCCAGGTCTCTCAATCGCTCTGGATGGGTAATACCCTTCAACGGTAGGGCAGAGCGCCCGCGGTGCGCCAAGAATATGTCGCAAGATGTCTTTACGTTGCGTTTGTTGTGCGTAACATTACGGGCGACAGTCACAAACATTAATATTCGTCATAATATCGCACCGACCACGAAACCCCTTATACACTCAAAATCAAGGATTATGAGTCCCGGTGTAAAGCTCTGGCTAGCCGGGCGGCAACCCTCTCCCGTAGCGGGGTGCTCCAGATGATGATCTGGCTTCAAGGGACACGAAGCAAGTACGGCGCGAATGCGCCACCTGCACAACTTGGAACACCAAGAAGGTCACCACCTATAAAGGAGGCGGCGCGCGGGGTGCAGGAACACCCGAACATTCGCGAAAGGATACGTAGATGGCTGAGCAGAAGAAGCGCATCGCAGTTAACGCATTCGACATGACCTGTGTGGGTCACCAGAGCTTCGACCTCTGGCGCCACCCCCGCTCCCGTGCTACCGAGTACAACACCATCAAATACTGGACCGACCTGGCACAGATCCTTGAGAAGGGCTTCTTCGACGGCGTATTCTTAGCCGATGTTGTGGGCATCTACGATATTTACAAGAACTCCGCCGCACCCGCTATCGAAGGTGGCGCGCAGGTGCCCGTGAACGATCCGTTCATGCAGATCTCCGCAATGGCCGCCGTGACCGAGCATCTGGGCTTCGGCGTGACCTCAGCTGTCACCTACGAGCAGCCTTACACGCTTGCCCGCAAGTACGCTTCTCTTGACCACCTCACTAACGGGCGTGTGGGCTTTAACGTGGTGACCTCATACCTGCCTTCCGCCGCCGAATGTCAGGGCCTCGAAACCCAGATTGAGCACGACACCCGATACGAACTCGCCGAAGAGTTCCTGGATGTCTGCTACAAACTCTGGGAAGGCTCCTGGGAAGACGGCGCGGTCGTCAAAGACCGCGAGAAGGGTATCTACGCCGACCCCGCCAAGGTGCACCCGATTCAGCACAAGGGCAAGTACTTCAGCGTGCCTGGTGCGGGTTTGACCGAACCCAGCCCCCAGCGTACCCCTGTGATTTTCCAGGCGGGCGCATCCAGCCGCGGGCAGAAGTTCTCGGGCAAGCATGCCGAGGTTGTGTTTATCGGTGCGCTGCGCCCCGATCTGACCCGCATTATTACCGACCGCATTCGTGACCGCGCAGAAGAGAACGGCCGCGGCCGCGACGAAATCAAGGTTTTCGCGATGCTCTCCATCATTGTGGACGAGACCGAAGAGAAGGCGAAGGCAAAGTACGAAGAGTACCGCAAGTACGTGAACCTGGAATCTTCGCAGGCCATTATCGGCGGTTGGTCCGGTGTGGATCTTTCCCAGTTCGACGAGGACGAAGTGCTCAACTATGTGAAGACCGAGTCGATTCAGTCCTTCCTCACCCCCTTCACCCTGCAGGCCAAGGATAAGCAGTGGACGCGTAAGGATATTGCCGAGCACTGCACTCTCGGCGGTATGGGCGAGGTTATTGTGGGCGACCCGCAGCAGGTGGCCGACGAGCTCGAACGCTGGATTGATGAAGGCGGACTGGACGGTATTAACCTGGCATACCACGTTTCACCCGGCTCCTTCGAGGATTTCATCGAGTTCGTGGTTCCCGAGCTGCAAAAGCGTGGACGCTACCGCACCTCCTACGAGGGTGAGACCCTGCGCGAAAGCCTGTTCGGTAAGGGGCAGACTAAGGTTGCAGACTCCCACCCGGCCGCGAAGTACCGCGGCGCCTACGTGGGTAAGCCCTCCACGGCAGACACCCCGGCACGCGCTATCGCGAACTAAACCCGCTGTTCCTGCACGCATGGTTGTAAAATCTTCCCTCCTGGGATGATAAAAAGAGCCTTTATTTGAATAAAGCATTAAAAATGCCGCTTTATTCGAATAAAGGCTCTTTTTTACGCACGTTTAAAATGGGGTGCATGAGCGAAACAACCCTGTACGACCCTCAAACCCGCTGCCTGTGCACAAGCGGCGAGGTATACGGTGCCTGCTGCGGGCGGTACCTGGGCGAGTTTGCCGCATCCGGAACCCTGAACGCGCCCACGCCGCTGGCCCTGATGCGCTCGCGGTTCACCGCCTTCGCCCTGCACGATGCTCCCTACCTGCTGGCAAGCTGGCATCCGCACACGCGCCCCGCAGAGTTAACGTTGGATGAAACGCTGCGCTGGTACCGGCTGGATATCCTGGGCTCTTCGGGTGGTCCCTTCGATGCGGTGGGTACGGTCGAGTTTGTGGCGTACTACCGCTCAGTTCCCGGCACGTCCGCCAAAGAACGCGTGAAAGGCACCATGCAGGAAAAGTCCCGCTTCGAGAAAGTAAACGGCACCTGGTACTACCTAGACGGCGAGGTCAGCTAAGTTCCTCCCGACCGGGCAGTATGGCAGAAATATTCCTCTTATGGTATGTTTTTGCCATGATGTCAGTCGCGGAATATGCCCAGCACGCCGGGGTGAGCCCCCGAAGCGTGCGTGCACGCCTTGAACGAGGATCTTTGAGTGGACAAAAAATCGCCGGGCGGTGGATGGTTTCAGATAACCCGCACGAGCATCACTCCGCACATGGGCGCAAAATCTCGATGTCATCCTTCAATCAACTTGCCGCCTATCTTGACGGTAACAGTGCATCCCTTACCCCCGATGCACGCCGCCGTGCCAAAGAACGTGCACATAACCTCTCCGAACGTGGGGTAGAAGCTCTTAGGCAGTATGCAGTGCGTGCAGATGCGAAACTTCAATTCTATGCTGTGCCTTCTGCTGACCTGCATGACTTGATGGACGAACGAACATTAGCGCTTACGGGTGTCAGCCACGAATATTCGGAAATTTACGGGGTTACCGTAGAAGCATATGTGACTCCCCACAATCTTGAATCCCTGAAATTTATCTACGCACTGCGTGAAGTTCCGGCACAGGATGCCAACGTTATTCTTCGCGCAGTCAAAGAGTTGCCTAAGATTCGCCCCTTGCACGTTGCGGTTGACCTCCTAGTTTCCAAAGACCCGAGAAGCGAGCGGGAAGCGGAACGTCTGGTGAAAGGACTCATAAGCCGTGCCTGATCAGAAAACGGTGAAAATCCCAGCCCAGGGCGCAGAGCTTGAATCCTGGCTTGGGTTGGCAGACATCTCCGATCTAGTTCCTCAGGGTTGGTCCCTCGCCGGTGGAAGTATGATGAGGTTACTCGCGTGTGAGCGTGGGTATGAGGGCTCTCGGGCAACCCGAGATATTGACGTCGTTCTTAATATTCGCGCTCGACGTCGGCTTATTGGGGAATTCGTCCATGCACTCAAGAGCACAGGATTCGTCATTGATGGGTATAACGCTTCCGGACAAAACCACCGATGGGTGCGAGGCTTAGCCCAAATTGATGTATTGGTGCCTTCGGGACAATCCGAGAAAACCCTGTCCTATGACTTTTCTGGGCTGGGAAAAGTCCTGATGACTCGCGGCGCCCAATTTGGCATAGACCGCACATCGTCAGTTGCTGTGGAATGCGCGGGTCGCACGTTCCTGGTGAATCGCCCCGATGCCCTGGGGGCACTCTACGAAAAATGCTCAGCCCTTTTGAATAATGGCGACACACATAAACAACGCCATCTTCATGACATTTTGGTGCTTGTATGCCTGCTTTCAACCTCTGAACGCCGAGACCTGATAGGACTTAGCGGCAAACAAAGGTCAAGACTGGTATGGGGGCTGCGCAGAGCTTTAGCAGAACCCGGTATTGGCCGTCCTCGTGAGCGTGAGATGGCACAGGATATTGTGAGCTTCCTCGATGAAAGTCTCAAAAACTAGTCCTGCGTTTGCTATGTTTATGCCATGAGTGACGTTATCTCGCAGGAATCTTTCGACGAGCTCGCCCTCTATTTCAACGGGGGAGGGCACCTGCTTACCCCGGATGCGCGCCGCATCGCTGCTGAACGCGCCCGCATCCTCTGCGCTTGCGGGCTCGATGCGCTCCGGCAGTACACGCACCGCACCGGGATGACCGTGCATTACTACGTGGCACCCTACGATACGAGCGACCTGCTGCGAACGGGTGCGAATGCGCTCGCGCTCACCGGGGCTCGGCACGAACTTTCGGGGATAAAAACCCCTCTAATAGACGCCTACATTCTGCCCAGTGACCTCACAAAATTTGCCCCGAATTGGGGTTTGGAACCTGCCCCTCCCGGGCAGGCGAACGTGATTCTGCGTGAGGTTTCCACCCTTCCGCGGGTGCTGCGCCTGCATGTGGCGGCAGACCTGCTGCATACCTGCGATATTGACGCGGTGGATGAGCGTACACAAGAGAGGGCTGAGTGCATCATGAAAGAATTATGCCGCCCAAGCGAACGATAGAATTCTTGGTTTAACCTGAGCCAGCCCGCGCCGTCTCTGAGCAAGAGGGCGGGGCTGGTTCGCATTCAAACGCGTTGTCTGCGTGTATAGGTGCGTTGAATTGGGTCTACCTGAAAGTAAACCCATGCGAAGAATACCAGGAAAAACGGGTGAAGTTGTATACCTGCAGCCGTGAAATTTCTGACGTTTTCGAGTGCATATCCACACCCCCATAGGTGTATAAAAAGGCTCTTTCTGAATAAAGCGTAGTTTTCCGCCGCTTCTCTTCAAAAAGAGCCTTTTTACACCCGATATATACCCGGGATTTCAGCCAACGCTAGTGCGTGAAACCGTTGATAATACCCATGCCGAAGTAGATGACGAACACCGCCGACACCACGTACATGAGCCAGTGCACCTCGCGCCCGCGACCCTGAACCAGGCGGATGAAGGCGTAGGAGACGAACCCTGCACCAATACCGTTAGCGATCGAGTACGACAGCGGCATGAAAATAATGGTCATGAACGCCGGGATACCCAGACCCCAATCTTGCCAGTCGATATGCACGGCCTGGCGCACCATCAGGAACCCAACAACCACCAGAGCGGGGGCGACCGCCTCAAAGGGAACGATCGTCACCAGCGGCGAGGCGATAATCGCCACCAGGAACAGCACGCCGGTTACGATATTCGCCAGACCCGTGCGGGCACCCTCACCAATACCGGTTGCCGACTCCACAAAAATCTGGTTCGCAGAGCCGGATGCGCCGCCGCCGACCACGGAACCGACCGCATCCACGAGCAGCACCTCGTTAATGTTCTCGACCTTGCCGTCCTTATCGATGGTGCCCGCTTCGGTTGCTAAGCCCACCGAAACGCCCATGGCGTCAAAGAAGACCGAGAGCAGAATAGCGAACACCAGCAGGGATGCGCCCAGCACGCCAATAGCACCGAACGCGCCGAATCGTGCAGACCCGATAAGCGAGAAATCGGGGGCTGAGAAGGAAAAATTATTGAGCGCGGGAACGTTGAGCGACCAGCCGGTCGGGTTTCCCTTGCCGCTGCCGATATGGAAAATAGCCTCTAGGATGATAGACAGCGCGGTAGATGCCACCACGCCAATGAGGATAGCGCCGCGCACATTGCGAATAAACAAGGCGATGGTGAGGAAAAGACCGAAAATAAACACGAGAGTAGGCCAGCCAAGTAGGTGACCACCCACGCCGAACGAGACGGGAACGGTAGTTCCTGCGGCATCTGGCATGCGGCGGATGATCCCGGAATCAACCAGTCCGATAAAGGCGATAAAGAAGCCGATTCCCGCCACAATTGCGGTTTTGAGACTCTCGGGGACCGCCTCGAAAACTGCGGTGCGGAAGCCGGTGAGCACCAGCACGGTCATAATAAGACCTGCGATAATCACCAGCCCCATAATATCTGCCCACGTCAGCCCGGGGGTGGTTGCGATCGTGGACGCCAGCAGCGCGTTCACACCCAGTCCCGCCGCCATTGCGAAAGGCTGTTTAGCAATAACACCCATGAGGATAGTCATCACGCCGGCGACGAGCGCGGTAACTGCAGCGACCTGCGGCACGCCAAGCGTATTTCCCGCCGAGTCTGCGCCGGTGCCGATCACCAGGGGGTTGAGGACGACGATGTAGCTCATAGCGAAGAACGCGGCGAGACCGCCACGAATCTCGGCTGAAATAGATGAGCCTCGTTCAGTGATTTTGAAGTAACGGTCCAGTGCGCCGCCCGATGCGTTGGGCTTGTGTGCCTGGGGAGCCGCGGTGTTCTCAGAAGACATTCGTGAAAATCCGTAGATACTCTCGTAGGATGCGGGCGCGGGTTTGCGCCGCAATAAGAAAAGCGCCCAACCCTTATGGCGGGTGTGACGCTTTTGTTACCACATTATTCTATGACGTTTAACCCTCAATGCGCTACTGACAGGAAATTCCCAGGTCTTTAGCGGGGTGCGGGGATGTATATCCGCCTTTAGGGGTAAAAATGGGTGATAAAAAGAGCCTTGATTGTGACTAAAGTTTTCACGATCAAGGCTCTTTTTACGATGGGAGGGGGAGAGAGAAAGATGCTCTAACGCATCCACCCCTCAATCAGGCCCATTCCGAAATGCACCGCAAACACCGCCGAAACCACGTACATGAGCCAGTGCACCTCGCGTCCGCGACCGGTCGCCACACGGATAACCGTGTACGAAATAAACCCGGCACCAATACCGTGCGCAATCGAATACGACAGCGGCATAATGACGATCGTCAGGAACGCTGAAATTCCCAGGGCAAGATCGTTCCAATCGACATTAACCGCCTGGCGCACCATCAGGAACCCGACGAACACCATTGCGGGGGCGACCGCCTCAAAGGGGACAATCGTCACCAGGGGAGAGAGGAAAATAGCGCCCAGGAAGAGCACACCCGTCACCACATTTGCCAGACCTGTGCGGGCACCCGCGCCAATACCGGTTGCCGACTCCACGAATACCTGGTTGGTTGAGGTTGAGGTGCCGCCACCGGCGACCGCGCCCAGCGCATCTACTAGAAGCAGACGGTCGATGTCTTCGATCTTGCCGTCTTCATCGATAGAACCGGCTTCGACTGCCATACCCATGATGGAGCCCATCACATCGAAAAACGCCGAAATGAGGATGGTAAACACCAGCAGAATTGAGGCCATTGCACCCAAAGAACTGAAGGCGCCGAAAAGATCTGCGGAGAACAGAAGCGAAAAATCGGGCAGACCAAAACCGCTGCCGTCCCAGGTGGGTACATTGAGCGACCAGCCAAGCGGGTTAGCCTGCACGCTGCCGGAGGGGGCGACCGCCTCCAGAATAAGCGAAAGTGCCGTGGATGCGAGCATGCCGTAGAGAATAGCGCCGCGCACCTGACGAACATACAGAATAATGGTCAGGAACAACCCCACAATGAACACGAGAGTGGGCCAGCCAAGCAGATGCCCGTGAACACCGAACACGACAGGGGTTGAGCCGGTCTCTGCACGGCGAATAATTCCGGCGTTCACCAGCCCAACAAAGGCGATAAAGAGCCCGATACCCACCACGATTGCGGTTTTCAGGCTTTCGGGCACGGCGTCGAAAACGGCGGTGCGGAAACCGGTCAGCACGAGGGCGGTCATGAGCACGCCCGCCCACACGACCAACCCCATAATCTGCGGCCAGGTGAGGTTAGGAGTCGTGGCTATCGTAGTCGCCAATAGTGCGTTCACGCCCAGTCCCGCCGCCATCGCGAAGGGGTGTTTGGCGTAAACGCCTAGAAGAATGGTCATCACGCCTGCAACAAGCGCGGTCATGGCGGCAACCTGCGGCACGCCGAGGGAACGTCCGGATGAATCGGGCGTGAGGCCGAGAATAAGCGGGTTGAGCACCACAATATAACTCATGGCGAAGAAGGTCGCTAAACCGCCGCGAATTTCGGTGCTGATAGTTGAGCCACGCTCGGTAATGTTGAAGTAACGGTCCAGTGTGCCGCCCGAACTGCTGGGTTTAGGCGTCTGGGGAGCCGCGGTGTTCTCAGAAGACATTCGTGAAAATCCGTAGATACTCTCGTAGGGCGCGCAACCGCCGGTTGGGGATGCGCATAAGAAAAGCGCCAGCCGTGGGGCGTGACGCTCTTGTTACTACAACATTCTAGGGGGAGTAACCCGTAAAAGGCTACTTCTTTGCGTCTGCGCATGATGGTCGCTTTTAGGCGGTAAGTTTTCCGTGAGGGCACCACCCGCGCTGTAGGCGAAACCCCATCGGCACACGCTCACAACACTGCTAAGATAAGGGTTACCTAAGGATGATATGTGCCGCCTGGGAATTGGCGCTGGGCGCGCATCCTGAAGCATGAAGAAGGTTGTTATGAGTGAGTATCCAGCCGCAGAATCTCTGCCCGTTCGTCAGCGTTCCACGGTCAGTACCGACCGCCCGGCACGCTATATTAAACAGCTTGGCTCACATATGGGCCGCAAAATTAGTACCGAGGAAATTCCTGGCGGATTGCGCTTAATCTTTAATCGCGACGGCATCTTTCGCGGGTATGGAGACTTGGTGGCCGATGATGCGAACCATGCTCTTATCATGGAGGTTCGCGCCGAAGACGACGAGAAAGCACAGAACCTTGCAGGCGTGCTGGAGCGTCACCTTGTGCGTTTTGGCGAGCGCGAAGAACTAGTCGTGGAATTCCACGCGGTCTAACCCCTGTATTCATTCTGCGAGCAGGTAGGATTTCGCCGAAAAGGTAGGATTTTCCTACCTGTTCGTGCCAAAAGCCACCTGCTCGCGGTCTAATAAAACCCACCGAGACTGCATTGGTGGGTTTTATTGCGTTTTATGACGGAAAAATATTTTGAGAAACTTTACCATGCAAATATACAGGTCAGGAGAAAATAACTATTAGGGTTTTTGTGGCTTTATGTGGTGTTCTATAGACTTTCGGGTTGTGCTCCCATACGGTAGACGGCGGACAACACACTCTATAACGCGCAAGCTATAGGAGACATCATCATGAACGCCCTTAACTCGGCGAAAGAAAAGATCAGAGTATCTTTCAAAACCGTGACCGATCCGGTACGCCGCCGCCTCGGAACCGCCGCCTTCGTAGGCGTTATCGCCGGTATCTTCGGTGGTATCGTCAAATTTGGTTGGGAAGTTCCCTTCCCGCCGCGCACCCCCGAACGCAATGCAACAAACCCGCCCCAAGCGCTTCTGGAGATGTTTGGGTTCTCGCCAGAAATCACGCATCAAACCTACTCATATCTGGGTAACGATCTGCCATATATGAGCTTTATTGTGCACTTCGCCTTCTCAATCTTCTTTGGCGTGCTCTATAGCGTGGTGGCGGAATACTGGCCCAAAATCAAGCTCTGGCATGGTGTCGCCTTCGGTATTGTGCTCGATATTCTCTTCCACGTCATCATCATGCCCGCAATGGGTGTTGTGCCCGTCCCCTGGGAACAGCCCTTGGGGGAACACCTCTCTGAGTTCTTCGGTCATATCGTCTGGTTGTGGTCCATCGAGCTGGTGCGCCGCGATCTGCGCAACCGCCTCACCTGCGAACCGGATGCGGAATACCCCGTTGAGAGCCGTAAAGTCGCTGCGGCTTAGCTGATGCCCGTTATAAAGTTCAGGATGCTCATCTTAACAAGGGGACCCGCATCGCCTAGTGGTGACGTACCCTTAGGCGCTCGCTATGAGCATCCTGAACTTTTAGTGTGTTCTCGTAACGCAGGCGACGAATTTTGTGCTCGCACACATATTCCGAAGTCATGACAGGAATATTAATGATGAGACCTCAAAACCTTAGGATAAAAACATGAAAAATGTGTCTTTTGAGTGGTTCAGCTCATGTTTCCTGCGTTTGCTCAGGCATGACCGCTAAAATAAGCAAGGATGTTAAGGCTAAGCTCGCCCTATGGGTGAACTTTGAAAGGAAAAATACGTGTCTGAAGCTGCACGCCCGTTGCGCGTTGCCGTTATCGGTGCGGGTCCTGCGGGTATCTATGCCGCCGATCTGCTCACCAAATCTGAGGAAGTACGCTCTGGAGCCGTTGAGGTTTCTATCGACATTTTTGATCGTTACCCCGCGCCCTTTGGGCTCATTCGCTACGGTGTGGCACCCGATCACCCGCGCATCAAGGGCATTATCACCGCCCTGCACAAGGTACTTGACCGCGGTGATATTCGATTCTTCGGCAATGTCGAATACGGTAAGGATTTGAACCTTGCCGACCTGCGCGAGCATTATGATGCCATTATCTTTGCGACCGGTGCTATTTACGATGCGCCCCTGCCTATTAAGGGCATCGACCTGGACGGTTCCTATGGTGCCGCCGACTTCGTCTCGTGGTATGACGGTCACCCCGATTACCCGCGCACCTGGCCGCTGAACGCGAAGGAAATCGCGGTGCTTGGTAATGGCAACGTGGCGTTGGATATTGCGCGTGTGCTCTCCAAGCACGCCGATGATCTGCTCGTCACCGAAATTCCCGAGAATGTGTACGAGGGGCTGAAATCTTCGCCCGTGACCGATGTGCATGTGTTTGGTCGCCGCGGCCCCGCGCAGATTAAGTTCACCCCCTTGGAGCTGCGCGAGCTCTCTCATTCCCGCGATGTCGATATTGTGCTCTACGAAGAGGACTTCGAGTTCGACGAGGCTTCGGATGAAGCTATTCAGACGAATAACCAGGTTAAGACCATGATGAAGACCCTCACTACCTGGCTTACCGACCAGGAGGAGGGCGAGCAGACCGCTTCGCGCCGTCTGCATCTGCACTTCCTGCAGTCCCCGCACGAGATTCTGGGCGAGGACGGCAAGGTTGTGGGCATCCGCATGGAACGCAATAAGCTTGACGGTAAGGGCGGTATTGAGGGCACCGGCGAGTTCGTGGACTACCCCGTGCAGGCCGTGTACCGCGCGATCGGTTACTTCGGATCTGAGCTGCCTGAGGTTGGCTATGACGCTGATAAGGGCGTGATTACTAACGTTGAGGGCCGTGTGGTCGATGAAAACGGCGAGCACGTGCCCGGCCTGTACGCTACCGGGTGGATTAAGCGCGGACCGGTGGGCCTGATTGGCTCCACAAAGGGCGATGCACTTGAAACCATCACCCACCTGTTGGAGGACCGCGAGAACCTGTACACCGCTCCCGAACCGGATGCTGACACCTTCAGCGATTACCTGGATTCTAAGGGCATTCGCTATACCACCTGGGAAGGCTGGCACCGTCTGGACGATCACGAAAAGGCGCTCGGTGCAGCATCACAGGATGCGAAGGGCGAGCCGCGTGAGCGTGTGAAGGTTGTTGACCGTGATGAGATGATTCGTATTTCGCGCGGCGAGTAATAGCTGTACGCAGCGATTTTCTGCGGTACATGAGCCGCAATGAAGAATCCCCGCCGGGTCTTCGGCACAGCCCGAAACCGGCGGGGATTTCTTGTATCAAAATCATGGTGTGCGCGTGCGCGCGGCATATTCTACGCCTTTTTGCTGAACCTGTGTAGGGGATGCGCGGCACTTACCCGGTCATTTCGCGCTGTTTGCGGGGGTTATTCAGAAAAATTTTGAGAAATTTCTGGTGACTATAAAATACGTTCTGACTAGTAGCTATGTAGGTGAGCAGGGTATCTTAGAAGGGGGAGTGTGGCGGGTATGAAGAAGTTTTTGAAGAATCCGGCTTGCACGGCTTAAAAATCTGTCATAGACTAGTTGAGGTTCGAACGACGGGACGAAAAAGAACCCGTTCGCATCGACTAGGCCCCCATCGTCTAGCGGCCTAGGACGCCGCCCTTTCACGGCGGTA
>ERZ773263.387-NODE-387-length-31447-cov-5.738883_pt1 | contig 31447 bp, 27 predicted proteins | sample MGYA00511076_ERZ773263 | MGnify/ENA primary metagenome ERZ773263 (study PRJEB29015, sample SAMEA2738155) | human oral metagenome | biome: human oral; feature: human-associated habitat; material: saliva | place: China | collected 2195 ... | reverse complement strand
CCTGCATTCGGAGCCAGCGTTCGTCCGCCGGCATCGGTGGCCTGGTATTGACCAGTGCGCGAAACGCGCTCCATAGCTCATCGGCGCTCCTTGTCGCGGGCGCGTCGATGCCCCGCTCGTCGCACAGCCCCGCAACCAGGCGTTCCAGCAGCTGTCAAGACGTGTCATATGGAATTGGGACATTCTGCTATGGGAAACGGGCCTGCGCGAAGTACGATGGGCTCGCGCTCCAGCGGAACAAGTTCGCCAAGCCTTCCCGTGCGGATGGGGCGGCTGGCATCATGGCGCACCGGGTTCCGTCGGGGATGGTGGCGGCGCACCCGAATCATCTGGCCTGCGGTCGTCTCATGCTCAGGCACGCCAAGGCGAAGAAGAGGGCGGCGAAGCCCCACATGATGGAGAGGGACGCGGCTATCGCCTCGAGCCCCGCCCCTCGCAGCATGACGTCGCGCAGGGCCTCGGCCCCATAGCCGAGCGGCAGCACCGAGGCGACGGCCCGCAGCCATGCTGGTGTCTGGGAGAGGTCGAAGATGCCCGAGAGCATCAGCTGCGGCATGACGAAGACGAGCAGCAGCTGGATGACCTGGAAGGGGCTTCTGGCCAAGCCCGAGACGGCCAGGCCCAAGGTGAGCGATACCGCCGCCATTGAGACCGCAAGGACTGCGACGAGCAGTGGTGATCCCTCGTTCGGGAAACCTATCACGTACACGGCGAAGACGATTGTGGCAGCCGTGTACAGCAGGGCTACCAGGCCAAACCCGAGCAGGTAGCCGCCGGCGACCTGCCAGCCCCTTGCGGGCGTGGCGAGCAGTCGTTCCCGCGTGCCAAAGGTCCGCTCGGCGAGCAGGCTCATGGAGCCGGTCATGAAGACGAACATGAACACGAACAGCCCGATGAAGACTGGCCCGTAGTACTCGAAGACGGTCCAGTTGGCTCGACCGTGCAGGTAGTCGACCTCGATGGAGGTGAAGGGCAAGGCGTCCTCCACGTTGGGGACGTCGTCGGCGAGTGATTCTGCCTCTTCGATCGTCTTGAGGATTCCGGCGGTCAGGCGCGAGCGCGTCTCGTCGTTGATGTCGAACTCGATGGAGTCGATGCGCTCCTCGAACTCGTCTGCCTGGGAGAGCAGCTCGTCGCGGGCGACTTTCTGCTGTTCGACCAGGGCGGAGCGTACGACAGAGAGCGCGGAAGCGGTACGCGAGGCGTCCGCACCCTCGACGTGCACCTCAAGGACGTGGCCGTCGCTCGCCGAGACGACCGCATCCACCTTCGCTTCCTCGAGGAGTTGCTGCGCCTCCTGTGCGTCTGTGGTCTGCAGGGAGCAGTCCTCGTCGTGGAGGTGGGAGGCGAGGCTGTCGGGGATATCGACGAGCGCGAGCCGGGGTACGTAGGGGGGTGCCCCTAGGATGAGGTAGAACAGGAGGAAGGTGACACAGGGAGCGAGGATGAGCACCGCGATCATCCTCCGGTCGTGGGCGAATTCCGCGACGATGCGGCGGGCCACCGCAAGTAGGCTACGCATGGTCGGTCTCCTTCCCCCTTGGCTCCACGAGTGCGACGAACGCCTCCTCCAGACTCCCCGTCGCCGTCGACTCGAGGATCGCACGAGGCGAGCCGACGCTCACGAGGGAACCCTCCCTCATTAGAGCTACGACATCGCAGCGGGCGGCCTCGTCCATGACGTGGGTCGTCACCAGCAGCGCGGCGCCTTTGTCGGCGAGCGTCCTGAAGAGGGCCCAGAGCTCGATGCGCCGCACTGGGTCGAGACCCACAGTAGGCTCGTCCATTACCAGGACCTCAGGCTTTGCAACGAGTGCCACGGCGAGCGAGAGGCGGCGCTTCATGCCGCCCGAGAAGTTGCCGACGAGCTGGTCGCGGGCATCCTCCAGGCCGAGAAGCGCCATGAGCTCCGCCTCTCGCGCGCGGATCTGTGCGTGGGTGAGTCCTTGGAGCGCAGCGAAGAACTCTAGGTTCTCGCGAGCCGTGACACCCTCGTAGAGGGCCGTGTCTTGGGGCATGTAGCCAAGTCTCGATCGCATTGTCGGATAGGGTGCTGCCTCGCCGCCCAAAAAGACATGACCTGAAGTCGGGACCGCCGAGCCAACGACGAGGCTAACAAGCGTCGTTTTGCCGCAGCCGGAAGGACCGATGAGTCCCGTGATCTGCCCTTGCCGCGCCTCCAGAGACACCCCGTCGAGCACACGCTTCCTCCCAAAGCTCTTGGAGGCGGACTCAATCCGCACGAGTGCTGTCCCTTGACCCAAGGTAACCTCCTTCCGTAAAATGGACATTGTGTCCGATTTTATTGTGTGGGGTGGCCCGCCCCCGTTCAAGCGACAAAACGAGCGGATGTGTCCGATTTTTGCGAGGAGGGTCTGTGGAGAAGCGCGATTCCAAGACCGTGGCGGCGACGAAGCGGCGCATCACCGACGGCCTGTTCGAGATCATGAGGGATGACCCGATAGAGCGCGTGACTGTGCGCGAGGTGTGCGGGAGGGCTGGCATCACGCGCTCTACGTTTTACACGCACTTCTCGAGCGTCTATGACGTGCGCGACCGGTGTGAGGCCGAGATATTCGAGAGGGTCGAGGAGCTGTTCTTCCCGGAGATGCTCGCCGCTCTCGCGCCGGGAAGGAGCAGGGACTGCGCGGGGGCAGCGCAGCGCATTAAGGAGGGGCTTGAGGACCATTTCGACCACCTCGCGGTGCTCCTCAACGGGGGAGACCCATCCTTCGTCGAGCGGGTGCGCCTAGCTGCGATGGACGTGGTCTGCGCACGCCTCGGCATCGGGGAGATGTCCGAGCGGCAGGCACTCGTCTTCTACGGGACGTCGAGCTTGCTCCTGGGCATGTACGCACGCTGGCTTGTATCGGGACGCGGCATGCCGCTCGAGGATCTTATCGCTATGGTCCGTTCTGCCGTCCTGCACGGCACGGCGAGGGCAATGCTCGGGTGAGCGGCGAAACGCGCGGCGCGCATGCCGAGACGACCGCGTCTATCTCCGCTTTCTTGAGGTACCGCTGTGTCTCCCAGGTGTCCGCGGCTTACGCTCCGCCCGCAGGCGGGGCCACTCCCTAGCCTGCGGGCGGACGTCGGGCTCGCAGGCGCCCAGCGCGTTGATATGGTGGAGGATTATCGTCCTGCTATTGGAGACGACAAGGATCGAGACCGTGTTCGCGCGCACCGTGCAGTCGGCGAGCTCGGGGTGCTCTGCGAGGTACGCCGCCGCCAGCTACTCGAACTCCTTCCGGTTGATTGGTCGATCCGGAATGCCCGCGCTGCGGTGGCGCTCGCGCTTCCGAACACGAACGTTGCCGTGCTCTGTCATCAACGATGCAGCCGATCTTGTCGCCGCTGTGGGCCCAGCCCTCCTCGAGGATCTTGCAGTCCTTGAGCTCCAAGTGGCACCCGAGTTTCTGGCCCCTTTCGTGGCTGTGGTGCGACAAGAAAAGGAACCAGAATGTCCTGCCGCAAAGACAAGACACTCTGGCTCCTCCATTGTTGCCGTCGGCCATCTGCTCGAGGCGTGTTACCAGATCGCTGCGGCCATTGGCCGCGCATGTGATGCTCCTGATGTGTGCGTTGGCCTAGCGACAGCCAGCCAGCAAAGAGATACCGATCCGTCTCTGGATTACTTCTCGTACGGAAGCCCGTTCATGGCGAGCCGCGCCTTCTTGGCGACCTTGGTTACTGCGGTGCGGGCGTCCATGAGCACCTTGGCCAAGTTGGCCTTGTTGGGGTTAGCATCATGCGCGGCGGCTACGGCGCGGATGAACGCCTGGCGCAGGTCGCTTGCGATGTTGATCTTGACCATGTTGTACTGCTTCATGGCAGCGATCGTGTCGTAGGTGATGCCGGAGCCGCCGTGCAGCACGAGCGGGCAGGGGCTCACTGCGGCGATCTTGGCCAGATGGTCGAGGTCGATCCTGGGCGTGTCCTCGATGTCGTGCACGTTACCGATGGAAACGGCGAGCAGATCACAGCCCGTGCGCCCGATGAACTCAGCGACCTCGTCGGGGTTGGTCTTGCAGTCGGCCTCCGACACGTGGTCGTCCTCCTTGCCGGAGATGGCGCCCAGCTCCGCCTCTACGGGCACGCCGTTGGCGTGGCAGAAGTCCACCGCTTGGCGAGAGGGGCGGATGTTCTCCTCGAACGACAGGGCGGCGCCGTCGATCATGGTGGAAGTGAAGCCGGCGTTCACGGCCTGGCGTACGTCGCCAAGCGTCTTGCCATGGTCCAGGTGCAGTGTCATGGGCACGGTGTAGCCATTGATGGCGCGCTGAGCGGTATTGGCGATGTACTCGTAGTCGGTGACCTGATATTCGTGGGCGCGAATGTCTTGGGTTGCGCGTGGATGGCCCGCGCTTCCCTGTGATGTCTGTGGCAGGGTTACTGGGCCTGTACGTGTGCGGCGCATGGGCAGCCTACGCGTCGCCATGTCTCGGCAGTGGGATGGCCCCGAAACTCCCGCGCGTCCTTGCGCCTTGCGAGGTACGCCTGGCACACCATGAGCATAAGACTCATCACGGACGGCGTGATGGGCAGAGGAGACCAGCCCAAGATCATTTTGCTGAGCGCGTCGGGCACGAAACGCGCCATACCCAGCATCGCTCTTGCCATGCGACCGATGCCGGTCGCCGCCCCGCCCGTCAGGGCCCACGCCTGGGCTCCCAAGAGCCTGGTGACACGCCTGCACGAAGACGCGCTCTCGATGAGGTCGGGAATCTACCCCAGAGACTGGGGTGACATCCTCACCCATGTCCTTGAGCCGGAACAGCAGGAAAGACAGGTCATCTGCCCTCCCTTCGCCACCCAGTGGGTCCTCGGCCAGAGGCGTCGCATCCCGAGAGAAGATGGACGTGACAACTCCCATGAAGCTATCACGCCTGTCGTCGGGAAGGGTTCCGGGGACCCCTTAGCCTACGCTTCTCAGAACCGTCTTAGCTCCTCGTGAGCAGCGCTGCGATCGCATCGAACGTGTTGCCGCTGCGGATGGTCAGCAGCGGATAGAAGTCCTCTCGCATGAGCAGCCTGTGGTATGCGGTCCTCAGGTACTCTGACTCGCTAAACTTGCCCCAGAACACCACCTGCCTCCCAAAATGTATCGCCTCGTCGCCCAGCGGCATGGACTTGATGCGTCGACGTGCATGCTGTGCGTCTATCTCACGTGTGAAGAACAGCACGTCGCGGCGGGCGATCGGCTCGCTCCACCACGTCGGCAGGTCGGGGACCTCAGACAGGTAGTCTTCCCGAGACAGGATCGCAAGGCGGATGGGAAAGGGGTAGCGCTCCTTGAGCATGGCCGCAAAGGCGCGGGAGATCTCGGGCTCAGGCGCGTCAGTCTCGAACAGCACGTTGCCGCTGTTGATGTACGAGCGGACATCGGCGCACCCCATGTCTTCGACCTGCCTGCGAAGCTCGCCCATGACGACCTTGTTCTTGCCGCCGACGTTGATGCCGCGTAGCAATGCCACGTATTCCATCTTCACCCTCGAGTCTCGACCGGTCCCGCGCTCTGATTATCCCATGACCTCCTGCAACAACCTGGCATCAGAAAAGCTCCACGACCTCCTTGGCGTGCGCGCAGTCATGCTGGGTGGCGGAGACGCCCTCAATTGACCGTTCAGAGGGACTGGTCTGTGCGACGAGCTAGGCCGCGTTATGGCGGCCGCCGCAGATGGCATGTTCGATACGCCGGCGGTGTTCTCGAGTCGCAAAAGTCTCGCCAGCTGTGGGCAGGTGGGCTGCAACTTGACTGTCGTCGAGGCAAGAGAATATGGATGTGCATGGCTCCATTACAAAGTGAGCAACGCGAGGGAGAGATGGACGAGCATGGCGTGGGTGCCGATCACCCAGTGGTACACTCTCGAGAAGAGCGGGCGAGCCCGCATGCATGCGAGGGGCGTGGCGGCCGTCGGGAACGCGCCATCCCCGCCTGCGGCCCTTCGCGGATGGCTTCAAAGAGAGGATTGACCGCCATGGTTTCTGATGCGTCACTGGCCTGCATGGTCGTTGCGGCTGTGATCTCGTTTGGCGCGCCGGTCGTGGCGCTCGTCGTTGCGAGAAGACGACTGCACGTCCAGTTTAGGGCGGTCCTCGTCGGCGCGCTGGTGTTCGTTGTCTTTGCGGGCTTTCTCGAGCAGCTTGTCCATGCGTTGGCGTTTTCCGCGTTTCCGGGCCTGAGATTCACGCCGGTCGCCTTTGTCCCGTACGCCGCCCTCGCCGCGGGCGTGTTCGAGGAGCTGGGGCGCAGCTGCGGGTTCATGCTCCTGCTACGGTCTGGGAAGGCGGATCACGACCTGCCCTGCGCCATCGGATACGGCGTCGGCCATGGGGGGATCGAGGCCATGCTGGTAGTGGGCTTGTCGATGGTATCGAACATTGCTCTTGCACTTGCGCTCAATAGCGCCGGTGGCGCTGACGCGTTGCTCGCGACCGTGCCCGACGCCTCGCGTGCACTTGTCGCCCAACAGATAGACGCCCTCATCGGAATCGCCCCGACGGTATACCTGATTGCTGGGTTCGAGCGCATCGTCTCGATGGCGCTGCATGTCGCGCTGTCCGTCCTGGTGTGGATGGCGGTCAGCGGCAGGATCGGCAAGGCCTGGATATTCGGGGCGGTGTTGCTGCATGCGCTTGCGGATGGCGGGGCGGCACTCTATCAGCAAGGGATGATGCTCCTGCCGGTGAGCGAGCTATGGGCGCTTATCGCGACCGTTGCGACAGCGCTATTGGTCATCCGGCTGTACGCGGGACATGGATGCCATAGCGACGGAACTGCCTAGCGTGGGATTCGACGTCATGGGATCTTGACCCCTCGCCTCACATCGATGATGGGGATGCTCGCAGTGGCGGAAGGCGTCCCCGTGGCGGACGGGCGGATGGCGGGGCGGGCGATCAAGCGGAGCGATTCCCGAAGAGCCATGATGTGACCGACAGGGCCGTGGTCCAGCTTGTTTAGGATGTCGTGCTGTCTTCTCACGCGCCCATTCGGATGAGGAGCGCATCGGTGCGCGGGGACGCCCCCTGCCGGGCGCACGGCAAAGAGCATGTCCAATGAGGTCGCGTCGTCAGCCTCCACCTGTGTTGGGACCTTGGCCTGTCGGACGCCATGGCCCTGTAGCGTCGTTAGGGTCGATCGGTTTTAGCCCGGTGATGAGGTTGGCCGGTCTCCCCCTGCCTCAAGCAGAGTGAGACCGGCGGGATCTATGCCGAGCTTCTCACGGAGGGCTTTCAACTTCCTTTGTACCGACATCGCTCGCCAACTCCCGTTGGCCCCGCAGCAGGTCGCCTCTCTCTTGGACCCGACTCAGCCGCGCTTCCAAAGCTCGTAGGTCCGGTTCTTGGTTGTGCCCGAGGAGGATATCAGGCCGCTGGCCTCCAGGCGAGCTGCTATGTCACGGAGCGTGCGCACTGGGATGTTGAGCGCGGCGGATATCTCACGCGGGGACGAGGGACCGTGAGCTGACAGGTACTCGCACACGCTCCTGTCGCTTGTCGGTAGGGCGAGCCAGTCGGAAGCCCTGTCGTTTCCGGCGGATTCCGGCGGATTCCGGCGGATTCCGGCGGATTTTGGCGGATTGCCGGTATCGCCGGCGAAGGGTCCAAGGTGCCCGACACCGTCTAGGGCCTCCTGGCGCGTGAACTTCACGTGGACGCTGCTGGCGCGCTCGAAGACCTCGACGGGCGTGCCCTGTGCCTCGCAGGAGCGCCTGATGCGCTGCAGTCCCGTGCCGTAGGACTCGATGTCACCGGAACGGTAGAGCGTCTGGGCGATGAGCACGTTACGTGGGTTCGATGCCGCCGACCTGCCGGCAAGAAAGTCGTCGGGCGAGACTCCGGGTGGAAAGGGGCCCGGACTGTAGATGTCGACGCTATCCCAGAAGATGTCGATCTGGACGGCGGCGTTCGTCTCATAGACGCGATGACTGAAGGCATTGTAGAGCGCCTCGCGGATCGCGTCTAGGGGGATCTCGGGTACCTCCCTGCGCTGCAGTGACACGCTTGCGTCGATGACAAACGCGCGGCGAATGTTGTTTACGATGTAGGTCTCCCCGGCGTCCACGAGCGAGAACAGCGGCCCCGAGACCTGCTGGTTGTCGAGGATGTTCACGCGGTCGCTGTCTGCGAGCACTCCCATGCGCAAGCCTACCTGGGACCTGTCTGTGAAGCAGACCATGGCCGCGTTCGTCAGCGTTTCATCCTCGCAGAGCAGCCCGAGGCGCGAGAGCACGTCGCGAGCGTCGGTGTACTGGAACGGGATCCGCTTGGCCTGTACGCCTCGCGCGACATACCTGCGCAGCACCTCCTCGTCGACGGCGGAGACGGGCTTGCCCGAGCTGCGGCCATCCCAGGGGTCCCTCCCGGCCGCGCGCTCCAGTATCATGTCCTTGAGCGCGGACGCGCTCATAGGGACGTCCTCGTCGGCGCTGCGGATGCGGTATCTGCCGTCGCACGCGTAGGGACGTTCGCCTCCGGAAAACGTCACCTTGACGTACACCCTGCCGTCCGGGGTCTCCAGGCGCTCGATCTGTGGGTAGATCCTGGGCTCGATGCGGTTACCAACGGCTTGGCTCACGTCGCGCAGCGTCTTGTCGCTCACATCCTGGCCGATGACCTCTCCGTCGTTGCGCACGCCAAAGTAGAGCGTGCCGTGGCCGTGCTTGTTGAGGATGGAGGCGATTGACTCCATGCCCTCGCGCATCTCGCCCGTCGACCTCTTGTGTTCTGTGCGCTCGTCCTCCATGCCGAGGTTCACAGGCGTCCCCCTTCCCACTGCCGGTTATATTCTACGAAGGGCACTGTGCCAGTCGGGTCTCGTCCCATCAGTAGGACTGGGCGGGGATCGCCCTGCTCGTCGATGTCGGAGCGACTGCGGACCGTAAGCCCCCTGTGCTTGTAGGGTCCTATCGCTTGAGGGCTCTGCCCATTGACCGTGAACTCGCTTATGGCGTGCGCCGCAATGCCGTACTCCAGAAGCTTACTTCCTACCCCCTTGCCACGTTCGTCTGCGACGACAAACAGCATCATAAGCTTATGGCCGTCGATGTCCATGAATCCCCAGAGGCGCTTCGCCTCCTCCTCTGCCATGACGAAGCGCAAGGTGCTCTCGAGGGCAAGCGGTATGTATGCCAGAATAGCCCTGATCCAAAACCTGGGAGAAACAGCTGAGTCGTCTTACCGATCTCTTCCATATGTCAAGGAAACGCTTGATCGATTTGGGAGTTCGCTTCCCACGGGCAACCACTCGCATAGGCTGCTGTCCTCTTTGCTACGACGCCCCTGTCGAGTGCGCTTCAAAATGACACTCGGTGCATACTATCGCTCACTGAGGTGATCGAGGCGACCTGGGAGTTGTGTTCTCATCACTCAAATAGTGGCTTCAATCTGGTTTTGCTCAGTCGCAACGATACAGCTTTCATAGTGGCCATCTCCGGTTGTCCTTGGTCCACTGACAAGCTCATATCCGCTTGCCCTCAGCTTGGCAGTCAAGGCGCCTATCCTCTCCTTACTCCCAACACTAAGGAGCGATATATGAGCATCATCCCGTACGGACAGGCCCTCTCAGCGGATCGGTCATCCCCAACCTATTCATAAGCTCAACACGTGCCATCGTCGAACGAGAATGCTCAATTCTCACGCTTGCCTTCACACATGCCGCAGGCGCGCACTGACGCCGGGCCCTCACGGAAGGGCACGGTTTGCCGGCGTCACATCCTGCAGTGCCACGCCACGGGCGGTCCCGACGCACGGAGGCGCTCACCCCTCTGTGTCGCCAAGGCGCCAGAAATTCTCGAGAAAGCAGTTGACAACTACTACGGGTGACGATATATTGTTCCCAACGATATATCGTCAGATGATATAACGAGAGACGTAAGGGAGGAGACACACATGCCAAAGAGGGAAGAGGCCAGTGCGCTGACGGAGCCGACGTTCTACATCCTACTGTCCCTGCATAAACCCACACATGGATATGCGATCATGCGGGACGTGCGGGAGCTGACGGGCGGACGGGTGAACATCGGGGCGGGCACGCCCTACGGTGCCATAAGCTCGCTCACCGAGAAGGGTTGGATACGCGCCGCAGAGGGCCGCGCGGACAGCGGCCGCGCATCTGAGCGCAGGAAGGCGTACGTGATCACCGAGGGAGGCAGGCGGGCCTTCGCGTGTGAGGTCGAGCGGCTGGAGAGCCTCGTCGCCGACGCGAGATCCGTCACCGAGCAATGATCACGAGCGGTACGCATATCACATTCACACATACACCGTGTTCACAAAGGGAGATCGACATGAGCGCAAGCACAACCATCAAGAGGGCTTTCACCGACTTCTCGAAGGAAGAGGCCTGGCTTAACCAGATGAGCCATGAGGGCAAGGCCCTCGTCGACTATCGGGGCGGGAGGGACACCTTCGTCGACGACGAGCCGGGCGCCTGGCAGTACGCGATCGAGGTCCTCGGCCGGACCGGCAGGGCCGGCAGGGAGTACCTCTCCTTCCTCGAGGAGACGGGCGTCGAGACCGTGGCCGTCTACGCGAACCGCGCCTACCTGCGCAGGAGGGACGACGGGACCGACTTCGAGCTCCACAGCGACCTCGAGTCCCGCCTCGAGCAGGCCAGGAGGGGGAGCGTGCCCTGGATGGCCATCCCGGTGTCGCAGGTCGGCGTCGCGTTCACCCTCGTCCTCAACGCCTTCGTGGTGGACTCCGGGGCGTCGAACCTCGCCAGGGGCATCGTCCTCGCGTGCGCCACCCTGCTCGTCTTCGCGGCCATAGTCGAGTACCTCGTCTTCGGCAGGCCGTATCGCGAGCGCGTCCGCCAGCTCGAGCGGGAGCGCTCGATCAGGGAGTAGCGGGCGCGGCCCCCCGGCCCGCCCTCGCCGTTCGCGGCACCCACTTGGACCGGACTCCCTCACCCAGATCTAAATAATGTTTATTAGTGTTGCATTATGTTAAGACAGGAGCTATACTCCACCTAAAGAGGCGGAGGGAGGGGGGTGCTGATGGGTGGCGCCCACACATGGACGGAGTGCTTGGGCGACGAGGATCTCGAGTTCGCGCGGGATGACGACGCCTTCGTGTCGCTCGTAAAGGGCATGGCCATCGACGACCGCATGGACTTCGAGACCGCACGGCAGATCATAGACGCCCACAGGCAGCTGATGGGCGAAAAGGAGGGATAGGAATGAGTGTGGACGGCGATGTCGCCAGGATGTCCATCGTGTGTATCGGTTTGGCGCTTGGTACGCTCGAGTGGTTCATCGTCAGGAGGACGAGCTTCAACAAGTGGGTCGTGCCGGCGGTGTACTGGGTGGGAGCGCTGATATGGTCATCTGCGACTGGACCTACGCCGGTGCTCTTCCCGAGCCTGGCGATAGGTCTCTCCATGGCGGGCTGTGCCATCGAGGACGAGATAATCAACGGATACCTACAACGGAAAGGTACCTCCGGCGTCGATAAGGCGAGGCTTCGGGACTTGTAGCGAGGATGTGGCTACGCTCGGAAGTGGGGGTCAGTGCCATCGCGCTGGCCCCCATCCTCTTGGACTTGCCACCGCCCTTCTTGCGGTATGCCGCCCGCGACAAACACCAAGTACGATGGCGCCCCGCGAGCGGAGGGGACCGAGCCTCCGTCGGGCGCCCCTGCGCTCCATGAGACTGATAGGGGGTATCATTGGTCACGTTGGGTCATCGGCCCCACGCCGATCCCACGGAATGACATCGACCCTATGGAAGGGGGAGCGTGCATGGGTTTCAAGAAGATTGCCGTTGCGGGTGGTGGTGTGCTCGGTAGCCAGATCGCCTTTCAGTCAGCGTACTGTGGCCTCGATGTTACCATCTGGCTTCGTATGGAGTCCTCCATCGGTCGCTCGCGGCCCAAGATAGACCGTCTGCGCCAGATCTATCTCGATACCCTCGAGGCCCTGAAGACGGACCCGGCTGCCTACGCATATGGCCTTATCGCGCGCGAGGACGTCTCGCCTGAGGCGCTCGACGCCTGCAAGGAGCGCGTCGAGCGGGCGTATGCGTCCCTCAGGCTCACGACCGATTGGGACGAGGCGTTCTCTGACGCTGATCTCGTGATCGAGGCCGTGGCCGAGACCCCGGACGCAAAGACAGCATTCTATAAGGAACTCGCTAGGCACATTCCCGAGCGGACCGTGATTGTCACCAACAGCTCGACTCTGTTGCCCAGCAGCTTCGCCGAGACGACCGGTCGGCCCGACAAGTTCCTCGCGCTGCACTTTGCGAACGAGATCTGGCGCAACCCCACGGGCGAGGTCATGGGCCATGCTGGTACGGATCCCACACACTTCGAGGAGATTGTTGAGTTCGCCTCCCAGATTCGCATGGTTCCCATCCGCGTTCTCAAGGAGCAGCCAGGCTACATCCTCAACTCGCTGCTCGTACCCCTGATCTCTGCGGCCCTGAGGCTCTGGGCCACAGGCGTCGGCACGCCTGAGGACATCGATAAGGACTGGACCATCTCGACCGGCGCCCCATACGGGCCGTTTCGCCTGCTCGACATCATCGGCCTCGTGACGCCGCTCAACATCATCTCGATGAGTCCTCAGGCAAAGGACGAGTCGTCCGTCGAGCATAGGATCGTGGAAATGCTCCAAGCTAAGATGGACAGGGGAGAGACCGGCGTCAACGCCGGCAAGGGCTTCTATGACTACGGTGGGGGTGGGCCTGCAACCAAGTAGGTTCCTCCCTCCGTGTGTCGAGGAAAGCCACTCTTGTAAGGCTCGTCTTGTGCAGGGTCGTAGGGTAGGCCTATGTGGGCTGATGCTGCGATGGGGTTTGTCGCCACTGGACCCTTCATGATCCATTTCTGGTGCCGAGCGGACCTTCTCTTCGCGCATGAGAGGCATCGAGGTGGTGTCGCACGACGCGCGGATCGCCGGGACCTTTCCCTCGCGCATGGGAGGGCTGACTTTTGGAAGTCTCTCTGTGACAGGGGACGGTCCGGATCACGCTCACGTCACTCGACACCCTCTTCATATGGAGTCACTGTGGCGGCGTGTATCTTGATGATGCAGGTAAATGTGAGACCTGTCGTTGTGCGGACGTGTTCGTGCAAGCCGATATGCCGAGGAACGGGGGAGGGTATACCATAAGAAGGTCGACGAGGTGTTCCGTAGGGATGCCTCGTTTAGGGCGTACGCCGCGTCTTAGCAGGGGGGTCTGATCGCGATGACAGAGGTGGGAGCAGGGGTGTACGCGGGACTGCGCTGTGCGGACTGCGCGTTTTCCGAGTTCGTGCTCAATGAGGAGTCTGGTATGTTCGAGGGGGCCTGCGCGCGTGGGTATACGCTGGCAGACCCTCACGTGCACGTGTCGCCGGACAGGTTCTTTGCAAAAAATCCCAGGGCGCTGGTCCCGGTGACGGACCCCTACGGCAGGGAGTACCTGCGGACGAGAAATATCTGTACGAGGTTCGCACCCAGAGAGGGCTAGCGGCGGCAGGCTCCGCCTGCGTCTGTAGCCTGCGTGTCGGGTGGCATTCGCTTCCGGATGGCGGGAGCGTGGGCCCGCACTTTAACGTGGAGGACGATGGCGTCTGGAGGAGGGTGCACTTTGGGTACGGGTGACGGGGGTCGCGCCTCCCGAGGGCTGGGGTCTCGAGTCGTGGCGCCATGGGGACGTCTGCGGCGAGGGGGACTGGGGCCCGGGCGAGGACGGCCCGCCGCTGGCGGGCATTGGCCCCGGCCACCTGCGGCTCACCTTCTACTACGGCGGCCGGGTCCACGAGGGGACGCGCGGCAGCCTGTACGAGTGGATCTCGGCGTCCCTGCGCGCCGCAGGGGCGGCTGCGGCGGGTCTCTGGCGCTACGAGCTGCGCTACGGGAGCGGCACGCGGATCGACGCCTTCGGGCTCTGGGGGGCCATGTGGAAGAGCATGGGTCCCGGCCGCGCCGCCGCCCTCGCCCGGGCCTCCTCCCTCGGTTGGGAGGGAGGGGAGGAGGCGTCCGTTCGCGTCAAGGGCAGGGAGCTGCGCTGCGGAATCTCCCGGGAGAGGTTCGCGGCGCTCTCGGGGAGGGGCGTGGAGTACCTTGGTCCCGCTGACATGGACTGGTCCGGCGGGCTCGCCGCCGACCTGCTCCTCGCCCTGTCGGACACGTGGTCCCCGCAGCTGTGGCGCTACGTGCGGGGCAGGGACCGGCTCTGCGGCCAGGTGTGCGAGAGGGGCGGGATCGCCGTGGGGCGCTCCGGTGACGACACGGGGCTCGCGGCCTACCTCACCGTTCGGGAGGAGGGCCCCATGCACGGCCTGCTGCTTCGCGCCGCAGAGGTCGCCCCCCGGCTCAGGCCCGGCTTACCTAGTGAGAGGCGGAACGAGATGTTCCCTTAGCAGGCGCCTGCATTACCTGAGTACCCGATTTGCGATCCGTTCGCCATGCGAAAAGACCTGCCAATGGCTGAGAATAGGGATGCCTGTCTGAGTCGTGCGATATCCATGTCAGCATGGCCATGGCCTACCATAGTTTGCAAATGGGGTAATGCTTCCATCGCACGCTGGTGATGAGAATCATCCCGTTGGGGGTCGGTATGATCAAACGTGACGTTGCAGGATTCGTCCTTGACAACGCCTCGTGGTTTCCCGTGGTCTCGGTCACGGGGCCTCGACAGAGCGGGAAGTCAACGCTCGTCAGGAGCCTCTTTTCCGACTACGCATACGTGAATCTCGAGGACCGTCCCACTTACGAGCGCGTGATGGCAGGTCCGTCCGACTTCATTCACGAGCGACCCCCTAGGATGATCATCAACGAGGCGCAACGCGTGCCAGAGCTCTTTAATGCCATACAGGTGGTTTCCGACGAGCGTGGCACGGTAGGCCAGTACATCCTCTTGGGATCTCAGAACTACCTCCTGCTGAGGCGTATCACTCAATCCCTTGCGGGGCGCATCGGGCTGGTGCGGCTCATGCCACTCTCGTATCGCGAGGCGGCTCTGGCACCAAACGAGGTGACGCCAGATGGATTCATGCTGCGCGGAGGGTATCCGCGTCTCTACGACGTTGATACCCCTAGTTACGTCTATTTTGAGAACTATATCTCGACCTATGTTGAACGAAATGTGTCGGAGTACATCGATGCGCGTAGCAAGGGGCCTTTCCGCAGGCTCCTGATGCTGTGCGCACAGTCATGCGGATCGCTCCTAAACGTATCGCGCCTCGCGAGCGACCTGGGTGTCGCGCGAGCGACTATCGACTCATGGCTTTCGATACTCGAGGCAAGCTACACCATCTTCAGGCTACAGCCGTATCATGCCAACCTCAGGAAGTGTCTTACAAGAACGCCCAAGGTCTACTTTTGTGACACTGGCCTCCTATGTCACCTGTTGGGCGTCGAGACCTCCGAGCAGCTGCGAGACAGCGAGATGCGCGGCGCCATCTTCGAGAACCTCATAGTCACAGAGACGGCAAAGCGGCATCTCAACGCGGGACGGACTCCTCGGCTCTTCTTCTACAGGGATGACTCGAAGATTGAGGTTGACCTGGTTGATGACAGCGATCCCGCAGGTAGGGAGCTTATAGAGATCAAGTCGCAGGTCGGGTTTCGCAAGGACTTCCTGCGACATCTACCAGTGGTTGGCGGGGACCTGGGCATAGCCGAAAGGCGGCGGTACGTTGTCACGCGGGGGGCAGACTCGTTTCCGTCGGTGGCATGAAGGTGTGGGCGGCTTGTGATTGGCTCATGAGACCGTAGCTCGTGACGCCGGAGTCAAGCGGGAGGCCTCCCGGCAAGTGTGAGCTTACCAGGCTACAGAGGTGCCGGTTGCAGGAGCTTTTTGATACGGATTGGCATGTGCCACCAAAGGCCGCATCCATTGAGATGGGACTTTCGTGATCCCTATCGGGCGTCATGGTCTTGCGCTATGTGTCCCCGGAGGGACGCGTGAGACACGGGCGCTGGGCCTGCGGGGCTCGATCGCGCATTCGGCGACACCGAGTGCGCGATGCGCGTGCCACCCGGCGCCACCGAGTGGCACAGCATTTCACGACAACTGTACATATGCCGACTTCCGCGCCACTCGGCGCTACCGAGTGCGCGGTCTGCCTGCCACTCGCCGCCGTCGAGTGGCGCCCGTGAGGCAGCGCGGCTCGGGGGTCATCAAAGAGATGGGCGGCACCGGATCGCACGCGGCTCGGGGCCATCGGGAGAGGGCGGCACCGGACGGCAGCACGGCGGCCTCAGGTCCCTCACGCGTCGCGATTCCCGACGCGATCCATCGTTGCGCGGGACTGTGCCGGGCAGGACCACCCGCAAGGCTGCACCCGCCGTCGACGTCCAAGGGCATCTGGCCTACCCGTGGAAAGCAACCATCGCGCGTGAGAGTGCGCATAAAGTCACGATGAGGTAGGATGGCGGTGGGGTGGGTGACGTGAGACTCCATCGTCCGTGTCGTGAAGAAGAGCTGCGTCGTGCCAGGGGTCAGAGTCCAATGGCGCAGGCGCTTGGGAAGGGGCTGCGATGTTGTCCTGGTTGAGGGACCTCTTTGGCAAGAAGGATGCCGAGCTTCCCGGCGATGATCCCGTGCGGTCCCGTGAGCCGCTTGCCGAGGGTCGCATCCTAGATGTGCCCTCTGGTTATAACGTGCGCGAACTGGGCGGCTATCCCACGCCGTATGGTCAGACGCTCTACCACCGCTTCGTACGCTCTGGCGATACCGACGGGCTCAGTAGCACTGACATAGCTGCCCTACGTGACTACGGCGTCTCGATGGACGTCGACCTTCGCAGCCAGTGGGAGGTCACTCATGCCCCTGATCGTCTGGCCAAGGACCGGGGCGTCCGCAGCCTGCATGCGCAGCTGCACTCCTATGACATGCACGCACACGACCTCAAGCTGCCTGATGACACCGAGGGCTACATGGCCAACGGCTACCTCTCTATGCTTGAGAACCGCAAGGTTGTGCGCAAGATCTTCTCGTTCATGGCTAAGGCTACCGACGATGAGTGCGTCCTCTTTCACTGCGCGGCTGGCATGGACCGCACTGGCGTTACGTCCATGCTGGTGCTGGGGCTCTGCGAGGCGAGCAGGGAGGATATCCTGCGCGACTACCTCTATTCCTTTGCCGATGCCGACAGGGTGGAGGAGCTGCTCGACGGGAAGGATTGCGCTCCCGATGATCGCTCGGTTGGCGCCATGGGGGCGGGCACGCTCATGCACACCATGTCCGCCGTGTACCAGGCGCTGCTCGATGGCTGTGGCTCAGTGAGGGGCTACCTGCTCTCCTGCGGCCTTGGCGAGGATGAGCTCGACCGCGTGCGCCGCCACCTGGTGGGGTAGGTTGTGGGGCATTGGGCCTTCATCCCCACAGTCGCCTGGTAGTGCGAGCCGTGCCTGCATCGCTCCTTTAGGTGACGCTGTGGGTACAACATGCGTCTCTCATTGAACGCCCGATGTGCGCGAGGCGTCAAGAGCACGCAGCGCATCGAGAGGCCCATCCGAGGAAGACGAGCGTCGCCCACGCTGCGTCAGAGGCAGGAATACCGTGGCGGGCAGCGCGAGCGTCATTGATGCTACCGCTCAGGGGCAAAAACATACCGTTGGCCCCGCCGCTTGACCGTGTACGGAAAAGCTGACCCCGTGTACCTGTACACCCCTTTGGGGACAGCTTCAGCTCGATTACCCTCATAGTATGGAGTAGAACCATGAGGACAGCGCGACACAACAATCCGTCGCGAGGAGGCGCTAGCGCATATGGGTTGGGGGTTCAGGTATGTGGTGCAGAGCATATGGCGAGGGGGCACCCTATGAGTGACCTCGTCTTCATCGTGCCGGCACTGGGCATACCCGCTCTTGTCTCGGCGCTTGAGTGGACGCTCCTGAACGACATCGTCGAGCGTCACCATAGCCATCATGATACCTATCGCGTCTCCAATACGCTGACGCACACCCTCGTTATGATCATGGTGTTCATGGGCTTCCTTGGTGTGGTTCTCGGATGGCTCTGCAACGTCGGCGTGTTCAAGGCGAACAGCCACGTCCTCCTTGCATTCTTCCTGTCATTCTTGGGCGTGTCTCTCCTGATCTGGACCTGGTTGCACCGTTACAAGGTCGTGACCTACGACGATCGCATGCACATCACGCCGCCGATCGGGACAAGAAGGACGATCAGATACGATGAGATCGAGAGCATGGAGTGGCACCGCTCAAAGTCGCTTTTGGGCTACGAGAACCTGCGCGTGCGTGTTAAGGGAAGCTACCGGCGCGTGACCCTTTGGGGCATGCTCGATCTCGAGCAGATCCTCATGCGCATCAATCGCTACGACGCCATCGATAACGAAGGTGTGTACTGACCTTACGGGAGGTACCAGGTCGGCCAGACGCCGTGGGCCAATAGATAGTGCCCCGCAGCGTGGCGGGCACTAACGGAGAGCCGCCAACTGGGCAAACGCTCCCAAGAAGGTACCCGCCAGATTGGCGGGCACTATCGGGCGTCGACGGGCGTCGACGGGCACTATCGTGTCGGCTTGATAAGGGGATACACGAAGGACGAGCGAGCACGAAACGAGTTTCTGATGGTGAGCCTGTCGCTTAGGGGGAACCAGCGTGTGGAGAAGACCTCGGCACCACCATTGACGTAGACCTCCATGGTCGAGCCGTCCACGATCATGCGCAGATCGTCGAGAGATTCAAGCCTGATGCTACGGCTCTGTCGCCCAGCTGAGGCCAGCGCTCCCGCCTCGGTCTGGGCAAAGCGGATGCCGAAGCTGCCGCTTTCGACGAAGACCTCCAAGACGTCATTGAGCCAGATCTGCGCGTCGCCGTCCTCAATCTGCTTGAGGATGACGTCTGCCGCGAGGCTGTCAGACACGAGGCTCTTGTCGCAGGGCAGCGCGCGAACCTCTCCGCGGTAGTTGTCAAGCTCTATTACCGGCCGTTGGCGCAAGAGCCCATCTGCGCCAAGCGTTATCTCGCGCGGGAGCGTCATCGTATGCGCGCGGTCCATGCCTTCGGGCACGCTCGTGTAGCTGTGGTCGAAGGTGCCCATCCAGCCGATCGAGATCGTGCGGCCCCTCTCGTCCGTGAAGATCTGGGGTGCGTAGAAGTCAAAGCCGTGGTCCCACTCGGTGAAGTTATCGAGCGGGACGGCGTCGATGTCGATGATCTTCTCGTGCTCGGGAAGTGGGAAGTATCCTGCCTGCCAGAGGTTTTGCCAACGATAGCTCTCGGAGGGAAGCCCCTGGGGGCAGACTGCCAGAAACTCCCTGTCTCCCATGCGTATGACGTTGGGACACTCCCACATGTAGCCAAAGACCAGGTGTGCCACCGCCGCGTTCTTGGGCAGAATGGTGCGACGCAGCTGCCAGCTCTCGCCTTTGTCGTGGGAGTCGTAGACGAGCACACTGCCAAAGTCGCCTCGAGCATCGGGATTGTCGGTGTCGAGCGGCCCTCGCTGCCGGGCGCCCAGCAGCATGTGCAGGCAGCCGTCCTGTTCCCAAACCGTCGGGTCGCGCACATGCAGGGTGCAGCTTGTGGGGTAATCCGCATTAGTGAGAAGTGCCTTCTTGGGCGAGAAGTGCAGGCCGTTCTCGCTCGTGGTCATGATCTGGTTGGCCTCTCGCCCCCAGTCCACGCGCTCGTCGTCGAAGGTGTCGACGACGTTTCCCGTGTAGAACACGCGCATGAGGTCACCGCCGTCAGGCGCGCCGCCCTTGTCCACCCAAGCGCAGCCCGAGAAGACGCCGCTGCGGTCGAGCTGGATGTCAGGCGCGAGCGCAACCCCCAGATCCTCCCAGCTGATGAGGTCGTCGCTCACCACATGACCCCAGTACTTGAGCTCGTCCGTCGGCCAGTTAGGAGCGTACTGGTAGTAGGCGTGATAGCGTCCGCGAAACTGACAGAGGCCGTTGGGGTCGTTGAGCCAGCCCTGTCTTGGCTCGATGTGAAACGACGGGTTCCAGAATTGCTTGGACATCGTTCTCCTCAGAAACGCACTCGGTGCTGGGTTTTAGGTAATGGTTCAGAGAAATGCCGTTGAGATTATAGGGCGGGCATGCAGGTCGTAGGACGTGGCTGGAAAAATATGCACCTCACTCATGGGAGACACACGGCAACATACTTCGCGATCCCGCATGAACGAGAGGTGCCTGCTGGCAGAGGTGCCTGCTGGCGAGTCATGACGCGACCGATGGGACGGTGCAGCCCAAGGCGTGGGCACACCCAGCTTGAACGCCCCGGGATGTGCGAACCAGAGCTCCGGGGCGTTCGGTCCAGATAGCCTTGCAATGCCTGCGTGCTATGGCTTTAGCTGTCGATGCCTGCAAAGTGGCAAGAGCCCATCTCCCAGCCCTGGTGTCTGCCCCTGAGACTGGAGCTGACACGCAGCTCGTCCACGCTCTCGGGATACCACCGAGTTGTCATCGTGACCTCGCCGCCGTTCACGTAGATCTCGACGATGGAGGTATCCACGATGACGCGCAGGTCCCTGATGCGACCTGCCGTAAGCGCCGAGAGGGGAAGGCGCCTGACGCTTCGGTAGGCGCCGGCGGGGCTCGTGAAGGCCAGCTCGCATAGGTTGCCGATGATGGAAAGCTCGAGGTCGTCGTTCAGGCGCAGCACAGCGTCTCCGGATTCGATCTGCGTGACGCAGATGTCGGCGGTGCCCGCGAAGCGCGCGCCTAGGGCTCCCGTGAGGTCGAACACGTCGTAGGAAGATGAGCCGACGGTCCCCGTGAGGCCTGCGACGTCACCGGTGAACTCAACCAGCTCACCGCGCAGTGCGTCGATCTCGGCCACGGGCCACTGACAGACGCGCCCGCCTTCGTTGAGGCTAAGCTCGCGCGGCAGGGTGAGCGTGTGGGTCCACTCGCGGGTGGGGTTGTCGTACTGGGTCTCGATGTCGGGCAGGCTCGCCCACCCGACCAGGATGGTGCGTCCCCGCTCGTCCTCGAAGACCTGGGGGGCATAGAAGTCGAAGCCGAAGTCGAGCTCGACAAACCCCGCCTCGTCGATGCAGGGGTAGGGACCGTCTGCGTCCATGAGGCCGGGGTCTTTCGCCATGAGGTCAATGAGCCTGCCGTCGAGGGCGATGTAACCCGAGTTATGTATGTTCTGAAGGCTCGTCGGCCGCTTGCCCACGCCCTGAGGACACACAAAGAGGAACTCGCGCCCGCCGAGCGTGGCAAGATTGGGGCATTCCCACATGTAGCCAAAGGGCTGCCGTCCAAGGTTGGTCGCGGAGCCCTCGAGTCTCCAGCTGAGGCCGTCGGGGCTTTTGTAGAGAAGGATGCAGCCCCGATCTCCCTGAGCGCGTGCGCCGAGCAGCATGTGCCAGCAGCCGCCCTGCTTCCAGACCTTGGGGTCCCTCACATGGCAGGAGCAGTAGGCGGGGTAGCCCTCATTGCCTAAAACCAGGCGCTTCTCACCAAAGGTGGAGCCGTCGCTCACGACGAGGGTCTCGTTGGCGAGACGACCCGAGTAGTCGTAGTCGTGCTCGCCCGGCAGCAGCTGGTTTCCGGTGTAGTAGCACCACATCCTGCCGTCGTGGACGGTGGCCGAGCCCGAGTACGAGCCGTTCCTGTCAAGCTCCCGGTCGGGCATGATGGGCGAACCCAGCCACTTCCAGCTGACGAAGTCTTTTGTGGCCCAATGGCCCCACCCATGGGCGACGTCGGGCCAGAGCCTGCGGTGCTGGTGGAAGTAGTGGTAGGTGCCATCGAGCTGGCAGAGGCCATTGGGGTCGGTTATGTCGCCGGTCTCGGTCTGGAGGTGGAACCTGAGGCGCCAGTTGTGCTTGGGGCTCCACGTGCGCTTGATTGCCATCTTGCTCCTTTTGCGCGTCGCGGTCGCGAGAGGGCCGCTCTGCCGTGGTCGGTTAACGTCTAGAACAGCTAGGACAGGACCTTCTCGACCTCGTCGAGGGTGGGCATGGCGGGGATGGCACCGCGCCTCCGCACGCAGAGGGATGCCACGGCGTTGCCAAAGCGGGCGAAGCTCCTGGCGTCGTCGAGGGTCACGTTCTCGGGCCTGATGTCGGCGTCCACGAAGGCGCAGAGGAAGCCTCCCCAGAAGGAGTCACCCGCCCCGGTCGTGTCGACAGCATCCACCTTGAAGCTGGGCACGGTCGCGTTGCCGTCCTTGGTCGCCACGAGGGCGCCCTCGTCGTCGAGCGTCACGCAGACCACCTGCGCGCCCTGACCAAGGAGGATGCGGGCGGCCTCGGTGGGGTCGGAGCGTCCGGTGAGCAGCTCGGTCTCCTCGCAGCTGATCTTTATGAGGTCCATGTACGTGACGATGGAGCGCATCTGCTCAGAGGCCACCTCGGCGCTCGTCCAGAGGGAGTCGCGGTAGTTGGGGTCATAGGACATGACGGCGCCTGCGGCCTTGGCCACGTCGAGAGCGGCGATGGTGGCGCTGCGTGCCGGCTCGTCGGTGAGCGAGAGTGACCCCACGTGAAAGACGCGACTGTTCTCGATGACATCGCGCCTGAGCTCCTCGGGGCGCAGCTGCGTGTCTGCGCCGGGCTTGCGGGCGAAGGAGAAGGTCCTCTCGCCCTCCTCGCTGAGCGCGACGAAGGCGAGTGTGGTGAAGCAGTTGGGGTCGAGTACGAGGCCGTCGCAGTTGACATCGTTGGCGACGAGGGTGGCGTTCAGGAACTCGCCGTGCATGTCGCGCCCCACCTTACCGATGAAGGCGGTGGACTTTCCCAAGCGCTCGAGGGCTACGAGGACGTTTGCGGGCGCGCCGCCGGGATTGCGCTCGAAGAGCTTCTGGCCTGCAGCTGAGGTACCCGCGTCGGTGAAGTCGATGAGAAGCTCGCCGAGGGCTGTGACAGAGAACATGGTGCTCCTTTCCGCAGCACCGACGCCTACGTCGGATGCTGCCGTATCAGAGAAATGCGGGAGCGATCGCAACTGCGACCGCCCCCGCAGGTGTGCTGACCAAGGTTGCCGGTCAGGGGGACGGACCTACTTCTTGATGTCGATGAGGGTATCGCCCGCCTTGACGGTGCCGGTGTGACCCTCAACGGAGGAGAAGTCATCGGTGTTGGTGATGATGACCATGGTCGTTGTCGGGAGGCTGGCCTCCTTGATGGCGCCCAGGTCGACATCCATCAGAAGGTCACCCTTCTTGACGTTCTCGCCCGCCTGGCACTTGGCGGTGAAGGGGCCTCCCTTGAGGTTGACGGTGTCGATGCCAATGTGGATCAGGATCTCGACGCCGCCCTCAGAGAGCAGGCCAATGGCATGACCGGTCTCGGCGACCATCGTAATGGACCCGTCTGCGGGTGCGTACACCTTGCCCTCGGTGGGCTCGACGGCCGCGCCCTTGCCCATGGCCTCGGAGGCGAAGACGGGATCGGAGACGGCGGTCATCGAGATGGCCTCGCCTGCCATGGGCGAGACGATGGCTTCGGGACCAGTGGTTGCGGCTGCTTTGGCGCTGGGGGCCGCAGTGGTGTTGGCGCTAGTCTCAGGCTTGGGGGTGGGAGCGGCAACCTTCTTCTTGGGCTTGTCTTCGTCCTTGTAGATGGCGCTCGTGAGGCCAAAGGCCACGCCGAAGGCGACGACGAACATGATGATGTACTGGACGGGCTGCTTGACGCAGAGCAGGAGGCCGAAGATGCCCGTCACGCCCGTGCCGGTGGCGGCGAGTTGGGTCAGGTAGCAGACGAAGGCTCCGCAGGCGGCACCGGCCATGCCGCATACGAAGGGCTTGACCTTGGGGAGGTTGACGCCAAAGATTGCCGGCTCGGTGATGCCCAGCAGGCAGGAGATGCCAGAGGGGACCGCGAGGCTCTTGGTCTTGACGGTCCTGGTCTTGAGCGCGACGGCCAGGCAGGCACCGCCCTGCGCTATGTTGGCGGCGGACGCGACGGGCAGCCAATACGTCACCTTCTCGGGCTGGGCGAGCATGGAGACGTCGATGGCGGTGTACATCTGGTGCAGGCCCGTGACGACGGAGGGCGAGTAGATGAGGCCGATGATGATGTAGCCGATGCCCAGGGGCACCTTGAGCAGGAAGTACAGCAGGCCGAGGATGGCGTTCTCGAGCCAGACGAAGATGGGGCCTATGAAGAGGATCGTGATGTAGGCGGCGACCGAGACGGACACGAGCGGCGTCACGAAGAGGTCGAACATCTCGGGTACGGCCTTGTGCAGGCGCTTCTCGAAGAAGCAGAGGATCCAGACGCCTACGAGTATGGGGATGACGTGTCCCTGGTAGCCTATCCAGTCGATGCTGTAGAGGCCTGGTATCACCGGGAGCGTGATCATCGTGCCGTCAGAGAGGGCCTTGGAGGCGCTGTAGGCGCTGATGAAGTCGGAGCTGATGAGCAGGGCACCGAGCGATGCGCCAAGGTAGGGGTTGCCCCCAAAGACCGTGGCTGCCGAGAAGCCGAGCAGGATCTGCAGGTTTGCCAGGGCGCAGGCGTTGACGAGCGCCGCGATGCGCCACCATACGCTGGTGGTGTCCAGATCAAAGAGGCCCGCGCCGTCGGGGGCGGGTGTGCCCATGAACTGGATGGCACCCATGATGCCCATGAGCATGCCGGATGCGACGATGGCGGGGATGATGGGTACGAAGACGTCAGAGAGCACCTTGATGGCCTTCATGAAGCCGTTCTGCTGCTGTGCGGCTGCCTCCTTGACGTCGGCCTTGCTCGCGGCGGAGATGTTGCCCTGCTCGCAGAGCTCCTCGTAGACCTTGTTGACAGTGCCTGTCCCGTAGATGACTTGGAGCTGACCAGAAGCCTTAAAGTTGCCCTTGGCGCCAACGGCGTCATCGACCTTCTCCTGGTCGACCTTGGAGTCGTCTGCGATGACCAAGCGCAGGCGTGTGGCGCAGTGTGCTGCCGAAACGATGTTGCCCGGGCCGCCGACCGCCTCCAGAATCTCCTTAGCGGCTTGTGCGTGATCAAGTGCCATTGAGTCCCCCCTTGTCTGAACGCTGCATATGGAATCGTTCTCACACGCTCTTATCGAAGGATTCCATAGTTGGTGGCAAACTTGGCTCGCAGCCATGGAATCGTTCTCATATATTCAAGAATACTTCACAACTGAGAGGATGTGGGTCCTAAAGGAGCAGGGCATAGCTGAACGGCAGCATATAGGCGGCGAATGGCGATGGATCGTCTTGCATCGGAGGGGGACGAAGGATGAGTTCACGAAAAGGAGGATGCGTTCCCGAAAAACGAGAGGCGGATCGGGCTTGGCAGGCCATGAGCATCGTGCCGTAGGGGCTGGCCCCGCAGTCGGCTAAACCGGGCTTCACGGATGTCCCTAGCGGATCGATCCCCGTGCGAGGACCTCGTAGCCCAGGCGTATCTCGCACGGGATGCGCGTCGTCTTGCCCATGGCGTCGACGAGCATGCGCGCGGCCTCCTTGCCGGCTGTCTTGTAGTGGTGGTGTACGGTCGTGAGCGTGGGCGTGACCACGAGCGTGAGCTCAGAGTCGCCCGTGCCCGTCACCTGCACGTCGTCAGGTATGCTCCTGCCGTATTCGCGCAGGCAGCTCATGGCGCCGAAGGCAATGGAGTCGCTCGCGCAGATGATGGTGTCCACGTCGGGATGCGACTCGAGCAGCCGCTCACAGCTGAGGTAGCCCGACTCCACCGTGAAGTCTGCGATGAGCTGTGCGCTTGCGGACACCTCGAGGCCGCACTTCTCGCAGGCATCAAGGAAGCCCCTGTGTCTGGCCCTTCCTGCGGCCAGGTCCCGCTCCGTGACACCGATGTAGGCGGGCTTTGTGGCGTGGTCGAGGGCCAGCGCCGTGATGTCGCGTATCGAGTGATAGTCATCGTTGTAGACGCAGGATCGCCCCTCGATGTCCTGGCCGAGGACCACGAGCGGTACTCGCAGCTCGTCCATGGCGCGCTCGTGCGCGGACGTGAGTACCGTGCCCACGAGGATGACGCCGTCCACGTGGTTCTTCTCGGCAAAGAGGCGCAGGTAATCGACCTCGAGCTTCTCGTCATTGTCGGTGTTGGCCAGCAGTATCTGGTACTGGGAGTCGTTGAGCTGAGAGGTCAGGCCCTCCACCATCCGCGAGATCGAGGCGGAGTTTATCTTGGGAATGATGACGCCCACGAGATTGGTCTTGCCGGTGCGCAGCTGCTTGGCCTGACGTGAGGGTATGTAGCCGGTCTCCTTGATGACGCGGGCGATGGCGCGGCGCTTCTCGCTCGAGACGTAGCCGTCGTTGAGGTAGCGCGACACGGTGGCGCGAGACACTCCCGCCATCTTGGCCACTGTCGTGATGTCCATGTGCCACCTCGCCTTCTGTTGTGTGACTCGAGAACCCTGTGATTAACTTACTTGCACAAGGTGGGCAAAACCGCACTCATTTTTTGGGTGTGCGGTCGCTGTGGCGCGGTGAGTGCGCTGTTGGCTCTGAAGGGTATGCGGGACATGCTCGCGGGTCTGTCCCGGGGACAGGGAGTTTGCTCACCCGGCGGTCATAGCTGAGAAGCCCGTTGGTCTCTTCCTCGATGTCCGTGAGCTGGGTGAAGACGAACCCTGCAAGCCCCCTTGGCTCGAGCGCGTCTGCCTGGGCGAGCTGCCTGGAGACTGCCTGTCGAAATGCTGCTGTGTCCTCGAAGACATCATAGCCGTAGGAGGTCTCCAGTGAGCAGTGCCCCTCCACGCGAAGGCTGAGCCCGCCGAACTCGTTGAGGATGAAGGCACGGTCATCCTTATGTGGATAGACCTGGAGGCTCCTGAAGTAGTTGTGGATGGCCACGAAGTTGCCCGCCCCCTGGTCGTACCAGCCGCTTGCCGCGATGACGGGACGCGTGGGGTCGAGCTCCCTGGTGCGCTGCGCCTGGCCAAAGGAGTCAAACTGCCCCCAGCTCTCGTTGAAGAGCGTCCAGGCAATGACGCTGGGATGGGCGGAGAGGCGACGCACGGTCAGGTCGCGGGTGTGCTGCCACTCCCTACGATAGGAGTTGTCGTCGGCCGCGAGCTTGCGCCAGTGGGAGGGCGTGTCGTCCCGAAAGCGTGACCATGAGCGCCTAAAGAGCGTGGGCGTGTTGATCGAGCGCCACTTGTCGTAGCTGCCGCCACCTGTGGGCATGTCCTGTATGACAAGCATGCCCATGCGGTCGCAGAGCCAGTACCAGAGCTCCCCCTCAACCTTCACATGCTTGCGGAGCAAATTGAAGCCCAGGTCATGGGCAGTCTGGACGTCGGATCTCAGGGCGTCGAGCGAGGGCGGGGTCATAAGCCCGTCGGGCCAGTAGCCCTGGTCGAGCAGCCCCCTCAGGAAGATGGGCCTGTGGTTGAGCATGACGCGGGGTGTGCCTTGGGCGTCTGGCTCGACCGCGACCGAGCGAAAGGCGCAGTAACTCGTGACCTCATCCTCCCCATAGCCGAGCGTGAGGTCATAGAGGCGGGGGTTGTCCGGTTCCCAGAGCTGGGGGTCCTGGACGCGCAGCCTGACCGTCGCCTCGTGCTTCTTGGCGACGGGTCCCATCGCCGACCGGCCGCTCTTAAGCGAGAGGACCAGGCGTCTGCCAGGGTGGCTGACTTGGGCCGTGACCGAGATGGTGCCATCGTCCGGATTGGCACTTACTCGCAGCTGTCGGACGTGGTCTTTGGGGACGTCCTCGATCCAGACGCTCTGCCAGATGCCCGACTGAGCCGTATACCACATGTTGGCCCGCACGAGTCGCTGCTTGCCGCGAAGCTGCGTGCCCGTGTCGCTCGGGTCGAAGACGCAGACGGCCAGGGCGTTCTCTCCGTCCTTGACGGCGGACGTTACGTCTATGTCAAAGGGCAGGTAGCAACCCCTGTGCTCGGTGAGCCTCTTGCCGTTCAGATAGACCGCGCAGGCCCAGTCCACGCCCTCGAAGTGCAGGATGCGCCTGCGCCCCGGCAGGGGTCGGCTTGCATCGAAGCAGAGTCGGTACCAAAGGAGCTCATTTGGCTTGAGCTGGCGGCCGACGTGCGAGAGCTGGGCCTCTGGCGAGAAGGGCACGAGGATCTTGCCATTCCAGGAGATAGGCATCGTGGCATTGCGCCAGGAGCTACGGGCTTCTTGGGCCGAGCCGAGCGAGACGAAGGCGTAGTCCCACCAGCCGTTGAGCGTCTGCCAAGATGTGCGGGCAAGCTGCGGGCGCGGGTGTTCTGGCCAGGGGACGGTGCCGTCGCCAGGGGTGGCGGCAAGGAGACTCTCTCCCCAGATCGTGGTCAGGGGGAAGAGGGGAGCGCCTATGCCCTCCTTGGGCTGGCTCTTGAGCGCACGTCTGAGATCGAGGTCCATGGACTCTCCTAAGTGGGTTTGCGAATGCAGAACAGGATAGTGCGCCAAGACGACCATGGGCCTTGCGAATTGTGAAGAAACACATATGAGAACATCGGTCATTTGACTTTGGTCGGTCTGGGGCATATAGTAATCGTCCTGCGCAGTTGATGCGCCCAGACTCTGCGGGGTGGAGCAGTCTGGTAGCTCGCCGGGCTCATAACCCGGAGGTCGGTGGTTCAAATCCGCCCCCCGCGACCAAAAAATAGGCCCTGACCTGTGAAATCAGGTTGGGGTTTTTGTTTGTCGATAGCTTGCCGAAAAACCGCGAGGGGCCCATATTTATCTGCTATTGGCCTACAGGTTTGCCCGCCTACTCTTTGGCATCCTCGATGTCGTGCGCATACGGCTTCCAGAGCGGGCACTCCTGCCAGCCTTTGGTGAAGCCCATGCGGCGGAGCTCACCGAAACTAAGGCGGCCCAAAAGTTTGAAGAGACGCTCACGCCAGAACGTCTCGGGCGCGATGTGCTCCAGCAGATAGCTCAGGATTGTGAGGATGCCAAACATGTTGTCCGACCTCACGCTGAAGGGCTCGTGCCATTTCGGATGCTTCGACCGCTTGGGAATGACTGGTCTGGTGCCGATGCCCCTGTTCCAGAGACGGCCATGGTGCGCGCATATGTTACGCACCGTGTTTATGGTCACGAGCCAAGATTCCAGCACGCGCGAGCTCACGCCCAAGTCGTTTGCGAGCTTGTTCCTGATTTCAGCTGGTGCGCCGTTGAAGAGCCTGAGCATGGTGCCAAAGTCCATCAGGTTGACGAGTATCCAGTAGGGAGGAAGCTCGTGCTCGTCGCTATAGGCCTCTTTGAAGTGGAGGGCGAAGGGCTCACGTGAGCGTCTGAGCTCATCCTTGCATCGCGCTATGAACTTGTCATACTTGCCCTGCTTGAGCCTTGGCAGGTTGTTAGCGTCGAGGAATCCGAAGGCGCCGGTCTCCCTAGCAAGTTCGTATGCGAGCTGTGTGCGGAAGTAGACCTCCACGCGCTCTATGGCGTCGAGTACGACAAGCCTGAACTGTCGGTCGAAGATGTAGAGGCGCCAGATCTGGTCGAATGACGTTCCCTCGATGAAGCGCTCGTCCTGCATGCCATCCTTGTCGCCTTTTGGCTGGCGCTTGAAGATGTACCAGTATCCGCTCAAGCGGTAGTAACCGATGTCAGCGAGGTGCCTGATAAGATTGTCACGGTCGGCCACGAGACCACGCTCGTTGATGAGAAGGTCTGCCTGCTGCTCGAAGGACAGCCAAGGTTTCGTGTACGTTCCCACGGTGCTCATGCACCTCCAAACAAAGAAGACCCGCCAGTGTGCATGCTCGGAAGCAGAGGCCAGGCGGGTTTACTGACCACAGTGTATCACATCCATCGTGAGACGGCGCGGAAGAGCCAGCGCACGAAGCGCCAGACGAGCCTAAAGACGCCCGTGTCTAGCCTCCTTCTCCTCTGCGGCGGCGAGCATAGCCTTGAGCTGGTCCACCGAGAAGCTGAGCGCGGGCTCGCGTCGCTTTGGCGTGCCGATGACGCTGTCCATGATGGCGTCGCCGTAGCCGCTCATCTCGGCGCCGAAGCTCTCCTCGACCTTGCTCACGGCGGCGCGCTTGGCCTCGGGGTCCACGTCGGCATAGATGTCCAGGGTCATGGACACGCTCGCGTGCCCCAGGTAGCTCGCCACGGTCCTCACGTCGCAGCCGCCCGCGATCATCATGGTGGCGAAGGTGTGTCTGAGGTCGTGGAAGGTGCACTTGAAGCCGTTCATCTTGCAGAAGGCGGCAAAGTCCTTGCCGAGCTGCGTGGGGTTGTAGGGGCGGCTCTTCTCCTCCTGCGTGCCCAGTATGTAGGGGTCGCCAAAGGGGAGCGCGAACTCGTTGGCGATGCGCACGGCGTCCGCCCGCACGAGGCGCAGCATGTCGAAGGTGCGCCTGGTGAGGGGAATCGTCCTCAGCGAGCTCGAGGTCTTGGGCTCCTTCACGTCGAAGCCGCCGTCGCCGTTTCCCAGGGCGTGGCTCACGGTTATGGTGCCGTCGTCCGAGAGGTCGGACCACCTGAGCGCGCAGACCTCGCCGCGCCTCATGCCCGTGGTGAGCGCGAGCTCAATGGCTATGCCTATAGGCGCCGGCTGTGCGCGCCTCGCCAGCTCGAGCATGCGGGTGCGCTCCTCGCGCGGCAGAGCGTTGATGGGCGTCCTCGCGCGCTTGGGCGGCTTGCAGAAGTCGCAGGGGTTCTTGGTGATGAGGTCCTGCGCCATGCCCCACTTGAGCGCCTGCTTGAGCAGGCGGAAGGGCTTCGACACGCTCTTGGGCGCGTAGCCGTCTGCGCTCATGTCGCGCATCCAGCCCGACACGTCCTCCACGGAGAGGTCGGCCAGGCGGACGTTTCCGATGTAGGAGTCTATTTGGCGTGCCTCGGCGCGGTATCCACGCACCGTCGAGGGCTCGATGGTGCCGGACCCCTCCTTGTAGGCGAGGAACTGCTCCATGAACTCGCGCACGCTCATCGAGGAGCCGACGGCCCCTCCCTTGCGCTCGAGATCGAGGATGAGCGCGTCGCGTGCGCGCTCCGCCTGCCGGCGCGTCTTCCCCTCGACCGTATGGAACGTCCTCACGACCTCGCCCGTCACGGGGTCGGCGTGCGAGAGTACCGCCTCCCATCGGTCGCCGTTTCTCCGTCTCCTCAGGCCACGGCTGGTGTAGGTAAGGCTCTGCATCTCCACTTCCTTCCACTCGGTTTTCAACAGCCGTTTCTGACCGACATTGTGACCGCCAAATGACCGCCAAAACGAGGTTGGAGATGCAGAAGAAGCAGATTCCTACAGAACGTTGGAGACGCGAAAAAACACAAAACGCCTGCTCAGCGCAGTGCGTCCAGACGAGGTAGACGAGGGAGAATTTACGGAACCTCCAGCTTGACTCGCTCATAACCCTAAGGTCGGTGGTTCAAATCCGCCCCCCGCGACCACAAAAATAAGCCCTGACCTGTGAAATCAGGTCGGGGTTTTTGTTTGACCGACATTTTACCGCCAAAAACTGAGGCTTCGTGAGTTCGTGTGGGTGGGTGGTTGCGTCACCGCCCCGGCGACGTGGGCCTCACCGCCAGGGCGACGACGCAACAGTGTACACAGATCGGCTAAAATGGCCCCTCGGTGTCGTTTTGGGGCATTTGTGTACACTGTTGCGCCGTGGGCTTGGGTTGTGGGTGGCC